>Ga0075029_100000709_pt1 | contig 19092 bp, 15 predicted proteins | sample LitLauG_LLR_2013_FD_71391 | JGI IMG/M metagenome (GOLD analysis project Ga0075029, IMG submission 71391) | Freshwater sediment microbial communities from North America - Little Laurel Run_MetaG_LLR_2013 | ecosystem: Environmental > Aquatic > Freshwater > Creek > Sediment | place: USA...
GTCCCATACGGGCACAGATGATCTGGTCGAAGTACGATCCCAAGCCCAGTTCTGAGACGATTGCGGCAGCAGAAGCCGCTGACGTTGACGTCGCCGTGCTCGGCATTACAAGCGAACTGGAAGGCGAAGAGATGCCGGTCAGCGAGGAAGGGTTCAAGGGAGGCGACCGCACGAGTATCGATCTGCCGAAACCCGAAGAGGAGTTGCTCGAAGCGGTGACCGCGACTGGAAAGCCTGTAGTTCTAGTCCTCGCCAACGGCAGCGCGCTCGCTGTGAATTGGGCCAGGGAACACGCCAATGTGATCCTCGAGTCCTGGTACGCGGGCGAAGAAGGCGGCGCGGCAATCGCGGAGACTCTCTCGGGCAAGAACAATCCAGCCGGGCGACTTCCAGTCACGTTCTACACGGGCGTCGATCAGCTGCCACCGTTTGAAGACTACGCAATGAAAGGACGCACGTATCGCTATTTCGAGGGCAAGCCGCTTTATCCATTTGGATATGGCCTGAGCTACACGACGTTCTCTTACAGTGGGCTGACGCTACCGAAGAGCGCAATCAAGGCGGGTGATCCCCTGACTGCGGAAGTGACAGTTACCAACACGGGAAAACGAGACGGAGATGAAGTGGCGCAGCTGTATCTCGAATTCCCGCTCACGGCTGGTGCGCCACTGCGTGCGTTACGTGGGTTCAAGCGCGTTCATCTGAAGGCTGGCGAATCGCAGACAGTGCACTTCGAGCTGAGAGATCGCGACTTGAGCATGGTTACCGAAGCCGGCGCCCCGATTATCGCGAAAGGTAAATATTCCGTTTCGGTTGGAGGTGGCCAGCCGAATACCGAGGCGCCGTCCATTTCGGGAACGTTTCAAGTGAAAGGAACCAGGAGGCTACCGGAGTGAGCAATGCAGAGAACTGCATGGTTGGGGACCTCAGGATTGTAGGGCGACAAGCTTCGATTGACCGGGGGGAGATCATGGGGTTGCATCAACTGTTCTCATCGTTATTGATTCGTTGGTTCGGCGGCATCCTATTGGTTTTTTCCGCGTTTTCTGTCATGTATGCTCAAAGCCCCAAGGCTCCCACCGCTTCGGAGGAACCGGCAGAGATCGATCACATCTGGCAGAAGGCTAGCAGCAACTACGACGCCGAGCGAACTGCTCTGCTGAAGGAAGTTGATGCCATCGCTTCACGGCTGAGGACTTTCGCTTCACCACCAAAGACCACGCGCTCTATGTGGTCGGACTCGCGTGGCCGTCGAACGGAGTAGCGGTGATCCGCTCGCTCGCGGGCACAACGGGAAGTCAATCCGTACAAAGCGCGTCACTGTTGGGGAGCGATACAAAACCAACATTCCAGCAGCGTCCCGATGGATTGCACGTGCAACTGCCTGCGCAGGCACCGGTCAAGTATGCGTACGTGCTACGTGTGAGGTTCTGATAGCCAACCTTGCAGTTGGCATCGATCAAAGGAGGATCCGTGAGATCAGGTAGTTCTACATCCTGCTGCGTGGCTGCAGCGCTGCTGATTGTCGGCATTCTTCTGTGTCTGCAAGCCACGCTAATGGCTCAAGAGAGTCGCACCATGAGTAAGGCGCTCGCGCAAACGCCTCCCATGGGATGGAACAGCTGGGATTACGTGATCCCGTTCTTCAGTCAGAATCTGTGTTTTCATGCAGCGTGCCGGTAGCTGCCGTTCAGTAAGGTCTTTGGCCCTCAGTCATGCCCGGCCAGGTATCGGTCCGGAACGGGCCGGCTGGTAATCCTGCACCGTTGAACAGAGTTGCCGCCGGATTGGACTGCCAGGAGTAGCGGACCTCTTTGGGATTGGGCACCGAAGGAGATGAAACGAGAACTGTGTCGCCCTCGATGTGGGCGTCGGCCCAATACCATTTCCGGTCTTCACCGGCAATTTCGAACTCTTCCAACCTGGCGCCTTTCGCAACCAAGCCCCCATCCGTGTGCGCAAAGTGTAGCCGAACCGAATCTGGAAGCCGCTCGACGGAAGCCAGCGTTGGACCGGCATAGGCCACCTTCTTGCCATACTGTTTTGCTAACGCGCATAGGGCGAGGCGATCTCCCACGGGTTGTTTATCTTTAGGGTGGATGTTGTCGGGATCCCCTGTATCGATTATGACTGCCAGACATGAGTTGGGAACGCTGGCGGCAGTGATCGCCTGCGACTCTCTCGTTTCTGCCCACGTGTCGTCGATGGGGGTCGCACTGCGCTGGCGGAAGGTCGGCAAGCTGACAATGTAGAAAGGAAAGTCGCCTTGTGCGAAAAGCTTTCGCCAATCCGCGATCATCGCAGGAAGGATTCTGCGGTACTGGAATCCTCTTTCTGAGTTCAGCTCGCCCTGGTACCAGAGCGCACCCGTGATCGACAGAGGGGCAATGGGAGCCATCATTCCTTCGTAGAGCACAGACGGCATCACGGGCCAGTTCTCGTACCCAATGGGCAACAGATGCGGCAGACGAGCATCCACACTTAATTGACCTTTCCATTTTCCGGCCAACGGAATGCTCGTCTTGTCTCCAAGTTCGAGGCGCAACTCCTCTGGCTTCGCAAGAAATCCGCCTTGCGGCTTGGTCTTCAGGACGCGAATCGCCACCACATTCTTGCCCGGCTTCAGCACACCAGCGGGGATGAAATAAACGCGCGGATTCTCGACCCACGCGCTGGCGCCGACTTGCGTTCCGTTGATGTAGGTGGTATCCATGCGCTCAATTGAGCCCAGGAACAACAAGGAGCGCCCCGTCGGAATCGGGTCCGGTACGTCGATCTTTGTCCGGAACCAGGCCACTGCAGATGTCTCCGGTACACCCAACTCGGAAAATCCGCCAGGAATGTCAACGGACTTCCAGGACGAATCATCGAAATCCAACGCAGCCCAGTTTCCTTTCATACCGACGTCATACTGGTCATACCAGTGCATGACGTAATTCCCGTATTCGGGTGCGCCGTTCGCGGCGAGTTTTTCGAGTTCTGCCAACGGGACATCGAAGTCCTTCAGCGGACGGAGGGCGGCGGTACTCGTCCACGCTTCTGCTGGAGTTCCCCCGAGGGCGTCCACGACCAGACCGATCGGAACATGGATTTCCTGTTGGACCTTGCGTGCAAAGTAATACGCGACTGCCGAAACGTGATCTGCCGTTTCCGGAGAAACGACTTTCCAGGACCCTTCGACAACGTCTGTATGGTGGTAGGCCGAGTGAGGCGCAACCGAGAAGAATCGTATCTCGGGGAAGTTGGCGGCTTTGACTTCCTCCTCGCCGTTTTTTGCATAGCGGAGCGACACCTGCATGTTGGATTGGCCTCCGCACAGCCAGACATCTCCAACCAACACGTTGTGCAGTTCCACCGTTTGATGGCCGCTGATCTTGACTGTGTAAGGGCCGCCCCCACCAGGCGGTTGAATCTTCACCTGCCATCGGCGATCAGGCCCGGCCACGCCGGAGGAATGTTTGCCTGAGATTTCGACCCGAACCTTGTCGCCGGGATCTGACCAGCCCCAGATGGTGTTTTTCTTACCGCGCTGCAGCACCATGTTGTCGCCGAAAATCATGCTCACGAACGGCAGCGGCCTGAGTGCCGGCTCGGGGGAATTCTGGGCTAAAGCCCTGCACGCCAGCGAAAACAGGGATCCAACCGCGATGACGAGGATGCGAGTTTTTCTAGGAATCATGATTTCAAGAACTCCGTGTAGCAAAGCAATAGCTTACACAGATGGGTCGGCTCCCGGGTCTGCGATAATCCCTACTTCAGTGGCTAAGAAAGCGAGGACGACATGCATTCGCAATTTTGGCGAGCCATTGTATGGCCCGTGTTTCTACTGAGTACTTCTGGATTTGCTCAGCAATCAAACTCATGCGCCAGCCTGATGCACTTCAAAGCTGCAAGCGTTGAGATTGCAAAGGCCGCGCCAATTGCTGCCGGAACTACCGAACCGAATCCTTGGGGGCCGGGTCACAGCGCGCCGATCCCTGCATATTGCCGCGTCGAGGGTGTGATCAGTCGCCGTACCGGAGTCGGCGGCGAGGAATTTGGGATCCAGTTTGCACTTGCCATGCCTGAGAAATGGAATGGCGATTTCCTGATGCAAGGTGGCGGTGGCGGAAATGGAGTGGTGATGGCCCCGCTTGGTCTCAATGCTGCAGGAGAAACGCCCGCCCTTATGCGCGGGTTCGCGGTGGTCAGTACGGATACAGGTCACAAGAGCCACCGTGGACCATTCGACTTCGATTTCATGAAGGATGAGCAGGCGTATCTAGACTTCGCCTATCTCGCCAACGCCCAGGTCGCGGCGCTCGCCAAGCAACTCATCGCGCAGTATTACGGAAAACCGGCGGCCTTTTCCTACTTCTCGGGATGTTCCACCGGAGGCCGCGAAGGCATGATTCTTTCACAGCGCTATCCCGCGGCCTTTGACGGAATCATCTCGGGCGATCCAGCCATGCGCACCGGACTTTCGAACCTGGCGATCGGGAAATGGATCCCCGTCGCGTTCAACCAAATCGCTCCGAAAGATGCAGATGGCAAACCAATCATCGCGCAGGCCATCAGCGATGTTGACCGCAAGCTGATCGCGGATGCGCTGCTGCAAAAGTGCGATGCGAAGGACGGTGTGGCGGACGGCATCATCTCGGATCCGTTAGGTTGCGATTTTGATCCCGCAGCGCTGACGTGCAAGGCGGGGAAGAGCGAGTCGTGCGTGACTCCGGAGAAAGTTGCCGCGGTCAAGAAAGCCGTTGCCGGCCCAAAGACCCCAGGCGGAGTTCAGCTATACCCCGGTTTTCTATACGACACAGGCATCACCGCGAGTGGTCCCCTCCGCGGGATTCTTTCCCCAGGACCAGGCATTTTCGGACCAGCAACCACAGCAATGGAAGTCGATGTCGAGAAGGAAGCACTCGCGGATATTCAGCCTCTCGTAGATTCGATGTCCACGAACCTGACAACATTCTCCGGGCACGGCGGGAAACTGATCTTCTATCACGGTGACAGCGATCCCTGGTTTTCCCCTCTCGACACGTTCGGTTACTACAAGGATATGTCGGCTGCGAACGGCGGCCTGGAAGCCGTTTCCAAGTGGAGCCAATTCTATTTTGTTCCCGGCATGGCGCACTGCGGTGGAGGCCCCGGCCTGGATCAGTTCGATCTTTTGAGTGCGCTGGTCAACTGGGTGGAAAAGGGAACCGCACCGATGTCAGTCATCGCGACCGGCAGTGCATTTCCAGGACGAAGTCGGCCGCTCTGCCCGTATCCGAAGCACGCCCACTACAAGGGCCAGGGCGATACACAGGACGCGAACAACTTCGAATGCCGTTAACCTGCCGTTGATGAGGAGCATACTCTGTCCTATGAAGCGCACGAAAAATCGAATGGTTTGTTATCTGACCAGTCTCACTTTGCTCTGCCTCGCACTATTCCCGGAGGCTTCAGCGAAGACGCCGAAGCCAGCTAAGCGCGACATTGAGCTCGATGTTGCCCAGGCGACCAAGCCTCTCGACCGGTTCTTCGACTTGTCGGTGGGTTCCGACTTTCCGGGCACACTCATTCGCGATGATAGCCAGTTGCAACTCAAAAAAGCCGTCGATGAACTGGGCTTCCGCTACATTCGCTTCCATGCCATCTTCCACGACGTTCTGGGTACCGTCAGGCTCGAAAACGGCAAAATCGACTATGACTGGACCAAGATCGACCAACTCTATGATGACCTGCTCGCGCGGCGCATCAAGCCATTTGTGGAACTGGGCTTTACGCCGAACGCGATGAAGACTTCCGACAACAAGATTTTCTATTGGCAAGGGAATACCTCTCATGCGATGCTGCCGGCGTGGAGGAACCTGGTCGATGCCTTCATCCGCCATTTGGAGCAACGTTATGGGCCGAATGAAGTCCGCAGCTGGTTCTTCGAAGTCTGGAACGAACCGAATTTGTCCGGATTCTGGGAAGGGGGCGACCAGAAGGCTTATTTCGAGCTGTACGATGCGACATCAAATACGATTAAGGCGATCGATCCGAATTTGCGAGTCGGCGGTCCGTCAACGGCGGGAGCTGCCTGGGTGCCAGAATTCCTTGATCACGTGGCGCAAAGCGGCGCGGCGGTCGATTTTGTTACCACTCACACGTACGGTGTTGAGGGCGGATTTCTTGACGAGAATGGAAAAGAGGACATCAAACTCTCACCATCGCCGGACGCCATTGTTGGTGACGTACGCAACGTTCGCGGGCAGATCAAAGCATCGACGTTCCCCGACCTGCCGCTGTACTTCACCGAATGGAGCACGAGCTACAACCCGCGCGACCTCGTGCATGATTCCTACATCAGCGCGCCGTATATTCTCAGCAAGCTCAAAGCCAGCGCGGGCCTGGTCCAGGGCATGAGCTACTGGACATACACCGATCTTTTCGAAGAGCCTGGTCCTCCCCCGACTCCGTTCCACGGCGGGTTCGGGCTGTTGAACCGTGAAGGCATCCCAAAACCAGCCTACTTTGCTTACAAATATCTCCACGCGGTCAGGGGCAACGAGATTCCGCTCCAGGACTCGCAGGCTTTTGCTGCGATAGACAATGATCGGGTTACGACGGTGATCTGGGACTTTCAACAACCAGAGCAGAAGGTAAGCAACCGGCCATTTTATAGTCGCATCGTTGCGGACACTCCAGCGCGATCGCTGTATTTGAGTGTCAGGAATCTGAATTCTGGCAGCTATCGACTGGAAGTTCACCGGACGGGCTTTCGCGTCAATGACGCGTATTCCGCCTACATTGACATGGGCGCGCCTCGAGAATTGACGGCAGCACAGCTCGATCAGCTCAACTCGCTGACACGCGATCTCCCGGAAATCAATCGCGTCGTCAAGGTCGGAAAGAAAGGCAGCTATACGCTTTCGCTGCCGATGCGCAGCAATGATGTCGTACTCGTGACGGTGGAGAAGATCAGGTAGCAAGGGCCGGCAGCGTCAGATCAAGGAGGTAGATAATCGTGCAGCGTCGATCCTTTCTGCTAGGCGGGGCATGTGCACTCGCGCTGACCGGAGTCGCCAAGTCCTTAGGACAGTCGCCGTTCTTTCGCGGAGACGTCCCAGACGGCCCATTTTTGCCGTTTTGGGAGTCACTGAAGTCTTACCGCTGCCCTGATTGGTTTCGTGATGCAAAATTCGGAATCTGGGCGCACTGGAGTCCACAATGCGTGCCCGAACAAGGCGATTGGTATGCGCGGAACATGTATATGCAGGGATCGGCTCAATATCAGTACCACGTAAACCATTTTGGCCATCCCTCACAGTTCGGATACAAGGAAATCTGTCATCTCTGGAAAGCTGAAAAATGGGATCCAGAGGCCCTCGTCAACCTATACAAGCGCGCGGGAGCCGAATACCTTGTCGCGCTGGCGACGCACCATGACAACTTCGATTGCTGGAACTCGAAGCATCAGCCGTGGAACTGCGTCAACGTTGGTCCAAAGCGTGACATCGTGGGCACCTGGGCCAAGATCGCCCGTTCCAATGCTTTGCGATTTGGCGTGAGCTATCACGGAACGCCGCACCGCACATGGGACGAGTTCCTTCCGGTTCGATACAAAAGCGATACGACCGGACCGCTTGCAGGAGTCCCTTACGATGGCGTGCAAACCATCGCAGACGGGAAAGGAAAGTGGTGGGAGGGCATGGATCCGCAATTGCTCAACGGAAAACCCCACGCAAAGAACACCCCGTGCCCGGAGTTCGTGCAGCAGTTCCTTCGACGAGTGCAGGACGTTATCGATAGCTACAGTCCCGACATCTTGAATTTCGACGATGGTGCGCAGTTCATCTTCGATGACGGCGGACAGTGGGCTCCCGACTTGAAGGTCTGGCTGGGAATTCCCGATCTCGCGCCACAAATCATGGCCTATTACTACAACAAAAACATGCAGGCGCATGGCGGCCGCCTGGAAGGAGTGGTGGACCTGAAAGAAGTTCCGGAGCCGGTGTGGGGCACACTGACCCGCGACTTCGAGTTTGGGATGGCCGAAGGACTTCAGGAAAAACCCTGGCAGACCGAGGCATGCATCGGGAACTGGCATTATCGCAGGAGCCTCTTGGAAAACCATGCCTACCAGAGAGCCTCTTCCATCATTCCCCTTTTCGTGGACATCGTCAGCAAGAACGGAAATCTCCTGTTAAGCATTCCGCTGCCCGGTCACGGAGAGCCGGACAGCGATGAGATCTCCTTTCTGAATGAACTTGCTGAATGGCAGCAGGTAAATAGCGAGGCGATCAAGGGCACGCGCCCATGGAAAATCTACGGCGAAGGGCCCTCGACAGAAGCAAGGAAGACATCAACATACCAGTTCTCGCAACTCAAGTTCGACCACACGGACATACGATTCACTACAAAGGGTGAAGCCCTCTACGCCATCGCTTTGGGTTGGCCGACTACTGGCAAGTTCCTGGTCAAGTCGCTCGCGAAAAACTCCCAGAACTATCCTCGTCAAATTCGGCAGGTAGGACTGCTGGGAGCGAAATCCGAGATCAAGTGGACGCAGGGGAATGAAGGCCTTGAGATTCAAGCGCCCAACATTTTGCCATGTAAGTATGCATTTTCGTTCCGCATCCTCGCGAGCTAAGGGTGCGCTCTGGGAAGCAGGGACGAAGCCCATCCTAATATTTGGAGCAGAGGATATGAGTTTGAGACGAATTCTAACGTTGATTGCTCTTTGCCTGAGTAGTGCTCTGATCTTTGGACAGAGCGCTGCAGAACATCCCGATTGGCCCGGCAGAGGTCAGCTCTTTGTCGGTACTTGCTACCAGCCGGTCGATCGCTCACCCGAACAAATCCGGCAGGATATTGCGCTCATGAAGCAGGCGGGATTCACCCTGGTCCGCATGGGCGACCTTTCCTGGGACGCCTTTGAACCATCCGAGGGACATTTTGAATTCGCATGGTTCGACCAGATTTTGGAGCAGATGAACTCGGCGGGAATAAAGGTGATTCTCGACATCGGTGGATCGCCGGCGCCCATCTGGCTTCATCACAAGTACCCATCGGTAAACATGGTCAACGAACACGGCGCAACCGTACAGCCGGCCGAGCGGTACATGGATGACATCAGCGATCCGGCTTATCGTGAGCACCTGGTTCGGTTTGCCGACGAGTTGACCCGGCACTATGCTCATAATCCTGCGCTGGGGGCAATTGGCTACAACAACGAGATCGGCAATGGCGTCATGTCGTATTCCGAAGGGGATCGGCAGAGATTCATCGAGTGGTTGAAGAAGAAATACGGAACGATTGCAGACCTTAATAAGGCATGGGCCACGCAGCGATGGTCGCGGCACCTGAACTCGTTCGACGAAGTGCAACTGCCCTATGCCGATGGCCCTTCTGCGCCGGAGCGATATCTTGACCTGCGGCGCTTCTGGTCTGACGAAACGATTTCGGTCCTCGAAGATCTAGAGAAAGTTCGTGAGCGCAACGTCCCGAATCTGCCCGCGGTTTCCAATCTGTGGGACTGGGCCTGGCGCAGAGGCTTTGATTATCTGAGCTCTTACAAGAAATTTGTAAGCTACGGAGCCGAGGGATTTTACCCGGCAAATCCGCTTGACGTGTCATTCGGCGCGCTTCTAGAAAAAGGCGACCTGTCTACTCCACTGTGGTTCAACGAATTCACAAGCGGGGGTGGAGGTACTTACGGCGGCCCTAGAGGCATCATTCGCATGTGGGCGTATCTTGGCCTGATCGACTATGGACAAACGTTTCTCGCGTGGACTTTCAACACACATCGTGGCGGAGAAGAACAGGCCCTTTTCGGATTGCTCGATCACGACGGCACTCCCTCGTGGAAATATGCGGAGTACAAACAAATTGCGAGCGAATTTTCGAAACTGCAGCACCTGGGCTTCCCGCGCTATCACAAGCCGGATGTCGCAATCGCCTACTCGTTTGAAAGCAACGTTGCCTCTCATCCGCCGGGCCCAAGCAACACGGTCCGCCAATACTTTACTGTCAACTATGCCGATCAAGTCCAGAGTGCCCTGAAGCCTTTCTTCGAAGACAACATCGATGTCGCGATCATCAATATCGGGCACAGCACTCTCGACTACAAACTGCTGGTGGTGCCCGCGGACTATGTGATGGACTCCGCAAGTGCCGACGCCATCCGAAATTACGTCCGCAACGGCGGCACGGTGATTATGACCGCTATGTCGGCGAAGGTCGATGAGAGCAATCAGTGGTTCGATACACCGCAACCCGGACGATTGAGCGATGTTTTCGGGATCCGCACGGAAGAGTTCTACCGGCCAAGCGCGCCTCCGGAATTCAGTCTGGATGGCAAAACAGAAAAGGCCAGCATCGGTTTCTACGAAGTGCTTGAGCCAAAGACGGCCAAAACGATGGCTCTGTTTACGAATACTCCCGAGAAATCGCCAGCCATCACGGTCAACGACTATGGGAAAGGGCGTGCCATCTACGTCGCCGTTCCTGCGCAGATGGCGGCGCTTGCACCGCTCGTGCGCAGTCTGTATTCGGCGCTTGCCATTGAGAAGGGGCCAGAAACTCCGTCAGGCGTGTACGCGCGCGTAGTAGAGGGGCGGACGCTGTATGTGAATACAACCGGCGAAGAAAAATCTGTAAACATTCGCGGCAGTAAGCGCGGGATCATCAGCGGTGCCTCATATGAAGGCGTCATTCGGCTGAAGCCGTACGATGCGGACCTGGTTGAGTAAAGATGCCCCCGTACTTCCAGTGCTGGCCTCACTTTGATTCCTTGACAATCGCCTCCGCGGCGTTGCCGGCGACGACCCAGCTTGCCGACCCGGCGACGACGGCTTCATCCTCGAACCAGAGGAATCCGTAGTCGTCGATACACTCCGGAAAATCCGGCTTGATGATGATGTATCCCGGAATCACTGCGCCCGGAATGTATGAGTTATCGCCCCGGTTGTTACTGTAGGTCTCGGTTTTCGAAACCGTCCCGACGCCAGCTACATACGAAGTGCTGGATACCGGGTGAGTGCCGAGAATGTAGTTGACGGCGCGCAGCGTGTATTCGGGGCCCACAAGATCCGGAAACGTCTTGTGCAGGAAGTACGTCCGTATGGCCATGTCAACCACGGCGCCCGATCCGCCCCAGCCGCCGAGGCTCGGAGGCACGCCGAACGGCGTAGCGTCTAACTGTTTTTCCAGGCCCGCCATGTATGTCTTCACCGCTTCATGCATTTGATCTCTCGCGCTCGGATCCAGATAAGGCAATGCCCGAACAGCCGTCCAGCCACGCGAACCGATCTGCTGCTCGGTGATCATCTGGGGGAACAGCTCCCTGAGACGAGACTTGTACGGCTCGGCGCCATGAGTGGCAATGGTCAGTTCCAGAGCCGCAGACCATTCCAGTCCGGCACTGAACGCGTTGCGATCGGAACTGGGCTGCGGAGGTGTTGGCGCCGTCGAGGCAGAACTTGCCGACGCGCCAGCATTGCCTGTTCCGTGATGACGGGCTGGCGCGCCACCTACCACACCCTGGGAAGCGGCCAGCACTCCGCCGGAAGCACCTGCCGGAGCCCCGCCAAAGGCGCCCCCGATCGGCGTCGGATGAGCCTTCTCGTCGTTCCATGCTTTGATCGCTGCATCGAGGCAGTCTTTCGCTAATTTGTCATCCCAACCTTTCAGCACATCGGCCGCCGCAGCCAGCGCTGCGATGCCGTTCCACTGGAAGAACGGGTTCGTTGACGTGAAAATCCAACGATCGTCCGGCTTGCCGGAGTACTCGCCCTTCACTTCGTTCGGACCTAATTTCGGGTCATAGATACGGCCGTCGGTTTTCGACGCTCCGTCCCCTATCTGGGTATATTGGCGCAGGTCTGGTTCGTGAGTACCGCGGATCGCGTGGCCGATATTGTGGTACTGCGCCAGAATGAGCAGTGCCCCGTGCTTGACTTGCTCGACCGTATCCGGCACGCCATCGGGACGGTGCATCTCAACCTCGCGGGCAACTTCATCCACGCTGAGCTCGTCGTAGTCGAGATGAAATTCGCGATACGCCAGCGCCAGACTCTGAATCACGCTGAGTTGCGCGGGCTCCTCGAGATCGAAGTCGCCGGCATCGTACCAGCCGCCCACATTCATCCCGGGAATGTGATCGCCGCCTTTGTACTTCCCGTCGGTTGCCGTTGCCTGATTCCAGCCGTCGAATTGCTCTCCGACCACTGGCGCCATACGGCCATCATCCAGATGTGAAGCTGCGTGCCACACGCGGTAGCCTTCGCGAACGGAAACATGATCCATCTGCGCGGCAAGGTGATGGTCGAGGCTGTCCTGCCAGATGTTCGCGTAAGCGTCGTTGGAGATGGGGAACGGCGCCGTTCGCTGGTCTGCGTAGTCGATAACATAAAGTCCGGGGTCCTTCACCGGGGTGAAGTCGAATTTCGAATAAACATATCGAAGCCAGGGCGTTGAAGGCGTGATCGGGCCCTCGAACACCTGCTTGTACGATCCATCCTCCATAAGGCGCAGCACTTTGGCAGTCTTTGGACCGTCGTATTTCGGGTCGAGTTCAAGAACCGCCACCTTGGAGAATCCCGGGGCATACCCTACCTGGCTGTGCGCGATCATTGGCGGGCGCGTCCAATTCGGAATCACGTCCGGCCGGATGTGCCACACGATGGCCCCGGTGGTCTTGCCTGAAGGGATCAGCGAACGCAAAACGAACCAGCCGTTCTGTGCACGGTTGCGTCCATCAAACAGCATGAGGTCGGCCGTTTCCGACTTGACGTTAATCCGGGCCAGCGCGTCGTCGAGCCCCAGCGTGATGCTCTTGCCCTGCGCGAACGGTAGTGGCTGAGTGTAGCCCTTGGCCTTATCCCAGTCCTCAAGGTAGTAAGCCTTCTTCGGCTCATCAGCCAGCGGCAATACTCTGACCATCGGGTCATTCGGCGTTCGCGGGAAGATGCCGGCTCGGGTTCCGTCCACAAGGTAAGTCTTGCCCATGTAGATCGACGGCAGAAACTCCAGGTTGAAGCCCGCGCGGCCAGCCAGTTTCTGCGGCAGCGGCTTGTCGAGATTGATGCTGACCCTCACGCCGCCTGGTTCCGCGGCGACTTCCAGCGTGTAGCTCAAATCGAAGGTCGGGAAAGCGAGGTCGGCGGTGAGCCGGTTGTTGTCCTTATCGGCATGGCGCTCCTTGAGGGTCGACACCAGGTCCCACTGCTCGGGCGTCGGCATCATGCGCACGTCGCCGTTGGTGGCGATGCGCTGGCCGTGGAGAATCATCTCCATCGCCGTGTTCTTCTGGTCTACAAACACTGGATGGTAGGTGCTGTCGTAGAGAAACACGCTGAAACCTTGCGTGTCGAGGTAGTTCTTATCGGTCACCCTCATGGCAAAATCGGCGCCGAACAGACTTGGGCCAAACGTCAGGGCGAGGAAGAGGCACACTATGAATCGGGAGAGCATAGGCTGCGATTGGGCTACTCCTTCCTGGCATGAGGTTATATGACAAGCGCAACCGTCTGAGCGCATTTGTACCCATGACACGAGTCTTTGGATGGTCCTCGTGAAGGAGTCCGCCGCCAACAGCGGCCTGACTGGGCTCGCTGCCAACAAAGTTCGCCGTGCAAGTCCCTGCCATCAGGCCGGAGGCGAACTCGAAAAGATCCAGTTTTTTCTCGGCACGTCTCCGGGCAACGATTCCAAACGCCGTGAATGACGACATCGGAATCGAACTCAAAGGTTCTTGAGCAGGCAAACAACGGCGACAGCCTCTAATATAGCTGACAATTTCTGTAGCAGATCGGCTTGCCGATAAACGCTTAAAGTGCCTGGTGCTTCTTTCTCAGGTTTACTCCCCAGAAACGCCCTTGTGTTTGACTGATCGGGTCTGGATAATTTACAGATACGCTCCGCGTTCAACAAGATCGTTCGAGTGCGGCAATTCTCTCAAAATCTGGGTCCGATGTGGGTCCGGTACCCCGAGTCAAAGAATTCCTCAGAGGATCAAGAACGCGCTGTCAGTACCGTTGAAGTCCAATAAGTTATACGTCGTTGATGCCCTCTCACGGCAGAAGGCACATTGATTTCCAGACCGGACCGAATCTTGATCCATTCATGATCCACGAAACGTTTCTATCCCTTACTGAAACTGCTTTCGGACGCCATCCGTGTCGCATAGTTTCAATAACTTACCGTGCACTGCGGCCCTTTCACGGCGGTAACACGGGTTCAAATCCCGTCGGGGACGCCATAAAATCAAGAACTTGAAGGCGTCCGGACAATTCTTCCCACAACATTCCACAACATTCATGCGTGACCAACTGTTCCCGTGCGCATGATTAGGTCTGCAAGTTGTTCTTGCGCTTGCCTTTTCGACGGTTCAAAAGCCTGTGTGTAGCCATCCATCGTCGTATTGAACGAGGCATGGCGCACAAGTTCCTGTACAACCTTCGCGTCCACACCCAGGGACTTGACCAAGCTTGAGAATGTGTGGCGAAAGGTGTGCCAACCTACTCTTTTCTGAATGCCAGCGCGCTTTACTGCCGGCAGGATGTAGTACCGCATGATGGTTGAAAGCCACAAAGGCTGTTTGCCTTTCTTGTGCGGCGAGGCCCACACCCAATCATCCTGAGCGGTGTACATGCTTTCCTGTCGCCACGCGATCAGCGCCTGTGCGATGTGTGCTCATCGATGACAACCGGCTTTTTGGATGCTTCCGTCTTGCATTTACCGACGACCTGGTCGACAACTGACCGTGTGATCTCGATGCGACCGCCCATGAAGTCCACATCCCTCCACTTGAGTCCCATCAGTTCACTTCTTCGTATTCCGGTCAGGGCCTCTAGGACGATCATGGCCCTTTCCCGAAGCCCCAATTCGTCAAACAGCCTGCGCAACTCGGCCGCATCCAGGATTACCGGAATTCTCGCGCGCTTTGCGGACTGCCGAACAGGAGTAATTGGGTTCTTGTCGGCTATTTCAAAACGAAGAGCGTGGGAAAATACAGCCGACATGATGTTTCTGATCTTCGCCTTGCTTCCGTCACTCAGTTCCTCTAGAGAACGAAGCCACTGCTCAACGGCAACCGGCTTAATCAGATGCAGGTACGCAGATCCCCATTTCGGAACAATCCACTTTGTAAGGTAGACCCGGTACGTCTTCCGGGTTTTGTCAGTCTTGTTTTCTGCCAAGAGTTCAGTTTGGCAGTAGTGGTCTACCAATGCCTGAAACGTCGCCAGCGGTGCGATTTGCACTTCTCTGTTGATGTTCATCCTGAGCATATGGATTTGGTTCATGGCCTCTCGGTGAGTGGGGAGTTTATTTACGTTCCCGACAGTGAGAGTCCGTTGTCGTTGCCTGCCATCCGGTCCTGGCTCTCGCCAAAGAAACTCCCAGACATCGGGTCCGCACTTCCGCTTAGCTACCCTGAGGTGCCCGTTCTGATACCGTTGCGCCATTTCTATTCTCCTTTCGTATGGCGCACGGGCGGGTGAGAACCATTTAACCCTTCCTGCATATGCCTGTCCAGTTCGGAAAGCTTGAAACGCCACTGTCGCCGTTTCCCACTTCCCAACGAATGTGCAGGAAGAGAACCGGAACGAGCCATCCGGATCACCTTCAGACGAGTTGTTTTCAGAAACGCCGCAGCCTGATCCGGATCGACGTACGGTTCTGGCCACTCCGGATTGTGGCGCGTTTGTGTTGGAATCGTCATTCTCCAATCCCATTGTTTCGACGTCGCAGATTACTCGCTGACGGCTTGCTCACCTTCCGGCTTCCATTTCCGACGTGACGTTCCTTGCCCAACTGTGTGAGAGACAGTACTCGCTTCAAACGAGCGATCTGCTGGCATTGAGCTTCAGTGACGAATCTCTCGATCTGTTCAACTTCGTCAGTCCGCGGGGAAATGTACCCGTTTTCGATCGATGACAGTCTTGAGCGGTCGATTCCTGTAGCTATGCTCACCGAGTACTGTGAGAGGTGAGCCATTAAACGAATCCGTTTCAATCGATGGCCGAGTCTCCTTGTTGTGTTTTCCATAGACTCTTTATGCTCCACCTGCAAATTCCAGGTACCTCAACATCTGCTGTTGACTTATTCTCATTAAACTTATATTGTGGTGTCAATGGTGTAACGATACATAGTCATATTTATCGTTTTACCGTTACAACAATTTTCACACACAATGTCGATACGCAAGCAGACGCAGATAGTGCCATCGGTCCCAAGGGCGCATTCAGTCGGTAAAAAGCGAGCTAGGGTGCCAGAATATCCAGTCGGGCCGCATGGCCGTATGGGTAATGAAGGTTTCTTAGCTAGAATCGGAGGTTGGTCGGGCGACCTCAGCAAAAAGGCAACATCGTTAGCTCCGGCAACGGGTACAGCACGCAACCGCCCGATCAGAGACCTCATCGACTGGCTGAACGCAAATGCTAAAACGAAACAGGGTCGGAGGCTGAGAGCGTTCATTCATGACCTTAAGCAGATCCAGCTACTGAGTGAGCCATTCGATTTCGCGACCGCGGATCGTTACGCACCACTCGTTTATCCAGTGACCGAGAGAGAGCCACAGCCGGTACAAGCGATGAGACGGATTCATGCTCGAATTCAAAAAACGTGTGTGCGTTACTGCTTGTACCCACAATTGACATGGGTACTATGGCAGAAGGACTGGAACTTAAGCTTTTGCACCGAAGGGCAACCCGACGAGGTCCCGATTATCTATGACGGCCCGAGTGACTACGGCCGAAGAGTGTTTGAAGGAGATGTTGCAATTGTTGTGATTGGAATCGCGGAACGGGGTGAAATATCTCGGCTGCGAGCTTGTGAGCAATGTGGGTTATGGTTTTTTGCCTCAGCCAATACTTCCCATAATGCGCGTAGGTTCTGTAAGGATGCATGTCGTTTGAAACACTTTCACAGCCGAAAGCGCATCAGAAGCGGTGTCGTTAACCGTTAGATCGCAGGAGTGAAAAGTTACAAGAGAGCCGGACTTAACAAACGCGCCGCACCGGTGCTTGCAACACCGGCACGGCGCTAACCACAGTCGCCTAATTAGGAGGCAACAATGGCTAGACAGCAACGTAGCACCAGTCTCATTCAAGAATCCACTCGCCCTATAACTCAGGTCGCGCTTTACGCCCGAGTCAGCACCATGAACAATCAAGATCCCGAAATGCAGCTCGCCGAACTGCGGGAATATGCAGGACGCCGCGGTTGGCAGATCGTCGAGGAATTCACGGACCAAGGGGTATCAGGCTGCAAGGAGTCGCGGCCGGCGCTCAATCGGCTGATGGCAGACGCCTGTCGTCGACGGTTTGACGCCATTTTGGTCTGGAAGATCGACCGCTTTGGAAGGTCGCTGAAGCATCTGGTCAACGCACTGGCCGAACTCGCAGCGCTCGGAGTGAAGGAGCGTGCCCGTGCAGGGCTGCGGAACGCACGCGCCAAAGGGAGACGGCTGGGAAGGCCGCGGGTGATTGTGGACGCTTCACAGATTGCATCTCTTCGCTCGCAGGGACGTTCCTGGAGCCAAGTCTAACCAATGCCCGGTGCGAACTTGAAGATGGTTGAACCGCTCAATTCCAGTCGCACGATACGATCCTGTCGTAATTCCTGAACCCGCACGCAACAAGCCGTCAGCCATGCTCGATGACATTCGTGCTGTGGTACACGAGATCGAAGGTGCGCAATGATTGGCGACAATGCGGACTTCTCGTAGGAGAAAAAATCGAATCACTTCGACTTGGCGGTCTTAGCCGCTCTGCTGGCCAACTCCGAACGATTTGCCCGATGCCGCGCACTGCGCTCCTGCGCGTTGCGCGCGCGTGGGTTGTTCTTGATCTGCAACTGGCAGAGTAGGCACGTGATCTTGAACGCGCTCTCGATGCGGTATGTCGGCTCCTCTCCCATGGCGATCTCTTTTCTGACGTGTGGTCAGGCCGGGAAGCGCCGCCCCACGGCGAGGCTGGTCAGCGGCTTTCCTTCGCTCAATTCGATCGTCGCCGAGTTCCGCTATTCAACCCTGACTTTTCCTGCGGCGATGTCGTCGAAGTTGGCACGGGTCGCGTTGAGGTCGCGTGCTGACACTCTCGGTCTGACGCTCGCCCTTACCCAAATCGACCTGAATTAATTGGCAGCGTCGGAGTCCTGAAACAGAACTTTGAACGATGTAAACTGCAACGATGCACTGCAAGAGATGCAGCCAAAAGAACAGCCGTATATGGGCCTTGCCGAGATCGCGACTTATCTCACCGTAAGCAAGCAGACGGTTTTGAACTGGAGAGTTCAGTGTAGAGAATTTCCTGCGCCAATCGCCGATCTAAGAATGGGGCCGGTCTGGGCCACCGACGAGATCATGAAGTTCAGGCGACTCGCCGCCGACGGAGACTGACAAGGCTCAAGGTGCGGAAGATGCCCGAGAGCGGCGGGAGTCTGGTCGAGATCGCTGAGCGCCTACTCCGCTCTCACGGCTTGCCTTTCGTGCGAAAAGCAAACACGTAACTTTGCACATCGTCCGCGTTCCCGCAGGAACGGCTCGCTGTCATTCCGGCGCGGCGACTCTCTCGGCTTGGGATGCGCCGATAGCTGGTCGACGAGCGTAATCACCGTTAACGACACTTACGCGGCCCGCCGAGGGGTGCTCGCCGCCTTGGAGTCCTTTTTATCGTGACAAGCCTGCTGCGCCCGCCCATTTAGCTCTTCCAGCCGTTTTCGCAAGTCATCCCCGCTCGTCAGGCGAGCCATACAGTGATCGCAGTCTGGACTGTGGATTCTCAGGAGGGACAGAACGTGGCAGACTCGACGTCTCATTGCACAACCCAGCTAGTTGTGGCGGCGATTCTTGATCAAGGACGTCATCCTAGTCAAGTAAAATCGCCGATGCACTCATTGTGGTCGAATCGCAAAGGGAGGTGCCCCGTACTGGGCACACTGCTCCCTTCTGCCCCCGGACTTCTCCCGAACTCCCCAGTCTCGGAGTTAACAGAATGTTAATCATGACTGGGACGGTTTGGCTTGTGGTCGCAAATCCCTTCACCTTAGAATTGCGCATGGAGTTCTTCCATCTGCATCATCCCGAAGACGTGACCGTTCTGTGTGATCACGAACGCTGCGAGCAAGTGG
>Ga0075029_100000713_pt1 | contig 19049 bp, 8 predicted proteins | sample LitLauG_LLR_2013_FD_71391 | JGI IMG/M metagenome (GOLD analysis project Ga0075029, IMG submission 71391) | Freshwater sediment microbial communities from North America - Little Laurel Run_MetaG_LLR_2013 | ecosystem: Environmental > Aquatic > Freshwater > Creek > Sediment | place: USA...
GGCCCGACGACTTTGTCTTCGTGTCTCGAGCCGGCACGCCGGTCAACGGGAACAATGTCGCGACACGCCGCCTGAGGCCTATCGGCAGGGACCTGCGGATGCCATGGCTCTCCTGGCAGGTGCTCCGCCGCACGCACGCAACATTGGCACACGAACTCGGAATGCAGGTTGTTGGGAACCGCGTAGCGACGGTCCGTTGAAGGTCACCGCACAGTTCGAGGCCGGGAGAGGTGCACCGAACGTCCTCCGTGGATTCGGCCTACCGGTGCGAACCATCGAGCGCGGGTCTCGTTAGCGCGCACTCGCGCTGCCGCTATCACGTAAGCAGGCGCCACCGCTTAGAATCGTTGATGGCGCCTCTGATGCCTCCGCTTCTCCAAGCCGAGAACGTAAGCAAACACTACGGCGGCGTGTGCGCGCTCCGGAACGCTCACTTCACGCTCCGCGCCGCTGAGGTGCATGCGCTGATCGGGGAGAACGGCGCGGGCAAGAGCACGCTGGCGCGGATCCTCGCCGGCTCCACCGAAGCGGATCGAGCCACCATTGCGATTGACGGGCGGCCAGCCTTGATCCACCATCCCCTGGATGCTCAGCGGCTCGGCATCGGAATGATTTACCAGGAGCTGGATTTGTTTCCCAACCTGACCGTCGGTGAGAACGTGGTGATCGGCAACCTGCATCTTCGCGAGGGACGGCTGGCGATCCCCCGGCGGATCGAGGCTTTCTGCCGGCCCTTCCTCGAACGCGTGGGGCTGGCCTGTGGCGTGAATGCAAGGGTGGGCGGCCTGCCGATCGGCCAGCAGCAACTGGTGGCCATCGCCCGAGCGCTTAGCATGGACGCGCGCATCCTGCTGATGGATGAGCCCACCAGCTCGCTCTTCGACGATGCCGTCGAAAGGCTGTTCGGCCTGATCGCGGAATTGAAGCGCGCCGGCGTGGCGATGGTGTACGTCTCACATAAGATGGACGAGATTCTCCGCATCTGTGACCGCGCCACGGTGCTGCGTGACGGCGAGACCATCGGCACCGTCGAAACCGCCAAAACTAATGTTGATGAGCTGATCCGCATGATGGTGGGGCGCGATCTCAAGTTGGCCGTCCGCCCGCAGCGCGGCGGCTCGGACGATGTCGTGCTTCGGGTGGAGGGCCTGACCACGGACAAGCTCCGCGGCGTCTCCTTCGAGTTACGGCGCGGCGAGGTACTGGGCGTGGCCGGTCTGGTTGGCGCGGGCCGCAGCGAGTTGGGCGCGGCGCTGTTCGGGATGGACCGCATTCGCGGCGGCGCAATCCACACCCGCGGCAGCGTTGGCCTGCTGCCAGAAGACCGGCGCCTCGAAGGACTCATGATGCGCATGAGCGTCCTCGAAAACAGCACCATGGCGGTGCTGTCGCGCTTCCAGCGGCTCGGGTTCATCCGCGCCCGCGAGGAGGAGCGCGCGCTTCGGCCGTTGGCGCGCCAACTGGCTTTGCAGTGCGACTCCACTGCGCAGCCAGTAGGCCAGCTAAGCGGCGGCAACCAGCAGAAGGTTCTGCTGGCGCGGTGGCTGCTGCGCGACCCGGACGTGCTGTTCCTGGACGACCCCACGCGCGGCATCGACGTGGCAGCCAAACAGGACATCTACCGGATCGTCGACGAACTGGCCGCGGCCGGCAAGGGCGTGATCCTGGTGAGTTCGGAACTGCTGGAGTTGCTGCGCTGCTGCGACCGCATCCTGGTTCTTTCTGGCGGCAGCCTCACCGCGATATATGATGCCAAAGAGGCAACTCAGGAGAAGATCATGGCGGCGGCAACCCAGTGTTAATCGCCCTGGTCCGCAGTCTGGCCAAAGCCCAGAGCCTGGCCGCGTTGGCCGGCATCATCCTGCTGGCGATCCTGATCAGCCCCATGGCGGCGGACGGTTCGCGCATCTTTCTGCAAATCGGCAACCTGACCGACATTCTGCGCCAGATCTCTCTGATCGGGATCCTCGCGCTGGCCATGACCTACGTGATCCTCACCGGCGGAATCGACCTGAGCGTGGGCAGCATTCTGGCGTTGGCGACAGCTTTGGTCGCCATGGGACTGACGCGCGCTTGGCAGGCCGCGCCCTACGGTTGGCACATCGCAATGGCAATCGCGGCGGCGGTGGCGGCATCGGCGCTGGTGGGCGCGCTCAACGGCGTGGTCATCGCCGCGACGCGCATCCAGCCGTTCATCGTGACGCTGGCTGCGATGATCGGCGTTCGGGGTCTGGCCAAGTGGCTCACCGACAACCAGAACATCGATATCGGCTTCGGACGCGATGTGGCCGCGGAGTTCGCGGCGGTCTTCCGCGAAAAGGCAATCGTGATCGGCGCTTATGCAACCGGCGCAGCGATGTTCTGGGTGGTGCTGGCGCGGACGGTCTTCGGACGGCACGTGCGTGCTATCGGCGACAACGAAAAAGCTGCGAAGTACGCGGGCCTGCCCATCCGTCGGACCAAGGTCTGGGTGTACACGCTCTCCGGCCTGTTTTCCGGCCTGGCGGGCGTGCTGTATGCCGCCGAGAATCACCAAGGCAATCCGAATGCCGGCGTCGCCTACGAACTGGACGCCATCGCCGCCGTGGTGATTGGCGGCACGCGGCTTTCGGGCGGCAAGGGCGGAATCTCGGGCACCATCGTGGGCACGCTAATCATGGGCGTGCTCACCAACATGCTGCGACTGAACAACGTCGATAGCAATGTCGAGATGATGATCAAGGCGGTGATCATTGTGCTGGCCGTAGTGGTGCAGCGTGACCGGTAGCGCATGCTTTGGCTTGCGCAGCCGGCCGAGCGACGCTCGCCGCCACCGCACTACAGTCATCAGCCACATGCCGGCGTTGGCGATGGCGCCTACGTTCTTCATAGCCGGCATGCGTTTCTTCAGCACCTGAAAACCGGCCTGTGCCAGTCGGGCGCGGCTGGATTTGGGTTCCCACCCCGGCCGGGTTCGCTGTGGGCTTCGGCCTGCTGCTGTCTTGCGGGGCAGGTTGTAAACCGTTGTAAACCTGCGGCGGATTGGTAATCCGAACGTGCAGCGGAACCCGCCGACCGCCAATTCCTCGGCGCGCGCAGGGTCGCCGATGACCTGTGCAATCGTGCCGGCGATGCGGTCCTAATGCGCATGAAAGACCGTCTCGAAATCAAAGAGGCTTCGCCGGCCCCCATCTCAGCCATTACGGTACCGCGGCCGTTCGCAGCCTTCAAAAAACGAAGCGCGCCGACAACTCGCCCTGCTGGAGATTGAACGCTCCCAAAATCTTGCCGAAACTGGCCGAGGTCGCGTTCGTCCCGTTGCCACCGGCGATCTGTTGGCCGGCGGGCACACCCAGGTTTTGGGTGCCGAACAGGTTGAAGACCTGGACCGCCAACTCGAGACGCCGGTGCTCCCTCACCCAGACTGGCCGCGAAAGCAGAACATCGAAGCTGTTGAAACGGCTGCTGTCGAAGTTGGAGGCGCTGAGCGGGGCCAGGCCCAGCGTGGCGCGATATGCGTTGACCAGGTCGATATTGAGATCGCGGTTGCCCTGATTGCGCGTGGTTCCGGGAACGTACTGCCGGATGCCATCGACATCGAGAGTGTTCGACAGCGAGCTGAACGGCAGCGAAGAGCGAAGCTGCCAGACCGCGCCCAAGGTGAACTTCCACGGCAATTGGGCCGAGCCGCTGGCTACCAGGGCATGGCGGCGATCCGCGCCCGCCGGACCCCAGTCCAGGTTGTAGTTCGCAGGGTTGGTCACCTGGGCTTCGGGGCTGTCGTCCTGGTTGCTGGAGAGCGTATACGACACCAGGAACTGGTAGCGCCGGGCAAAGCGCTTCTCGGCCCGGACATAGAGCGCCTTGTATTTTGCGTGGCCAATGGGTGCGTGGTCCAGAATGCGGGCGAACTGCGGGAACGGACGCACGCCGTTGACCGGGTAATTCAGGTCCACGGTGCGGTAGTCGCGCAGCGAGCGGCTGTAGGCTCCATCCAGGTGAATGGAGAAATCGTGGGTCAGCTCGCGCGAGTAGCCGAGGTTGAACTGCTGCGAATAGCCATTGCGGTAGTTTGGGTCGAGAATCGTCACCGTGGGCGCCGCGGTGGAACAATACGCGGACGAACTCTGACCGCCGTAGGGATCGGGATACGCGGGGTTCTTGATGAGAACGGAGCACTGTGCCAAGTTCCGCAGTTCGGCGAAGTTCTGGAGCGTTTGCAGGTTCTGATAATAGATGCCGTAGCCGGCGCGGATCACATCCTTCCCGCTGCCGCGCAGATCCCAGGCCAGGCCAACGCGCGGGCCAAAATTTTTCTTCGCGCCGCGCTTGCTCGGGTCGCCCAGATAAGGAATGGCGATCGGCGCGCCATTGAAGGTCAGGGCACTCGGCTTCAACTGCTCGTCGAATGAACCGAACTGGCGGTCCCAGCGGAGACCGAGGTTGACAGTGAAGTTGCGGTGCAGCCTCCATTCATCCTGAGCGTATAGGCCGGCCTGCGTGGTGTCCTCCCTGGTGTAGATCGGCGGCAGGGTGGCCGTGAACTGGGTGGCGTCATTGGAAGCTGCAAGCGCCGCGAGCGTGGCAGGGTCGTTGGGGTTGAAGACGTGATCGTGAGCGAAGGTGTAGGTGCCCTTCATTTGGTTGGGAGCGTCGTCGCCGAACGGAACCCGGCTGACGTCGAATCCGAACTTGAGGGTGTGCTTTCCCTTGACGACACTCAGATCGTCTTTCCACTGCCAACGGGTCTCCACACCAACGTCCGCGTAACCGTCACCATAGCTGAAACTCGGGAAGTTCAGTTGAATCTGCAGCGGCGCCAGGCGCTCCGGCGGATAGACGCCCATTTGCGTGAAGATGGGCGCGCCCGAAGGACCCAACTGATAGGACGAATACGCATATTGGAAACGGGCCTCATTGACCACCGTGGGTTTCGGGTTCCAGGTGTGGCCTACGACCAACGAGTGGCGAGGGATCTGGCCGTCATAGCAGGCCGCCATGGAAGCGCCCCCGCAGCCGTTCCACGTGATCAGGTTCCACTCCTGCGAGTAGCGGCCGAAGAGATGCTGGTTATTGGAGATCTGATAGTCGGCGCGTCCGTTGAACATCTGATCGTGGATCGGCTTTTGGTGAACGCCTTCCAGCGCGGAGTAATACTGGTGCCCGGTCGCGCCGGTGTAGATCGTGTAGGCGTCGGTAGTTTGCGTTCGCTCAAACGCCGTGTAGAAGTGCAGCTTATTCTTGACCACCGGCCCGCCGACGCTACCTCCGAATTGATTGCGCCGGAACGGCTTCTTGCTGATGCCGATCTGCTGCTCAGCAGCTTTATCGAACGCGTTGTCGTGATTGAAGATTTCGTCGCGGGCGTATTCGAAGGCCTCGCCGTGAAACTGGTTGGTGCCGCTCTTGGTCACGATGCTAATCATGCCGCCGGCCGACAGGCCCTTGTCCGGCGCATATTGAATGGTGTTGACCTTGAACTCCTCCACGGCGCCTTTTGGAAAATTCTGCCGCGGCTCGCCCATCTCGGCCCAGGTGTTAGTGACCCCATCCACGGTGAAGCCGTTCGACCAGTAATGGCTCGATCCGCCCATCTGCACGCTGTTGTAGAACGTGCGCGACGAGTCCTGCGAGGTGCCAGGCATGAGCAGCGCGAGATTGAGATACTGCCGGCTATTGATCGGCAGATCGACGATCTGCTGATTGCTGATCACGCCGGAAACGTCGTTCTTGGTCACATCGATCGGTGGAACCTCGCCGGTAACGGCGACCGACTCCTGGACGTTGCCGACGGCCATGCCGATGTCCCGATCCAGGTGCGTGCCCAAGCTGATCTGGATATCGTTCAGGGTGGAGGTCTTGAAGCCGGTCACCTCGACTTTCAGCGAATAGCGGCCCGGTGGGACGGGGTAAAAGAGGTATCTTCCTTCGGAGTCGGTCGAGATGGTCCGGGCGACGCCGGTATCCTGGTTCGTCAGAGTGACGTTTGCGGACGGAATGGCCGATCCGGATGGATCTTTGATCAAGCCAGTGATCTCGGCGTCGCCAGTCTGGGCGACGGTTGCAGAGGTGAATAGAAGAACGAGAGCCGCGACCGCAAGCCCTCGAAACAGAACAGGCCGAAACGATGCGTGCATACAATCCCCCTTAACCAATTGCAATAGACCTTATGGCGAGTGAGTATAGCTCTCAGCATGAGACGCGTCAAAGGGCGATTAGTTGGGTTTGCGGTTGGGTACGGCGATTGTGCCACGACGATTGGTTGAGGCGATCGGGGGCTCCCGGGCTCATTGCTGGCGCAGCGGCGGCATGGGCAAGCGGACCCCGTAGTTCAGCGCTCCCACTCCTACTCCGCCCTCGCAACTATTGGGGGCCTGCGCCTCCGCGCCCCAGAACATGTAACCGAGCATGCCGGGACTCATCCCGGAAACCGCCGGCGCCACCGTTTGGACGAAAATCCCCGTGGCGTTCTGGAGCGATGCGTTGAAATCGTTGCATTCCGGCTGCGGAGTGCTCCCGATTACCAGCCGCACGGCGCCCGTGATCCGCGCTGGGGGCAACGGCGGGATGGGCGGGTTCACGTTGGTCCTGCCGGTCACGTGCTCCTGCCAGTTGGCCTCGGCTACCGAGGCGTCGGGCTGGCCGGTGGGAACGGTGGCAATGGCGTAGTCCAGCACGGGGTTGTTGCCGGTCAGCCAGTCGGTCGTGGCTTTTCGGCATAGGGCGACGAGGTAGCGATCTCCCGCGGCTAGATCGATGGTCAGACGCGCGGCCGGATTGGTTCCGGTGGCATCGTACGGAAGGATGGAGCGGTAAGCGCCGATGAAGTCCTGCAAGCCCGTCAGGTTCGGGCTGGCGTCATTCTCGTAATCGATCTCCATCCCCACACCCATGGCCTTGGCTGCATTGGCGGCGTTGATGCCGAGTTGCGTGGCGTTGGCGGAAAGCGCCTGGTCCCAGAAAGGCGTGTAGGTGGCTCCCCCGAGCGAAAGCATGACGCGCACATTGTGGCTGGTGAAATAGTTCACGATGGCAGAATTCATACCGATCGGAATTCCCGCTACGGTTTGGGAGTCGGTCGTGAGGTTGAGCAGTTTGAGCGGATCGACAAAGCTCAGGACCACAAGGTTCACGGAGGGCAATCCCGAACCATCGCCCCGATCGATCATCCAATGGTTCTTCTCGTCGAAGTCGGTCATGTCGCGCACGCTTTTCCAGGCGCAACTGTCGTTGCTACAGTGCCATGCTCCATAGACTTCAAACGAAGCGCCGTCGCCGGCGGGCAGGGACGAAATGACAGGCGAAGCCTCGGCGTTCAAGGACAGACTGACGATGGGCTGCAGGGAGTCGATCGTAACCGAGCCGCGGAAACTCGAAACTCCGAACATCGGCCCCAGATTCTGGGCCCCGTGGGCGGCCGCCGCGAGCGTCATGCTGGTCTTCGCAACCACGGCGCCGCCCGTGTCATGCGCGGTAAAGGTAATGATTGCCGGGCTGGAAGACGGGTTCGCGTACGCCACGCCGGTTGTCTGATCCGCAAAGGTCGTGAATTGCGAGGCTCGCGCGGTGGTGGCGATCACCGAGGCCTCACCCGCGGCTACATTGCCATGGTAACTGCGGAACAGGGCGCTGGCCTTGACCGGACCGGTGCAATTGGCGATCGCCCAGCCGGTCACGACCGGCGACGCGGTTTGCGCGTCCGTCAGCCTGCGCGCCATTCCCCCGGCGGGAATCGCATCGCTCGTGGAGGCAAGCATCGATCCGCCGAAAGAGAGCGGCAGCGGGCTCCCCAAATCGGAGTAGAAGGACGTGTTGCAGGTGACGGACTGCGAGCCGGCATTCACGTAGGTGAAGGCGGTGCGCCAGACCGAGGCCGCGGCAATGTGTGGAAAATAGTAGGTAGCCGGGCTGGTCGGAGAGCTGTTGTCCGGCTGCCCCTGCGGCAGCGATGAGATGACCGGATCGGCCTCGGCGTTGAGCGACAGGCTGACGATCGGCACGGTTGAAGTGATCGCGATGGATCCCTGAAAGCTCGTCAGATTGAGCAGCGGGCCGAGATTCTGCGCGCCATGAGCCCCGGCCGCGAGCACGATGCTGCGGCTGGCCAGCACCGTTCCCAGCGGGTCTTTTGCCGCAAACAGGATCGTTGCGGCCGTTTGGGATGGGTTGGCGTAAGCCACCCCCGTAAGTTGGTCGGCGTAGGTGACGAACTGGGTCGCCGGCGAGGTTATCGCAATCACCGAGGCCTCCGCCAACGGCGCAGCCCCGCTGTAACGGCGGAACAGAGCGCTCGCCTTCACGGGACCAGTGCAGGCCGCGGATGTCCAACCGGTCACTACCGGCAGATCGGGTTGCGCGTCGGTTTGCCTGCGTGCGACCCCTCCGGGCGGGATGGTGTCGCTGGTGGACGAAACCTGGACACCCCCGAAGGAAAGCGGCAACGCGCTCCCGGCATCCGAGTAGAAAGACGTGGCGCAGGTGACCGCCTGCGCGGAAGCATTGACATAAGTGAACGTGGTTCTCCAAACATCGGCGGCTGCGATGTGGGCAAAGTAATAGGTGATGCCCGTCTGTGCAGGAGCGACCGCCCCGGATAAGAAAAGCCATGCAGCGAATATTGGAAAGGCGGCGCTGAATCCCGCGATGCGTCTTTTCCGTTCCATAGCGAACCCCTCCGAGAGCCTCTGTTGAATATTCTAACCAGGCCCGAGACCGCTCCCTCACGGTCGCGGCTCCGGAGCGGCCATCAGAGCCATGACCGTAAGGGAGTGGTTGCTTCTCCGACGCCGCTACCGGTGGCGCTGTCCCCAGCCACGCTTGACGGCGATCGCCTCGGCGGATCGCGGCGCCGAGTTCGACCATCGGCTGAGCGTGTACTCCCGGCGGTAGGCGGCCGAACGGTTCCAGATCGTAACCTTCACGATGCCGCTGGCATCGCACGAGTATTCCTCTTCCACCTCGCAGCCGGCGCCTTCGCCTTTGCGGCTCACGTCGACCAGCGTCAGGTCGTCGGCGCCTCGCAAGGCCGGGTCGAAGGGAAACTGAATGTCGTCCCACACGGTGAGGTCGCCCGACGGCTGGCCATCCTCGCCGATGCGCGAAGCCTCCACATAGCGGAAGTGGCCGATGTTGTGGACCGGCCGGTAGGAACGCACCACACGCAGCGGCGGAGCGCCGCGCCGGGGTAGTTCCAGGCCTCGGGGGAAGAGCAGATCGAACGCCACGTCGCGGCCATAGTCGGCCTCGCGCCACACCCCGAAGTAACGCGCGAAGCGGTCCCGCAGCACATAGCCGGAGCGCGCATCGGCGCTGATGGCGAGGCCAATGGCCGTGGCCGAGCGCATGTAGGCGGAGCGCCGCACGGCCCGGCCGAAAGTCTCCTTGAGCACGCGCGCCACGGCGGGTAGTTCGGAACCGCCGCCGGTCACATACAGAGTATCGATCGACCGGTCCGGATGCGCCGCCAGCAGCTCCTCAACCACCGCGGCCGTACGTTCCACCAGCGGCCGGCAAAGCTCGTAGTACGGCGCCACGGCGATCGAAACCTCGCCCCAGCCTTCCCGCACGTGCTCCAGGTCCACGACCATACGGCGCGTATTGGGATTGAGCGACTCCTTGCGCTCGCGGCACTCCTCCAGCAGACGGAAAAACTCGCCATCGGAGAGCGACTTCCGATCGCCGGCGCGGCCTGCGGTCTCGAGCGCCAAGCCAGCGAGGATTTCATCGAAGTCGTCGCCGCCCAGTTCTGCCAGGCCGGCGCTGGCCAAGACGGTGTGGGTCTCATCTGCCATCTCCACCAGCGAAGCGTCGAAGGTGCCGCCGCCGAGGTCATACACCAGCAGCGACCGTCGCGACAGTCCCTTGCGCTGGGCGCGTTCGCGATGGCCGAACTCCACGCTTGCCGCCGAGGGCTCGTTGAGCATGCCCAGGACGTGGAAGCCGGCCGCGCGGAAGGCCTCCGCCGTGAGAAATCGCTGGTTGCTGTTGGCATTGGCTGGCACGCCGATCATGGCCTCGAGCGGCTCGCTGTGATCGAGCGACAAGGTGGACGCCTGGCGCATCTGCTGGCGGAACGCCGAGAGCAGTTCGGTTGCCAGTTCCATCACCGGCACGGTGCAGCCGGCGAGGTCCAGCCGCGTGGTGGGGCCGGCGCGTTTCAGCAGCCGCTTGAGCGAACGCAACACCGTCCAGTCGCGATTGCCTTGCACCGCCCATGCGCTCCAGCCGAAACGGCGTTCGGTACCGCGCATCGCCACCAGCGGCGGGAACCACTCCCGCGTCTGTCCATCGGGCGATTCAAAACCGATCAGCGGGTAGTTTCCGCGGTCCGCCGCCGAGGCCACGATACGCGTGGTGCCAAAATCGATTCCCAATTTCATCGGAGACGCGCCAACACTTGAATCTTAGCGCCATTCGGACACGCTGCGCTGCGCGCACTAAGCACCCGAGTCCCCTTCCCGCCATGGCTCCAGCATGTCCTCCACCGGCCGTTCACGCGGGACCGGGCCGCTCCTCGCCGGTCGGGTAGGCCAGTTCCCCTCTTCTTCGGTGCATCGATAGGCGCCGCGCGTTGATGTTAACCCCTTCGGTTGAGATACGACCGCTGGTAGTAGCGGCCCTCTCGCGATAGGCTGTTACTACTTTTCGGCGGCGGCTATGATGCTCCGCAGCACTCGCAAGCCGGTCTGAGGAGGCTAAGATTGAAACGAAGTCACGTACTGCATCTCCGAATCCTTGCCTTCACTGTTATCTCCGCGCTTTCCTTCCCGACGGCATCCCACGCCCAGGATTTCCGGGGCAGCCTGGCGGGAGCCGTGGTGGATTCCAGTGGAGGCCGCGTCCAATCCGCGGATATCCGGCTGCAGGGCACCGAGGCTTCACTCGCGCGCCACACCAAGAGCGATAGCCGCGGAGAGTTCCGCTTCACCGATTTGATGCCTGGCGCTTATACGGTTACCGTGCGGGCGCCGGGCTTGGCCGAGGCCCGTTCCACGGTGAGCGTCGCCGTCAGTTCCGCTCGCGACATCAGCGTCACGCTCAAGCCGGCCGCAGCACAGCAGAGACTGGACGTGCCAGCGCAGGCCTCATCCATCGTCACCCAGCCCGTCGATAGCAGCAGTGCCGTGCACGGCGGCGTTGTCACGGCCCGGGATCTCGAAGCGATTCCTCTGGCTCACCGCAGCTTCGCCAACATCGCTTACCTGGTGCCGGGGACGCTGCCCGTCGAGCCGTCCGACCCGACCAAAGCGCGAATTACGGCGGTTTCCTTCGGCGGCAGTTCCGGACTGAATGACGTCCTTTCCGTCGACGGTGGCGACAATTCGGACGATTACATCGGCGGTTTCCTGCAGAATTTCTCGCCCGACGCGATCCAGGAATTTGCCGTTCAGACTGCGCAGCAGGAAGCCGAGACGGGCCGGACCGTGGGTGGATCGGTAGTCATCACCACCAAACGCGGAACCAACCTTTGGCACGGCGAGGGCGCGTTTTACGAACGGGCCGCGGCACTCGACGCACGCTACCCTATCGAGAATCCCGCGCCTCTGCCCAAGCAGCCGTTCTCGCGGCAAAACTACATTGGCACGCTCGGCGGTCCCATTGTGAAGGACAAGCTCTGGTTCTTCGCTTCTTTTGAAGGTGTCCATGAAGACGCCAGCATCGCCTATAGTCCCGATAGCCTCACCCAGTTCCAGGCGCTCGCTTCTCTAGCTGCGCAGGGCCTGATTCCGGGAGTGAGTTCGATCGCCGTTCCCAACAACGTATCGGTGCCATTCCGCGACTATATGGGGACCCTACGCTTTGACTGGGCCCAGTCGGCGCGTTCGCAATGGTTCGTACGGGCGGCCACCGACAACTACACCACCCATAACGCATTCGTTCAGCAGGCGACATTGGCCTCAACCGGGGCTACTTCGCATTCCAACTACATGAACCTGGTGCTGGGCCAGCAATTCATCCTCAGCCCGGCGTGGGTGGGATCTTTCACCTTCGGCGCGAGTGGATTGCGTCTGAGGGAGTCGCGAAACTCGAATCTTGGATTTGCGCTGGCGTTTCCCTTCAGTTCCACGTCCCAGACGATCTCGGGCTTTGAGACCTTCGGCGATAATCAGTTCGTGACGCCGATTACCGCTTTCCCGGTGCAGCGGGACCAGGAAAAGTATCAGTTGCGCTATGACGTCATCCACTCTTCCGGCCGGCACACCACGAAATTCGGCGTCGATTTCATTCACGAACCGGTGCTGAGCGGCGCCCTCCCGGGTAATGCGGAGAACCTGACCGTCTTCGCCCAGAATCCCACGGACTACCTCGACAACCCGCAGCAATTCGCCGTGGATCTCAACTGTACGCCTACGGCGACTCTGATGGTAACGGATGGTACAACCTGTTCGAGTACGCCAGCGGGCAACGGGAGTTTCGCGCAGAATGTGCAACGTCTCGGCCTGTACGCGCAGGATTCCTGGCGCGCGGCTCCGCATCTAACTTTGAACCTCGGCCTGCGGTACGACACCACTTTCGGGCTCTTCACGGCTTCCGGAAGATCCCAATTGGATAATCCGGGCCTTCTCACGCTCCAGGCCTTGCAGGTGCCCTTGTTCCAGCATTGGGGAGCCCCTCACGATTACCGCAAGGCTTTCGCGCCGCGTCTGGGAATTGCCTATACGTTGGGGCAAGAACGGACTACCGTCATCCGTGCCGGCTTGGGCCTCTTCTACAACGACCTGGCGCAAAACGGCTGGGTGACGGCGTTTCAAGCCGTCAACGAGGCTCCGGCGCCTTGCGTCAAACCCACGGATTCCGGCTGCCTGCCCGGATCATCCGACGGCGGCGCGGGCGCTCTCATCGATCCCGCTTACAAGACGCCTTACGCTCTGCACGCCAGCGCCGGCGTGGAGCATGCCCTCAATTCCCACTGGACGATGAGCGCCGACTGGACTCACGAGACTGGCGTTCATTCCTACGCGCGATACCAATACCGGGCTGGCTATACGCTTTTTTCGCCCCTATTCGCGCAGGATTCCGCGACACAGCAACAGAATGTTCCCAACACAACCGTGTTCCGAACCGACAATCGATCTCGCTATTACGCGCTTTCCCTCCATCTGCAAGCCAACGTTTCGCGATTCAGCCTGGTCGTAAACTATACGCTCTCGAAAGCCCAAACCTGGGGCTGCGTTCTCGGCGAACTCTTCGACTACGTGGACGGCGTCTGCGACCCGCTGCATCCCTTTGCCAAGGGAAATTACGGCCCCTCGGGAGAGGACGTCACGCACCGGCTGGTTCTGGCGGGCACGTTTCACATTCCGGGCGGTTTCGACGTCTCCTTATTGAGCCAGGCCGAAAGTGCCAGGCCTTTCACACTCACCACTCCGGTGGACGTTAACGGCGTGGGCGATTCGTTGAACGATCGCGCGGTGGTCAACGGCGTCCAGACCCGCCTCGATCAATTCCGCGGAACACCGTATCTCCAAACCGACATTCGAGTCAGTCGTCCATTTAACGTCCATGATCGTTGGCGGCTGGCGCCATTTCTCGAAATCTTCAATCTCTTCAACCGCAACAATCCCGGCGCCAACTTCGTCACGAATCTCGCCGCGCTGCCAACGCCGGTGAATGACCTGACTAACGCCACTGCGTTTTGCCTAAATGCGGATTGTTCGAAGACGCAACCGATCACGAGCCTGAATCAATTGCGTGTGCCCGCTGGCGCACTGGGTGATTTCTTTGGTCCTGGGACGACGGTCGGCATCCCATTCGCGGCACAGGTCGGGATCCGGCTGAGCTTCTAGCGTCGGAAAGTGAAGTAGTTGTTTCGGCCGTAACATCGGGGGTAGTGGGTAACACCGCAGTGAAGGCGCTCGGCAAGCAGCGCGGGATGCCACTTAGTACACTGAGGTCTCATGACCTCTAACACTTTATATCCCCCGCGCAGGTACGGGATTCTTTTGGCAACGGCTGCACTTGCGGCGGGAAACCTCGCGGCTGCGGGGGACCGGATCGTCGCGCCCATCGACCCAAACCGCAGCGTGGCCTTGAAGGGGCACGTTTATCCCAAGGCTCAACTGCAAAACGACCGCGGCCCGGTAGAACCCGGTACGGAACTGGATCAGGTGACCCTGCTGCTGAAGCCCGACGCCTCGCTGGAGCCCTTTCTGGCCGACCAGCAGAACCCGTCGTCCGCCAATTATCACCGTTGGCTGACGCCGGGAGAATTCGGAGACCGCTTTGGACTGAGCCGCGGCGACCTCGCCAAGGTAGTGTCGTGGCTGGAGTCGCAGGGATTGAAAGTTAACCAGGTGGCGCAGGGCCGGCATTGGATCACGTTTGGCGGAACTGCCGGCAGCATTGGCCGGGCGCTGCGGACGCAGATTCGCCGTTACCTGGTGGACGGCAACTCGCACTTCGCCAATGCCACCGCACCGTGGATTCCGGCAGCGCTGGAACCGGTGATCGCGGGCTTCGATGGTCTGGACGACTTCGGCCCACAGCCGCTCTTTATCAAAGCCCGGATGGCGCCGAATTTCAACTATGGCGGTGTGGCCAACTATCTGGCGCCGGACGATATCGCGGTCATCTACAACGTCAACCCGCTCTATCAGGCCGGCTTTGACGGCACGGGCCAGAAGATCGTCATCGTGGGCACCTCGGCAGTGGATCTAGCCGATATCCGCGCCTTCCGCCAAATCTACAACCTGCCCGCCAAAGATCCCAAGACGATACTGGTCGGAACCGATCCTGGAACCACCAGTGCCATGGTCGAGTCCGATCTGGACCTGGAGTGGGCCGGCGCGGTGGCGCGCAACGCCGACCTGATTTATGTGTATGCCCGAAGCGTGAACACGGCTGCGCAGTATGCCGTGGATCAGAACCTTGCGCCCGTGCTCAGCATGAGTTACGGCGGCTGTGAGGTGCTTAGTTCGGTAGGCCTGCGGGCCATCGCCCAGCAGGCCAACGCGGAAGGCATCACGTGGGTGGTGAGTTCGGGGGATAGCGGCGCGGTGCAGTGCGACCGCGCGAGCCCTACCCAGGAAGCCACCAAGGGCGTGACGGTGAGCGTCCCGGCTAGCTATCCCGAGGTAACGGCGGTCGGCGGCACCAGGCTTACCGAAGGCACCGGCACCTACTGGAGCACCACCAACAGCGCCGCCGGCGGTTCCGCACTGTCCTACATACCAGAAGTTTCGTGGAACGACGCGGTGGAGGATGGCGCACTGGTCGCCGGTGGCGGCGGCGCCAGTGCCATCTTCTCGAAGCCTCCCTGGCAAAGCGGCCCCGGAGTGCCCAACGATAACGCCCGCGACATTCCGGACATATCTTTTGCAGCTTCGCCGAACCACGATGCCTACCTGATCATGGACTTCGGGGCGGTTGACGCGATCGGCGGCACGTCCGCCTCCGCCCCCGTATTTGCCGGAATGTTGGGGCTGCTGAACCAGTACCTGGCTTCCAAAGGGGCGCAAAGCCAGCCGGGGCTTGGGAACATCAATCCGGTTCTTTACCGCATGGCCCAGAACACCACCGACGTTTTCCACGATGTCAACACGGGCGACATCAAAGTTCCCTGCGCGTTGGGAAGCCCGGGATGCACGAACGGGCTGTTGGGGTACAGCGCCGGCCCTGGGTACGATCAGGCAACCGGTCTGGGATCGGCCGACGCTTTCCACCTGGTCACCGAATGGAGCATCGGCAAGGCGAGCAGCACGACGGTAACGGCCAGTTCCAATACGCTCACTGTCTCCGATAATGTGACGTTAACCGCCACCGTGACCGCCGCATCGGGTTCCACGGCGCCCACCGGCGCAGTGGCGTTCATCGTGAACGACGTGAACATCGGCACCAGTTCGCTGACAGCATCCGGGGCAAGTTCTACCGCGAGCCTGAGCACTACCGCGCTGGCGCTGGCCGGTGGCAACGGAACTGTCAACGCGCTCTACGTTGGCGACAACCTGTTTGCGGGTTCGTCGGGCTCCGCGAGCGTGTCCATCCAATACCCGGCAACCGGGTCTTACATCGTGGTAACCATCAATCCCAACCCTGCACCACAAGCCGGACCACTTTGGCCGTTGACCATCACGCTGAGCGAAAGGGCCGGCGTGGCCACCACGCTCACGGGATTCAGTGTCGATGGCCTGAGCCTCCCGGCGAGTTCGTTCTTCGGGACCACCAAGATTCCGGCGAACGGATCGATTTCGGCCTCCCTGTCCGGGTCGGGATATGTCCCACCGGCGACCGCGACTTTCAAGTTTGCGGGCGCAGACGCGAATGGCCAGACCTGGTCGCAGACGGCCACGGTCAACCTGATCGGCCCCGCCGGGGGCGCGCCCTTTGGACCTGCCCTGAGGCTCACCGGCACTCCGTCCACGGTGCAGCAGAATCCACATGCCGATCCCTCCTGCCAGTGGGTGCAGCAGGTGATCTTGCAAGAGAAGGGCGGCTTTCTGATGCAACTCACCAAGCTCACCTTCGACACTACGGATGTGACCAGCCAGATCCAGCAGCTTTTTGGAACTACGCGGATCGCGCCCTACGGAATGTTGCAGGGCAACATCTGCTTCCGCGGCCCCAACGCACCCACTTTCAAGAATTATCTGCTGACGGGAAGCAGCCCCGAGTTGGGCATCACCGTGGTGGCGAGTCTGCCAGTGACGTTCGGACCGGCGGCGACGGCGACGGCCACATTCTCCGTATCCACCCAGGCCATTCAACTCGCGGTGCCCAGCCTGACCAAGACCCCTTCGGCGCCCTTGGGATTGAACTTTGGCGGCGCTTCGACCGCCTGGACGGTGGGCGTGTCGCCAGCCAATCTTACCACCGGTTGGCTGACGGTTTCGCCGCGTTCGGGAAGCGGCGCGGCCCAACTCACGATTCAGGCATCCAGTACCGGGCTTTCGCCCGGCGTCTACACCGCCACCCTGAATATCCAGGCCACCGATTCGATTCCGCAAGCGATCGACGTTCCGGTTACGTTGGTGGTAGGCGCGTCCGGCGGCATCAAGATCACGGCTACCGCCAACGCCGGATCGTACCAGAGCGCCGTGGCTGCGCCCGGCATGTTGATGACGGTCTTCGGCACGCAACTCGCGCCCGCTTCGGCCGAGGAGAGCGGTTCCATCCTACCTTTGTCCTTGAACGGAGTGTCCGCGACGGTGAATGGGATCACGGCTCCGATCGTGTCGATCGCGCCAACCCAGCTCACGCTGCAAGTGCCCTATGAAACCGGCTTGGGGACGGCGGTTCTGGGCGTGAACAACCACGGGCAGGTGGCATCTTTTTACTTCCCTGTCGACCTGGCCGCGCCTGGGGTCGTCGGGTTCGCGCTCGATCCCGTTTCCGGCGCACCGGTGGTTTCCGCCAAAATCGGCACCGGCCTGGTGCTGGAAATTACCGGCGATGGAGAGGTGACGCCGTTTCTAGCCACGGGCACCACTCCCCCAACCGGCACTTCCACATCCCGGCTGCCGAAACCGCGACTGCCAGTCAGCGTGACGGTTGGCGGGGTGGCCGCGGCCATCAGCTTTGTAGGAATCACGCCCGGATCGATCGGCGTGACGGAGCTAAACATCACCATTCCCGCCAAGGCGCCCACGGGCCTGCAACCCGTGGTGGTCACGGTAGGGGGCGTTGCCAGCCGGCCGCTGAATTTGATCGTGACGCCATAGCACAGCCATTCCTCGACGTGAGTCAGAAGCGACGTGGCGTGCTCAGCCTTCGAGCACTGCCGTCACGGTGATCTTGGTCTTGTATAACTTGGAGACCGGGCAGCCGGTTTCGGCAGCCTTCACGGCGGTGTCAAAAGCCTGCTGGGTGGCACCGGGAACGTGCGCCTTGAGATCCAGATGGCTTTCCGTGATGGCGAAACCATCCGCCACCTTTTCCAGCGAAATCGTGCAGGCAGTTTCCAGACTTGCGGCCGTCAGGCCGGCGCCGGCGAGTTGGGCCGAGAGCGCCATAGTGAAACAACCCGCGTGGGCGGCTGCCAGCAATTCTTCTGGATTGGTGCCTTTGCCGTCTTCAAAGCGGGTGTGGAACGAGTAGGGCGTACCCGAAAGCACACGGCTGGCCGTTGAAATGTTTCCGGCTCCCGACTTCAGATCGCCGCGCCACTGCGCGCTGGCTGTACGTTTCATACCGATCTCCTCCTCTGAGTAAGTTGGTCCATACGCGAGTAGATGCCGCACGGCGCAGCCGGGTATCAGATATTTCTAGCGGCGCTACGCGGGCACGGAGAACGCGCTGGCCCTCGCATGTCACCCGCCGTTACCGCGGCAAGGCGAACGCCACGTACGCGCCGGCAATCTTGGTCTGGGTGGCCGGGGTGAGTCCCACTTGAGCCGCGGCGCAGAAGACCACATATTGGCGGCCTCCCAGTTCGTAAACCGCAGGCATGCCTTCGAGTGCAGCATCCACCTGCTTTCGCCAGAGCACTTTGCCGGTGGCGGCATCAAGCGCGCGGACCTGGCGGTCGCGGCTGCCGGTGAAGATCAGGCCGCCGGCGGTCACTACCGGGCCCACCTTCGGGTAATGCGAGCCGGTGTTCTTGATTCCCTTGGCGGCCAGGTCGGGGACATCGCCCAGCGCGATCTTCCACGTAATGGCGCCTTCGTTCAAGTCGTAGGCCGTGAACGAGGTCCAGGGCGGCGCAATCGGGGAAAGGCCGCTCGAGGAAATCATGAAGCCGAAACCGCTGGTGTAGCGTTCGTCGTCGGAATCGGGCGAGCGCGGTTGCGCTTTTTGCGCGGCATCAGGCTCCAGCTTGAGCATGGCGGGAAGATCCTTGGACACCACGTAGAGCATGCCTTTAGTTGGATCGACGGCCGCGCCGCCCCAGTTGGCGCCGCCGTTGTTGCCGGGCATTTGCACCGTGTTGTGAGTGCTGGGCGGAGTGAACAGACCCTGGTTGTGCGCGCTCAGTAACTCGTCGCGGTAGTGGGCGCGCTCCTGGGGATCGAGGTAAGGGCTGAGGTCGTCCACCGTGAACTTTTGGCGCGCAAAAGGGGGCGGCTTCAACGGAAAGGGCTGCGTGGGCCAGGTCTGTTCGCGAGGCATGTCGGAACGCGGCACGGGACGCTCTT
>Ga0075029_100000715_pt1 | contig 19016 bp, 19 predicted proteins | sample LitLauG_LLR_2013_FD_71391 | JGI IMG/M metagenome (GOLD analysis project Ga0075029, IMG submission 71391) | Freshwater sediment microbial communities from North America - Little Laurel Run_MetaG_LLR_2013 | ecosystem: Environmental > Aquatic > Freshwater > Creek > Sediment | place: USA...
CGAATTCCTCCGGCGCATAAAAGCGGGCGATGGGCAGATGATCTTTTGAGGGCCGCAGATATTGCCCAACCGTAAGAATATCCACGCCGCGCGTGCCCAGGTCGCGGAACACTTCCACAAGTTCGGCCGTCGTCTCGCCCAAGCCCACCATCACGCCGCTCTTGGTTACGGTTTCAGGTGAAATCCGCTTGGCGTTTGCGAGCAGGTCCAGCGTCCGCTGATAGCGCGCGCCCGAGCGAACCGTGCGATAAAGCCGCGGCACGGTTTCGGTGTTGTGGTTCAGCACATTCGGCTTTGCGTCGAGCACGATCCGCAGCGGTTCTTCCAGCCCCTGAAAGTCGGGGATGAGGACTTCGACCCTGCATTCAGGAATCAATTCGCGAATCTCGCGGATGGTCTCGGCAAAAATTCTCGCTCCCCCCACGTTGTCGTCGTCCCGATTCACGCTGGTCACGACCGCATGTTTCAGGCCGAGTGTAGCCACAGCTTCAGCCACGCGTCGCGGCTCGTCCCAATCAATCGCCTGCGGACGGCCTTTGGGAACAGCACAAAATCCGCAGCGGCGGGTACAGATGTCGCCCAGCAGCATGAAGGTCGCAGTCTTGTGGTTCCAGCACTCGCCGATGTTAGGGCACTGCGCCGACTCGCAGACCGTATGCAAGCCCAGGCCGCGGGCCAGCTTTTTCAGATTGTGAAAGTTGTCGCCGACCGGAGCTTTCGCGCGCAGCCACGCAGGCTTGGGGATGCGCGGCGGTGGGGTTGGGCCAATCTGAACGAGTTGCGACTCATTCGACATCACACCGATTCTACCAGTTCACCCCACTTCGACCAGACCATACGTCCTGCTCCAGCGGGAACGTAGTTCCACCAGGGCGCGGCTCCGCTCGACTTCGGAAATCTCGTCATTCGGCGCGGCCGCTACGGTCGCCGCTTCGCGCTTGGCTGCCTCCAGCAGTTGCCGGTCGCGAATTAAGTTGGCGACGCGGAAGCTCGGCAGGCCCGCCTGTTTGGTGCCAAAGAATTCGCCCGGGCCCCGCAGTTCGAGATCGAGCTCTGCGATCTCGAAACCGTCGTTGGTCTTGGTCATGGCGTCGAGCCGCCGCTCGCCTTCTTCCGTGACCTTGCCGCCGGTCATCAGCACGCAATAAGACTTCGCCGCTCCCCGCCCAATTCTTCCGCGCAGTTGATGCAACTGCGCGAGGCCGAAGCGTTCCGCGTGCTCGATCACCATGACCGTCGCGTTGGGCACGTCCACCCCGACCTCGATCACCGTGGTCGCCACCAGAATCTGCAGGTCGCCTTTCTGGAACATGCGCATGACCTGTTCCTTCAGATCGCTCTCCAGCCGCCCGTGCAACAGCCCAATCTTCAGGTCCGGAAAAATCTTCCCGCTCAGCTCACGATACATTTTCAACGCCGCTTTGACGTCAGTCTCTTCATTCTCCTCGATCACCGGATACACCACATACGCCTGATGCCCGGCCTTCACCTGCTTGCGGACGAACTCCCACACCTCCGCCGATCGCTCGTCGGAAATGCGTCGCGTCACGATCGGCGTCCGCCCCGGAGGCAGTTCATCCAGCACGCTCAAGTCGAGATCGCCATAGAGCGTCAGCGCCAAAGTGCGCGGGATCGGGGTTGCCGTCATCACCAGAACATGCGGCTCGGCGGGAGCATCCTGGCTTGCCTCGGCGGGCTTCCTCATCAGTTTCAGCCGCTGCAAGACTCCGAAGCGATGCTGCTCGTCCACAATCACCAGCCCGAGTTTCGCGAACTCGACTTTTTCTTCCAGCAATGCGTGCGTCCCGATGACAAACTGCGCATCGCCACGGGAAATATGCCGCCGAATGTCGCGCTTGCGGTCAGCTTCAAGCGACCCCGTCAGCAGCACCACCCGATAGCCCGCCGGCTCCAGGATTTGCCGCGCCGAGAAATAATGTTGCTGCGCCAGAATTTCCGTCGGAGCCATCAGCGCGGCCTGGTAGCTGTTTTCCATGGCGATGATGGCCGCTTCAAAGCTAACAATCGTCTTTCCCGACCCGACGTCACCCTGCAGCAGACGCCGCATGGGGTGCGGCGTTCCCATATCGTCGGCAATTTCCTTCAGCACGCGCTTTTGCGCCGCCGTGGGATGAAACGGAAGGATCTTCTTGATCGCTTCCCGCACCCGCTCGTCCAACCGGAACGCAACCCCGGTCTGCGCCTTCTGCTGCCGCCGTTTCAATTCCAGTCCCAGCTCCAGGAAGAACAGTTCTTCGAAGATCATCCGGATGTGCGCCGGAGTGCGGGCAGTCTGTAAGGCTTGCAGGCTTTCGCCTTCGTCGGGCCAGTGAACCTGGCGTAGCGCCAGGGATGGGGAAATCAACGCCATGCGCTCGCGCACCCGCAGCGGGATCGGGTCGGCAAGGTCCGGCGCGATGGCATCCAGCGCTGTGCGAATCGTCCGCCGGAACCAGCGCGGCGTCAGCTTGCCCGACCCGGCAGATTCATAGATCGGAACGATCCGCCCCACTTCCAGCGATTGTTTGGCAGCATCCTCCGCGCTGTCCCCGGAATCGCCCAGCACTTCAATCTGCGGCTGGACGATCCGCAATTCTCCCGACCGGGAGTCCTCCTCTACTTTTCCGTAGAGTGCCAGGAGCTGTCCGGGTTGAAATTTGCCCTGGAGATAGGCCGCGTTAAAGAAAACACATCGCAACCGGGAGCGGCCCTGTCCCACCGTAAGCTGGAAAATCGGCATTCGCCGCGTGCGAAAAAGCCCGGACGTCCGCACCTCAGCAATCACCGTGGCCATCTCGCCCGGGCGCAATTCGGCGATCCCGCGCGGGTTCAACCGGTCTTCATAGCGAAAGGGCAGGTAATGGACAAGGTCGTCTACCGTGCGCATACCCTTTTCGGCCAGAATCTCGGCCAGGCGGGGGCCGATACCCTTCACGTACTGCACAGGAGTCGATAGTTCAAGCATGGGGCCGGTTCCCCGCATGTTAGCAGGACAGTGAATTCGCGGTTGCCCCCCCGCAGCATCGGCCAAAGTCCCGTTACTTTAGGCACCTCGTCCTGCCCTCGCCGTAACCATAGAATTTTGAAGGAAATGCCAAGACTAGCCGTGCTTTACGACGCCGGCCAGGCAGTCCTCTCCACGCTCGATCTGGACGAGGTCCTGCAGAGAATTCTGGCCATCGCCAGCGACTTCTTCCGCCTCCATAACGTGGCCGTCCGGCTGCTGGATCAGGAGACGCAGGAGTTGTGTCTGCATTCGCAGATCGGCCGTGCCAACGCGGAGGAGAAGGCGCGCCTCAAAGTTGGCGAGGGCATCACCGGGGCCGCGGCACTCAAGAAGCAACCGATCTACGTCCCGGATGTCCGCAACGACGCACGCTATATCTGCTCCGTGCCTACCACGCTTTCCGAACTTGCCATTCCACTTATGGTGCGCGACGAAGTGGTCGGCGTGCTCGACTGCCAAAGCGATCGTCTGGACCATTTCGACCGCGAAACGATTGACCTGCTCACGCTGTTCTCCACCCAGGCTTCGATGGCCTTGCAGAACGCGAAACTGCACGCGCTTGAGCAGCAGCGCGCACGCCAACTCCAGGCTATCAACGCGGTTGCCCAGCAGTGTACGGCCGTTCTCGACCTGCAGGAACTGTTGGGGCGCGTATGTGAACTTATCCACAACTCTTTCCGGAGCGATCAGGTGTCGCTCCTGCTGCGCGAACAGGAAGAAGTCGTGCTCCGCGCCAGTCATGGCAGCCTGACGCCGATCGCGCCACCCGGCATGCGCTTCGCCGCCGCCGGTGAGCCCTGGTGTAAGATTTTGGCCGAGAGCGGCGGTCTGATTCAGGACTGCGCGAAGTCCTCCCTTCGGCACGGCGCCCTCTATGCCGAAACTGTGTCTCGCATGAGCGTGCCGCTGGTCTCATTCGGGCAGGTCCTTGGCATTCTTCTACTGGACTGCTCCCGGCGGGGCGCATTCTCCGAGAACGACATTCAGCCTCTTGAATCCGTCGCCGATATCTGCGCGTCGGCCATCCAGAACGCCACTTATGTCGAGCGCGTCAAGCAGTTGGCCTATCTCGACGGCCTCACCGGGATTTTCAACCGCCGCTTCTTTGAAGTACGCATCACCGAAGAGATTGAACGCGCCCACCGCTACCGCACGGGAATGGCCGTGATCATGGCCGACATCGACCAGTTCAAGCAGCTGAATGACGACTTTGGCCATCTGCTGGGCGACGAGGTCCTGCGCCAGGTTTCTTCCATATTTCAGCAGCAGCTGCGCAAGATTGACGTGGTGTGCCGATACGGCGGAGAAGAGTTTGCCCTGCTCTTGTCGCAAACCAGCCCTGACCACGCCCTGGCGGTTGGAGAAAAACTGCGCCGCGCCGTGGAAGCCTGGCAGTTCCCAGGCGTCGCGCGTCCCGTTACCATCAGTGCCGGAATCGCCGTTTATCCCGATCAGGGGACGACACGAGATGAACTCATCAGCGCAGCCGACAACAACCTTTACGCCGCCAAACTGGCGGGCCGCAACCGCACGATCGGCTGCGCTCCCAGGCGCGGCGCTTCCGCTGGCAAGTAAGAACTCGACACGACTAAATGTCCAGCTGGGCCTTCTTCAAAGCAATCAGTTTTTTTTGCAGATGGCGAAGCTGGCTTTTCGTTTCCGCCTGCGCCTTGGCGATCGCTTTGCTCTGAGCGCTTAATGCCTTTTGCTGCTCGCATGCAGACGTGGTCAGCTCTCTGGCGGCCATCTGCGCCTCGTGCTGTGCCAGTTCCAACTCCGGCTTGAGGTCCGCCATCAAATCCTTCACTTCCACCAGTTGGTCCGCATTCGCGTTCAGGTCCAGTTCGGTCTCGTCGTCTTCATTGAAGATTTCGCCCGATTCTTTGGCGTCGGGTTGAGGCAGGCTCAGGTTCTGTTCATGTTTGTCGCGGATCACGCCGACGCTGATCGCTTTCGAATCGTGGGAACGGCGCAGCGCATAGGAAAAGTCCGTTGTGTCATGCACCGGCTGGTCGTTGATCTTCACGATCACGTCTCCGGCCCTCAGGCCCGCCTGCTCCGCGCGGCTGCCCTTGTCTACGCCCCGCACCAGCACGCCTTTGCCGTCCTTCACGCCAAAAAACTCGCCCAGTTGCGGCGTGAGGTTTTCCACCGTCAGCCCGCTGCGCATGGATGACCGCACGACCACCATCGCGCCCGGCAGATCGAAGTCGGGCATCGGCGGCATGGCCGGCATCACGTTGACCTGATAATCCTTGAACTCTTTGGCTTTGGGAGACCAGAGCATTGCAGCCTTGGAGCGCTCGGCAAGCTGCGTTTTCACCGTCATCGTCTGCCCGTCGCGGCTTAGCTGCAGCGTCACAACCCGCCCCGCCGGCGTTTCGTGGATCACGCGCCGCAGTTGTGCCGCGCTGTCCACCGCCGTCCCGTTCACGCTCAGGATCACGTCGTGTTCCTTGACGCCGGCTTTGCCCGCTGGCGCGTCCTGGTCCACCATCGTTACTTCCACGCCCTTCTCTTCCTTGAGCTTGAGCGCTCCGAGCCGGTCCGCGGTCACATCACTTACATCCACTCCCAGATAGGCGCCCGTGCCTGCTTCATCGCTCGGCCAGCCCATGTACACCTGTGCGGACTGTTCGTTCATGATCTGCGCTGCGTGCCCCGAGTGAAACAGCAACGGGACCGCTGCCACCGCCGTCAGGAAATATCTCTTCATAGGCCCTTCTCCTTCACAAAAATGTTTGGTTCAGAATCGTCGCTTGGAGCAAATCCTTACCGGCTCACCCGGCGCAGGTAAATGTCTCCGGTCGTGGTGCGCACCTTCAGCATCGGTCCGCCGCCGTTGATCTTCCCCTCGCCCGTGATCATCTTGGGGTCCCACTGCCCGCCTTCGGAGTGGACTTGCAACTCGAAATCGGAGTGAATGCTGTGCCCGTTTGCCACTTCAATGCTGGCGCGCACGTCCACGCCCACGTCGGGGGAGATGTAGACCGTGACATCCCCGGCGGATGTTTCCAGCGACGAGTTCGCCCGCGGGGCGCCGTTGTTCACCAGCTTGACTGTGATTCCACCGGCCCCAGTCTCCGCAATCGCTGACGGCACGCCGTACAGGTCGATTCCCCCGCTGCCGGTCTCCGCTTTTACCGCGCCTTTAGCCGACGTCAAGCGAATGCTGCCGCCGCCGGTATTCATGTCTGCCCCGCCGCCAACGTCCCCGATATCGATGCTGCCGCCGCCGGTCTGCGCTGACAGTTTCCCGCTGCATTGCCGCACCGAAATACTGCCGCCGCCGGTCTCGACACTCGCATCCTGTTGGCCGGAGAGAATCTCGATGCTGCCGCCACCAGTGTCTGCCGCAATCTTGCCCTTTGCCGAGCGAATCATGATCGAACCACCGCCGGTGTGGGCCGCCACGTCGCCACCGATCGAACCGAGTTCAACGGTGCCCCCGCCCGTGTCCACGCTGGTCGAGCCGCCCACGTCCTTAATGCGAACGCAACCGCCGCCGGTTTCCGCCTCGACGCGCCCTGCGATGGCCTCCAAGTCCACGCCGCCGCCATCGGTTTCGATCTTCGCCAGGTCAATCTCACGCGGAACGCTGATGGTGAAGTCCGCAGAAAAATGCCGGGGACGCCGGCCTTGCCAATCCCCCATGATCGACGCCGTGTCCCCATGCACGTAGCTGGTGACTTTATAGGCATCGAGCTGCTTCCGCGCGTCGCCCTCCGACGACACGTGGGAGCGCGCGTGAATCACGTAGCGAATCTCCGGCCCCCCACCGCCCCGCACCACGACATTGGCCATATCTGCCTTGATCCGCAGGTTCCGCGCACCGGCCAGAGTGCCGGTCGTTTCCTGGACCCAATCGCCGCCTTGGCGGACAATGCGGCCCGATGTCGCCTCGCCGGTCTGCGCTTGCGCCGCGATTGTGCTCATAGCGGAGGCCACCGCCATAAGGGCTGCCAGGCCTGCCGCTCTCGAATTTATGTTCCGTTTCACCGATGCAATTCCTTCGCCGCTCAAATTTCCCTACGCCTTCTCGAACGCTTTCAATCCATTTCCGTCGACTGGGCCAGCAAACTCCGCGATTGTTTGCGGATATACTCGCTTTGGTCTTTCGCCGCCAGCGTCATCAGGACCGCGCGCACGCTGCTGTCGGCCTTCACCGGCTCCAGCAATCGCAGCGCCTCCGTCCGGATGCCCTGGTTGCTGTCGTTCACCAGCGCTTGCAGCACCGCATCGCGCACGCTCACGTCGTCTTTCACGTAGTTGCCCAGCGCGTCCAGCGATTTCACCCGCACACCTGGGTTGGAGTCATAGCGCAGAGCATAAATCAGCGCCTCCCGCACCTGTGCATCGTTCGGCTTCTGGGTCAGCAGATTGACTGAGTCCATGCGCACGCCCGAGTTGTAATTGTTGCGCGCGGCAAACAGGAGTAACTGCTGGATCTTCGCCTCGTTCAGCGAACCCTGCGCTTCCTGCGTGGAAACCGTGTCGTACTTGATGCTCACGTGGTCCGAGCCCGGTTCCTGAGAAATCGACCGAATGCCTGCAATCGAAGCTTCGGCGGGAGTGCTGCTTGTCGCTGCGGGAGCCAGTTTTGCGCCTGAAAGAGCACTGTAAGTCGCGCCCACTCCGCCGGCGAATCCCGCCAGCAGAATCACCGAGGCCAGTGCCGGCGAGAACTTCACCTGGTGCAGCCAACGCGCCGGATCGAACGCCAGCCTTCGCCAGAACCCGCCCTGCTCAGCCGTTTCCAGCGCCTCCTGCAACTTCATCCGCGACGACGCCAGCAGGTTCGCGTTCGGCTCCGCCGCCGGAGTCTCGAGCAGCAGGCTGCGGAACTCCCGCGCCAGCTTCAACTCCGCCGCGCAATCCGCGCACCGCGCCACGTGCTGGTCCAGTTCATAGCGCGCGTCGTCGGCCAGTTCGTCGTACACATACAGCGTGATGTTTTCTTTGACCCATTCGCACTTCATAATCGCTTCCCCTCGCTATCCGGCGTCATCCCGAAGCCCCGCGCTTTCATCAGCGGGGCGAGGGATCTCGCGTGCAGCTTTACCTCATGTCCACCAGCGCCACCCGCAACTTCTGCGTGGCGCGGAACAGCGTGTTCTTCGCCGTCTCTTCCGTCGTCTGCAATATCTCGCCCACGGTGCGCAGCTTCAATCCGTGATAATGCTTCAACTCAAACACCATCCGCTCCCGCGCCGTCAGCTTTTCGAGCGCGTTGCCGATGCGCTTGCCCAGTTCGCGCCGCATCAGGTCTCGTTCCGGGTCGGCGCCAGACCGCCCGTCCGCAACCTGGTCCAGCAGGCTGAACTCCTCGCCGGACTTGTCTTTCGCCACCGGCGCGTCTTCCTTCCGCACCTGCTTACGGCGGATCTGGTCCAGACACAGGTTGGTGACGATGCGGTAAATCCAGGTATAGAAAGAACACTCAAACCGGAAGTTGCCGATGTTTTTGTACGCCTTCAGGAAGGCGTCCTGGTAAATGTCTTGCGCTTCGTGCTCGGATCCGGTCAGGTGCAGCGCCAGGCGCAGCACCGACTGGTCGTAATAACGCACCAGTTCCTCGAAGGCAGCACGGTTTCCCTGCTGCGCTTCGCGGATCAGCGCGGTGTCGTCGATGCGGCGCTCTTGCCCAGCCATTCGGCCCTGCTGCGTCGTGCCTTGCTCCCGACCGCTGACTCCTGCCACTCGGCTCCGTCCTGCTCCCGAGTGGGCCCGTGCGCCAACCGCGATTGGTATTGCGAATGCTTCGGCCGGCATGTAGATCGTCCCCTGTTTGCCTGTCCGGTGGGCGCATTGGCCATTCCGGCTGGCTGACAGATAGACGATGGAACAACGGGTCGGTAAGCAAGAATTATAGGCCGGAGTAGCCCATTGGTGGGGTGCTAGGTGCTTCTGCGGCAATGATTTAGGGGAAACAGAACAGCGAAAGACCGTGAGGGAGCATCGTCGGTCGGCTCAACCCCCTCAGCGAAGCCCAACCCTATAGGACCACCTCGCCCCAGGGCCAAGATGCAACTCGTCCCCATTGTCGGAGGAAATACGCCAAACCGTACCGCAGTGGCCGGTCGCGGTAAAGCAGCGCAAAGCCGCGCCATCCGTGAAGATGAAGCTCGTGTCTCCACCGGGGGGTGCAATATCGATTCGGGCGAGCGTCCTTCCAACGAGTTGCTTAAACTGCGATAACACCTTCTCGGCCGGATCGCCGCATCCCACTACAATTTTGTCCGCCTGCTCCAGCCGCAACCCGCAATTGCTTGTTTCGATCCAAAGTGACCCTACCTGCCGGTGCCTCTTGCGCTCAATCGGGTCGTGAGAGGGCCGACGAAAATCCAATCGAAGCGAATCCATGTCCGACGGCTCGTAGCCATCCTCAAACCGGTGTTGCACATTCACCACCACACGCCACAACTCGGAATTCCAAAGATACTTGCAATGTTGCATCAGTTCGTCAGCATCGCTCTCAGTCATGGCAATTTTTGCGCATCGAGTGCTGGAGGTTTTTGCTCAGGACAGGCTCCGTCGGGACCAAGATGAAAGTACTTGCCGTCCGGAACGCGGAAATTCCAGCGAGCATCTTTCTCGGAGGTAATAACAAACGTCCGAACAATAAGATCATTTGTGAACGCCAGAATCGAGTCCCCAGTTAGCAATATCTTGCCGGATAGCAAAGTCTTGCCGTCAATTTCTCGAACGCTATCTTCCATGGTGACCCGGTCATCTTCAGATCCTGCCACGATGTGACCTCGCTGTTCGATCCGCCACTCGATGTGGTCGCTCCAAAGTCCCCATTCTCCAGAGGAATGAGTTTGACCGTCCCGAAGAGGCTGAGGTCGCCCGAATTCGAGAAACAACATGTTCCCATACCCAAGCCAACAGCCGTTCGCAGTTTGGCCGATCAATGGCGCGAAGGGATCGGGTTTGATTTCTGTATCGAAACTCATGCGAATCGCTAACCGTACTTTGCCGCTAATGGCCGTCACCTCTGCACCGTAGTTAACGCTCCAAGGCTTGATCCCCTTGCCGACCCCGCTGCGTTCGGCAATTCGCAAATCGTAATCGTTCTGCAGGTTCAGCCAGAACTGCGCCGGGAGACCAAAGTACTTTCCCAGCCGGATGGCTGTATCGGCGCTGATGGAGCGGTCCCCATGAACCACATCATAAATGCCGGGGAAATCGAGGGCCTTGCGAGCGCATACGCGCTCACGCCCATCGGCTCCATGAACTCGGTTTTCAATATTTCGCCCGGATGGACCGCAAAAATCTTCTTTGGCTTGGCCATAGTTGCATCACTTGCTCGTGTCATTCTGAGCGAAGCGAAGAACCTATGCAACTTGCTTGCAGCACCGAATTACACAGGTCCTTCGTCCGCTGCGGCGGACTCAGGATGACAAGGCTTCAAGCGCTCCTTGCAAACAAAAACGGCCCGGGCGATCGCCCGGGCCGCCTGCGGCAACAAACTACTCTTCCGCCGCCTGCTTCTCGATGATCACCTTCACGTGCGCGGTCACTTCTTTGTGCAGCTTCACCGGCACGTCGAACTCTCCCAGAGTCTTGAGCGGGTCGTGCAGATTAATCTTGCGCCGGTCCAGCTTGAAGCCCTTCTTGTCGAGCGCTTCCGCAATGTCGGACGAAGTGACCGACCCGAACAACTGGTCGTTCTCCCCCGACTTGCGCGTGAACGAGACCGAGAGCCCCTCAAACTGCTTCGCCAACTCTTCGGCCGATGTCTTTTCCTTGGCCGATCGCCGCACGGCAGCCGCCCGCATCTGCTCGATGGTTTTCTTGTTAGCCGCCGTCGCCGGAATCGCCAGCTTCCTCGGCAGCAGATAGTTCCGCCCGTAGCCGGCCGCGACCTTCACCACGTCGCCCTTCGATCCCAGCGTGCCGATGTCTTCCTTGAGTATCACTTCCATGTGCATGACTCCGATCTTCAGATCTTGGCCCCGGATTCTCACGGATCAGCACGGATAAAACCAAAATACTGAAAAAGCCTTATCCGTTGAAATCCGCGTAAATCCGTGGCGAGGTTTCCCTAATTCGTTTTTCCCGCAAACGGCAGCAGCGCGATGTTGCGCGCCTGCTTGATTGCCGTCGCCAGCCGGTGCTGGTGCGGCGAACAAACGCCAGTCAGCCGTCGCGGCACGATCTTGCCGTTTTCTGCCACAAACTGCCCCAGCAGGCGATAGTCCTTGTAGTTGATGTCTTCAATCCGCTCGGTGCAGAACTTGCACACCTTCTTGCGACGGAAGAACTTGCGTCCGCCGCCACCTTCGCGCGGCCCACCCGGCCCGCCGCCTGGACGTCCTCCAAACCGCGGCCCGCCGCTGCGCTCCGGACGTCCACCCTCGGGACGCGCTGTCGGCGTCGCTGCCACTGCTACTTCCTTCGTCTCTTCACTCATGGTTTTCCCTCAAAAGAAATCCTTGTCACTCAGAAAGTCCTTGTCATTCCGAACCGCTTCAGCGGTGAGGAACCTGCTCTTAAACGAAGCACTACGCCTGTGCCGCAGGCGCTTCCACGACCACAGGCGCAGCTTCCGCCGCAACTGGAGCCGCAGCCGCCGGCATGGCGCTCACTTTTTTCCGCGAGTCGCGCAGCTTCTTGATCTTGTCCAGCCGCTTCTGGGTCTCGTCCACGCGGACGGTCAGGAACTTGATCACCTGTTCCGTAACGCGCAGCCGGCGCTCCAGCTCGTGGATCACCGCGCCGCCGCCCTCGAGCATCATCAGCACAAACAAGCCATCGTGAAATTTCTTCACCTGATAGGCCAGCCGGCGCTTGCCCATGCGCTCGATTTTCTGCACCGTGCCGCCCGCCGCCGGGACCGCCGCCTCCAGCGTCGCAATCAGCTTGCCCAGGTCCTCGTCCGTCATGTCCGGACGCACAATGAACATCAATTCATAGTTGCGATTCATTCGTCGTCTCCAAAACTTCTGCAGTGGTTAGCTTCCCTGCCATTAATCACTGCCCACTGTCCTCTTTCCGGTTGAAGCGGTTCATCGCTGCCGCCGGGCCATCTTTCAAAATCACGCGTACTGCCTCGACTGTCTCGTCGAGCATTCCATCCACAACTTTCAAGGCCGTCTTCGGCATCGACGACAGCAAATATCCCGGACCATCGGAAACCGGATGTCCCGGATGCACGCCGATCCGGATCCGCAGAAAGTCCTGCGTGCCCAGCGCATCGATGATCGATTCGATCCCGTTGTGCCCCGCCGAACTTCGCCGCGTATGAAGCCGCAGCGTGCCCAGCGGAAAATCCATTTCGTCCTGCACCACAATCAGGTCTTGCTCCGGCCTGACGTCGTTCTTTTCCACCAGTTCGCGGACGGAAAGCCCGCTCAAATTCATGAACGTTTCCGGCTTCGCCAGCAGCACCGCCTGGCCTTCCATCTCCGACCGCGCCGTCAGCGCCCGGCACTGCCGGTTCCTGACGTCCACCTTCAACTCGCCGGCGATCCGGTCCACCGCCAGAAACCCGACGTTATGCGGCGAGAACTGATACTCGATGCCGGGATTGCCGAGACCGACGATCAGTTTCACGCCACCATCCCGAGCACGGAGTTACTTCTTCTCCTTCTTCTCGCCCTTGTCCGCTTTGCCCGCAGGCGCCTCAGCACCTTCTTCGCCTTCAGCGTCCTGCTTGCCTTTCTTGATGACCTCAGGCTCAGCCGGGGCAGCTGCATCCGCCGCCACTGCATCCGGCGTCGCCACCACTTCTTCCTTCACGGACGTCACGTGCGCCACAGTCTGGTTCGCGTCGGTCAGGAATTTCAGTTTTTCGCCATGGGGCAGGTCGGAAACGCGCAGCACTTTGCCAAACGTCAGTTCGCTGACGTCCGCGTCAATGTGGCTGGGGATGTCCGCCGGCAGGCACTCGATTTCCACTTCGCGCAGCACCTGCTCCAGAATGCCGCCTTCCTGCTTCACGCCCGCGGCTTCGCCTTTCAGCATAATCGGCACACTCACGCGCAGAAGCTTATCCATTGCAATGCGCTTCACGTCGATGTGCAGCAGATGGCCCTTGATCGGCTCATACTGCCAGTCCACGATCATGGCCTTGGTGCGCTGGCCTTCCAGCGCAAAATCGACGATCGTGTTGTGACCGGTGACGGAGTGCAGAATCCGCAGCACCTGCTTGGGATCAACGGCCACCGGCACCGCTTCGCCGCCCGCCCCATACACCACCGCGGGAATCTTCCCGCCCATGCGCACCCGCCGGGCCTCGTTCTTCGTGCCTGAGGGTCTCGGCTGCGCTTCCAGAACATTGATATCGATCGCTATCGCCATTTTCGTTTCCCGTCCTACAGAAATAGTCTGCTTACTGAAGTCTCTTCGTGAATGGACTGGATCGCCCGTCCAATCAGCCCGGCAATCGAGAGCACCTTGATCTTCGGCTCCCGCTTCGCCTCATCACTCAACGGAATCGTGTTCGTCACCACCACTTCCCGGATCACCGAGTTGTGGATGTTCTGCACCGCCGGTCCCGACAGCACCGGATGCGAGGAACACGCGTACACTTCCGTCCCGCCATTTTCCAGCAGCGCGGCCGCCGTCTTCACCAGCGTCCCCGCCGTGTCGATCAAATCGTCGATGATCAGGCACGTCCGCCCGCGCACATCGCCGATTACGTTCATCACTTCCGCCACGTTCATTTCCACGCGGCGTTTGTCCACAATCGCGAGAGCTGCGTCCACCTTCTTCGCGAAAAACCTTGCTCGTTCCACGCCGCCCGCGTCCGGGGAAACCACCGTTAGGTTCGGCAACGCCAGCCGCTTGAAGTGGTCCACCAGCACCGGCGATGCGAACAAATGATCCACCGGAATGTTGAAGAACCCCTGCAACTGCGGGGTATGCAGGTCCACAATCAGCGCCCGGTTCGCCCCCGCCGTGGTCAGCACATCGGCCACCAGCTTCGACGAGATCGGAACCCGCGGCTTGTCTTTCCGGTCCTGCCGCGCATAACCGAAATACGGAATCACTGCTGTAATCCGCCGCGCCGATGCCCGCTTCAGCGCATCGATCATCAACAGCAACTCCATCAGGTGCTCGTCCACCGGACGGCACGTGGGCTGCATCACAAACACATCGCAGCCACGCACATTCTCCTGGATCTGCACATACGCTTCGCCATCGGCAAAACGCGTCAGTTGCGCCTGCCCGCGCTGCATTCCCAGGAACGCGCAAACTTCGTCGGCCAGCGATTCGTTGGCCGTGCCGCTGAAAATCTTGAACTTATCGTCCGTCCGCTGCCGTGGTTTCCGTTCGGTCTTTTCTTCAGGCACGGTGGTGGACTTTTTTTCGACCTTCTCCGCTTTTTCCTGCGTCGTGACCAAAGTAGCCATGGGGCTCCAGCCTTTAGCAGTTAGCTTTTAGCCTTTAGCCAAACCTTTCGCGCCGACTTGAACCAAGCTGAGCGCTAAAGGCTAATTGCTAACGGCTGCTTTCTTGGCTGGGCCGCTAGGATTCGAACCTAGACAAAGTGCTCCAAAGGCACTTGACCTACCATTAGTCGACGGCCCAGTAAAACCAAATTGCTGATTTTGGAATTGTTGACCGTTGATTGAATCCCTCAACCGGGCAACAGTTAAGATTCTCAATCAACAATCAGAAATCAACAATCAAAAATTCACCGGGCTGGGTGTCAACCAATCACCCGCCGCCAGTACGCCCGCCTCGGTACCGTCGCCGTCGCCAGCGCCTTCCAGCCCTGCCGCCGCAGCTTTCCGGCCGCCGCCTGCGCAACCGCCCGCGACGCAAATAACCCATACAACGAGGACCCGGAACCCGACAACGACGCGTACCTCGCGCCAGCGCGTTCCAGCGCCTGCTTGCCTTCTCTCAGTTCGGGATACTCAGGAAAAACGACTTGTTCAAAGTCGTTTGCAATCCCAGCCCGGACGAGACCGTGAAGCGGATTCAAGGTCTGGCCCCCCTTTCGAGGAGCACTGGCGGAAGCTAACTCGCTCAGCCACGCCGACAACGCACGGCCAAGCTCATTCATTCTATCGGAGGCCTGCGCAGGCGTCAATTCTGACTGCATCCGGTCCCAATCCGCAAACGCCTTCGGAGTCGATACTCCCACCTCCGGCGTCACGATCACGCAAGCCATCGCCGGCAGGTCCTGCACGGGAAAAACCTGTTCCCCCCGTCCCACGCCCAGCGCAGTTCCCCCAATCAGAAACAGGGGCAGGTCCGAACCCACCTCTGCAGCGATCCGCAGCCGAGCCTCCGTGCCCAGGTCCTTCTTCAGCGCCCGCTCCAGCCCAAGCATGCTGACGACCGCATTGGCCGACGCTCCGCCCAGCCCTCCCTGCACCGGCAGGCGCTTTTCGATCTCGATGACTACGCGACCGCGCGCCTTCAGCGCGGCCATGGTTTTTTCTGCGATCCGCCAGCAGGTATTCGACTCGTCCCGCGGCACCCGCTCATCGGTACACCGGATTTCAATGCCCGTCCCTCGGCCCACAGCAACGCCTATAACATCGTGCAGCGCGATCGTCTGATAAACCGTCTGCAGCTCATGGAACCCGTCCTCCCGGCGGTCGCCGATGTACAGGCCCAGATTGATCTTGGCGAATGCTCGTACCCTGACAGACATGGGATCGCTATTGTACCCAAAGGAAATCTCAGTCTGATTTCAGACCCGGCGACCGAGTGGGAAGCTAGTCACGCCGGGCATCCCGTTTCGTGGCGTTACGCAGGTAATCTCGACTCCCGTCGTCGAACCCGCCATCCTGAAGGCTGTGATTCCGGTCACTTCCCGTTTTGGGAACGGGGTTCGGATCTGGGATTTTCCGGAACTACAGTTAGGCCCGCGCGGTTTTCACGAAGTGCGAGCGCAGCCTGGCCTCGGGCACCACCTTCCCTCGGGGCCATCAGTCAGGGAGTCGGACTATGAGGTTCATTCGGTTGGGTCCGCTGCTGTTATTTGTCACGGTCGCATTCGTTTCCTCCGCTCCGGCCCAGGATTACCAGGTCGTCAACGTCAGCAACGGCGGCACCATTGCGGGAACCGTGAAATGGTCGGGCCCGGTTCCTCATCTGGCCGAGTTTCCCATCACCAAAGACGCTCAGATTTGCGACCCGGACTCGAAGAAGACTACCGATCTCGAGCGGCTCGAAATCGGACCCGACAACGGCGTCGCCAACACCGTCGTCTATCTCAGGAACGTTACCTCTGGCAAAGCGCTGACCGCGCCCGAGCAGCGCCGTCATCTCGATCAGCGGCACTGTCACTACATTCCGCACATTCTGCTGGTGCCACAGGGCGCTGACCTGACCATGCAGAGCTCCGACGCGACCTTGCACACCATCCACATGGAAGGCGCGGCCACCTACAATCTGCCGTTTCCTTTCCCCAATCAGGTCAACGCCCGCAAGATGGCAACGCCCGGACTGGTCACGCTGCGCTGCAATGGTGGCCATGTCTGGATGAATGCGGAAATGTTCGTCATCCCGCATCCCTACTACGCCGTCACCGACGAGAGTGGGCGCTTCGAATTCACCGACGTTCCGCCCGGCACTTATCAGATCGTCGCCTGGGATGAGGGCTGGACCCTGGCCGGCAAAGCCCAGACCTTCGACGTGCTGACCGAGAAAACCGTGCAGCGTCCTCTGTTCACCGAACCGAAGACCTGGGAAAAATCGATCACCGTCAATGCCAATCAGGCATCGTCGGTCAACTTCACAATTTCCGCGAAATAGTTTGCAGGTGATGGTTCCGGGAGGGCACGGCTTCAGCCGTGCCGTTAGGTCCTTCCAAATGCCAGCGCTTTAGCGCCTGAGGTTTAGAAATTGGCAGGCCGCGTCAGCCGCTGAGGCCTGCTTTACCGCCGTCGATACTTCACCAAGAATTCAAACCCGGCATTCGGGGGAAATAACTCGGCCACCTTGCGCAGCCGTTCCGCCAGAGCCTGCGGCGCCAGCAACGGATAGTCCCGCTCCCTCAAATCGTGATAGTCCACATCCAGAAACATCGCCAACAAGTAAATCGAGATCGCGTCAGAGAAAGCGGCCTCAAAATATTCGCCCTTCGCGCGCTCGGACTCCGGCCCGCCCGTCGTCGCGATCTTTCTCGCTTCGAAAGCGTCCATCGAGGTTTCGCCGCGCACTCCCGCTTCCGCCTGCTTCCACGCCAGGTCGCTGAACTCCGCCGACACCCCGGCCTGTTCCACCAGCCCGTGGCCCACGTTGATATAAAACTCGAACGCCACCGAGAAGCGGTCGTCCATCAGCCGCGTCGAGATGAACACGCACTGCGACCCGCCCAGGTTCAGGTTCCGATGGCACACCGCATTGTCGCTGAGCGCGACATCGTAGCGGTCGGCAATTACCGTCTCGTCGCCATGATTGACTGTCAGCGGGACAAAGTAATACGCTTTCCGGCTCAAAGCTCCGGCAATGCGCGACGGGACCGCGGCAATCATGCGCTCCAGGTCAAGCGCTCCAACCGAAGTTTCGCCCGCCATCGCGTAGCAGACACCGTTCGCCGCCTGCGAAACCGGCGTCGCCCTCACCACTTCCGAGGGTGTCCGCGTCGAAACCTGGGCTGCCTGCGACATGCTGACCATTTTACACAGTTACCCTTTGCCCTCGATACGTGTCATCCTGAGGCGGGCGCAGTTTGCCCGACGAAGGATCTGGGCGAGCCGCTCGATGTGTCGCGCTCTTTGCGACACAATAATCGTGCGCCTGGCTCGCATCCGTATTTCTGGGGACACCGCCTGACTTCCGCCCCAGCACTCGTGTAGCCTTATTCCATGCCCGGCCGTCACGCTCCCCAGTCGCCGCGTTGGTATGGCGTTTTGCTCCGCGCCGGCGCCATCACCTTCCTCGGCACGCTGCTAACTTTCACCGTCAGCCTTTTTCTAAGTATCGTCGGCACTTTTCTGGTCGCAACCGTCCGCGGCCGCCATCCCGACATGCCGTTTGCCTATCGCCACATCGCCTTCCCGATCGCGCTGGCCGCCGGATGCATCTTGCTGGTCGCTTCCCTGGTGCACGAAATTCGCCAATACCGCCAGAACAAGGCACTGGCCGCAATCGCTCGGACTGCCTGATCCATGCCGCCGCGCATTGCTATCCCGCTGCCACACTCGGCTGATCACGACTACTGCAGGCGAGCGCTCCCCCAATATGAACATGCCGTCGAGGCCGCCGGCGGCGTGCCCGTCCCCATTCCGTTCGATCATGCCGAATCCGCCAAACTGGTCTCGACCTGCGACGCCATCTTGCTGCCCGGCAGCAATGCCGACGTAGATCCGGCAAAATTCGGCGCAGCGCCCTCGCCCCACACCGCGCCGGCAGATTCCGCCCGCGACGCACTCGATTTTTTCCTCCTGGACGACGCCTTTACCCACCGCAAGCCCATCCTCGGTATATGTTTTGGATTGCAAAGCCTCAACGTCTACCGCGGCGGCTCACTGATTCAGCACATCCCTGATTTTCTTCCCGGAGCATTGCGATCTAGAGTGAATCACGAAGCCGGCCGCTCCGTTCCCGTCGCCCACACGGTGGAAGTTGGAGCGAACTCCGTTCTCGCAAGAGTCTTGTGTGGGAACAGCCGCCCTCGACCGTCCAGCCAGGCGCAGCCCGGTGGAGTCTTTTCTGCACGAAAATTTGATGCCAGCCCTGAACCCGGGCGGACCCGAGAAGGGCACGGCTTCAGCCGTGCCGAAACACACCGCAAGAAAACCGGGGCTTCAGCCCCTGAGGGAGGCAATCTCGTGCTGCCCGTCAATTCCTCGCATCATCAGTCGGCGGAAAAAATCGGCAGCGGCCTGCGCGTGGTCGCGCGCTGCCCCGATGACAACATCATCGAAGCCGTCGAAGGCACCGACCCGGATCACTTCGTCATCGCCGTCCAATGGCACCCCGAGCGCAGCGTGGACGAAGATCCCGCTTCCCGCGCCATCTTCGGCGCACTCATCAAAGCGGTAAACCAAAAGGAATGACGGTTGGACCTACGGAAGGGTCTAAGCCTTCGCCAGCA
>Ga0075029_100000719_pt1 | contig 18960 bp, 12 predicted proteins | sample LitLauG_LLR_2013_FD_71391 | JGI IMG/M metagenome (GOLD analysis project Ga0075029, IMG submission 71391) | Freshwater sediment microbial communities from North America - Little Laurel Run_MetaG_LLR_2013 | ecosystem: Environmental > Aquatic > Freshwater > Creek > Sediment | place: USA...
GTCGAACAGGCCGGTCACGACCATCAGCGCGAGGAAGCGCGGGACGACGAGGTTCTTGACGGGGTCCACGCCGAGCACCTGCAGGGCGTCGAGCTCCTCGCGGACCTTGCGGGCCCCGAGGTCGGCCGTGATTGCGGTGCCGGCGACCCCCGCGACGACGATCGCGGTCACGCTCGGCCCGATCTCGCGCACGGCGCCCAGCACGAAGAAGCCGCCGAGGCGGTCGAGCGCACCGAAGATGGTCAGGAAGTTCGCCGCCTGAAGGCCCGGTGCGGCGTAGCAGATGCAGACCGTGGAGATCAGCAGCGGGAACCAGCACAGGCGCAGCGCGAACAGGAACTGCGAGACGAACTCCCCGCCGTACGGGTACGGGGGCCTCAGGGCAGAGACGATGGTTCTGCCGGTGAGGATCATCATGTCCCCGATTTCCTCCAGCAGATTCCTAGCGGGGATGTACGCCCGCTCGGCGACGCTGCGAACCATCTCTACAAACCCCTCCTCGAGGTTGCGGTCAAACGCGCATCGAACTCTACGCGATGCAAACCCCCGGTGGCGCCGCCGTGCCGGGGCGCCCCTTGCGGCGAGGGCGCCCGACCCGCCACTCTGGGAGGCAGGCCCACTGGTATCGTGGCCCGATCGTGAGGGGGAGCCGGAGAGCAGCATTGGGGCTTGGCCGCGCTCGCGGCACGCTCTCGCGCGCCCCGAGGGTGTTCGCGATCGCGCTGGCGGCGCCGGTCCTGCTCGCCGCCGGCTGCGGCGGCGGCTCCCCGCAGACGACCGGCGAACCGAAGGGGAACTTCCCGATCCGCGTCGTCGGCGCGTCCTTCCCGCTGGCGCAGGCCGTCTCGCGGCCCACGAACCTGACGCTCGCCGTGCGCAACGTCGGCTCGAGCACCGCGCCGAACGTCGCGATCACGGTCAACTCCTTCGAATACAAGTCGAGCTATCCGAACCTCGCGGACCCGAACCGGCCGACCTGGGTGATCGAACAGGGCCCCGGCCCGATCGCAAGCCCTCCCGTGGAAACGCAGGAAGTCTCACAGCCCGGCGGGGCCGTGACGGCTTACGTCCACACCTGGGCGCTCGGGCCGCTCGCGCCGGGCGCGGTTCACGTGTTCACGTGGCACGTGGTGCCGGTGAAGACGGGCCTGCAGGTCGTGCGCTACGTCGTGGCGGCGGGCCTGGCCGGCAACGCGAAGGCTGTCCGCCCCATCGTCGGCGGCCCCGTCAAGGGCGCCTTCGTCGTGCACATCGGCACCGAACCGCCGCCGACGCACGTCGACCCGAACACGGGGCAGGTCGTCCCCGGCCCGGCTCCGCAGACCCCTTAGCGACCGCGCCACGGGCATTTGGCCCGATGTCGAAAGATCGATCCGCAGCTTTCGCCATCCGGTGATCCCGATGGGAGAGCTTCGCACTACGATTGGCTTCCGCACTGCGCCCGCGCAGAACAGGCACCCACCCTTCTTCAGGAGGAATAGACCCCACTCATGTCAAGGACCCGCCAGCAGAACGTCACCGCCGCGCAGTGGACCGCCAACGGAGCCGCCCTCGGCTCGGTCGACCTGACCCTCGCCGACAACCAGGTGTTCGGGGCGAACGTCTTCTCGCCGGCCGTCCAGCGCAGCCGCCTGCCCAAGCACGTCTACAAGGCGCTCGCGCGCACCCTCGCCCGCGGTGAGGCGCTCGACACGACGCTCGCCGACGCGGTCGCGCAGGCGATGAAGGAATGGGCGATGGAGCATGGCGCGACCCACTACACGCACTGGTTCCAGCCGCTCACGAACTCGACGGCCGAGAAGCACGACTCCTTCTACTCGCCCCAGGGCGACGGTACGGCGCTCGCCGAGTTCTCCGGCAAGGAGCTGATCCAGGGCGAGCCCGACGCATCCTCGTTCCCGACCGGCGGGATCCGCGCGACCTTCGAGGCGCGCGGCTACACGGCATGGGACCCGACGAGCCCCGCGTTCATCCTCGAGAACCCGAACGGCGCGCTGCTGTGCATCCCGACGGCGTTCACGTCGTGGACGGGCGAGGCCCTGGACCACAAGATCCCGCTGCTGCGCTCGATGGACGCGCTCTCCGGCGCGGCGGTGCGAGCGCTCGAGCTGCTCGAGATCGAGGACGCCGAGCGTGTCTTCACGACGACCGGCTGTGAGCAGGAGTACTTCCTGATCGACGAGCAGTACTACTTCGAGCGCCCCGACCTGATCACGACGGGACGCACGCTGTTCGGCGCCAAGCCGCCGAAGGGCCACGAGCTCGACGACCACTACTTCGGCTCGATCCCCGAGCGGGTCCTGGCCTACATGCTCGAGGTCGAGCTCGAACTCGCGAAGCTCGGCGTGCCGATCAAGACGCGCCACAACGAGGTCGCCCCGAACCAGTACGAGGTCGCCCCGATCTTCGAGAACTCGAATGTCGGCTCCGACCACCAGATGATCACGATGCAGGTGCTGCAGAACACGGCCCGCCGCTACGGCCTGATCTGCCTGCTGCACGAGAAGCCGTTCGCCGGCGTGAACGGCTCCGGCAAGCACAACAACTGGTCGATGGGGACCGACACCGGCATGAACCTGCTCGAGCCCGGCGAGAGCCCCGCGGAGAACCTGATGTTCCTGTTCTTCACCACGGCCGTCATCCAGGCCGTCAACAAGCACCAGGCGCTCCTGCGCGCGTCGATCGCGAGCGCGGGCCAGGATCACCGTCTCGGCGCGAACGAGGCGCCGCCGGCGATCATCTCGATCTTCCTCGGCGCCGAGCTCGAGAAGGTCTTCGCGGCGATCGAGGCGGGCAAGACCCAGGCATCCAAGCCCGGGTCCTTCCTGGGCCTCGGCACGCCGGTGCTGCCGGCGCTGCCGCTGCACGGCGGGGACCGCAACCGCACGAGCCCGTTCGCGTTCACCGGCAACAAGTTCGAGTTCAGGGCGCTGGGCTCGAACTCCTCGCCGGCGTTCCCGAACACGGTCCTGAACACGATCGTCGCCGAATCGATCGACGACATGACCGCGAAGCTCGAGACGGCGATGAAAAAGTCCGGTGCGACCCTCGAGAAGGCCGTCGCCGGCGTCGTCAAGGACGTGTGGGCGGCCAACAAGCAGATCGTCTTCGACGGCGACGGCTACTCGGAGGCGTGGCACAAGGAGGCCGAGAAGCGCGGCCTGCAGAACCTGCGCACCACGCCGGACGCGCTGCCGTGGCTCGTCGACAAACAGACCATCGCCGCGTTCAAGAAATACAAGGTGCTGTCAAAGCGCGAGCTCGAGTCCCGCTATGAGGTGTTCACCGAGCAGTACTCGACGATCATCAACATCGAGGCGGAGACCGCGGCTTCGATCGCGCGCACGATGGTGCTGCCGGCGGCGGTGCGCCACCTCAACGAGCTGAGGGCGAGCGGGCTCGCCGAGCTGATCGAGGAGGTCGAGCCGGTCGTCAAGGAGCTCCACTACGCGATCATCAAGCTCGAGGACGCGAACCTGGAGGAGAACCAGGACGACTCGACGCCGCAGAAGCACGCGATCTACATCCGCGACACCGTGATCCCCGCGATGGAGGACGTCCGGGATGTCGCGGACCGTCTCGAGAAGGTCGTGGCCGACAACCTGTGGCCGCTGCCGAAGTACTCGGAGATGCTGTTCATCAAGTAGCGGGGGCCGTGGGTGGCAATGCGGCGGCCGTGTGCGTCTGCCGTGTTGCCACCCACTTGCAGGCCTTGCTCGGCGAACGCCTCCAACCTGAGCGCCGGCGGTGTCATGATGGCTTCATGGCGCGCTGGATTCGTCGCGACTGGATATGGGCGGGCGTCCTTCTCCTCATGCTCGTCGGCGTAGCGTCGACCTGGTACCGGCTCGGGGTCCTGCCCGCGCTGGGTGTCGTGCTCGTCTGCGTGCTGTGGTCCGCCACCGTCGGTCGCCGGATCCGGTAGCGCCGATCGCTCAAAGCAGGTGCCGCGCCCGGGCGGGCGTGTGCTCCTTCATTGAGGAAGTGACTACCGACACACGCCGGCGTCAGCCGGGCCTGGAAAGCGGGAGGCCGAGCGTCACCCAGTCGTGGATGCCGCCGCGGTAGTAGAGGATCGCCTGCGGCGGATGCCCGGCCGCGAGCAGGGCATGGATCGCGTCGGGCGTCGCGGCGCACTGCGGGCCGTTGCAGAAGAAGACCGTTGCCGCCCCGGGGTCCAGCGAGCCGATTGCGCTCAAGATCTGCCCGTGAGGGATGTTCAGCGCGGCCGGGATCGTGCCGTCCCGGTAGAAGTGCTCAAGACGGGTATCGATGAGCGCCAGCCCCGCCGCGATGTGGTCGATCACCTCGAGCTCGCCGACCGTGCCGACGCCCGGCGCGAGCTGCATCGGTGAGATCGTGCCCCACGTCCCGTCGACCTCGAACACGCCGGTGCGGCCCGGGATCGGCCGGGGCACCTGGCAGGTCTCAGCGCGGCGCGCCATCCTCGTGACGGTGCCGGGGCTGCCGTGGGTGAGGGTGCTCATCCCCGGGCCTATTTGGGGCTGTCGCCGTGGTGGCTGCGGCGGATGATCTCGATCATTTTCAGGTTGATCGCCGCGAACCGCCACATCTGCCACGGGATGAAGGTCCGCATGAACTTCGTGAACGCTGTCGGCTTGGTCGCGTAGGTGGCGTGCTCGCTGTCCATGTGCCTACTCCGGGATCCGGCGCCAGCCGGGCCGCAGGCGCGCCTTGTAGAGGAACAGGTGGTGGAGAACGATCTTGATCCAGTGGCCCGCGAGCCCGATCTCCCCGAACGTGCGGTCCGCATCGCGCCCGTACTCCGGGTAGCGCTCGAAGTCCGGGACGATCGGGAAGACCGTCATCGAGGCCGCGGTGCCGGTGAAGGGGTTGGCGCCGGCCGAGGCAACGCAGGCCGCGCCCATCTCGGCCATGGACGCGGTGTGGCTCGGCGCGTCGGCTCCGCCGATCATGTCGACGACGCTGCTCGCGACGGCCTTGCCGATCATCGCGGACGGCATCCCGGTGCGCGGCGGAGCCGGCGCGATCACGGTGCCGTTCGGGCTCTTTCGAGGCACCGATATCGCGTGCGGAGGCGCGAACGCGATCCCCGCGGCGAAGACGTTCCGGTACTCGGGCGACTGGTAGGTGCGCGGCCAGTCAGATGCCTTCCAGTCCTCGTAGGGCTTGGGCGTGTAGTCCGCGTCGACGCGCATGAACTCGTTCGGCATGAACAGCCGCTCGGTGATGTCGGTGCCGTCGCGGCCGACCGCCTTCAGGCCGACGCCGGAGAACGGCGGCAGCAGCATCGCGAAGTCGAACTCCTGCTCGCCCTGCTTTCCGTCGAGCGTCTCATAGAGGACACGGTCGGGCTCGACCTTCCCGACGTGGGCACGCGTGATCCAGTCGATCCCGCGCTCGGCGAACAGTGACGCGTTGAAGATGCTGCTCGGGGTGATGTAGCCCCCGCGCTTGAGGTGCATGCCGCCCATCCCGAAGTCCCCGAGCTCGTACTCGTTGGTGATCCAGGTGATCTCTGCTTTGTCGCGGACGCCGCGGTTGCGCAGCTCGAACTCGAGGTTGACGATGTACTCGAACGCAGCGCCCTCGCAGGTGCACGTGCCGTGGCCGACACCGACCAGGAAGCGCCTGCGCTCGCCGCGCCGCATCCGCTCGACCTCCTCCTCGAGCGCGGCGGCGGCCTGCACGGCATGCCCGGGCAGGCACACCGAGAGGCTGTGCCCGCCCTCCGGGCCCAGGCCCTCCGTCTTGTCAAAGCGCAGCGCCGGCCCGGTCGCGTTGATCAGGTAGTCATACGGCACCCTCGTGATGGCTCCGTCGGCGGACTCGGCGGTCACATACGGAGTGTCGCTGTCCGGGTCGCCCTCGGGGTGTATCTCTCTCGCGGAGGCCTGCACGAACTCGATCCCGGCCCGTTCGTAGATCGGGGCCAGCGGGAACGTGACCTTCTCCGCCTTCATCAGGCCGACGCCGACCCATATGTTCGAAGGCACCCAGTTGTAGTCGGGCCTGGGAGAGACGACCGTGACCGTGTCGCCACGGCCGAGCCAGCTACGAGCGAACGCAGCGGCCGTGTGACCGGAGATCCCAGCCCCCAGGACAACGACCCGGCTCATGGCCGCCGCCCCAAGGTGGCGCCGCAGAGCGAAACGGCGATAAGAGCGTCTCGGTCCGGGTCCGCCATGGTGAAGACGCTAGATATCCGCGGCGCCTGCGCCATGCGGGAAAACCCGCCGCGGCCCTGCGTGATTCACGCCGCCTCTCGCCGTGGCGGCCTACTGTGCGCCGTCGCGCCCCACGGGCGTTCCGGGGCCGGTTAATGCCCCGCCGTCGCGCGGCCGGGGCAGCGGCCGTCGGCGGGCCAGGGACGGCCTCGTTGTTAGGCTCACATGAATGCGTGACTACCTAGAGGCAATACGAAGCCGGGTCGTCGTCTACGACGGCGGGATGGGCGCGACGCTCGAGCAGTTCGAGCTGACCAGCGAGGACTACGGCGGGCTGCCCGGCAAGTGCCACGAGGCGCTGATCCTGAACCGCCCCGATGTGATCGAGGGCGTGCACACCTCGATGCTCGAAGCCGGAGCCGAGGTCGTCGAGACCGACACCTTCCAGGGGTCGCGGATCAAGCTCGAGGAGTGGGGCCTGGCCGAGCACACGATGGAGATCAACGTCAGGGCCGCGCAGATCGCGCGCAAGGCCGCCGGCGAGAGCCGCTTCGTGGCCGGGTCGATCGGTCCGACGGGCTACCTGCCCGCGTCCGAGGAGCCGGGCCTCGGCGACATCCGCTTCGGTGAGCTCGTGACCGTCTTTGCCGAGCAGGCCTCCGGGCTGATCGAGGGTGGCGCCGACCTGCTGATCATCGAGACCGCTCAGGACATCCTCGAGGTCAAGGCGGCGATCTTCGGCGCTCGCCAGGCGTTCACGGAGAAGGACCGGGTGCTCCCGATCCACACCTCCGTCTCACTGCTGCCGAACGGCGGCAAGATGCTGCTCGGCACCGACATCTCCGCCGTCCTGGCAACCCTCGAGGCGCTCGGCGCCGACGTGATCGGCCTGAACTGCTCGACGGGCCCGGAGGACATGCGCGACGCGATCCGCTTCCTCGGTGAGCACTGCCCCGTCCCGGTCGCCTGCATCCCGAATGCGGGGCTGCCGCTGCAGGGCCCCGACGGCGAGACGATCTTCCCCGAGAAGCCTGTCCCGCTCGCGGAGGCGCTGAAGGAGTTCGTCGAGCGCTACGGCGTCGGCGTCGTCGGCGGCTGCTGCGGGACGACCCCGGAGCACATCGCTGCGATCGTGGAGCGCGTCGGCGGCCGCCCCGTCGGCCCGCGCCCGGCGCCCCGCGCGCCGCATCTCTCCTCGATGATCGCCGCCACGCCCCTCGTGCAGGACCCCGCGCCCACGCTCGTCGGGGAGCGGGTCAACTCGCAGGGCTCGCGCAAGGCGAAGGCGATGCTCCTCGCCGACGACTACGACGGGCTCGTGCAGATCGCCGAGGACCAGGTGCAGGGCGGAGCCCACGTGCTCGACCTTTGCGTGGCGCTGACCGAGCGCACCGACGAGGACGAACAGATGCGGCTGCTCGCGAAGAAGGTGTCGCTGACGCAGCCCTCGCCGATCCAGATCGACTCCACCGAGCCCGACGTGATCGAACGGGCGCTCGAGCAGATCCCGGGCCGCGCGATCGTCAACTCCGTGAACCTCGAGGCCGGCCGCGACAAGCTCGACCGCGTCGTGCCGGTCGCGCTCGCCCACGGCGCGGCGCTGATCGCGCTCACGATCGACGAGGTCGGGATGGCGAAGACCGCGGAGCGCAAGGTGGAGATCGCCAAGCGCATCCGTGACCTCTGCTGCGAGGAGCACGGCATGGACCCGCAGCTGCTGATCTTCGACTGCCTGACGTTCACGCTCACCACCGGCGAGGAGGAGTGGCGCCCCTCCGCGGTCGAGACGATCGCCGGCATCCGCGCGATCAAGGAGCAGCTGCCGGGCGTGAAGACCTCGCTCGGCGTCTCAAACGTCTCCTTCGGCGTCTCCCCCGGGGCCCGCGCGGTCCTGAACTCCGTGTTCCTGCACCACTGCGTGCAGGCGGGCCTTGACCTCGCGATGGTCAACCCGAACCACATCACCCCCTACAGCGAGATCTCTGAGCAGGAGCGCGAGCTCGCCGACGACCTCGTCTTCAACCGCCGCGAGGACGCGCTCGAGCGCTTCATCGGGCACTTCGAGTCCAAGGGCGAGGACGACACCCAGCAGGGCGCAGCCGACCCGACCGAGGGGATGGAGCCGGAGGAGGCCCTGCATTTCCACATCCTGCGCAGGCGCAAGGAGGGTGTCGAGGACTGGATCGACCTCAGCGTCGAGAAGATCGGCGCCGTCCCGACGCTCAACGAGGTGCTGCTGCCCGCGATGAAAGAGGTCGGGGACAAGTTCGGCGCCGGCGAACTGATCCTGCCGTTCGTGCTGCAGTCCGCGGAGGTGATGAAGCGCGCCGTCGCACGCCTTGAGAACTACCTCGACAAGATCGAGGGCTACACGAAGGGCACGGTCGTGCTCGCGACGGTGTTCGGCGACGTGCACGACATCGGCAAGTCGCTCGTGAACACGATCCTGACCAACAACGGCTACACCGTCGTCGATCTCGGCAAGCAGGTCCCGATCCAGACGATCGTCGACGCCGCGCAGGAGCACAAGGCGACCGCGATCGGCCTGTCCGCCCTGCTCGTCTCGACCTCCAAGCAGATGCCGGCCTGCATCGCCGAGCTGCAGGCGAAGGGACTTGACTTCCCGGTGCTGATCGGCGGCGCCGCGATCAACCGCGCGTTCGGCTACCGCGCCCTGTATCCGGGCGGCCGCGAGTCGCAGGACATGTATGAGCCGGGCGTCTTCTACTGCAAGGACGCGTTCGAGGGCCTTTCGGTGATGGACCGCCTGATCGACGAGGGTCAGCGCGAGCAGCTGCTCGGCGAGCTGCGCGAGGGCGCGAGGGTGTTCCGCGAGAAGGGCGATGAGCCCGCGCCGGAGGTGGACCTGACCGACGACTCGGTCCGCTCGGCCGCGCGCACCGACGCCCCGGTCCCTGAGCCTGCGTTCTGGGGGGTGCGGGAGATCGACGTCGACCTCGAGCAGGTCTACCGCCACCTCGACACGCACGTGCTGTTCAAGCTGCACTGGGGCGGCCGCGGCGTCAAAGGCGAGGCGTGGCAGACGCTGCTGCGCGAGGACTTCCGCCCGCGCCTGGAGCGCATGTGGGCCGAGCAGGACTATCTGCACCCGCGGGCGCTGCTCGGGTTCTTCCCCTGCTACTCGCTGGGCAACGAGATCGTCGTGCTTGACCCGGAGGACCGCACCACGGAGCTGACGCGCTTCGTGTGCCCCCGCCAGCCTGCGGGCGAGCGGATCTGCCTCGCTGACTTCTACCGCCCCGCCGTCGACGGCGGGCCGCCCGAGGAGCTCGACGTGATCGCCGTGCAGGCCGTCACCGTCGGCGGCGAGGTGACGGAGCTGATGGCCAGACTCGAGTCCGAAGGCGAATTCGCAGAACAGCTCTTCGTTCACGGCCTCGGCGTTCAGACGGCCGAGGGCCTGGCCGAGTGGCTTCACCACGAGGCCCGCGGCATGCTCGGAATACCCGCCACGCAGGGCCGTCGCTACTCCTGGGGCTACCCGGCTGTGCCCGAGCAGAGTGAGCACCTGAAGGTCCGGGAGCTGCTGGACCTCGCTCAGATCGGGATGACGATCACCGACGGCTACGCGCCGGACCCCGAGCAGTCGACGCTGGCGATGATCGCCCATCACCCGCAGGCGATCTACTTCGGCACGCGCCAGGGGCGCCTTCCCGCCGAGTCATCGCCCGACGACATCATCCTCGGCTCCAGCCGCGACCCGTCGCTGTTCGCGGAGCTCGACGACAGCGAGCCGCAGGACCCGCTCGAGGGCGAGGCGGAGGCCGTCGGCGGCCCCGCCGCCTGAGCAGCCTCAGGCCGAGGTCGGGCGGACCGCGGCGGTGCGCGGCCGCTCGCCTTCCGCCATCGCCATGATCTCCGCTCCGTAGAGCGGCTTTGCGAAGTGGAAGCCCTGCCCGAACTCGCAGGCGATGTCCTGCAGCCGGGTGACCTGCCCGGGGCTTTCCACGCCCTCCGCGACGGCCTTCAGGTTGAAGATCCTCGCGAGCTGGATGATCGCGCCGGTGAGCTCCTCGACCTCCGGGTTCGGGTCCGCCAGGAACGAGCGGTCGATCTTCAGGATGTCGACGGGCAGCGTGCGGATGTAGTTCAGCGACGAGTAGCCGGTCCCAAAGTCGTCGATCGCGAGTTTCACGCCGAGCTCGCGCAGCGCGTTCAGGCGCATCAGGCTGACCTCCATGTCCTGCATCATCACGCTCTCGGTGAGCTCCAGCGTGAGGCTGCTCGGCACGATCCCGCTGCGCTGCACCGCCGCGCGGACCTCCTCGATGAACTCGGGGCGCTGCAGCTGGCAGGCGGAGACGTTGACCGCCATCGACAGCGGCGGATCACGCGGGATCGCCTGCTGCATCTCCGACGCCCACGCGCACGCCTCCCACAGGACGTGACGGCCGACCGGCACGATCAGCCCGGTGTCCTCGAGCAGCGGCACGAAGTCCAGCGGCTGGATCGTCCCGCGCTGCGGGTGCTCCCAGCGCATCAGGGCCTCCATGCCCGCCATGTCCCCGCGCGCGAGGTCCATGATCGGCTGGTAGCGGAGCGTGAACTCGCCCTCGTCGAGGGCGCGCTGCAGGTCGGCCTTCAGCTCCAGGCGGGCGAGCGCCTTCGCGTGCATCTCGGGCTGGAAGACCTGGTACTGGCCCTTGCCCCGCTCCTTCGCCATGTACATCGCGGCGTCCGCGTTGCGCAGCAGCTCCTCGGCGTCCCGGCCGGAGATCATCGTCTGGTCGCTGAACGCGATGCCGACGCTGCTCGCGAGCGTGATGTCGCGGTCCTCGAGCCGCAGCGTTTCCGAGAGCGTCTCCATCACGCGCTGGGCGATCTCGATCGACTGCAGCTCGCTCTCGGCCTCGTTGATCATGATCGCGAACTCGTCGCCGCCGAGCCGCGCGGCGGTGTCGATCGGCCGCATGCGGTCCTGCAGCCGGCGCCCGACCTCGCGCAGCACCTCGTCGCCCGCGGCGTGGCCGAGGCTGTCGTTGATGTTCTTGAAGTCGTCGATGTCCAGGAACAGCACGGCGACCGGCAGCTTGCCGCGCCGCTGGGAGACGAGCGCGTGCTCGACGCGGTTGCGGAACAGGGCTCGGTTGGGCAGCCCGGTCAGCGTGTCGTGGAACGCCTGGTGCTCGAGTTCGGCCTGGAACGCCTTGCGCTCGCTGATGTCGCGGACGTTGAGCACGAGGCCCTCGATCGATTCGTCCTCGATCAGGTTCGTCGCGAGCACCTCGACGTCGCGCCAGCCCTCGCGGGAGTGCCGCCCGCGGAACTCCGCCGTGACGGGCTGCCCCGCCGGGGCCGCCGCGGCGGCGGCGAGCATCGTGTGGACACGCGCGACGTCGTCGGCGTGGACGAAGTCCGAGACGGCTCTTCCGGCGACCTCCTCGGCGGTGAAGCCGAACGTCGGCTCGATCGACGGGCTCGCGAACTTCAGCGTGCCGTCGGGGTCCACGATGCAGATCACATCCGATGAGTTGCGGATCAGGGAGCCCAGCCTCGCCTCGGCGCGCTGGTTGTGGCTCTCCTCGGCGAGCGCGACCGTCTGCAGCGCGAGCGCGACCTCGCCCGCGAGCATCTCAAGGCTCTCCTGGGCGGCGCGGCCGAGCTGCCGGGGCGCCCTGACCGCCAGCGCTCCCGTCAGCATCTCGCCGGCGAACAGCGGCGCGAAGGACAGGACGTGCCCGCCCTCCTCGAGGCTCACGACGCGCCCACGTGCGAGCGGGCTGCGCATGCGGGCGGGCAGGTCGGCGAGCCGCATCGTCGGGATCGCGGGGCCGCCGGGCCGGGTGGAGCCGACGGAGCGCAGCTCGCCCGATGCCGCGTCTGTCTCATAGATGCAGGCGCTGACCCGCTCCTCCTCGGAGACCGAGCGTGCCGCTGCGAGCGCCGCGGAGTAGATCTCCTCACGGGTGCCGGCGCCGACGAGCGCCTCACCCGCGACGCGAAGCGCGGCCTCGCGGCGGGTCGCCTCCTCGTTGCTGCGCACGATCCCCGCCATCCTCAGCAGGACAAGCCCGAACATCAGGGTGGAGGCGCCGATCAGCGCATACAGGTCGGCTTCCTCGTGGAGCGCTTCGCGCACGACGATCACCAGCGGCGCGGTCAGGCTCGCGCAGGTCAGCAGCGCCAGGCGAGCGCGCGTGAGGCGAACGTCGGCGGGCGGCCCGGGCTCTGAGAGCTGGCGCATCGAGGGGTGCAGCACCGCGGTCCCGATCAGGGCGTAGTAGACGGCCCAGCCGGTGTCGGGCATTCCGCCGGTCTGGAAGCCGCCGCCGAGCAGCTTGGACGCGTAGATCACATCGCTCAGCAGCAGCACGACGACCCCGGAGAGCAGGAACAGGAACGCCGGCTCGCGGCGGTGGCTGCCGGCCGCGACCCGCGCCACGACGCCGAGCACCAGGATGTCCATGATCGGATAGGCCACGGAGGCGGCGCGGCGCATGAACGACAGGCTGGTGTGGTCCACGTAGGGGGCCATCAGGTACACCCAGATCAGGGTCGCGAGTGCGAGCGTCACGATCAGCGCGTCGACGTTCGCCGCGCGGTCGCGGTGCTCATGCCGGTTGTGCACGAGCATCACCATCCCCGCGATCAGGAACGGGTAGAAGGCGAGATGGAAGGGATCGGCGATCGACGGGAACGGCAGCGGTCCGCCGACAAGCCGTTCGTAGTTGTGCGCGATCACGTCGCTGGTCACGAACAGGAGCTGCCCAGCGGCGAGCAGATACCACGGCATCCTGCGGGCCCCCGGCGGGTTCTGCCACGCGCCGATGATCAGCGCCGCGACCGCGGCGCCGCCGATCAGGTCGAAGATCAGGCCGCTCCCGAGCCAGCCCGGGCCGCTGGACAGGTGCGCGAGCAGGTAGCCGCTCGTGAGGACCGCCATCGCGGCGAGATACAGCGACCATGCGTTCTGCGGGTCGACGCGGCCGAAGATGCGCCCGTTCCCGGGAGGCACCGGCGCGGCGGGCGCGGAGATCACCGAGCTCATCGTCGTCCCTCCGCGGGCCCGGTGGGTACTGCCAGGCGGGCTTCCGTGCCGCGCCGCATCAGGACGCGTTCCCCAGGCCGGCGCGGGCGAGGTGTTCGGCCGCGGGGCTCGTGCGGGCGACGTGGCGAGCGGCGCGCACGCGTGCGAGCTCGGCGCGCACGAGGCGCTCATCGAGCAGCGGGGAGCGGCGCGCGACCCCCCGGCGCGTGGAACTGCGGTCCTGGCGCACACACCTGACCCGCAGCGCCCGTGACGCTGTGTTCCCCATGAACCGCCTATCGGCGCGGCGCCCGCTGAACTTGAAGGGGAGCCAGTTTTTCTGGGCGAACGCCCAGCGCCGGTCAGTTGTCTTCGCGTGGAGGCGGGCGGAACAGGATCCGCTTGACCTCGATTGCGGTGCCGCCGCCAAGGCGCAGCGCCGTCTGGAAGCCCTCGTTGCCGAGCTCGCCGGCGTCGAGCGCGCGCCGCAGCTCGTTGACGGCGGCGTGATCCTCCTCGTCGACCTGGTCGCGGGGAGCCTCGAGCATGATCAGGTGCCTGGGGCGGCGCAGCGCCGCGGCCATCCGCACGAACGGCTCGCGCTCCTCGGGAAGCAGCCCGTCCACGGCCAGCACGACGGTCTCACGGTTATCGAGGCGCTTTGACACGGCGGCGGACAGCAGCTCCTGGGCGCGCGCGGGTATCTCCTCCTCCGCGACGCGGCCGGCTAGCAGCGCCCGCACCTTGCCGAGCGAGAGCAGCGAGGCGCGGTCCTCGATCAGGCGGTCAAGGAATGCGTCGCGCTCACCGTCGGAGGCGGACACGACGACCACCAGGCTCCCCGGCGAGTAGCGCAGGCGGTCGGCCGGCGTGAGCACGCGGCAGTGCACGGTGAGGTCCGCGGGCCTCGGCGGAGCACCGTCACGGCGCGGCCGATCCGAGGACCATCCGGTCCGCTCGTCCTCTCCGATCTTCACGCTGCGCCCCGGGGGTCGTGTCGCCATACCCCCATCATGCCTCAACCGGGCCTCGCACCCCGGCGCCCCTCGACCGCGACCACGTGCGGCGGGGGGTCCAGGGAGCCGATCAGCGCCAGCTTCTCGGCTCTGGAGAGCCGCTTGATGCGGGCCTCCTCCCTCATCGCGGCGCTGCGGTCGGGCATCGGCAGCGCCATCGCCAGGGCCACCGGAAGGCGGCTCGCGGTGTAGCGGCTCGCCGTCCCGGCGCTGTGGCGCGCCAGCCGCCGCTGAAGGTCGCTGCTCCAACCCGTGTAGAGGGAGCCGTCGGCGCAGCGGAGCATGTACACCCAGGCGTCGCTCATACCGGGCATTTCACCGCCGCAGGCGCGGCACCTGCCGCGGGCGCTATCCCTCGACGACGGCGGGGCCCGCGAGCGCCCGCGGCGCGTCCTCGGGGAGCGGGCCCAGCTGGACGGGCGCCGCGTGCATCGTGCGCAGGCGCACGTCGCGCCAGGAGAGCCCCTCGCCGACGAGCGCGGGCATGCCCATGATCAGGGCGGTCGCGACCTCGACGGCCTGGAGCACGATCCCGTAGGCGATCGCCTCGGGAGCGGACACATGGTAGGCGCCGACGAGAACGGCGGCGCACGCCGCCTGGAACACGCCCACGTTGGCGGGGGTCGCGGGCAGGACGGCCGTGACGTTGACCGCGAACAGGACGGCCGCGGCGCCCGCGAGTCCCGCCTGTGCCTGCAGGCCGAACGCCATCAGCAGCAGCCAGCAGCTCGCGAGCTGCAGCGCCCACGCGCCCAGCTGCATGACGGTCGCTGCCAGCGCCTGGCGCGGGTGGTGGAAGACCCGCAGGCCGTCGCGGACCCGCGCGAGCGTGTGCCGCAGGCCCAGCAGCACCGCCATCGTGCGCTGAGAGCGGCCCGCGAAGACTCGAGGGAGCAGCGCCGGCGCGAGCAGCACGGCCGCAAGCGCCGCGGGCGGCGCGAGCGCGGCGAGGATCAGCGCGCCGTGGTGGCCGTCGAGGACGTTGACGCTCGAGAACATGAGCGCACCCAGGCCCGCCAGCGCCACCAGGTTGAGCAGCGTCTGGGAGACCATCGTTCCGAGCACCACGGGCAGCGTCTCGCGGGCGCGGCCGAGGCGTCGCGCGACGATCAGCGCACGCGAGGGCTCCCCCAGGCGGGCCGGGAGCGTGGAGGACATCAGCACGCCGATGAACGTGCCCTGCATCGCATCTCGCCGTCTCGCTCTGCGCCAGGTCGGGGCGCACACGAGGATCGCGTGCCAGGCGATCGCGCGGGCGAACATCGAGGCGCACATCACGCCGACGGCGGCGACCACCAGGCCCGGCTGCGATGACACGAGGCTCGTTGCGACGGCCGTGACCCCGATCTTGCGCAGCGCGATCGAGGCGAGGATCGCCGCCATCAGACACGCGATCAGGACGGCGCCGCGGCGCACGAGGCCCTGCGCCTTGCCACGGCCGACCTCGCGGGTGTCGCCGGCCTGGCGCATGCTCGGCAGACGCTCAGCCGGTATCCGCGGCAGCATGTCCGAGGGCTGGATGCCGAGGCGCACGGCGAGCACCGGTCCCCGGCCCTGCGGGGAGGGCACCGCGATCGCGCGCTCGTAGCACTCGAGGACCTCGCCGGCGACCCGCGGCCAGGCGTAGCGCTCGGCGCTCTCGGCGGCGGCGCGGGCCATGCGCGCGCGGGCAGGCGCGTCCAGCGCCATCGCCCTCAGCGCCTCGGCGAGCGCGAGCGCGTCGCCGGCGGGAACCAGGCGGCCCTGGACGCCATCCGTCAGCACGTCCCTGTAGCCCGGGATGTCGGAGGCCACGACGGGCGCACCGGCCGCGAACGCCTCGGTCAGGACCATTCCGAAGCTCTCGCCTCCGAGCGACGGGGCGCAGACGACGTCCGCCGTGGCGAGCTCCGCGGTCTTTCGCTCCTCGGAGACCTTGCCGAGCGCGTGCACCCCGCGGCCGTCGAGCATCATGTGCTCGATCTCGCGCGGGCTCGCGCCGACGAGCGTCAGCGTCGCGGGGATCTGGTCGCGCAGCGCCTCGAACGCCCGCAGCAGCACGGGCAGCCCCTTGCGCTCGACCGCCTGCCCGATGAAGAGGATCCGCAGACCCTCCCCCAGCTCGGCCGTGCGCGGCGTGGGCTCCGGGAGGTGCACTCCGTTGGGGATGATCGTGTAGCGGCCCCCATAGAAGCGCCTGGCGGTCCAGGCCGCCGCCTCGGAGACCGCGATGCGGTGATGCAGGCGGTTCATCCGCAGCCGGCCGCCGAGCGGGACGGCCGCGATGCCGTTCGTCAGAGCGTTCTCGGAGTACGTGTGGAACGTGCCGACGAGCGGGAGGTCCCCGGAGCTGCGCAGCGAGTCCCACCCGAGCAGCGGCACGACGGGCTCGTGGATGTGCAGCACGTCGTAGCCGCCGGAGTTGAGCTCCTCGCGCATCGTGCGCACGGCGGACGGGCTCAGCGCCATGTTCGACACGGCGCCGTTGGCGGGTATGCCGACCGTTCGCCCGAGTGAGAGAAACCCGTCGGGGACGTCGCGCTGCTGGGGCCTGGCACCCCGGTGCAGCCGCCGTGAGAGCTCATCGTCCGGGTCAAACGGGGCGAGTATCCGCGTCTCGTGGCCTGCGCGGTCGAGCTCGCCGGCCAGCGCCTCGATGTGGCGCGTCACCCCACCGGGATAGGTCCACGAATACGGCGACAGAAGCGCGATTCGCACGCCTTCACTCTATCCAGCCGGCCGGTGCGACATTCGCGCCGTGGGATAATCGCCCGGTGAGCGATCGGCAAGGCAACTCCGAGCCGCGCCCGGATAAGGGCTGAGCCGTTGGCTCCGAAGCGCGCAATCGAGCATCTGCGCTCCAGCGACCCCGTGATGGCGGGGATCATCGATCGCGTCGGGCCGCTCGGGCCCTCCGGCGCGGGACGTCCGGACCGCAGCGACCACTACGGCGCTCTGGTTCGCGCGATAACCGGCCAACAGCTGTCCGTGAAGGCCGCAGCGTCGATCTATGCGCGCCTGGCGGCCCGCTTTGAAGGGCGTGCTCCAACGCCCCAGGAGATCCTCGCCGACGACCCTGAAGAGCTCCGTGCGGCCGCCGGCCTCTCGCGGGCGAAGGTCTCCTACCTGCGCTCCCTCGCGGAGCACACGCTCTCCGGTGAACTCGAGCTCGACCGGATGGGCGAGCTGCCCGACGAGCAGGTGATGGCGGAGCTAGTCGCCGTGAAGGGCATCGGCGTCTGGACCGCGCACATGTTCCTCATGTTCCATCTCCAGCGGCCCGACGTGCTCCCGGTCGGCGACCTCGGTATCCGGCGCGCGATCGAACTCTCCTACGGACTCGACGGACTGCCCGACGCGGCCGCGATGGAGCTCATCGCGGAGCCGTGGCGCCCGCAGCGAACGCTGGCGTGCCGCTACCTCTGGCGGTCGCTCGACAACGAGCCGGACGCCGGCTGACGTCCGGAAACGCGAGCTACCTGAGGCTTGAAGTCAGTGCCGCGCTCGAGCTCGACCCGGAGGTGGGCGTGAACGTCACGTGCACGGAGATCTTGACCTTGCGGTGATTGCGCAGCGCCGCCTTGCTCTTGGCCGTGAGCGCGACCGTCAGGCGGTAGGTGCCGGGGCGCGTCTCCGACGTGCGCGTGCCGACGATGCCCGCGCCGGAGACCGTGACCGTGCCGGCGGCCGGCACGTAGATCACGATCGTCACCGTCTTCTTGCTCGCGGAGTGCCCGGTGATCTTGACGGGGCTGACCGCGGGCGTTCCTTTCGTCTGCGGCGTCACGAGCGTGAGCCCAGGCTGATTGCTCGTGGTTGAGCCGCTGCCGATCGGCTGCTGGTTGAAGGTTTCGCCCTTTTCTTGGCAGGTGTCTTCGGTCGGGCTGCAGCCTTTCGAGGCTTCCGGTTTGAAGATGCCGCCGCCTTCGCGGACGTCGTAGATGTCGCGCAGGCCTCCGTCTTCGTCCTGCAGCGCGAGCGGCTGCGGGGTCGAGATGTAGACGTTTTCGCCGTCTTCGCTGGCGCCCACGAAGTAGGACGGGAACAGCTCCTTGCCCGAGTCGAGCAGGGTGACACAGCCCGCCGCGGTCGCGCAGCCGTTGACGCCGTTCGGCCGCCACTCGTATGGGTGAACCATTTCGGTGACTGCCGGTTCCTGGGTCACCAGCGGCGTGTAGCTGTCGAAGAACACGCGTCCGTCGTTGAGCAGGCTGCGGTGCAGGTTGCTGCCGCCGCGGACCTCGATGTACGGGCCGAGCGGGCTGAACGGTTTGTGGGCTTCTGCGACGTTGGTGACCGGCTGTTCGCCGGTGGGGTTGCACGACACGCAGATGAGCGACGGTTTGCCTTCGGCGAAGGTGTACTCGTAGAGCTCGGGGTCCGGTTTGCCCGTGTTTTTGTCGATGTTGTTGTACGTCGTGAGTTTCGCGTACGAGGCGATCAGTGCGTGCTGGCCGTTGGGCGAGACGCGCGCGACGAGGAACGTGAGACCGTGGCCGGGTGCCGCGACGGCGTCGAGCTGTTCTTCTGACTGGACACCGGCCTTGCCGCCGCCCGCCTCGTTTTCGAGGATCGTCGTCACGTAGGAGACGTGACCGGCGTGGTAGGCGTAGACGTTGGCTTCTTTGTTCGCTTCGTTCGTCGCGGCCGAGTTGCCTTCGCCGGCCACGAGCCTGCCGGCCGTCGAGAAGTAGACGTAGGAGCCGTCCTTGGAGACGCCGACGAGACCGCGGGCGTTGGCTCCCGCCTTGTCGCCGGTGGCGCTTTCTTCATCGGCGGTGAGGTCCGTCAGTTTGCCGGTCGAGAATTCGTACTGGTAGAGGTCACA
>Ga0075029_100000720_pt1 | contig 18958 bp, 8 predicted proteins | sample LitLauG_LLR_2013_FD_71391 | JGI IMG/M metagenome (GOLD analysis project Ga0075029, IMG submission 71391) | Freshwater sediment microbial communities from North America - Little Laurel Run_MetaG_LLR_2013 | ecosystem: Environmental > Aquatic > Freshwater > Creek > Sediment | place: USA...
GTCGCGCAACAGATACATTGAAATCGCCCAAGCTTCCTTTTCGCTAAGTCGTTGCGCAGGCATGCGTCCGGAAGGGCGCGTTTTCAAAGGATCACGCAGAAAGGCGGCGAGGGCTTCGACGTTAAACTTCTTTGAGAGATTGCCCAAAGGAACCGAGTTCGTTGCCAATTCCTTAAATTCGGTTTTGATCGGAACGTCTGCCGCAGAATCAGCGGGTAATTCTTGAGGCGCATGACAGGCCACACAACCGACCTTGTGAAAAAGTTCCTTGCCAGCCGTGACGACCGAAGCATCAAATCGAGCTGGTTCCGCTGGCTTATCAGGTTGCAGCGAGATCAAGTAATGAGTCAGCGCTTCTGCGGCTTCGGTTTTCTCCTGCAGGGACAGGCTGTGAAGCATGTCGGGCATACGAGCACCCGGTTGTTCTGTTTGTGGATTGATTAGAAAATCGCGCGTCCAGGTTGGCGACAAGCGCGATCCATTCAGACCGAGCAGCGGTGACTTGCGGGAAGCGAGGCGCTGTTCAATAACTGGGCTGGCCGCATGACAGGCGATACAATTCATTTCGGAGAAAGCCGTTTCTCCCGGTTCGATTCCAGCATTTGCTTCCGGGCAAATGGTGTGAGCCAGAATTAAAAAGGCCAGTGCCGGAAAAGCGGATGATTTGAACGGGAAGCAGGCGGTCAAATTTGACAGCCCCAGATGGAACAGCGCACTTATGACGTTACCAGCTAATTTTTTTTTGCACATTCTAATCGGTGAGTTGTTGCGAGTTTTAGTGATATCCCAAGCTAAAAAGGGTTCGTTATGGCGTCACAATTTGACCATGCCGCAGTTTCATTCAAAACCCGATGCCTTCTGCTTTCCGGCAATTTCTTGAGGGTAGGCGTCCAGCAACAATTGCCGGTTTAATTGAACCAACATCGTGACCCCGTGCTTTAAATTGGAGCCTGATGAACTGCTCAGGTCGCTGGTTGCCAATCTTGGGGCGGAAGCGTTTTCTGTCAATAGATTTGTCGTGTCTTTTGACAGAACCACGCCGGAAAAGCGTTTGGCTTCGTAAATGGACCCGGTCGAGATGATGTGATTCAGTTCATCCACCAAGGCCGACTGGAGTTGCGGGTTGGGGCCCGACGAGTATCCCGCCAAGGCTTTCAACGTCGTCGGGGACAGCCGGCTCTGGAGATACCGTGAGACTTCGTCCTGACCGGCTGGCTGTCTTAATCTGGACGCGAATAAGCCCAGGTTTCTGATGTCGGAGAAGGAAAACATCGCCACTCCCGTTTTCGTCCCCGCCGATTTGTCCAACTTGAAGAGCGGTGACTCCAGGATGAAAGCCTCGTGGATTGACCAGAAATTCTCGACCGCAGTGCCTGTTTGCGTCACGCGGACAAATTTGGTGGTAGTCGGGGCAAAGTTGATTTCCGTAAATCTGCTTGCGCCTCTTCCCTCGACAACTGCCTGCCCCCAGTGCAGACCGTCGTTGGATAACTCAACTTTATATCCGCGCGGATAATCGCGAAAATCGTTCCCTGCGTCCAACTGCAAGCAACAGATGCTTTTTGGCTCGGGCAGTTCAATCTGAAACCACATGCCCGGCACTTGTGGCTTGCCTGTGTCATAGCGGGTTTGCAGCCTTCCATCCACGGCGAACGGGGCGGCTTGCGGATGGTCGCTGGCATTGACTTTCCAAACCTGACGATTGGTCAGCGGTTGGGGCAGCACCGCATACAATTCGTCTTGGGTCCACGGTTGCCCCTGATCCTGCAACCGGGCGCGAACCTCGGCGACATCCTGGGTGGAAATCAAGGCGGCACGATTGCCGAAGGCCGCCCGCACATAGGAGGTCACGGCCGCAATCCATTCGTCATTGTTGCTTTCCATCGGGACCATGGTCGCGGTGTAGGCTTTGCCATTGACCGGGCCGCTAAGTCCCTTGAGGACGACGCTTATAATTCCATTACGGTGTCCGGCAACGGTCTTTGATCCTTTCAAGGGCGGCGCGATGGTGGTCCCGTGCTGTGCGCCCTGCAATGGAGTACCAAGACCATCGGAACCGTGACAGGCAAAACAAAGTTCCCCGTAAATTTCCTTGCCGCGTTGCAGGAACTTAACCTCAGACGCTGCGAAGCCATTAAACGCTGGATCGGGCCGGTTTAATATCGCGCCAATTTCCTGAACGCCACGCGAGGGATTATGGCTGACAGTGCTTTCTATGAATGCGGTAGCTCCCGGCCACTTTAGCAGGTTGGCGGTCATCATGACTTGGATCACCACGTCTGGCGATTTATCTTTGGAAAGTGCCAGTATGTCCGCCATGAGCGCGGAGTTTCCCTTTTTGAAAAGCGTTTCGCTGGCCCGGATCGCCGCGATGCGAACCTGCGGATGTTGATCCGTGAACTTCTCGCGCAGCAGCGACGGATCAAGCAAGTCCAGGCCTTCCAAGGTCCAAAGCGCGTGAATTCGGGCGAGGTGATTTAGGTGGTTGCGAGTCATCTCGATGAGCGCCGGCGCAACGGTTTTGTCTCCACGCAACACCAGCAGCTTTTGGGCGGTATCACGCCACCAACCATTGGGACGTTCGAGATGTTTGACGAGTTGGGCTGATGTCTCGTCCTTCATGTGTGGTTGCGGACCTGGTTTGAAATCATCGTGAATAAGCCGCCAGATTCGGCCCCGACCGAAGTTAGCTTCCATGTGATACTTCTGCACCACTGGTCGCAGATAGGACTTGGGATCCACCCAGGCGCTTTCCTGAATGATGCCGCGATACATATCTACGATGTAGAGTGTTCCATCCGGCGCCGTCATCATGTTCACCGGCCGGAAGTTCAAGTCCGTGGAACGAATGAACTCGGACTTCTCGTAAGCATTGCGTAAGTAAGTAACTCCATCCTTCACCTCGATTTTGGCCCGGCGGATCAGGCGTCCCACCGGCTCGGCAAAAAGCAGGTCGCCGCGCAAGTCCGTCGGCAACCGGTCGCCACGATAGATTTCATCACCGCAGGTCGCCGTGAAATGATTCAGCGTATTGTCTTCCTTGCGCACCCGGCTCAAGCCGCCTTGAAAGTCAGCCACGCCGATGAGCGGCCAGACTTCCTCAAAACCGGGAGCCATCTGCCCCTTGACGCCGAACGCGCCGTAAACAATCGGTTGCTGGAAATTGAGCGGGCCAATTTCGCCGCCAGCGTTTACGAACCACATCTTACCGTAGTCGTCCTGATTGATTCCCCATTGGCCGCCGTTCGGGCCGGTTGGTTCCTGGATGACGTTGGTTCCCTGCAAACGCAGCCGATAGGCATTTACGGCCATGTAGAGCCAGTTATCGCGTCCCCAGACCAGTCCGCTTTGTTGATGCTCCAGGTTACCCCCGCGCGGACCGCCGGAAAAAAACAGTTCCTTCTTATCGGCCACGCCGTCTCCCTTGGTGTCGCGATAAAGCCAGATGTCATTCGAATCCGTTTCATTGACCAGCAGGCCATCCGCCATCGGCAAGATCATGCGCGGCAAGAGCAGGTGATCGGCGAAAACCGTGTGTTTGTCAAAAACCCCGTCGCCTTTGCTCGACCAATGCAGCGAGATCTGACCGGCCCGTTCGTGTTCGCCCTTGCCGTCAATGTTCTGCATGTAGGTACGCATCTCGGCCACATACATCCGTCCGTTGCCGTCGAACATTCCTACGACCGGCTCCTTGATGATCGGATCGCTGACGACCAGTTCCAGATGGTATCCGGCTGGCATCGAGAAAGTCTTGGCTTCCTCTTCGGGAGAAAGATAAGGCGCGTGAAACGATATGCCGGCTGCTGCAGGCACATCGGCGGCGGTCAACTGACGGCCCAAACCGGGAATGACGAATAAAATCAATAATAATCCGAACTGCTTTTTCGGCATAACTAAAATCTTAACTTTGTCTGACTGTCCACGGCCAAAACTTAAAGAAATTGCGCGCCGGGCAATCGCTCGAGGCTGTACTGGCCGGTTTCTTTTATGATCGCCCGCCCATGCTGCCAAACTTCTGAGGTTCGTCATGTAGGCCAAATGTGTCCGACGAATTTTTTACGCCGCTCCAACCCATCATTGCGGGTTAAATTGAATCCAATCCAGACTCATCCAGTTGGTTGGTCCGGAACCGGCGAAGACGGCAACCACATCACAACGCGGCGTGACGGATTTCAGCGGGGAGGTGATTTCAGCCCATTTGTTCCACGCGCCGGTTGGGTTCACCTCAAAGCATGTAAGCAAATCGCCGGCGGCAGAATCCCGATGCAGTTCGATCGCGCCGCTGTTGGTCACCGAGGCTACGCGACAAGTGACGCTGGCCGTATCGCCAAGATTCAACGAGGCGTAGCGCGCCGTCGCAGTGGCGGCGGTGGCCCTGAGGAATTTTTTTCCGCTGGCGTGACCTGCATTCTGAACCTCCGCACCAGTGAGGTGCCCGCCGTCCTCGGCTTCCACCCTGCGGCTGCGCAACGTGAGAGTCGCCTTGCCTACCAGCGATCCTGCCGGTGGCTGGGCGTTGTCCGTATAGTTGGCCTCCAGATAACCGCGCTGGTTTTGCGGATCTTCGGGCACGGAGATTTTTCCAGTCAATCCACGGGTCAAGTCCACGCCGGTCTTGCCGGGTTCGAGGCTGTAAATCCAGCGCACCATCATCTGCACCTGGTCGGTGGTGAGCTGTTCGTGTGTGAGCATTGGCGTAGGGCTCCAAACGCCGCTGGATCCTTTGATGACGCGCTGCACACTCGCGTCGAGCGCGCCGGCTTGACCTCGATATTTATTGGCGATATCCAGCAACGCCGGGCCGACAATTTTCTGGCTCACCGAGTGGCAGTTGAAGCAGTCGTTCTGCCGCATCATTGCGAGGCCGGGTTCGACCAACTCCTCGTCGTCTGCGCCCTTACTCCAGCGCGCGCTGACGAAAGTGCGCGAGTCCATCAGCTCTCCGTAATTCTTTGAACTGCCGTCTTCCTCGTCCTCGACGAGTAGCTCGTAGGGCACCGGCTTTCCTGGAGTAAAAAAATCACCGTCCTGCGGTGAAAGAAAACGCACGTGTGGCGGAGCGTTGCCAACGAGTAATGGCTGCGAGGTTTTGGAAATGCCGCCGTGCCCGTCATTGACGACCAGTTGAATAACATAGTTGCCGGGTTGATCAACGGTGACTTTGGGATTGGCTTCGGTGGAAAGAAGTTTGTCCCCCGGATGCAAGCGCCATTCAAAGCTCAAGTTGTCGCCGTCGTAATCCATGGTGCCGACGCTCGAGAGCGAGACGGTGAGCGGCTGGCGGCCGGCATTCGGAGTCACGCCTGCCACCGCGACCGGAGCAAGGTTTCCGCGCTGGTAGGAAATCTTCAACAGCTTGGAGTCCGGATTCGCGCCCCAGGTTTCACCGTAGTCAATCATGTATAGACAGCCGTCCGGCCCGAACTGGCTGTCCTCCGGCCGGCGGATGACGAGCGTCCCGGTTTTTTGGGCCTCCACGATTTGTTTCTTGTCCTTGACCACCGCCACGGCCGCGGTGAACGGTTCGATGCGGACAACGTTGGCGTTCTTGTCCAGTCGCGCCCACTTCATAAAAGGACGCGCCCAGTCGTAGAACAGCAGACAGTTGTCAAACTGCTCGGGGAAGCCGCCGGTCTTGGCAAACTCGGACCTATAGTGAAACACCGGTCCGGCACAGGCGCAGCGGCCGCCCTCGCCCAGTTCCGGAAACTTGTCCGACCTGGCGTACGGCCAGTAGATCATGGCCGGTTGCGCGGGCGGCAGCACGCGGGTGCCGGTGTTGTTCGGACTGTCGTTGACGGGGCGTTTTGGATCGAACATCGGCCCGAGTTGCTTCGTTGCGTAGTTGTATTTGGCGTAGGGAAAATTATCGCCGACGAAATAAGGCCAGCCAAAATTTCCCGGCCGGCGCGCCTGGTTGATTTCGTCATAGCCGCGCGAGCCGCGAGGACCGTCGTTGCCCGCGTCCGGTCCCACCTCGCCCCAATAAACGAAACCGGTTTTCTGATCCACCGTCATGCGCCAGGGATTGCGGCAGCCCATGACAAAAATCTCGGGCCGCCCTTTCGAGCCGTCGCGCGGAAATAAATTTCCCTTGGGAATACTGTAGCCGCCATTTGCGGTGGGACGGATGCGGAGAATTTTCCCGCGCAAATCCTGCGTGTTGGAGGCGCCCTTTTGCGAGTCCCAAGGGTCGCGGTCAGGGCGTTCATCCATCGGCCCCATGTTGGCGGATTCCCCGGCGGGATAGGTGTTGTCACCGGTGGAGATGTAGAGATTTCCGTCTGGACCAAATTGCACCGAGCCGGCATGATGACAGCATTCGCGACGTTGCTCGCCAAATTCGAGCATGACTTTTTCACTGGCCATATCCAGCTCGTCGCCCTTCATCGTGAACCGGCTCAGTCGCTGGCCACTGTAGTTGGTCGGCGAGTAATAGAGGTAAATCCAGTTGTTCCTCGCAAACTGCGGGTCCAAGGCGAAGCCGAGAAAACCGTTTTCCTGTTCGGCAAAGGTCGGCACGCTGCCTGCCTCGACCACCGTTTGAGTATCCGGCTTCCAAATCTTGAGCGCTCCCTTCAGTTCGTTGAAGAAGATGCGGCCATCCGGCGCGAGTTTGAGTTCGAGGGGTTGCGGCATGCCGGTGGCCAAAATCTCCACCTGGAAACGCCGATCCAAAACTGGTTCTTCAGCCAGTAGGCGGGTTTCGGATTGCCGGCCCAACGCAAGCAGGGCGAAAACGCAATAGGCTTTTGCCAGCATGAGATTTTTTTCCATCGCCAAGTGCAATTCTCCCGAAGCCGGCTATGCAAAAATCTCGAATCCCTTGCGGCGAGGCCGGCTCAGGAGCGCGTTGGCCTGGCTGTCGCCGATGAAGACTTCATTTTTTGGATCCCAACGCAGCTTGCGCTTGAGCAACATCGCGAGGTTGGAGAGGTGACAGGAAGTCAGATGACGATGATGGCTGAAAACGTCCGATACCGGTTCTCTGCGCTCTTTAACGCAGGCGAAAAAGTTTTCCATGTGGCCGCGCTGGGGCATGCCCTTGTAAAGCTTGGTGCGCTCGCCCTTGAGCCACTGCTGATCCTCGTCAGTCAATTCGTCAATGATCTGACCGGACAGTTTACCGCGGTTCACAAAAACTTGACCCAACTCGCCCTTGAACCAGATCCCGTTGTCCGGACCATCTCGCACGGTGATCAGAGCATCGTTGGCGAACGCCAGCCTGACGCTGAAGGTGGTGGCAGTATTGTAACTGTTAACCAGTTTTTGCCGGCCGGAAAAAAACGCTGCCGGATCAAAGTCATTGGGAATGTTGGGGAAGTTGCCCGCGCCCTCGATTTCGATCGGTCCGGAGTTTTCGAAACCCAATCCCCATTGGGCAATGTCCACATGATGCGCGCCCCAGTCCGTCATTTTGCCGCCGGAGTATTCGAGCCACCAGCGGAATTCCCCGTGGCAGCGTTCCGTGACGTAATCTACTTTCGGCGCCTGCCCGAGCCAGAAATCCCAGTCCAAAGTGCTTGGCGTCGCGCTGGACTTGAACGGGCCGCCCGTCGGTCCGGCCCCGATTGAGCAGGTGGCCGTAAGATTTTTCCCGAGTCTTCCTCCCCGGACCAGCGCAACCGCGGACAAAAACTTATTGTCGCTCCTTTGCTGGGTGCCGACCTGAAAGATGCGTCCGGTTTTCTTGACAACCTCGCAGATCAATTTGCCTTCATCAATCGTGAGCGTCAGCGGTTTTTCACAATAGACATCCCGGCCGCTTTTCATCGCCGCGATGGCGATGGCCGCGTGCCAATGATCCGGGGTGCCGATGACCACGGCATCAACATCCTTTCGTTCAAGCAGCTTGCGGTAATCGGAATAAATGGCGCAGCGGCCTTCATACTTGGCGGCGAATGCTTCCGCGTGCGTCCGGTCCACGTCACAACACGCGACCATGTTTCCCAAGCTACCGGCGGCGTGGCCGACGTTGGTGCCGCGGGCGCCCACACCGATGCAGGCAACGTTTAACCGATCGTTCTTGGCTTCCGCGCCGCGGGCGGAGGCACTGGTCCAGACAATCGGGCCCGTCGCAATGGCGCCGGTGAACATCGTGGCAGCTTTTAAAAACTCGCGGCGAGTTTGGGAGGTCTGGCGGTGAATCATTTTTAAATAAAATTAAGCCGGAGTCTTTCTCCGCCGTAACCATCAAGGATGTTTTATCATTGAGGCGCAGCGATTTCGCGTCATGTAGGCCAAATGAGTGAATCGCCGCTCACCGCGTTGACTTTGTTTCGACTTAAGATTTAATGACTGGCATGAAGTTCCCCGCAATGGCCGGCGCTGTGCATCGTTGGAAATGTCTCCAAACTTTGGTCCTGTTGATGGCAGCCTGCGCATTCAACACGGCGTTCGGGCAGGCGAAGCCACCGGGTGTTTCACCCAAACCGAATTTCATCATCATTCTGGCCGACGATCTGGGTTACGGGGACATCGGGCCGTTCGGTTCAAAGGTCAATCGCACCCCGAACCTGGATCGCATGGCGCGGGAAGGGATGAAGCTCACGAGTTTTTATGCGGCTCCGGTCTGCACGCCCTCACGCGCACAAATCTTGACCGGTTGCTATGCCAAGCGCGTGTCGTTGCCGGGCGTGCTCAGCCCGCTGAGCAAAACGGGAATCAGCGCGAAGGAACAAACCATTGCCGAGTTGCTCAAAGAACAGGGCTACGCCACGCTGGCGATCGGCAAATGGCATGTTGGCGATGATGTGGTCTTCCTGCCCACCCGCCACGGGTTCGATCACTACTTCGGTCTGCCCTATTCAAACGACATGGGGCCGGAGGACGGACAACTTGGAACCAGTTTTCGCCCGCCCCTGCCGCTGGTGCGGGACGAGCAAGTCATCGAGGAAGTTGCCCCCAAAGATCAGGATTATCTTACCGAGCGTTACACGGACGAGGCCGTGAAATTTATCCGCGCGCAGAAAGATCACCCCTTCTTCCTCTACCTGCCGCACACGGCGGTGCACACGCCAATTCATCCGGGACACAATTTTCGCGGCCGGTCGTCGAGTCCCTTTAGCGATTGGGTGGAGGAACTCGACTGGAGCGTGGGCAAGGTTTTGGACACGGTGAACGAACTGGGCCTGGCGAAAAACACGCTGGTAATTTTCTCCAGCGACAACGGTCCGTGGCTGCCCAAAGGCACGAACGCCGGCACCGCGTTCCCCTTGCGCGGCGGCAAAGGGAGCACTTGGGAAGGTGGCGTGCGCGAACCCACGATTGCGTGGTGGCCTGGCAAAATTCCGAGCTACACCACGAGCGATGCCGTGCTGGCAAATTTCGATTTTCTACCCACCTTCGTCGAACTCGCCGGCGGCAGGGTCCCGGCCGATCGAAAGATTGACGGTAAAAATATTTCGCAACTCCTGTTTGCCCGAACCAAAACTTCGCCGCATGCGGCGCATTTTTATTTCAGTGGCAACCGGCTGCAGGCGGTTCGTTCCGGTCCATGGAAATTGAAATTTGCCGGACTTGGCGATGGCAAGCCGAACAGCAATTTGAACGACTCCCGCAACCCTGCGCCCGAGCTGTTCAATCTGGACGACGAAATCAGTGAGCAAACGGATGTGGCCGCCAAACATCCCGACGTGGTACAACTGCTCCAGAAACTCATCGCCCAAATGGATGGCGACCTCGGCGTCACGAATTCGGGTTCCGGCGTCCGTCCGCCGGGATTCGTGGACCACCCCAAGGGGCTTTGGCTGCCGGGACACGAGCCCAAAAGCATCCCTGCGGAGTAGTGATCCCAGTTAGAGCACCAAACACGAGCAAGGTCCCGGCCTGACCATTGTCAATTGCACCGGATGCTGTCGCCGGGCCGAAAGATGATTTATCAAAATATCGTTGCGCTTGGTAAAAGTACAAACAGCCTATTGCCCAGAACCCGGATTTTCAGAAGCTTCTGCCACAAATTATTTTGCACGCAACACACAAAACCATGACCGCCCGGCATTTCGAAAAAAATCACTTAGTCCAATTAGCCTGCGCCGTGCTTTGCTCCGTCGCAATCCTGTCCGGTTGTGCGACCCGCCATGTGGAATCGGCCTTCACCCCATTGTTTGATGGACAGTCCTTGAATGGGTGGAAGCTGATGGGCAAGCATGGCGACGGCTACGGGGTTACCAACGGGGTCATTTACTGCGCGCACGGCGGCGGGGGGAATCTCTTCACGGAAAAGGAATACGCGGATTTTGTGCTGCGCTTCGAGTTCAAACTCGAATACGGATCGAACAATGGCATCGGCATCCGCGCACCGTATGAGGGCGATGCCGCCTACAACGGGATGGAGATCCAGATTCTGGAGGAAGCGGGCGCGCTTGCCGAGAAATACGGCAAGCTGCGCCCGGCGCAATTTCACGGTTCGGTCTACGATGTCATTCCCGCCAAGCTCGGAGCGCTGAAGCCGGCCGGCCAATGGAACTGGGAGGAAATCACCGCCGATGGCCGCCACGTCAAAGTCATCGTCAACGGCATCACGATCTTGGACGCGAATTTGAACGATGTTACCGAAGCCGGAACGATTCGCCGGCATCCCGGCCTGTTTCGCGACCGCGGCCACATCGGTTTTCTCGGCCATGATGATTACGTGGAGTTCCGCAACATCCGTGTTAAGGAACTGCCGCACCAGGAAAAAGAAAATGTGCCGCCAGCCGGCTTCGTCGCGCTGTTCAACGGCAAGAACCTCGCGGGCTGGAGAGGATTGCTCAAGCATCCCAATGACAATCCCTTCAAACGCGCCGCGTTGGCTCCCGACACTCGCAAAGCCGCTCAGGAGGAGGCCGACGAGGACATGCGCGCACACTGGAAAGTGGGCAATGGCGAAATTGTTTTCGACGGCAAGGGCCGCAGCCTTTGCACTTTGAAGAACTACGCGAACTTTGAAATGCTGGTGGATTGGAAACTCCCGGCGCACGGCGACAGCGGAGTTTATTTGCGCGGCTCACCGCAGGTGCAGATTTGGGATCCTTACACGAAACCCACCCTGCATGGCAGTGAGGTCGGCTCGGGCGGGCTTTACAACAATCAGAAAAATCCCCACGACCCGCTCAAGGTCGCCGACAAGCCAATTGGCGAATGGAATCGTTTCCGCATCATCATGGTCGGGGAGCGCGTTCATGTTTTTCTGAACGGCGAACTCGTCACCCGCGACACGGTCTTGGAGAATTATTGGAATCGCAAAGAGCCAATTTTCCCCAGCGAACAGATTGAACTCCAAAACCACGGCGACCTGCTCTGGTTCAAGAACATCTACATCCGCGAACTGCCCACCAACTAACACCATGCAAAACTTTTCACGCCGCGAATTCCTCCGCCGTGCCGCGCTGGCGACGGCCGGTGCCGCCTTTGCCGCTCCATTCATCGCCCGCAGTAGCTGGGCCGCCACGCCCTCTGAAATCGTTTACCACGCTTCCATTGGCGCCAGCGGACAAGCCGGGGCTGATTTGGGTCAACTCGCGCGTCATCCATGCGTCAAGTTGGTCGCTGCGGCGGACGTGGATCGCGCGCGCGCCGAGCACCTTAAGAAGGAGTTTCCCGACATTCGAATTTATCAAGACTGGCGCGTGCTGCTGGAAAAGGAAAAGAAACTGACGTCGATTAACGTCTCAACGCCTGACCATATGCACGCGGCGATCGCCATGTCCGCGATGGAATTGGGCAAACATGTCTATGTCCAAAAGCCACTGGCTCACGACATTCACGAGGTCCGACAGCTCACGCATTATGCGCATGGGAAAAAGCTCGTGACGCAGATGGGCATCCAAATCCATTCCAGCTCGGACTACCGACGGGCGGTGCATTTGGTGCGCGATGGTGCCATCGGAAAGATCAAAGAAGTTCATTCTTGGTGCGGAAAGAAATGGGGCGACATGGGACCCTTGCCCGACCGACGCGACACACCGCCCGCCGGCTTCGACTGGGATTTGTGGCTCGGCACCGCCGCGGAGCACCCCTTCATCGGAGATGGTTACTATCATCCAGGCAACTGGCGCAAGCGGCTCGACTTCGGCACCGGCACATTTGGCGACATGGGCTGTCACATCTTCGATCCGGTGTTCAGCGCGTTGGAACTGACCGCGCCGCTTTCCGTCCGCTCGGAAGGGCCGCCCCCAAACCAGTGGAACTGGGCCATGGACGCAGTGGTCCGCTACGTCTTTCCCGGCACCAAACACACCGATGCCAAGACCATCAAGGTGACCTGGTACGACGGCGATGCCAGTCCGCCGGCGGAAGTTCTGGCCTTGATCGGCGATGAAAAGAAACCCAGCTGCGGTTCCATCTTTATCGGCACCAAAGGGGTGATGCTTCTGCCACACATTGCGCGTCCGAAATTGTATCCCGAAGCCCAGTTCGAGGATTTTCCCATGCCCAAGGTGGAGGATGGAAATCACTACCATGAGTTCATTGATGCGATTCTGGGCCGTAAGAAAACCAGCACGGCGTTTGATTACTCCGGTCCGCTCACCGAAGCGGTGTTGCTCGGCAGCGTGGCTGTGCGGTTCCCGCAAGCGACTTTGGACTGGAATGCCAGAAAACTCCAGTTCAAGAATGAATCGCAAGCCAACTCCAATTTGCGCCGCACTTATCGCCGCGGCTGGGAAGTCAAAGGATTATCCTAACACCGGGGTCTCAATGATGCTTCACCTTTGTTCAGGCAGTGTATTAAAACCCTACAATACAAAATGCAAAAAAGAACGATCGCGATACACAATCTTATAATCCTGCTTCTTATCGGGAGCGCGCTGGCATTGCGCTCGATGGCGGAGACGGTAATTGCGCAGGATGCCGCGGCGGCACGGGCCTCGTTTTATGAGATGCACTTGGGGCTTTTTGCCCATTACATGTTTCCCGGTAAAGAATATCAATGGGGCGCCACCGTGTGGGCCGATGGTTCGGCGGTAAAAAGCCTCGATGAACTGGCGGACAATTTTGATGCGGAGGATTTTGCCGACATGGCCAAGCTGATGCATGCACAGTACATTATTTTCACCACCTCGCACGCGAACATGAATGTGCTGTTTCCGAGCGAAGTGATAGGGCGCCATCTCCCGGGACATTCTTCGAAACGCGACGTGCTGCGCGATGTGATCAAGGCAATGAAGGCGAAGAATATCAGGGTCATGTTTTACGTCCACCCGAGCGACGGCCACGATTTTACCAAGGAAGACCAGGATCGGGTTGGCTGGAATGACGGCCCTCCCTACAAGCGCTACAATGATTTCATCAACGAATATTTTGCCGAACTGGTGGAGCGTTATGGCAAAGATGTTTCGGGTTATTTCATGGACGGGGGCGTTCCCAAGAAAATTGTTGATGGTCCGCGTTTGCGAGAAACGATCCTGAGCCGCCAGCCTGGAGCCTGGCTGATTCAAAACGGGGGGCTGAATCAGGCAGTCAATGATTACGGTGCCTACGAAACGCTGGATCCACCTTACCCTGGGGCGAACTGGGCGGTGAACAAGCCCATCACGGGCGAATGGTGGGCCTTAACAAACTCCGTCATTCTTTGTCCGGAGCTTGCCTACCGCTACACGATCCTCCAAGCGTCGCTTAAGGATCGGCAAGGCGGCGGCGTTGGTTGGTCCTTTGGTCCTCATCCGGGAGGCAAGTGGGAGTTAGGCGTGCATTCGTTTTGTGAACGAATCGGCGCGCTGGTTGCCAAAGCCGGACCGTCACTCTTCGGCTCACGACCGAGCAAGGCATACGTCACCCTCAACCGGCAGCCTTTGATTGGCTTGGATCATGTGGCGACTGAGTCCCTTGATGGCAAGAAGACTTATCTCCATCAATTCCTGCCGCCCAAGTGCAACGAATTGACACTGCCCGCACCGGAGGACGGTCGCAAGTTTACTTCGGCCCACTTGCTCACCAACCATCACAAGGTCGGCCTGCAACAGACGGAGAATTCGCTCAAATTGACGCTTAGACGGCATGATCGTTGGGATGACGTGGATACGATCATTGTGCTCGAATAACCATTTTTGTTTCTTTGACGCAGCACCCGGCATTTGGCGGGCTCCACGAGGAACCATGCGCGGAAACGCGGGAGCCGCGCGTATCGTCCCTACTGCAAGGATTTCGATCGCCGCCCGCGGCATTCGGTCCGGTGCCGTTTTACTGGTGGTCGGGTGAACCGTTGAACCGCGAAAGAATCGTCTGGCAACTGGACCGTCTCCAAGAAAAGGGGGTTCATCAGGTTGTGATCAGCTATCCTCACGGACCGGACGGCAATACCGATCGCGGCAACCCACCGCTTTTTTCCCCGGAATGGTGGGAACTTTTCCGCTGGTTCCTTGCCCAATGCCGCGAGCGGAACATGACGGTGGGCTTCCAAGATTATACCTTGGTTGGACCTATGCTCCTGGAGATTGGCAAATCCAAACCGGGAATGCGCGGCGGCCAGATGAGTTGTGTTTCAACTATCACCGCCGGGACGGCAACAGTGCGGTTAAAAATTGAAGCCAACTCTCTACCCATCGGTGCTTGGGCCTATCCCCTAAGAAATGGAATCCATCAATCCGAGGAAGCCGTTGATCTAACCACCCGCATTGACCAAGGAGTTCTCCAGTGGAGTGCGCCCGAAGGAAATTGGCTGGTCGCACTGGTTTTTGTCCGCCTCACTTCATTTGATCCGATGCATCCCGAGTCCGGTCGGCTCGCCATTGAGCGGCTTTACGCGCCGTTTGAACGCGAATGTCCAGACGAAGTCGGTCGCACGCTCAAGGTCTTCTTTCAGGACGAACTCGACTTCGGTTCGCGCATGCCGATCTGGTCGAATCACCTGCGATCCGCTTTCCAATCGAGTCAGGGTTACGATCTGTGGCCGCTGCTGCCCGCCTTGTGGCTTGACCTTGGTCCCGAGACCGTCAAGGTGCGCTTGGATTACGCTGACGTGGTGGCCAGCGAAATGGAGCGCCGCTATTTCCAGCCCGTCTTTCAGTGGCACGAGCGGCACGGCACGCTGTTCGGTCATGACAACGTGGGCCGCGGCGAAATGCGCCGGGGTCGGGAATACTACGGCGATTACTTCCGCGCCATGCGCTGGTATTCGGCACCCGGATGCGATGATCCAAAAATCGCGGGCCAACGCGCCTTCAGGGGGCTCAAAGTCAACAGCTCGATCGCCCACCTCTATCATCGTCCTCGCGTTTGGCTGGAGGCCTTTCATTCCAGCGGTTGGGGAACCACCCCGGCAGAGGTCATCGGCGCTTTGAATGAGGACTTCGCCTACGGCGCGACTGTCGTCAATCTCCACGGACTCTACTACACCACGCGCGGAAGCTGGTGGGAATGGGCGCCGCCGGACTTTCATTTCCGACAGCCTTACTGGGCGCATTGTAACACGCTCAATGATTACTGCACGCGCATTTCGTGGTTGCTGTCTCAGGGAGTGCATCGTTGCGACGTTGCCATTCTCTACCCCAGCGCCGCGCTGGAAGCGGAAGCCGCCGTCACTGACTTGCGCGAACTGCATGCTCATGTGGGCCATGAGGCAATCGAAGATTTGGGCGGGGATTGCACGGACCCGGAACAGGTCGCGTTCGGCCTGGGCAAATACTTGTTCGACCGGGCCTGTGACTTCGATTTTGTCGATTTCCAATCTTTGAGCCGCGCCACCGCAGTTGATGCCACCCTGCGGGTGAGCGGTGAAATCTACCGGGTGCTGATTTTGCCTGCCATGCCGGTTGCGCGGCATTCGACTTTGGAAACCGCCCGGGATTTCGTGCGCGCCGGAGGGTTGGTGATTGCCTGCGGCTGCCGGCCAACCGCCACCGAACTCGCGCCCGCTGGCGACTCGAGACTTGAAGCCTTGCTCGCGGAAATCTTCAGCTCCGAACCGCAGGCCTCTGGTGGACGCGGGATTCTGATTTCGAAGGATTATGCCGAGGTGTTGCGAAAAATCAACGATTTCATCCCGCGTGAAGTCACAGTTTCGACGGAGCCGTTGCAAGTGCTTCATCGCCAACTCGAGTCACAGGACGTTTTCTACATCTTCAATCCCACTGCAACGCCTGTAACCACCGACGTGGATTTTCGGGCAAAAGGCTGGGTGGAGCAATGGGATGCATGGACGGCGGCGGTCGAGCCACTTTCAGCAGTAAAGTTGGTAAAAGGTGTCATTACGCTGCGGCTGACGCTCGCAGGGCGTGAATCGAAAATAATTATATTTCATCGAAGTGAGCCGCTGCAGACTGTCCGCGACGCATCCGTCGCAGCAACCAAAGAGTTGGAACGCTTCGACGGCCTTTGGAATTTTGCGTTGCAGCCGACGCTCGACAACCGGTTCGGCGATTTCCGCCTGCCGCCGACAGCGGAGTTCCTTGGGCCGGAAGCACGGCGTTTCCGTTGGGCGGAAGAACTTGCGGCGGGGGTAACCTGGCACGAGGCGGCGTTTGATGATTCAACCTGGGCGGAGACAACGTATTCGTTCGGCCCGCGCTTTGAAGTTCTTGGCCCGCTCCCGCCGGACTCTGCCGCGACTGGCGAATGGCAACCTTATGCCTTCTCCTTGCGTTGGGGAATCGAGCGCGACCCGTTTCTCACGGACTGGCTGAGCGGCCCGCACGGGTTGAAGAACCGGGTGCCGGATGAGTTTTTGGATTTCCATTGCAATATCCCAGGAAATGTTTGGCATCTCCGCGCACAGGTAGCGGTGGAGTCGGAGCGAGAGGTGACGATGGTGACGGGCGGGCGATGCGCCTATCAAGTCTTGGTGAATGAGGGGCTGGTTCTGGATCAAGCCGACTCGCTGCCGCCCGGCCGCTATGCGCCGTGGAATATTCCGCACTACGAATGCACGCCGCGCAAAACACGAGTGAGATTGCGCCGAGGTGTCAATCAGTTGCGACTCAAACTCGTCCAACCCGAAGGCCAACGCACGCGGGCCTTTATTGCTTTTGATCCGCCCGCAATTGATCCTTCTTATCTGGGCTTGCGTTGGTTCACCGATCCGAAGGGGCCACGTCCGGCATTGCTCGCGCCGCCCCAACGCCGGGCGGTCTGGCTTCGTTGCGTCGCCCCGCCGGGTTTGCGCGGATTGCAATTTGTAGCGCGCGGACCAGCCCGAGTCTGGGCTGATGGCGAGGAACTTAAACTTCAAAAATTGGAACCGCTTGCTGATGGCGGCGTGCGTTATCGCGCCTCACTCGAGAAATCCTTTTCCCGACCAGTCACGGTTGCGTTCCGAACTGAAGCCGCACCTGAATATCGTGCCGGGGATGTCTTGTCCGAACCTGTCCGGTTTGAGTGCGGCGCCGGGCAGTTGCCCCTGGGCGATTGGTGCGCGGAGGGATTGGCCAGCTATTCCGGCATTGGAGTGTATCAAAGAGACTTTGAACTAGCCGAGCCGCCCGGCAAAGGAAGGTTGGTGCTCGATCTGGGTGACGTGGCGGCCACCGCGCAAGTGCGGGTGAATGGCGCACTGGCAGGAGTCCTGATCACGCCGCCTTGGCGCGTGGATGTGACGAAACTTGTCCGCCCTGGCAAGAACAACCTGCTGATTGAAGTCGCCAACACGCTCGCCAACCATTACAGCGCTGGCATTCCAACGCCTTATGCGTTCCCACACCAGACCCGTTCCGGCTTGTTCGGGCCGGTGCGGTTGATGCAGGAACATAACTAGCAACCCGCGCGAGATAGAACAGCAACTATGGATACCACGCAACCCACCCGCACCGCGTCCCTGCCCAAGATGGTCGGCTACGGCTTTGGCCAATGCGCCAATTCGCTGGTCATGAATGGCATCAACGGTTTCGCCATGCTCTACTATACGGAGGCGCTCAAGCTAAGTCCCGCCTTGGCGGGAATGGCCATGTCGGTTTCGATATTTTGGGAGGCCCTCACCGAGCCGGTCATGGGACATTACAGCGACCACACCCGGAGCCGTTACGGCCGCCGACATCCATGGATGCTGTTGGGCGGTCTGCTGATGGCTGTCTGTTTCTACTTCATCTGGGCCGTGCCAGCCGCACTGCACGGCCATGAAACCGCACTGTTCTGGTATCTGGTCGTGATGAACCTCTTCCTGCGCTCGGGGTTGACGATGTTCTTCGTACCCTACCTCGCGCTAGGGTTTGAGATGTGCGGTGATTATGAGGGGCGTTCCAAATTGCAGGCCGTGCGCCAGGTGCTTGACATGGCGGCCAACTTCGCCGGTCCGGCGCTGGCATGGAGCATTTTTTACCGGGATACTGTCGGTCCTGATGGCGTGAAAACGGTTGGCACCTCCATCCCGGAAAACTTCATCCACATGGGCACGGCCTTCTCCCTGGCAACGGCTGTCTTTGTGCTGATCGTTTTGTGGCTCACAAGGCAATGGATCGAAGATACGCGCCGCAAGGCTGAACAGCAGGATCCGGTCCCGCGTGAAAACTTCTGGGTGGACATGAAACGCACCATCCTCGACCCGAATCCACGCTGGGTGTTTGTGTATATCTTTCTCGTCTGCATCGGGATGGTGCTGGTCAGCTCGTTGCAGATGTATGTGTACGTTTATTTCATGAAATTCGGGCCGTACGCGAAATCCGTTGCCCACGGTTCAACGATGGTGGGAATGGCGATGGGTGCGGCGATTTCTGCGTGGCTGGCGGTTCGGTTCGACAAGAAAGGCGCCGTCATGATTGGCGGCATGGTCAGCGTTGCCTGCAACGGAATGCTCGCCGCTTTGTTCCTGACCGGTTGGATTGTGGTCGGAACGAACACCGCGCTGCTCTTGTTCGTTGCCTTTCACGCCACCTATTGGCTGGGCAACGGAATCATGCTGCCCATCGCCACGGCCATGATGGCTGATGTGGCCGAGTTGTACCGCGCCCGCACCGGAGTGAACAAGGACGGTGCCTACTCGGCGATGTTCAGCCTCGCGATGCGGATGGCCATTTCGTTCAGCTTTTTGGCATCGGGTTGGACGCTAACC
>Ga0075029_100000724_pt1 | contig 18950 bp, 15 predicted proteins | sample LitLauG_LLR_2013_FD_71391 | JGI IMG/M metagenome (GOLD analysis project Ga0075029, IMG submission 71391) | Freshwater sediment microbial communities from North America - Little Laurel Run_MetaG_LLR_2013 | ecosystem: Environmental > Aquatic > Freshwater > Creek > Sediment | place: USA...
GCCCGAGGCGAAACACTCCGCAAGACCACCACCGGAACACACACCCCACTACAGTGACACCCCTCGCCAGGTGGGGACTTTCGCTGAGCAACCCTGGGGACTTTCAACGAGCGTCATCAGATGAGGGTGTTGGTGTTCAGATCGGTGATCGTTTCCCTACTCATGGTGATCTCCCTACACATAGAAGAAGGCCCGCCGCGGGGATGCGGTCGGGCCTGGGGATAGGTGGTGCTGTGTTACGGGGTGTGGACCTCCTTCTGCAGGCCCCGGTAGACGGTGGCCCGGGACATGCACAGGACGCGGGCTATGGAGGCGATGTCCTCCCCCTGGGCCTGCATGGCTCTGGCGGTGCGGAGCTTCTCCGGTGTCCAGACTGAGGGACGACCCCCCGTGCGGCCCCGTGCCCGGGCTGCTGCAAGGCCGGCCATGGTGCGCTCTCTGATCAGGTCACGCTCGAACTGGGCCATCGAGGCGAACACATGGAAGACCAACCGGCCGCCGGGGCTGCTGGTGTCGATGGCCTCCCGCAGGCTCACCAGGGCCACCTGGCGGGCTTCGAGGTCAGCGACGACGTCGATCAGATGTCGCAGGGACCGTCCCAGCCGGTCCAGTCGCTACACCACCACCGTGTCACCGGGGCGTGCCTGGTCCAGCAACTGGTCCAGGGCAGGGCGATGTTCCAGTGCTCCCGACGCCTGGTCACAGAACACCTTGTCGCACCCGGCGTCACGCAGAGCGTCTTGCTGGAGCGCATCGTCCTGATCAAGGGTGGACACCCGGGCATAGCCGAGCCGTAGACCCTGTCGTGGTGTCTCATTACTCATCACTTCCCTCCAGTAGTGCGATGGACTTTCGGACATGAGTTACGAACGCCCCCATGCCGAGTAATGCGACATGAGGGCGGGAGTTGCATATACGGTCGTTTGCGAGACGCCCTGGAAGCGCAAGAAAGCCCGCACCATTGGTCTGGTGCGGGCTCACATGACCTAGAAGATCTAACTTGCCAGGTCACTTCTATCGCTCAGTCAGGGCCAACTACGGGCGCACGTCTCCCGAGCGATATTTATACTGTACCGCAATTCGCAGTCTAGCGCAATCGAAATGTCAGAACGGGATATGGGTCGCTTCTGGCACGCACAATCGACGCTGGGCACGGATCTGGCAGCCGCCTAGAGAGACCCTGAGGTCACCAACTAAACCATTCCTGCGACTGAATGGACCATCTGCGAAGAAGAGAGCCAGCCTCCCTGCGTGTCACGCCTCTACCTCTTGCTGAACGCAGGGGTGGACAGGTAAGCATGCCTCCTCGGGGGCAGATAGCTACCGAGCCAATGCACGACCCCCGGGGAGCGGCATGACCGTGATTGGTTCGCGTAGTCGTGGAATTCGGCAGGGAGTCGCCCTTGCCGCAGTCTTGGTCCTCATCGCGGCCCTACTGGCCGCCATCGCGCCAGCTAGGGCCGCCCGCGCGGCTGCTACGACTGGCTCCGGCCAGCTGGTCCCCATCGCAAGTGCCCGCATCATGGACAGCCGCTCTGGACTCGGCACCACAAAGGCACTCTTTGCGTCTGGCACCTCTCGCAACCTCACCGTGCTGGGGGTAGGGGGGGTCCCATCGTCGGGCGTGTCCGCAGTCATGCTGCAAGTCCTATCGACAGACGACACAGGTGCCGGGTATGTGCAGGCCTGGCCAGCTGGAAGTGCCGCAGGCACAAGTAGTCTGCTGGAGACAGCGACGAACACCACGGTAAGCAACGTCACCATTGTGCCTGTCGGCACCGGCGGCCAGGTAAGCCTGGGCGCTTCTGCCACGATGAACCTGGTTGTGGACGTGCAGGGCTATGTGACTAACAGCAGTAGCTCCACCACAGGCTCTTTGTTTACTGCCATACCTCCCAACAGGATCATGGACACTCGCGGCAGCTTGGGCGGTCACCCGGGCACCCTGGGCGCCGGCCAATCGCTGACTCTGACCGTGTCCGGTACTGGTACCACGCCCAACCAGATCCCAACGAACGCTACATCGGTGATGGTCAACATCACCGCGGTCAGCCCATCAGCCGGCAGCTATCTCGAAGCGTGGCCTACCGGGTCGACCATGCCGGCTGCCGGAACGATCAGCATCACCGGCGGTGTCAGTTCCTCACACGGATCAATCGTAGCCTTAGGCACAAATGGCACGATCAGCATCTACAACGCCGTCGGGACCACGAACCTACTCGTTGAGATCGACGGCTACTTTACCAGCGCCACCTCGACGGCAGGCAGCTACTACACACCCCTGCCAGCTACCCGATTCGTCGATACCAGGAGCAAGCTGGGCGGCTCAGGGTCGCTGAACACGGGCACAATCGACAACTTCAAAGCAACCGGGTTTTCCGGTGTGCCTACCGCCGGCGTAACCGCCGTCGCGGTCGACATCGTCGCACTCAACGTAACGCAGAACGGCTATCTCCAGCTGTATGCACAAGGGTCTGCGAGGCCTGCCTCGGTGTCCACAATGCTAACTAACCCCGGAGTGAACAACACCACTTTCGATATTGTTCAACTGTCGAGCTCAGGACAGTTCTCGTTATACAACTCACTCGGCACAGCTGATGTCCTGATCGATGTCCTCGGCTACTTTGAGTCGGTTGCGCCGCCCAACCCGCCAGTGTCCGTCACGGTGAGCCCCGGCCCCTCTGACGTCCAAGTCTCATGGCAAGCTCCAGCCGTCACGAACGGATACAACGTCAGCTCGTACACCGTCACATCGACACCCGACAACCAGACGTGCACCACGGCGGCCCTGAGCTGCGATGTAACAGGTTTGTACCCGGGCACCACCTACACCTTCGCTGTGACCGCTAGCACGGATGCCGGAACGAGCCCATCTGCGACATCTCCGCCTGCCACACCCACGGGCGTTGGTCTCGTGCCCGGCGCGCCGACAGGCGTCACTGTTCGAACGGCTCAGGGCGCGGCGCTAGTCCGCTGGACGGCTCCTCGGATGATCGGCACCGGCATTACCTCTTACACAGTCACCCCGTACTTGAACGGAACCGCGCAAACGGCCATCAGCGCGAACCCGACGTTGACCTCCACCATAGACACAGGGCTATCCACCGGCGGCACCTACACCTTCGCTGTGGCCGCCAACGACACCGCGGGAACCGGACCAAGCGCTACTACGTCTTCTGTAACACCGACGGCCGTTCCGGCAGCACCCGCGGGGACCGCGGCGACGCAGCCCTACATCACACTCGACTCCAATTGGGATACCTTCTGGGCGCCGGCACCCGGCGCCTACCACCAAGGTGAATTTCGGCTATATGACGCGACCGTAAACTATGTGCCGGGCGAGACAGTTTGTATTAGCGTATTTGACAATGGCTGTGGCTTTCCGGGCAGTTCATCTCATCGCCAAGTGTCCGTCAATGGCACGGTCGTTACAACCTTGTCCTCATACTCAACTTGCCCCCACGGGTCAGCGGTTAACACGGGAAACCCCGATATCACTCCGTACCTGCATCCAGGCCTCAACGACGTGCAGATAGCCTCGATCGGTGTATGCGATATATCCCAACTTGAGGCGGGCCCATTCGACAGCCAGATCTATATCTACGGCGCTTCTGGACAGCTGAACCAGGCCGGGGGTGCAGACGAACTGTCGCCACTCCGGAAGAACTGTCCTAGCGGTGGGGACCCAGTTGACTGCGCTACCGGTGCCTTCTATCACAATGCAACTGACTTCAAGTACCCCGGCAGGGGTCTTTCCCTGAACCTGTCGCGCACCTACAACTCGCTGAACGCCGGAAACGACTCACCGTTCGGTTATGGTTGGACCAGCAGTTACGATCAGTATTTGATGACGCTCGATGGCGGCAGCACCGTGGCGTTGGTGCAATCGACCGGCAACACGACGGTGTTCCAAGCGCACACGCAGTACGACAGTGCTGGGGTTGGGACGGTGACGTATGTGCCTCCTGCGGGTGAGGAGGCAACGCTGATTGACAATGCAAACGGCACGTGGACTTTGACCGTGATGGGCACCAAGGTCCTTACCTTCAGCCGTAGCGGACAACTCGTGTCGGAGACAGATCTAAATGGTCAGTCGGCTACGTCCCCTTATGCCACGGTGCTGTCGTATGAGGCCTCGGGGCGCTTGTCGACGGTGACGGACGCAGCGGGCAGGACGTTGACCTTCCAGTACAGCGACAGCACTATCCACGTCACGAGAATCATCGACTCAACAGGGCTGTCGGTGTCCTACACCTACACCGGTGGCAACCTGACCTCGGTGCAAGACGTCAATAGTGGGATTGCCACATACAGCTACTCCAGTGGGAACCTCCTGCACACATTGCAGTCCCCGGCGCAGCACCCAAACGGTTCGGCACTGACGAACCTTTACAACTCCTCAAATCAGGTGCTCTCGCAGCAGAGCCCGACGGGGGGAACGACGACGTACTCATACGGCACCGTGAATGGGAACGGGACGACGACGATCACCGACCCTGATGGCAGCGTGACGGTGGACACGTACAACTCTGGTTGCTTGATCGGTCAGGTGAGGGGATCCGGAACCGCCTATCAGGCATCGGTGTCTCCGACCTGTGACTCGCTGACAGGTTTGCCAGCAACGGCACAGGACGGCGCTGGGCACACCACCGGCTACAAGTACGTGACTAACCCGTCCACCAATGGGTACGGCCTGGTAGACACAGTCACGAGTCCCACAGGTGCCACAACCTCGTACACCTACAACGCGCTAGATGAGGTGACTCAGGTGGCGGCAACGTCGCCGCTAGGGACGTCGACGACGACGAACACGTACAACGCTGCCGGGGACTTGACGTCGACGAGCAAGTCCCTCTTCTATACGACCGGCGGGACGACGACCACGCCGACGGTGAACTACTACTACGACGATCCCGTCCACCCCGGTGATGTCACCCGTGTCGTCGACGCGAATGGGAACACCACGACCTACCAATATGACTCGCTAGGCGATCGCGTCTACCAAAAGGACGCCTTAGGCAACATTACGACGTGGACATTTGATGGTCGTGGCAACGCGTTAACGAAGGTGTCACCGAAGGGCAACCTGGCTGGGGCCATAGCCGCCAACTTCACGACCACATACACCTACGACTCCTTCGGTGACGTTACGTCTGTGAAGGACGCAGACGGGAACCTCACCCAGTACGGGTACGACGGGGATCGGAACCTGCAAGCCGTCACAGACGCTCGGAACAACCAGACGACCAACGCGTACAACGCGGCAGACCAGCTGGTGAAGACAACACAGCCAGACCAAACGTACGTGAGCTACGGCTACGACCCTGCAGGCAATAGGACGTCCTACGAGGACGGAAACAGGAAGATCACGTCATACACCTACAACCCGCTGAACCAGCTACTGACGTCCACTGATCCGCTGCTGAGGATGACCAGCTACACCGAAGACGGCGCCGGTGACGTCCTGACGGTGACAGCACCGTCGGGGGCGGTCACCACGAAGATGTACAACTCTCTGGACGAGGTGACAGGCGTCACCTACTCCGACGGGGTCACGCCCAGCTTGACCTACACCTACTACCCATCGGGGGAGCTGGAGACGTCCACGGTGACCAACCCCGTCACCAAGTCGGCCGAGACGTCGACGACGGCGTACGACTCGTTGGATCAGGTCGTGTCCCAGACGAACGGGAATGGGCAGACCGTGTCGTACGGGTATGACCCGGTGGGGAATACAGCGAGCATCACCTACCCCGACGGGCATGTGCTGTCCCGCGGCTTCAACGCTGATGAGCAGTTGTCATCGGTGAAGGACTGGAACGCGGCGACGGTAATGTTCGGCTACGACCAGGACTCCAACCTGAAGACAGTATCCTACCCGTCCGCGTCAACACCAGCACAGGGCTACGTGTACGACAACGCAGACGTCCTCACCAGCACCACTATGGGATCGACGACCACCGAGTCGTACTCCCGCAACCCTGACCAGCAGATCCAGTCGGTGTCCACCACAACTCCCGCGCAGACCACCACCTACACCCCCTACACCACCCCTGGGCTGTTCACCGGCGTCACCAACAGCGACGCCTACAACGCTGCCGGGCAGCCCACCACCCTCGCCGGAGTTACTCAGGCGTTCGACGCCGCCGGCGAGATCACCCAAGCTGGCACCGGGGCGACCGCCACCACGTACGTCTACAACAGTAACGGGGACCGCACAACTGCAACCCCACCGAGCCCAGCACCAGCCGTGACGTACGGGTACAACCAGGGCGACCAGCTCGTCTCAGTCGCCGCTGGGAAGTCCTCGACCGCTACTTACACTTACGACGCCAACGGCTTACGAGCTACCAAGACCGTCGGTACGGCCGCGTCCCAGTTCGCCTGGGACACCGTCGACGGAGTCCCTACCTTGCTCACCGACGGCACTGCTGACTACATTTATGGACCCCGTGGCCAGGCTATTGAGCAGACCGCCACAGCCAGCGCTGGTACTGTGCCCACGTACTTCTATCGGGACTGGTACGGCTCGGTGCGGTATCTCCTCAGCAGGACCGGCAACGTGTTGGGAAGTTATACTTACTCTCCGTACGGGTCGACGCTGAGCCATGTCGGTAGTTCGACGCCTCTACAATGGCAGGGCCAGTACACAGATGCCGAAACGGGGCTCATCTACTTGCGGGCGCGCTACTATGACTCGTCTAGTGGTCAGTTCATTACGGTGGACCCGGCTGTCACCGCTACACAATCGGCCTACACGTATGCCGCTGGTGATCCTCTTGACAGAGTCGACCCGCTTGGGCTGAGTTGGTGGTCGACTGCTGTTACAGTTCTCGCCGTTGTAGCAGTTGTGTCGGTGGTCGTTGCAACGGGTGGGGCAGCGATCGCTGGTGGCATTGCAATCATGGGTGCCGAAACTGGGCTGGGGGCTACGGTGGCGGGGCTGGCCACGGTCTATACCCCTCTTAGTCTTGATGCGATTGCGGTAGAAACGACTGCAGCAACAATATCCAACGCGGCCCTGGGTGCCGCGGCGGTCTCATCGGCTGGGGGAGCCGCTCTAGCGTGCCTCAGCGGAAGCCCAGCATGTGGCGGTGACGCGAGTGGCGCAACAGCAGACGGCGCGTCCTCTTTCCTTGACTACCTTGGGTCCCATAGTCTCGATGACTTGGGCTTGCCTTACAACCCCTATGACTTCTCGCAGTTGGGTGACATCGGTGTACCCACATGGTGCTGAGGCGTGATAGCACCCATGCGCGCCGTGTTCTTCTCCGAGCATTGGGACACATATCGGACTCTGGCTACTAGGAGCCGACGGGGGAGGACCACCCCCGCCCTGGTCTTGGTGTTGGCGCTCGTAGTACTCAATGCACTTGTGTCCGGCGAGATATCGCTGATCGGCATCGCGGTCCTAGTGGCCGTGGCCTTGTCTCTCCCCGCACTGACCCTCATCGGTGTCGGGACACGCAGGCAAAGAGGCAAGGACGCGGACAGTCTCATTTCGAATGCCGTGGCTGCATCGATAGTCATGCCGCACAGCCGGTGGCGGCGGTCAATCGTTGCCTGGGTGCTTATCGGAGCTCTCGCAGGCGCCCTGTCATTCCTCGTCTTTCAGCCGTCAGCCCGAGCCATTCTCTTCGGCGTATCGCTGGCAGTGGTGTTGATAGTAGTCACCCCATTGTGGGCTTGGAGGGCTCTGTTCGGCCCACGATCCCTTGATTCCATCGCCTTGAGCGTGTTTGTGCGAAGGCACCTTGATCAACTATCGCCCCCAGAACACTGATCGGCTCTTGTTTCACCGACAACCCGCTGACCCAATGGGCGGGCTACCGCCTGTTCCAGCCGTGTGTCAGAAGGTGCCAGTCAGAGATGAGGCGGCGCTCCTCGGACGCTAAGTCCTCGGCGGGAGTGGTCTCAGCCAATGGCGGACTCGCCGACCAAGGTCTTGTTGTTCGCACACCAGGATGTTCACCCTCAGGCGTGTCTGGCCGATGTACTCGGGCCGCCCACCGTACCGCTGGCCTGGCCTCGCACCCCCTTGGGGCAGGCGACCCTTAGTCACCATCCACAGGTTGGTCGTGAGCCCCACATACGCGACGTGGGGCACCCCGCCGTCGTCGACCGTGAAGGCGTACACCCCAGAGGAGTCCGGGACCTGCCCGAGCGTCGTCCACCGGCGACCACCCGAGGAGGGGAGCCCGGCATCACGCGGATCGGGTTGCAGATCGAAGGGAAGGAAGCCAAGTGCCAGCAGGTCCCCGTACGGAACTGGCCATCCGGGCAGTCCCGGAGGGTTGCTGCGCCGAACCCGAGGGCTGGGATCGCTGATTGAACGTTGCCCGGAGGGGCTAGACCCCCGCGACGCTGAAGGGGCGCAGGATCGGCACCCGTGGACGACAGCACCCGTGGCCTGGGCGCCACCCACAGCATCGTCAAAGCTGGTGAAGGGACCATGCCACCGCCCGTTGGGCGTCACCGGCTCTCCACTTCGGCCCAGGCCACCATTGCAATGCCCACACTGGGAGCGATGGACCGTGGCCCTATGGCCATGAGCCCGCCAGTTCTCATACACCCAGAAAGTCATTCGCCGACGGTAGCGTCCTGGTGACCTTCACTGAGGTGATGTCGTCGGGTCACTCACCCTCTATCCGGCGTAGCAGCAGGCAGGACTGCCAAGAGGCCACCTGAGCAGATAGCCGCCAGGCTCCGAACACGGGTAGCCCACAGGAAGGCGGTCGGCACGGCTAGCGTCTGCATCGGCAGCCTCACGAATGTGCCGGCCGTGACCCACCGTGTGCGTCAGACTCCTTCCCTTCAACTCCCCGTAGCCTGTGACGGGGGCGTTGGGTAGCGAGTGCCCTATGAATATTCAGATAAGGTGCATCAAGGTCTCAGATGCCCTGCCCGGGCCGCTGGTGGCGTGGACGTCGAAGTGGGACGCCCCGGGGCCTACGTGCGAGGGAATGGGGCTGCATAGGGCCGGCTAGGGGCCTTCCTGGCATATGTGGGAAATCTCGGGCTCACCCGTCACCTGGGCATGACCAGTGTCCTCGTCTCGACGCCGACGGTGGCACCCAGGTTGCCCCATTCCAGGCCCAGGAGTCTGACCCGGCGGTCATGTATCCGGATCACCTCGTCTAGGGCTCGGTGGTCGCCCTGTAGGGCCTTAGGCCAGCGGACCTTGAGCAGTAGGTCCAGGCTGGCACCCTCCATTGATGGCCATGGGTCTGTCATCGGCGGGTGGAGGGATCGACTTCAGCTTGTGGGGCGGCCGGGGACCTCGATGTCGACGTCGCGTCAGACGGCTGCTCGACGCAGGGTGGTGAGTCCGACCGCGCTCAAGTGTTGCGCTGGGTCCGCGGTCCCTGTTGCGCCGAACCGCAGCCCTTCCTCTTCTAGGACCTGGCGAATGTCTCGAACGTCGTCCGAGTCAGTCCAATGGAAGCCGTCGGAAGGGGTGCCGTTAGTGGTCAGGACGCGATGGGCGCCGTCAGGGCAGTTGGGGCAGGTGGAGATATGAGTGCCCACCGCTCGGGCTGGGACCCCGACCACTTGCGCGATGTCGCCATAACTTGTCCAGTGGCCAGGGCCGATGAGGCCGATGAGGTCGTGGACGTCCGTCCAGTCTCGACCACCCTTTCCAAAGGCAACATCAGTCAGTCCAAGGCCGGCGGGAGTCGTCCACCAAGCGGTTCCACGAACGCCCCGGTCGACTCCGCAGGCTTGGACAAGGATATTGCGGACAAGCGTGGTCGGCCGCCATTGGGTCTGGTCGTAATCCCAGCGGATGGGCCGAACCGCGTCCTCGACCCAAGTCGCCGTCCCTCGGGTGGGATCTTCTGCTACCCAGCCAATGATGGCCGTGCGTGTTGCCTCGTCCACTTCGTTGGTCGGACGCAGGGTCAGGGGGGTGCCAGCCGCAAGGAGACCCCGCTCGACAATGACCCGGCAGGCGTTGGCAGCGCGAGCCTGCTCGTCCACCTTTTTGGCGGCGGTAGCCGTTTCGCGCTGCGCAGGGGCTAACAGCAGGTCGTCCACGCCAGGCGTCGGGTACACCCGGTCGAACGTGACCGCAATGGACTCTCCGAGGCGGTACGCGCGGACCTCCCGCAGCTCGATGTCCAAGTCGCGCCGTGTCAACCACACCACCGTAGTGAGGACCTGCGGCGGGTACTCGCCCGCCACCAGCACGATGCGCGGCACGGACAGCACGTCAGCGTCCAGCGTCCCCTCGACATGGTTTCGTAGGAGGTCAAGAGCCTGCTCTCGGTCCGTGGGCTGGTGCCTCTTCGTCCGGAATGCGGCGTACACGTCAGCGAGTCTCTGTTCATCGAAGCCAGCGACCAGTGCCGCATAGGTCAGCGCCTGCAAGTGGATGGCGCGGTCCCCTCCGCGCTTCAGCTCGACCACGACGAGGCGACCCGAGGCATCGAGACCCAGGATGTCTAGCCGCTCCCGCGCGGTGGCTCCAGACTCGGAAGACCACTGGTCGAACTCGCTCGTCACTATCAGTACGTCGTCGCCAAGCACCTCGGGGTGGGCTATCACCCACTCCTGCAAGTCCTGTACCTCCCGGAAGCCTGCCTTCTCGAGGGAGATCGACTCGGCCTTGACAGCCTCCGGGCCATGCACCACGTAGACCAGACGAGATGAACCGCTCACGAGAGGAGACTGTCACGTCTGGCTCCAGGGATCACGAGGAAGTGCGCATCCGGATCTGGAACTCTCACCCACAGCCTGGCAGGTCCCCCCTCGGCAAAGCGGGACAGCGTCACTGGATCGGGCCGCTGGAGGCCCTAAGAGGTGGACCTGGCCAACCCCCCCAAGTGCACCCACTATGGCCCCTGTGCCCCGCGGCCGAACCTCCTAGGGGCATCCCCGGGCAGCTGGCCCTCCCCGAGCTGGCCGTAGCGCGAGGGACAGTCCTCAGCCTGCCGTGCCCCTGTGTGTCCCCCGGCGAGCATGCGCGCCAGGGACGGCGACGCAACAGAACAGCTTGCGCCCCGGAATGGTAAATGAAGCCTCATGCACTTTTGTAATAGGTGCCGAGGTTGTTGACCCGGCAAGGAGTCTGCAGACATACCCGGACTTTGGCGCTGAGAGCCACAAAAGGGGCTGAAGGGAGTTTAAGGGATTGTCCCTCGCACCGTCCTAGAGGAGGGGCGGGGGCCCTCGACACATCCCGGACATCGGCGCTACTCGGCGGGGCTAGTGAGGGCGTAGCCCTGCGGTGAGGCGACCAGGAGGCCTGTAATGGACTTCGCCTCGTACCTGTAGCTCGACAGCGACTTGAGAGGCTTCACAAGGGGTTCGGCTTGGACGACCCATTGTCCGCAGTCGACCATCAATGTGCCGGGGCCCTCGTCCATGTAGAGGCGCGCCACGACGGGCTTGGATGTGACCTCGTACCTGTTCAGCGTGATGTGCTTGCCTAGGAGCTCCTCGGCGGACAGTGGACTGGCGAGCGGGATTAGGCCACTCAGGGACGTTGGTGCCTTGTTCATCTGCGCTTCCTTTCGGTCTCGACACGTCCAGTGACGGGTCGCTTGGTCCTCTGAAGGGAGCGTTCAGAGGAGTCGGGGGGGCGTTCGGACCATGAGGCCTCGTCGTCGAGCCGCTGGAGGTGCAGTCGTCGCTCTGCCCGGTACAGCTCGGAGAGGATCATGTGGTTGTCCTGGCTGCCGGCCCAGATGGCCCATTTGCCGACGGCGGCCTCGAGGTCCTGTACGGCTGGGGTGACGAGTCGAGTCCGGCGGGGGTCGTAATGCACCAGCCCGGCGGACTGCAGAACATGCGCGTTGATCCGGACGGTCTTGGGCCTGAGGCCAGTGCTCTTCGCCAAGTTCTGCACCGTGTCGACGCCGCAGAACACCGCCGTAAGGATCAGGGCGGTGCTCTTCGGCAGTGTGCGCGTGCCCTTCCTGCGGGTGAGGGCGGCGTGGCCGAATAGTGGAACAGCTAGCGAGAAGTGCCCTTGCTGCACCAGTCGCCACTCTTCTTCATCTACGTCGTAGTCATGGTGACTGGTGCACGAACGTCCATTGGGCACCACCAGCTGATACCGCAGGGCCCTGCGGGGGGAAGGCCAGTCGACTCGTTGGAGTAGCCCAGCCTTGATGAGCTTGTTGAGGGATCTTGAGGCGGTCGTGTGCCGCACGCCCAGCCGGAGACCCAGGTCTCTACTCGAGAGGCCCACCACCGACCCATATGTGAGACCTAGGTCGGCGAGAACTACAGCTGTCATGCGCACCTGGGTGCGTCGACCTCCCTGGAAGTCGGGATGGTGCGCAACGCAGTCCAGCCACCGCTGTGAGAACCGACGCTGCCTCCGACCTGCCGTGGAAGCTGAGTCGATGGTTTTGGTGGTCTCACCATGGGTCAGGCCGATGTGTTGGGCGGTCTCCCGCACTTTCGCCTCGGAGCCCCGGGTCCATTGACCGGAGGCAGCTAGGGCGAAGACCACCAGGTTCAGAGTGTTGTTGCGCCTGCCCTGTGACGCTGCGGCTAGGACCTTAAGAGCCTTCTCAACGGTCGGTGGGCCTTTTGGGAAGATCGACGCAGCCTCCTGCTCGCCGCCCCAGCCCCCGGTGTGGCCGACATCTTGTGTGATCACCTCAAGCCAGCGCCTGGGAAGGACGGCTACCGGCTGGTCCAACATCTCCGGCTGGTACAGAACGAGGAAGCGGTAGCCGGAAGTGATGATGTCGATGTCCGCCCTGGCCCCGTTGCGGGGGCGAGAGAAGTTGGCCTTGAAGCCCTCCGCCGGCGTCTCCGAGACTCTGAAGACGAGGTGGCGGCCTCCGGTAAGGGTCTCCTGCTGACGGGTCGCTGGAAGGGTTCCTAGGGCTGCCTGGAGCTCCTCGAAGTGCAGCAAGCCCTGCTTGCCGTCACGAACGTCAATGTCGATCGCCACGTAGCCGGTGGGGAGAGCCCAGCCCAGGTGCGTGGCCTCAGCCCAGGGCATCCCCTGCAGTTCGCCTGGGGTGTAGGGGTCGTCTCCGAAGTAGCCCTCGATGAGTGGACGCTTGTCCCGCACAGGGAAGACGCGATGACCCTTGGCGCTTAAGGCTAGGGCGGTTGTAGGAAGATTCCGGAACCCTGACGCCATCACGATCCTCCAAGACTCAGGAGGTCAGATGTCCGGATCCTTATCAGACGACCCATGCGCATCGCTTCAAGGTCACCTCTGGCGATCATGCGCCGGACGAGCGCCTCGCCAACCTTCAGGTAGATCGATGCAGTCTGTACGTCGACGAAGTCCCCCTTGGCGCGTAGCTCCGCTCCCGTCACCGGTGCTCCTCTCCTGATCGCCCGTCAGTGCCCAAGCTGCTTGATGAGCAGACCGTACGTGTCTTGACGCTGACGGTCAAGCAGACCAGGATGTGAGCATGGATCAGGACGGGAAGTTGCCGACCAAACAGCCGCTCCAGCCCACGAGCGAGTCGCTCGGAGAGGGGAACCTTCACTCGTACTTCGACAGCAAACTAAACAAGGAGTTCGGGGACCGTGTCCGGACGTGGCGACTGCGCAGGGAGTGGAGCCAAGAGCGGTTGGCCCAGGAACTAGCCATCACGACCGGACACGCCATCGAGTTGCATCCCACCTCGGTCACGCGCCTAGAGAAGGGCGACCGGCCTACGACATACAGTGAGTCAATCGCTCTCGCGCTGATGATCCTTGACAGCGGCGAGGATCAGGCCACGTTCCTTGGGATCAAGTACACCGACGAGCGCTCCCGACTTGAGCAACTTGTCGTCGACCACGAACGATACCTAGCGAAGCTCCGTAGCCAGCGGGCGCAGCTGAACCGAGACATGAATTCACTCACGGCGGAGATCAAGAGTCGTCAGGCCGAACTGGAGAAGACTCGTAGGCAGCTGGCCCAGGCTGGCAACGGTTGAACGGGTCTGTGCGCAAGCGGTGCGGTTGTCCTCCTCAAAGGGACTCCCGTGGCCGTCCCAAGGCATGCAAGAAGCCACATGGGTCGTGGACGATCACCCTCGACCTCGGACCCGGAATGAACGCGAAGGGGCAGCGAGTTGCTCGTCGGCAGACCCGGCTCAGTGGGTTCGAGACTAAAGCCGATGCCCTCAGTCGCCTGGCGGACTGGTCGACGCCGACAACAAGGGTCAGCGAGTCGATGACGGGGGGCAGCGGGTCGAGGCCTTCTTGCTGGCTTGGCTACAGGCGAAGATCTCCAACGGGTTGCGGCCGACAACCGCCCGGTCCTATCGGCAGCATATCGAGCAGTACGCCGTCCCGATCATGGGCAGCAAGCGGCTGCGGGACGTCCAGCCCGGGGACATCGAGCGGCTCCTCCGGACGATCGCCTCCGACCCGGACCGCAGCCGTCCCCTCGGACCGGCCACAGTTCGCCGAGTGCACGCCACCCTGCGCAGCGCGTTCGCTAGCGCGAAGCGCAAGCGCCTCATCGCCTACAACCCGTGCGTGGACATAGACTTGCCCACGGCCCCCCGCCCGAAGGTGCAGCCCTGGGAGCCGGCCGAGTTGGGGGCGTTTCTGGACTCCCTGACCGGCGATAGGGACTCTGCTCTGTTCGAGCTGATCGCCTCCACTGGCCTGCGAAGGGGCGAGGCTCTGGGGCTGCGGTGGGTAGACGTTGACCTAGCGGGCTCGTACCTCACGGTCCGCCTGCAGCTGGTCCAGACTGACGCGGCGGGACGATCACAGTGCCCCTTCTGCGGAGAGACGCACACCGAGTCGGCGTTCGCCAAGCCGAAGACGGCGAGTGGGGAGGCGCGTCGGGTCGATCTTGACGACCGCACCGTGGGGGCGCTCATCGCCCACCGGCTCCAGCAGGACGCCCAGCGGGTCCAGTGGACGGGTGGGGCCTATCGAGATCACGGGCTCGTATTCGCCCGCAGAGGCGGCACCCCCTACCCACCGGAGCGGATCACCAAGCGGTTCTCGCAGTTGGTGAGGGCCGCGGGGCTGCGTCCTGTGCGACTGCACGACCTGAGGCACGGGGCGGCGTCCTTGCGTCTGGCGTCTGGCACGGACATCGCCGTCGTGTCGCAGCTACTCGGGCACTCATCTATTTCGATCACCGCCGACACCTATTCGCACCTGCTCGCAGGCGTGGGCAAGGAGGCGGCCGAGCGGGCCTCGGCACTGGTGCCGCGGGCCAGCGACCTCCTCGCCGTGGACCGCTGTGACCACTCTGTGACCAATTCGGTCCCGGAGGGATCTTCGAAGCCCACTCCGGGCAGCCCCAAAGGGCCTCTGGCCTGCAGTAGTGCTAGTGCGCCGCCAGGGACTCGAACCCCGAACCCGCGGATTAAGAGTCCGCTGCTCTGCCAGTTGAGCTAGCGGCGCGAGGCGGTCAGGCTATCAGGACGCCGGGCAGGCCTTGCGCTGCGGGGCGGGCGTGGGCAGGTCGCGCTGGGCGGTCAGCACGTCGGTGACGGCACTCTCTGCGGCCAGGATCAGGCGGGAGTCGGGGCCGGTCGGGTCCAGCAGGTCGGCGAGCAGCGTGATCGGAACCCGGGCGTGCAGTAGGGCCATGACCGGGTGCTCGCGTCTCGGGCCAGCAGTCTCCACAACGAGTGGTGTCGGCAGGGTGGTGCCCCGCCTTGATAGGCCAAACGGGTGAACCTACGCCGACGGCTCGCGACCGGCAGGCTGGTGCGGCGTCTCGGGGGCCGGGCGGGGGAGAAGGGGCCGCGTCTGCGCAGATCCTGCCTGCAGCGACAGGCGCTCACCGTCGTGCCACACCTCTAGCGGGTGTCCGCTACGGACAAGATAGGTCGCAGCTTGATGGTCGACGCTGACCTGCAGCAGGCTGCCGCGCACGGTCAGGTTGAAGCTCAGCCTGGTGATCCCGGTGGGCAGCGCGGGGCGGAAGCTCATCGTCCCGTCGTGGTCACGCAGCCCCCCGAGCCCGGCGACCAACGCGTTCCACGACCCGGCGAGGGACGCCATGTGCAAGCCGTCGCGGGTGTTGTGTTCGAGGTCCTCCAGGTCCATGCGCGACGCCTCCCGCAGGTAGGTGTGCGCGAGATCCAGCAGGCCCACCTCGGCGGCGATCACTGACTGGGTACTCGCCGACAGCGAGGAGTCCCGCACCGTGAGCGCTTCGTAGTACGCGAAGTCCCGCACCTTCTGCTCGGCGCTGAAGGCGTCCCCCCGCAGGTGCAGGGCAAGCACCAGGTCGGCCTGCTTGACGACCTGGTGGCGGTACAGGCCGAAGTACGGGAAGTGCAGCAGGAGGGGGTAGGCATCCCTGCTCGCCTCGAAGTCCCACACGGCTAGGTCGGTGTAGCCCTCGGCGGCGGGGTGCACACCCAGCACCTCGTCGTAGGGCACTACCACCGCCGCGGCCGCATCCCGCCAGGCGGCCACCTCCTCGCTGTCCACCCCCAGCGTCGCGGCGGCGTCGGGGTGGCGGCCCACCGCGTCCGCGGCTTCGAGGAGGTTGCGCTGCGCCATGAGGTTGGTGAACACGTTGTTGTCCATCAGTGCGCTGTACTCATCGGGGCCGGTCACGCCGTCGATGCGGAACCCGCCCCGACGGTCTCGGTGGCCCAAGGACCGCCACAGGCGCGCTGTCTCCACGAGCAGCTCCAGGCCGGGGCCGGCGTCGAAGTCACTGTCCGCGCTCGCGTGCACGTAGCGGGCCACCGCGTCGGCGATGTCGGCGTTGACGTGCACGGCGGCGGTGCCTGCCGGCCAGTACGCCGAGCACTCCTCGCCGCGGATCGTGCGCCAGGGGAACTCGGCACCGGCCAGGTGCAGCTGCTCGGCGCGGGCCCGGGCCAGGGGCAGGGTGGAGTGGCGCCATCGCAGCGCGGCCTCGGCGGCCGCGGGGGCGGTGTAGGTCAGCAGGGGCAGCACGAAGGTCTCGGTGTCCCAGAAGCAGTGCCCGTCGTAGCCGGGCCCGGTCAGCCCCTTCGCGCCGATCGCCCGCCCCTCGGCCCGGGCAGCGGCCTGCAGCACATGGAACATCGCGAAGCGCACCGCCTGCTGCACGGCGGCATCGCCGTCGACCTCAACGTCGGCGCGCCGCCAGAAGTCAGCCAGGTACTCAGCCTGCTCGGCCACCAGGCCGTCGAAGCCGGTCGCCCATCCGGTGAGCAGCGCGGCTGCCACCTGGTCGGCGACCGCTGCAGCGGAGCGCTCCGCGGACCAGCCGTAGCCGAGCAGCTTGACCAGCTCCAGGTGCTCACCGGGCGCCAGGGTCGCCTCGACCACCACCCGGCCGACGTCGGGCCCGACCTCGGCCGAGGTGACCACCCCAGCCGGCCCCTGCACCGTGTGGTCCATCCGTGCCACCACCTGCAGCCTGCTGCGCCGTGTCGTGTGCACGAGCTCCACCATCAGGTCGTGGCCGGCGTGGCGGACGGCCTCCAACGGCGCCACCAGGCTGGCTGCGGCGCGGGGGTCGTGGGGGGTGGCCGGCATGTCCTCGTTGGCGAGCAGCTCGGACTGCAGTACCACCCGTACCCCCGCGTCCTCCGGTTCCACCCGATAGCGGATCGCGGCGACCGCCCGCTGGGTCAGTGACACGAGCCGTTCGGAGTGGACCCGGACCCGGGCGCCGGAGGGTGAGGTCCACCGCGCGCTACGGCGCAGCACCCCGTCGCGCACGTCCAGCGACCGCGTGTGGGCGGTCAGCGAGCCGTAGCGAACATCGAAGGGCTGGTCGTCGACCAGCAGCCGGATGATCGTGCCGTTGGTGACGTTGACGATGCTCTGACCGGACTCCGGGTAGCCGTACCCGGCCTCGGCGTAGGGCAGCGGCCGCAGCTCGAACAGCGAGTTCAGGTAGCTGCCCGGCACCCCGTGCGGGTCTCCTTCGTCCAGGGTGCCGCGCAGCCCCAGGTGGCCGTTGGACAAAGCGAACACGCTCTCGGTCTGGGCCAGCACCTCCAGCGGAAGACGACTCTCGGTCACCCCCCAGGGCTGCACCTCGAAGGCGAGGTGGTCGATCACGACAGGAGCTCGGCGAGGTCGGACACGACCCGGTCGGCGCCGGCCGCGCGCAGTGCGTCCGCCTGGCCCACGCGGTCCACGCCGACGACGTAGCCGACGTGGCCCGCGTGCCCGGCGGCCACCCCTGCCAGCGCGTCCTCGAACACCGCCGCGTTGGCGGCAGGGACGCCCAGGTCGGCGGCGGCGGCGAGGAAGGCGTCCGGCGCCGGCTTGCCCGCCAGGTGGAGCCGGACTAGGTCCAGGCCGTCCACTCGTACGTCGAGCAGACCGTCTAGGCCGGCGCTGGTCAGCACCCGGGCGGCGTTCGCGCTCGCACTGACGCATGCCGTGGCCAGGCCGAGGGAGCGCACGGCCCGCAGGTAGGCCAGCGAGCCCGGGTAGGCCTGTACGCCCTGGTGGTCGATCAGCGCGAGCACAGCCCGGTTCTTGGCGGCTGCCAGGGCGGCAACGCTGCCCCGGCCAGGCGGGTCGTCGGGGGCGCCGTCCGGCAGGGTGATCGAGCGGGATGCCAGAAACGATCGCACGCCCTCCTCGCGCGCCCGGCCGTCGACGTAGCGGTCATAGTCCGCGACCGGGTCGAAGGGGGTGAAGGCGGGGCCGTCGCGGCTGGCCAGGAAGTCGTCGAACGTGGCTTGCCACGCCTGGGCGTGCAGGACGGCGGTGGGGGTGAGCACGCCGTCGAGGTCGAACAGGCAGGCGCGGACCCCCGCGGGCAGCCCGACCGTGGCTGTCGCTGCCGCTGCCATGGGCCCAGCGTGCCACCGTGGCGCCGGGAGGGCTCCTAGTGGACGGCTGCGGGCAGGCGTAGCTCGAAGCGACAGCCTGGGCCCACGTTGGCGACCGCCACCGTTCCGGCGTGGGCGTCGACGATGCCCTCCACGATCGCCAGGCCTAGCCCGGCGCCGGCGTGGTCGTCGGGGGTGCGCGCCGAGCTTCCCCGCCACGCGACCTCGAAGACGTGGGGCAGGTCGGGCTCGGGGATGCCCCCGCAGGCGTCC
>Ga0075029_100000730_pt1 | contig 18843 bp, 15 predicted proteins | sample LitLauG_LLR_2013_FD_71391 | JGI IMG/M metagenome (GOLD analysis project Ga0075029, IMG submission 71391) | Freshwater sediment microbial communities from North America - Little Laurel Run_MetaG_LLR_2013 | ecosystem: Environmental > Aquatic > Freshwater > Creek > Sediment | place: USA...
GGCCGCAAGTTCGCGATTGCCGACAGCCACGTCGTCGACGAGGTCGAAAGCCGCCGCGCGCGGGGACCGGCATGTGCTGCTCGCGCGGCGGCTTTCGACCTCGTCGACGACGTGGCTGTCGGCAATCGCGAACTTGCGGCCGTATGCGGGTACGAGCGTCGCGTTGGTTTTTTCGGGACGAGCCGACGATCCGGCGCGGGACCTGCGGCTGAAATGGTCGCGGCTCGACGTCGACGGCGAGCGGCCCGCATTCGCGCTGCGTCACCTCGCCGATGCCGATCTGTTCGCGTTCGATCGGCCGTTGCCGTACGGCGCGGTGTACGAAAGCGTGGACGTGGCCGAGAGCGATCGCGAGGCACTAAGCGCGGTCGACGATCCGCATTACGATTTTTTCTCGCGAGTCGTCGTGACGGCGGACAGCATCCCGGACGCGTACGCCCCCGCGTTCGCCGGCCTGGCAACGCAGCGGCCCGAGCGCGTTCGCCCTGCCCGGCTCCTGCGCTACACGCCGACGGACGTGCGCTTCGCGACCGATTCGGATCGAGCCGCGCTTTTCTTCTTGAGCGATACGTTCTATCCGGGGTGGCAGGCGACGGTCGACGGGGTCGCCGCGCCGATCGTGCGCGCGGACTATCTCTTCCGCGGCGTGTTGCTCGAGCCGGGCAAACACGTGGTCGCCATGCGCTACGATCCGCTCTCCTTCAAATTGGGCCTCGTCCTCTCGCTGGCGGGAGCGGCATCGCTTGCCGCGTTCGCGTTTCGCTCTCGCGCCCGGGCGCAGAGGGACGGCTAGGGCCGTCGAGTAGTGAAGCATCAGATGTTCGCCAATCGGAGTTTCGCGCCGCGTGCGGCTTGACGGCAAGTGGGTCGCAATCACCGGCGGATCGAGCGGCATCGGTCTCGCCGTCGCGACGCAACTGGCCGAGCGAGGCAATCGGATCACGCTGGTTGCCGACGGTCGCGAGCGCTTGAGCGCCGCCGCGGCCACGTTGCGCGCTGCGGGCGCGAGCGTCGATGAAGCGCAGTGCGACATCGGAAACGCCGGGGAACTCGACGCCTTGGCGAGCGACCTGCTCGCGCGCGGCGGTCCGGACGTCCTCATCAACAACGCGGGCGCCGCCGTCTACCGCGCCTTCGAACAATCGTCGCCCGCGGAGATCGACCGGTTGCTGGCCGTCAACCTCATCGGCCACGTGCGGCTCACGAAGTTGCTGCTCGCCCCGATGATCGCGCGGCGCTCCGGCGCGATCTCGTTCATGGCCTCGATCGCGGCCACGCTGCCGATCACGCCGAACGCAACGTATTGCGCCGCCAAGCACGGCATGATCGGCCTCTCGCGCGCCTTGCGCATCGAACTGAAGCGTTTCGGCGTCGAAGTGACGGCCGTCTGCCCGGGACGCGTGGCCACGCGCTTCTTCGACCACGAAACCTTCCGGCAGCGAACCGAAGGCCCCGAAACGAAGAGTGCGATCGGAGCGGACCGGGCCGCCGCGGCCGCGATCGCCGCAATCGAGCGAAATCGCGCGGTCGCCTTCGTGCCGGAGAACCTCGGGCTCGCGACCTGGCTCTTCAACGCCTTACCCGTACCCTTCCACCTCCTCTTCGATCGCGTCGCGCAGAACCGCATGGAAAGATTGTATGCAGACTCTCGATAGGCCGCACTCCTCCGCCGTGGCGTGTCCCATCTGCGGCGCCGCGTCCGCCGTCGCCGAACGCGTCGGGCCGGCCACCTATTTCGGATGTCCCGCCTGCGGCACGCATTTCCAGAATCCCATGCCCACGATCGACCAGATGCGCGCCTACGTGGAAAAAGAATACGCGAGCGGCGTTTACAACGATTACGTCGCGGCCGCACAGCTCAAGGCGTTGACCTTCGAGCGGCGCGCAAAACTCATCGCGAAACGCGCCGGCGGCGGCCGGCTCCTCGACGTCGGCGCGTCGTGCGGCTTTTTCGTCGAGCAGGCGCTGCGCGCGGGCTTCGACGCTTACGGCGTGGAGTTATCGTCGGAAGCCGTCGGCAAAGCGCCGCCCGCGATTCGCGAACGCCTAACCATCGGCGACGTGAATACGCTCGCGCTCGAGCACGCAGGGCCATTCGACGTCGTCACCGCTTTCGATCTCATCGAACACGTTTTCGACCCGGTCGCCTTTCTGCGCTCGCTTACGGCGGTGGCGCGTTCCGGGACGCTCGTCGCCATCACGACGCCCGACACGGGTCACATCACGCGCTCCCTGCTGCGGCGGCGCTGGCCGATGTATCAGCCGATGCAGCACACGGTCCTGTTCTCCGACCGCGGTTTGCGTCTCGCGCTGACGAAGGCGGGTTTCGGTTCGGTCGAGATCGAGCCGGCCTACAAGACGCTCAACGCCGACTACTTGGCCGGGCAGGTGGAGATGTATCTGCCGCTCGCGGTAAAGGCGTACCGCGTCGCGTCGCGCGTGGTGCCGCGCGCGGTGCGCGAATTGCCGGTCAACGTGAACATCGGCGAACTGATGGCGTTCGCGCGCGTCCCCTAACGTCCCGAGGCGGACTGCGCGCTATAGAGCGGCGCGCGACGCAACTTCAGCATGGCGCGCACCCACGTCGGCGGGTCGCCGAAAAACGAGACTTTCTTGCCCTCGCCCCACGAACGCGAGAGGTAATTCACCGGCAACTCGAGCGCGCGGTAACCCTTCCGCAAGAGCTTGATGTTGATCTCGAAATCGAAATCGAAGCGGTCGCACTCGAACGACAGGCCGTACAGGCAGTCGCGCCTGAACACCTTGAACATCGTAAACGGGTCGCGCAGCTTCGTGCGATACAGCGCGTTGAACATCGTCAAGAGGACGACGTGCGCCAAATTCGCGAGCGCCGACACGCCGGGCTGCTCGACGAAGTGCCGGATCTTCCAAGCTTCACCACGCGCGTTGTGACGCGAGCCCAAAACGAAATTCCGCCGCAATTCAAAGAGCGGCGCGACCAGTTCGTCGTAGTCGTCGACGTCGTATTCGAGATCCGCATCCTGAAAGAGGACGACCTCGCCGCTCGCGTGGCGCAAACCGGTCCGCACGGCGTAACCCTTGCCGCGCGGCCGGTCCTCGAGGACGAGCCGCACGCGCGGGTGGCCGCGAAAACTTTCGACGATGCGGCGCGAGCCGTCGGTCGAGTTGCTCTCGACGACGACGACCTCGAGGTCGACCCCCGGTATTTCTTTTTCGAGCACGCGCCGCAGCGACGTCTCGACCGTCTTCGCTTCGTTGTACACCGGGAAGATCACGGAGAGCAGCCGCCGCGCCTCTCGCTCCACCGGCCGGCACAGGAGCGCCGTGTGCGACGAAAACCACGTCGTCAGGTGCTCGCTCGGCACGTCGGTGAGGTCGCGCGCGTCGACGAACGAAATGAAATCGCCGAGGCCGCAACGCGTCGCGAGCAACTGCAGGTTGTCCGTCGAGAAAAAGTATCGCCCGCCGTCGCGCAGGGGCGGCCAGGCGGCGCGTTCGCGCCGGGCCGCCTGCGAAGCGGTCGAGGGCGTCAGCAACACGATGGTCCCGCGCGGCTCCAAATAGCCCTTCAAGCGAGAGAGCATTTCGACCGGGTCGTTCTCCCGGCCCAGCGTCTTGACGACGATCGTGTCGAAACGCTCGTCCGGCGAAAGCGAGTCAACGGCCCGCACCGGCACGCCGGCGAGTGCCGCGCCTTCGCGTTCGGCCAGGACCACCGGGCGCCGGGGCGCCTCTCCGGCGTAGCGCTCGACGAATCGGAGCAGCGCTCCTAGCGCGGCCTCGTCGGCGGCACCGGGAGTTACGGCCGCCTCCGCAACGCGAATCGCGTGGCTCGCGCCCGGACTCACGAACAGCAGCTCGCAGCCGCGGCATTGCAGAAAGGCAACCCGCTCGAGCACGAATTCGTAATCGACGTCCGTCGCTCCGCAGAGCGGACATTCGACCCGCGATGCGGTGAAGCGCTTGAACCCGTTCGGCGCGTGCTCGATCGTCGTCATCGGAAAATCCGTGCGCTCGGACGTAGGAGTTATCCTGCCGGCTAGCGTCGACGCAGCGCGTTCGCCGCGATGCGGCGCGCCTTCCCGAACGCCCGCTTGAGCGTCCACCACTTGCTGCTCTGCACCGCGCGAATCATCGCGTCGACGTGCGCGATTTCTCGCCGCGTACGCGCCAGTTCGGCGTCGATGTGGGCGAAGAACGCGGCGGCGGCCGACTGCTGCGCGTCGCGCTCGGCGACGACCGCGCGCAGCCGTCCCGATTCGCGTTCGAGCGCGGCCTGCAAATCGGCGATCGCCGACGCACGAACGTCGGAACGCGCTTCGTCGAGTTCCCGTTTCATGGCGTGCCACGCGGCGTCGGCCGCGTCGCGGGCCTCGACCGCCGCATCGCGTTCGCGATTGGCTTCTTCGGCGGCCTCGAGCGCGGCGCGCGCGCGCTCCGCGCCGTCGCGCAGCGCCGCGGCTTCCGCTCTCGCCGTCGCGCTCTCTTCGCGCAGCCGGTCGGCTCGCCGCTCCACTTCGGCGACGCGTTCGTGCGCGAGCCGCAACTGTTCGGCCAGCACCTCGACGCGCGCGTTCGCAGCCGCCGTGGATTCGCCGCCGGCTTGCCGTTCGGCCCGTTCGAGGCGCTCGCGATAGACGGCCGCTTCTTCTTCGGCGAGCGCGCGCGCCGCGGCTTCGAGCGCGACGCGACGTTCGAGTTCGGCGGCCGATTCGCCGGCTTCGAGCGCGCGGCGCTCGGCGCGCGCGAGCTCGTCTCGGGAAGCGTTGAGTTGCATTTCGGCTTCGACGGCGATGTCGACGAGCGCCCCGAGCCGCTCCTCGTCGCCGAGCGGCGCGGCCCGGACGATGAAACGCAGCGTGTCGAACTCCGGATCGGCTTCGAGCTCGCGCAGGATCTCGCGATCGAGTTCGTCGGGCTTCAATATCTGCGCGGGACCTTCGGCGGCAAAGACCGGCGCTTTGACCCGCTCGATTTCGACGATGCGAAACCCGGCGTAAAAGCACCATTCGTGGAGCGTCTTGAGCGTAAAGAAGCGACGATTCGGCCCGTCGAGCGGGCCGCTGCCGGCAAGTTCGTAGCGGCCGCGCAGGAACCCGAGCCGGATCGAGCCGTGGGCGATATTGGGCACGTCGAGCACGGCGTAGCCCCCGGGCACGAGGAAACGGCGCGCGTTCTCGAGCAGCCGCCGCACGTCGCGCGACGCTTCGAGCGCTCGTCCGAGAAGCACCACGTCGAACGTCCGCGCGGCCAAGACGTCGGCAAAGCGAGGGTCGTCGAGATCGGCCGCAACGAACGATTCCGCAGCCGCCCGGGCTTCGCCCGCGGCGGCCTCCTGGGCGTCTACCGTCGTCACCCGATTGCCCGCTGCCGCAAGCAGCAACGTCAGATCGCCCGCCGACCCGAGAGCGAGCACGCGCTTGCCGGTGCCGACCATGTCGACCGCGAGCGCCTCACTACTATTGGGCTCAACTTTCTCATCGCGCCCTAACGGTTCGGGCAGGCGAGTCGTTCTCGGGTTGACCATGAAATGCTCCGCAGGACGGCGTCCGAATGGCTGGAAAGCCTCACCCGGGCGGCCTCGTCACCCAGGGTTCTACGCGGCGAGCGCGTTTGACTTCCCCCAAAAGGGCACCTACGAAGTTGATCAACGGACCGAGTACGGTAGATCCGGTCGCACTCGCGCAACGGATGCAAGAACTTGCCGACGAACGTCGCAGGCTCGGCGAACTTCAAACCGCGTATCGGCTGATCGAGCGTAGCAAGTTCGCGCGAATTCGCGAACTTTGGCGCGATCTCTTGGCCCTGACCGGCGCGATCGGGAAGGAAAGCTTCGTTTCGACGAGTGCCGGCGAGACGTTCTTGGGCGGCGCGGCGGAGAATTCGCAGCAACTCGTCGAGCTGCAGGCGCAGAACGCGACGTTGGTCGAGGTGCTCGCGGCCGAGCGCGCGCTGTCCGGACCCGACGTCCAGTACGCGCGCTGGCGCGAGATCCACGCCCCCCGCGAGTCCGATTTTCAGCGCATGCGGCAAACGATTCCGACGCTTGCGGCGCGGCCGACGATCAGCGTCGTGATGGCGACGTACAACTCGAATCTCCGCTACTTGCGCGCGGCCATCGATTCCGTCCGCGCGCAAGTCTATCCCGATTGGGAACTCTGCGTGGCCGACGACGCGTCGACGGACTCCAACGTTCGCAAGGTTCTCTCGGAATACGCCGCGCTCGATTCTCGAATCAAAACCGTTTTTCGTCCCGAGAACGGCCATATTTCGCGCGCGTCGAATTCGGCTCTGGACCTCGCGACCGGCGATTTCGTCGCGTTTCTCGATCACGACGACCTGCTGTCGCCCGACGCGCTCTACGAAATCGCCAAGACCGTCTCGCAGCATCCCGATGCCGACATGATCTACTCGGACGAAGACAAGATCGACGACAGCGGCCGGCTGATGGACCCGCACTTCAAGCAGGAGTGGTCGCCGGACTCGTTCCTCTCGCGGATGTACACGTGCCATTTGTCGGCGTACCGGCGGGAGTTGGTCGAACGGGTCGGCCGGCTGCGGCCGGAGTTCGACGGCAGCCAGGATTACGATCTGGTGCTGCGCCTAACCGAACTGACCGACCGCATCCACCACATTCCCAAAGTTCTCTATCACTGGCGCATGCACTCGGCCTCGACCGCGTCGTCGGGCGACGTCAAGCCCTACGCCGTCGCGGCGGCCGAGCGCGCGATCGCCGAGGCGCTCGCGCGGCGCGGCGAACCCGGCACCGCGACGGCTCGCACCGACTGTTCGGGCGTCTATCTCACGCGCTACGAGTTGCGCGCGCCCGGCAAGATCAGCGTCATCATTCCGACGCGCGACCACGGCGACGACGTCGACCGCTGCTTGAAGTCGATTTTCGCCGCGCCGCAGTACGACGATTTCGAAGTGCTGATCGTCGACAACGGCTCGACCGATCCCGCGTCGCTGGCGACGTTCGAGGCGTGGCGCGGCCGCGACTCGCGCGTGCGCGTGCTGCACCACAACGTCCCGTTCAACTTTTCGGCGATCAACAACTACGCGGCGCGCGCGGCGACCGGTTCCTACCTGCTCTTCCTCAATAACGATACGGAAATCGTCTCGCAGGATTGGATGACGGCGATGCTCGAGCAGGCGCAGCGGCCGTCGATCGGAGCGGTCGGCGCGCTGCTCTTGTATCCCGACCGCACGGTCCAGCATGCGGGTACGGTCGTCGGCGTCGGCGGCGTGGCCGGGCACAGCCATAAGTATTTTTCCGCCGACGACCCCGGCTACGTGAACATGCTCAAGGCGATCGTGAACTATTCCGCCGTCACCGCGGCCTGCATGATGGTGCGGCGCGAGGCGTTCGAACGCGTGGGCGGCTTCGACGAGGAGTTGGCGGTCGCGTTCAACGACGTCGACTTCTGTCTGAAGCTGCAGGCCGCCGGGCTGCGCAACGTGTACTTGCCGCACGTCGTGCTGATCCACTTCGAGTCCAAGAGCCGGGGGCGCGAGAATTCGCTCGAGAAGCTGACCCGGTTCGAGGGCGAAAAGCAACTGATGCTCCGTCGCTGGAATACGGCGATCGCGAACGATCCGCATTACAGCCCGCACTTGACGATCAAGGCCGAAAATTTCGCAATCAGAATCTAGGAGGAACGTGGCCACCACCGCAACCCGAACCTGGCTCGTCACGGGCGGCCTCGGCTTCATCGGTTCGGCCTTCATCCGCATGATTTTGCGCGAGCGCGCGGACGTGCGGATCGTCAACTTGGACGCGATGACCTACGCGGGCAATCCCGCCAACGTGGCCGATGTCGCGAGCGATCCGCGCTACCGCTTCGTTCGGGGCAACATCTGCGACGCGGCGGCGGTGGAGGCGGCGATCGGCGCGGGCGTCGACGCGATCGTGAACTTCGCCGCGGAAACGCACGTCGACCGGTCGATCCTCGAGCCCGAAGCGTTCCTGCACACCGACATCCTGGGCACGCACGTGCTGCTCGAGGCCGCGCGCAAGCACGCCGTCGCCCGCTATCTGCAGGTGTCGACGGACGAAGTGTACGGTCACGTGGCGACCGGCGAATCGAGCGAAGGCGATCCGCTCGCGCCGCGGTCGCCGTACGCGGCGAGCAAGGCCGGGGGCGACTTGCAGACGCTGGCGTACTTCACCACCTACGGCACGCCGGTGTTGGTGACGCGCGGTTCGAACACCTACGGCCCCTACCAGTATCCGGAAAAGCTGATTCCGCTCTTCGTCACCAACCTGCTCGACGACCAGCCCGTGCCCGTCTACGGGGACGGCTTGCAAGTGCGCGATTGGCTGCACGTCGAGGACCACGCGCGCGGCATCCTCCAGGTGCTCGAGCGCGGCGAAATCGGCAACGTCTACAATCTCGGAGGCGCCAACGGCCGCACCAATCTCGAGATCACGCAGCGCTTGGTCAGCGCCTGCGGCCGCGACATGGCGACGCACGTCCGCCACGTGCTCGACCGGCCCGGTCACGACCGGCGTTACGCCCTCGACTCCTCGAAGGCGCATCGCCTCGGGTGGAAGCCGGCGCGCGACTTCGAAAGCGGGCTCGGCGAGACGGTCGCCTGGTACCGCGACCATGAAGCGTGGTGGCGGCCGATCAAGAACGGGACGTTCGGCGAGTATTATAAGCGGCAGTACGCCGAAAGGGGGGCACGATGAAAGGCGTCATTTTAGCCGGAGGCCTCGGCTCGCGCCTGCGACCGCTGACGAAGGTCACGAACAAGCATCTTCTGCCCGTCTACGACCGGCCGATGATCTACTATCCGCTTCAATCGCTATGCGGCGCCGGCATCACGGACATCATGATCGTGACGGGCGGCTCTTCGGCGGGCGACTTCCTGCGGCTGCTGGGGAACGGCCGCGAGTTCGGCCTGCAGCACATCAACTACACGTACCAGGAGGGCGAAGGCGGCATCGCCGACGCGCTGCGCCTGTGCGAGCACTTCGTCGACGGCGACCGCGTCTGCGTGATCCTCGGCGACAACATTCTCGAAGACGACATCTCCGGTTACGCGCGCGAATTCGAAGCGCAGCCGAGCGGCGCGCGCGTGCTGCTCAAAGAAGTGCCCGATCCCGAGCGCTTCGGCGTGCCCGAGATCGCGGGCAACCGCATCGTCCGGATCGAAGAAAAACCGCTCGTCCCCAAGAGCGTGTATGCGGTGACGGGCGTGTATTTTTACGACGGCCGCGTGTTCGACTACATCCGCCGGCTGAAGCCCTCGCGCCGGGGCGAGCTCGAAATCACCGACGTCAACAACGCCTACGTCGAAGCAGGCGATCTCCACTACGACGTGCTGACGGGCTGGTGGACCGACGCCGGGCAGTTCGAGAGCCTGCACTTGGCTTCGAATTTGGTCGCCGCGCAACGCGCGCGTCAGGCCAAACAGCCGGCGTTGCGCGCTTAACGATGCGCGTCGTCGTCATCGGGGCGTCCGGCCAGCTCGGGTCGGACTTGATGGTCGCTTTCGCCGATCTCGCTCCGGTCGGCGTCGAGCACAAGATGTTCGACATCGAGCAACCGGCATCGATGTCGAAGCTGCTGCTGCGTTACCGTCCCGAGGTCGTGATCAACACGGCGGCTTTCCACAACGTCGAATTGTGCGAGACGCGGCCCGACCGCGCGTTCGCGGTCAACGCGCTCGCGGTCGACGGGCTGGCGGCGCAGTGCGCGACCGCCGGCGCGGCGCTCGTTCACCTCAGCACCGACTACGTGTTCGACGGCACCGCGACGCGCCCGTACCGCGAAGACGACGCGCCGAACCCGCTTTCCGCCTACGGCATTTCGAAGTTGGCGGGCGAACTCTGCGTGCGCCGCCACCTCGAGCGCGCGTTCGTCGTGCGCACGAGCGGGCTGTACGGCGTGCGCGGCAGCAGCACGAAGGGCTACACGTTCATCGAGCGCATCCTCGAACAGGCCCGCAGCGGAAAGCCGATCCGCGTCGTCACCGATATCGCGTTCTCGCCGTCGTACACGCTGCACGTCGCGCAGGCGATCCGGCGCATCGTGGAAAGCGGCGCGTACGGCACCTATCACGTCACCAACGGCGGCGCGTGCACGTGGCACGAGTACGCGGTGGAAATCCTGCGTCAAGCCGCGCTCGATGCCGACGTCGCCAAGACGACCTCCGATGAGTTTCCGACGCTGGCGAAGCGGCCGAAACATTCGCCGCTCGAGAACGCCGCACTCGCCTCTCTCGGTCTGCCGGCGCTGCCCGATTGGCGCGAGGGCGTCGCGGCGTACCTCGCGGCCCGCGGAACCTGATCGCGTGGATCGCCTCGCCTTTCCCGACGGCCTCGTGCGTCGCGCCGAACCCGGCCGCGGCAACGTCGACGAAGTGCGTTTCTACGACACGCTGCTGCGCGACGTCGACCGGGACGGGAAGCGCCGGATCCCGGCGGGATGCAGCATCTTCGTGCGCGGCTGGGCCTTCAATCCGCTGCCGGCCCGTCCGGCGGAGGGCGTGCTCGGCGTCCTCGACGACGGCACCACCTTCGCGATCGCGTACGGCCGCTCGCGCCCCGACATCGCCTTGACCTTCGGCGTCCCCGAAGTCGACCCGTGCGGCTTTCAAGCGATGTATCCGCTCGCGGGCCTCGGGCGCGGCCGCCACGTGCTCAAAATCGTGACGCTCGACGAAGCCCACGGCTACTACGAACTGCCGGGGCTCGAGCCGTTCGAGATCGTCCCCTCGCGAGAACTCTTCCACGGCGTCGAGCGCTGCGCCGGCGAGCGGATGAAGATTTCGATCGACGCTTTCACGGCGTTGCGCTCGGGTGCGATTCCCATCGGCGGCGCGCTGTTCGTGGAACGCGGCGACGTCGTCTACCTGCGCGGCTGGGCGATCGACCTCGAAGCGCGAGCCGCGCTGCACGGCGCGTACGCGATCGTCGACGACGACGAGTACGTGCTCGGCGTGCACGGGCTGCCGCGCGAGGACGTCGCGCGCACCATGCGCCTGCCCGACGCGGTCCGCTGCGGCTTCACGCTGCGCTTCTCGACGCGCGGCTTGCGGCCGGGGCCTCACGCCCTCCGCGTCGCCGCCCTGGCGCCGGACGAAACGTACGGGATCGTGGACGTGGGAACGCTCGAAGTCGCGTGAACGCGCGCGGAGATTTCGACGCGGCGTATTTTCTCGATGCGTTCGGATGCGACGAAGCCGCGAACCAAACGCGCCGCACGCACGAAGGCAGCGGCGTGCTCGTGCGAGGGTGGGCCGTCCTCACCGATCCGTCGCGACCCGCGGACGCCGCGCTAACGACGATCGACGGCATCGAACCGCGCGAATTGGAGTACGGCGAAGTTCGCCGCGACGCGGCGGCACGCGCCGGGCTCGGCGGCGCGCCTGCCGTCGGGTTTTGGGGCGTCCGGCCGCTGCGCGGACTACCGGCCGGCGCGCACGTGCTGCGCGTCGAGCTGCTCGATCGCGCGACCGGAAGCCGCGCCGCGCTCGAAACGGCGATCGAGTTCGAAATCGAAGACGGCAGCGCGCCGTTCGCGGTGGCGCAACCGCTGACCGGCGCCGAACTCCAGATCGTCGTCGACGAGTTCGCGGTGGCGGGGCCGAGCGACCGGCGCGATCCGGCCGTCGAGACCGTCTCGCGCGGCAGCACGCTCGGATTGCGCGGTTGGGCCGTGGACCGGCGTTTGCGGACCGCGGCGAGCGACGTCTACGCGTGCGTCGACGGCGCGATCGTCGCGCGCGGCATCGTCGGTACGGTGCACGCCGACGTGGGCGAACGTCTCGGCATCTCGGATGCGCGCTGCGGTTTCGTCGTGCACGTTGCCACGGACGCGCTGACGGAGGGCACGCATCGCCTCGAAGTGCGCGCGCTCGCGGCCGACGGCGCAGGCTTCGCGGCGAGCGACGCCTTCTCGTTCTACGTGCGCTAGCGACGTGGGCGAAAGCGAGGACTCGCGGCTGCGCGCGGAGCTCGAGCGCCTGCGCATCGACTACGCGAACCTGCTCGACGTCTTGACCGCGGAGCGCGCCCACGCCGAAGCGCACGTCGCATTGCTCACGGGAGATCCGTATCCGCGTTGGATCGCCCGGCATACGGTTCGTCCCGCCGAACTCGAACGGCGCCGCCGGATCGCGCTCGCCCTACCGTATCGGCCCGTTTTTTCGCTGTTGATGGATACCGCCGGAGCGGCGCACGACGAGCTGCGGGCCGCGCTCGCCGCGCTCGCGACGCAGGCCTACGACGCGTGGCAGCTCTGCGCCACCGTGCTTGCGAACGATAGCGCGACGCGCGCGCTCCTCGAAGAATACGCCGCCGCCGACCCGCGCGTCGTACCCGTCGTCGTCGAAGCAGCGGGACCCGCGACCGCGCTCGCCGCCGCCTTATCGCGCGCCACGGGTGAGTTCGCCGGCGTCGTCGATGCGGACGGACTGCTTCCGGCGCACGCGCTCGCGGAGTTCGCGCTCGAATTGAACCTGCACCCCGATGCCGACGTGCTGTATGGCGATTCCGACTCGATCGACCGCAACGACTACCGCCACGATCCGCACTTCAAACCGGCATGGTCGCCCGATACGCTGCTGTCGCGCGATTACATCGGCCGGCTCGCCCTGATGCGCCGCAGCCTGATGGAAGCCGCCGGCGGATTCCGCATCTACTTCGAAGGCAGCCACGAATGGGATCTGCTGCTGCGCGTGACCGAGCGCACCGATCGCGTGTTGCGCGTGCCGGACGTGCTCTATCACGTGCGTTCCCCGCGCGCGCCTGAGGCCGCCATGGACGTCGCGATGCTGACCACGACGATCGCGCGCCGCGGGGAGCCGGGAACCGTCGAGGCGACCGCGCATCCCGGGACCTATGCGGTCCGCTATGCGCTGCGCGAACCCGCGCGCGCGACCCTCATCGTGCCGACGCGCGACGCGGCCGCAGACGTCGATACCTGCCTGCGCTCGGTGTTCTCCCGCAGCACCTACCGCGATTTCGACGTGCTGCTCGTCGACAACGGCAGCACCGACCCGGGCGCCCTCGCGCTCTTCGAACGATGGTCGCGCGAAGAGCCGCGCGTGCGCGTCGTCCGCGACGATTCGCCGTTCAACTTTTCGCGGCTCAACAACGCGGCCGCAAAACTCACCGGCGCCGACTACCTGATCTTCCTCAACAACGATACCGAAGTGATCGCGCCCGACTGGATGGAGCGTCTGCTGGAACAAGCGCAACGCCCGTCGATCGGCGCGGCGGGCGCGCTGCTGCTCTATCCCGACGACACGGTGCAGCACGGCGGCGTCGTGATCGGCCTCGGCGGCTGCGCGGATCACAGCCACAAGCACTTCCGTTCCGGGGATCCCGGTTATTTCGGGGCGCTCGCCGGCGTGACGAACTACTCGGCCGTGACCGCCGCGTGCCTGGCGATCCGGCGCGAACTCTTCGAAGCGGTCGGCGGCTTCGACGAGCAGTTCGCGGTGGCGTACAACGACGTCGATCTCTGCTTGCGTTTGCTCGCGAGCGGAAAACGTAACGTGTTCGTTCCGGGCGCGCGGCTCTACCATTTCGAATCGAAGTCGCGCGGCGTCGACGTCGACGGCTCGCGCGCCAAACGCTTTCGCGACGAAATGCGCCTGCTGCAAGAGCGGTGGCGCATCGGCGTAATCGACGATCCCTACTACAATCCGAACTTGACGCTGGCGAAAGAAAACTTCGCGATCGACGCCTGAGCCTGCCCGAGCGCGCCGCGAAGCGCGCCGGACAGGGCGACCCTTGCGAATCGGGCCTAGTTTTGACCGTCGGGATACGTAGCCACGCCGACCGCGCTAGTCACCGAACCGAAGACCGACACGGCGCCGCCGGCCGGGTCGGGCGCATCGAGGACACTCCCCGCTCCGTAGTCCGCTACATACAGTTTGCGGCCCGGTCCGGGCGTGGCCGGAGCGATCTGTTGCAACGGGTTGGTCGCCGTCGGGTAGCTCGTCAGGAGAATCGTCGGCTTGGGCGTGAAGGTCAGCGGGCCGTTCGCCGGACCCGTCACTTGCCACCCATAGATCTTCTGCGTCGTGGCCGCATTGACGGCAGCCCCAACGTGGAGAACGGTGGTATCGGTCCCCTTATTGCAATACATGCCGACCCAGTACCCGGCGGGACTCACGCCGGAATTCACCAGCGCCTGCGACGGCAGATTCACCTTCCCGCGCGGCACGTACGCAACTCTCCGATTGCTGCCGTTCGCGTCGGCCGCGTCGACGAAGAAGTCGCCGATCTTCGTAAACGCGCAGTAACCCTCGGACGGTTTGACCGTCCACGACGCCCACCCGGTCGGGCCGCTGAAGTTCGCCGCACTCGTGTTGAAAAACATGACGTTGCCGGCCGAACCCGAGGTCGCCTGATTCCCGACGCCGACCACACCCAACGTATTCGACACGCAAACGCCTACCGGTTCGTATTTGCCGCTCATTAGCCCCGTGATCCACTCCTTCACGAACGTTCCGTTTTTCGTGAAGACGAGAATCCGAATATTGTTCGAATCCGCCACGTACAGGTTTCCCGCGTTATCGGTAGCGAGGCCGTACGGGCCGCTGAGCGGCTGGCCGTTGTAGGTTCCGTTGAGCGTGATGCACGGCGCCCCGGGACCGGTGAAGCCGTAGACCGCGTTGGCTGAAAGACTGCTCGCCCAGACGCTCGGAACGCACGGTGGCGGGACACGCTGGTGGATCGATTGGGACGTTACCGGCACGCGGCCCACGCCGGCCCCGCCGGAGCACGCGACGAGCGCCGCACTGGACGCCGCAAGAGCGATTTTCGCGATGAGAAAAGCACGCATGACACCGAAGCCTTTCCGCGATCAATGCGGACGGCCGGGCGGGCAAAAACCCGTCCGTGCCACCACATTAAGGTTACATTAAAGGCGCTTTCGCGGATTCCCAGGAAACCCCGTTTCCGGCGCGGGCCGCCCGGGCGAGGGGGTTACGACGGGTGCGCGCGCTCCCGGAGTTCGGCGACTTGGGACGCCAGCGTTTCGCACTCGCGCTCCAGGCGTCGCACGTGACCTTCGAGCACGGCGATGCGCTCGCGGGTGATCCGCAATTCGGCGTGGGCGTTCGCGAGCGTATCGCGCATGCGGTCCGTGAGGCAGGCGCACTCCTCGCGAGCCATGTCGGCTTCGATGAGGCGCTGCCGTGCGATGAAGAGTTCGCGCTCGAGCGCTGCGACGGATTCGCTCGTCACTCGTCGAACGCTCCGCCCGCGATGTCGCGGCAGCCGCTCGTTTCGATCGTCATTCCGGTCTACAACCGCTCGGCCGACACGAAGTCCTGCCTTTCGGCGCTCGTTGCAAGCGGCGCGCTGGCCCTCGAACCCGAAGTGATCGTCGCCGACGACGCTTCGACCGACGACACCGCGGACGTCGTTGCCCGCTTCGCATTCGCGCGCCGCCTGCGCAACGCGTACCGGCTCGGGTTCGCCCGCACGTGCAATCGCGCGGCTTCGCACGCGGCCGGCCGGTACGTGGTGTTCCTCGACAATCGCACGCTCGTCCGATTCGGCTGGCTCGACTGGCTAGTCGCGACCGCCGAGGAGCGCCCGCAAGCGGGCGCCGTCGTGTCGAAAGTCCTGTGGCCGGAGGGGAAGTTGGCGGAAGCGGGGCTGCTGCTCGCGCGCGAAGGCACGGGCCACGCGTACGGCGCCGGCGACGACCCGGCCGCCCCGCGCTACAACTACGTGCGTGCGGCCGACGGCGGCGCCCACGCGATGCTCGTGCGGCGCGACGCATTTTACGAAGCGGGCGGCTTCTCTGAATACCTCGCTTCCGCAAGACTCTGCATCCACGATTTCACGTTTGCGCTCGCGGATCGCGGCCTCACGTGTTTCTATCAGCCTCAAAGCACCGTCGTTCGCTTCGACGCGACCGCGCACGGAAGCGACGACGCGGACGACGCCTCGCGAGAGCACCGCGCGCGCTTTTTGCGACGCCGGCGAAACGCCCTCGCGCGACGACCGCCCGTCGCAGACGAAACGACCGCGCGCCTACACGGCTCCGCACACGGCGTCTTGATCGCGGACGACCGTCCGTACGGCCCGGAAGTTCGCGCGCACTTACTCGCGCGCCAAGCCGCGGGCACGCACGTGGCCTACGCGCCGCTCGGCGGCCTCTTGCTCCCGCAACGCCGCGACCTCCAGCAAGAGGGCATCGAAGTGCTCTACCCCTACGCCGGCAAAACGCTCGAAGACGTCATCGCCGAAACGCGCCCCTTCGTACGCGACTTCGAAATCCCAGGCAAACGCATCGAACGCCTCGCCACCGCGCGCCCCGCCTCATGAGCGCCGCCGCGCCGAAAACCTTCGCGGATTACGCGCGCCGCTTCCCCCGCAACGTACGCGAACGCCTACAGAGCATCCGCCAAACCATCCGCGCCGCAGCGCCCGACGCAACCGAAACGATCAGCTACAAGATGCCGGCCTTTCGCCTAACGCGCATCCTCGCCTGGTACGGCGCGCACGACCGCCACATCGGCTTCTACCCGGGCGCCGCCGCCATCGCCGCCTTCAAAAACGACCTCGCACGCTACAAGTCCGCCAAAGGCTCCGTACAATTCCCCCACGACGAACCGCTCCCGCTCGACGTGATAAGGCGAATCGTCAAATTCCGCATCGACGAGCAAAGTCGCAGGTAGGCCGGGGCGTGGTGCCGGTGGGTCGCGGGGCGTCCAGCTTTTCGCGGAGCGCTGGAGGCGCGGCCGATGCGGCCGCCATCCGTGGCTGCATCGGCAGGCTCGCATCCGGCTCGCTCAGAGCGAAAAGTGGACGAGTAGCGATTTCCCATGGATGGGAAATCGCGGGCGTCCCCAAGACCCACCGGCACCACGCCCCGGCCGGCTTAGCACAAACTACGGAGGATCGATCGCCACTCCCCACGGCTGATTGCCCTGGACGAGTCCGTTCGTGATGCTGTACGTGTAGGTACCGGTAGCGTACTTGTACACGTCGACGGAACCGGCCGTCAGGTTGGCGACGTACAGGTTCGTACCGGTGGCGTCGAGCGCAGAATACGGAGCCTCGCCTTTCGGCGTGATGGTTCGGGTCGGCGCACCGTTGTACGGCGGCTTGTAGATGAGCACGCCCGCCCCGATGTCGGTCACGATGAGGTTGCTCTTCGCATCGAACGCGAGGCCGACGGGGAAATTGAGGCCCGTCACCTTGAGCGTTCTGCACGCACCCTTGCCGCCCGTCCAAACGGCCAGGATCGGGGCGCTTGCCGACGTGATGCCGCCTTGATAGACGTTGCCTTTAGCGTCGACGGCGACGTCGAAAGAGTTTGCGATCGCAGCGCAGACGAGCGCTTTGCCGAAACTGCTGGCAGCGTACTTGATCGGCAGCACCTCGGCAGGCGTCGTGAGATCGACGTACGCCGTCTTCGTTTTCTCGTTGAAGGCCACGTCGGAATCCTGAATGCCGCCCGGAATCGCGACCGACTTGAGCAGCGTACCGCAGTTCGGTCCGTACACGTTCAGCGTCCGCGTGCCGGCGTTGGGAACGTACACGTCGTGCGCGGCGTTGACACCGATTCCGAGCACCGAGGATACCGAAGAAATCTGGCACTTCGGCGGGTTGTTTTTCGTGTCGGGCACGGCGTAGCCGTTGACGGTCGAACCGAGGAACTGCGAGACGTACAGCAGGCTCGCGGACTTCGCATCGTCCGGAGAGCCGCCTCCGAGCCGAAGCGCCGCCGGCGCGTAGAACGTCGCTCCGCCGAGCGGGTGCGGCGTGATGACGGGAAACTGCCGGGCGACCGACTGGAGCGAAGCGGGACCGCTCGGAATCGGCCCGGTCTGCTGACCGGAACCCGAGCATCCGGCCAGCAGGCCGGCGGAAAGCAGCGTCACGCCGAGCGTTCGCGCGCTCGCGGATACAATGCGCATGTACTTGATCTCCATGAAAGAGTCAACGCTCGATTGCGCGGAGATCACCGTGGCCGCGTAGGCGCGCGTCAATGGGGCTAGCTACGGAAAACCGTATCGTCGCACGGTGCGGGGCTCCTGCGTGGCCGGGCTGCCGGCTCCAAGTATTTCGGCCTATTGCAAAAGTTCGGCGAGCAACTCTAAGCGGAACTCGGCGGCAAACGCGCTTTCACGATACGGTTCGCCCGTAAACGGGTCGATCGTTTCGGAGAATCGGCCGAGCCGTTCGAGCGTCCGGGTCGACGCGGCGTAGCGCAGGCGCCACCGCAACGGGTTCGGCGCGAAGGACGCGAAGCGGCCGCCCCCGCCCACGAAATCTTCCAGGCGGCGGCGCATGTCGTCGGTCCAGCACTCGTCGCGGCCCGCGCTCACGATCAGGCGATGACGCGCGAGCGCGGTCGCGGGCCGTTCGTGCACGTCGAGATCGGTGCAGTACTCGACGGCGTAACCGCCGGATTCGAGCCGCGCGACGAGCGGCGCGTCGTCCGCGAAGCTGTGCTCGCGCGGCGCGCCCGCGCCGCCGCCCGGGCGCTGCAACGAAACGAGCTCGCCGTCCCGCGCGTGGTAAGCGAACAGCGGCAGCTTGCACAATATCGGCGCGGGCGGACGCGCGGGGTCGCCGCGCACGACGAAGAGCGCCTTGGCATCGCCGCCGGGGCTCGCGCGGTCGGGCGCGCTCAGCGGGCGATCGTTGCGGCTGCCTTCGGTAAAGATCGCGACGTATGCCCCGGAAGGCCAGTGCGCCGGAATCCGAAGCTCGTAGGGCTCCCAGTCGAAATCGGTATCGGCCTCGCGCGGCCGCGAGAAGACGCCGTCGAACCAGCCGAAGCGGCCGTCCGGCATCGCCTCGAAGCTCGTGCCCTGCCGGGAGACCTCGACCGAGAAACGGGGCGCCGAGGTCGAGACGCGTAGCGTGAGCCGCTC
>Ga0075029_100000731_pt1 | contig 18836 bp, 17 predicted proteins | sample LitLauG_LLR_2013_FD_71391 | JGI IMG/M metagenome (GOLD analysis project Ga0075029, IMG submission 71391) | Freshwater sediment microbial communities from North America - Little Laurel Run_MetaG_LLR_2013 | ecosystem: Environmental > Aquatic > Freshwater > Creek > Sediment | place: USA...
CATACTCTCACCAGCGAGCTTACCGCCGCGGATAGGAGGCCAGCCCGCTCATCCTATCTGTCCTGTTCGCCGCGCACCGCTATGGATTAGTCCAGCAAGTCGGCGGAGATCAACTTCCGGCCCGCAGTGGCGCTGCGGAAGGACCACAGCGCGAAGACCGCTATGGATGCCAGCGCGAAAATCATGGCCGGGAAATACCATACCTGGGTATTGGTGGTCACGGGCAGGTTGCCCAACGTATCGGCTGTGAACACGGCGACGGCCAGCGTCACCAGGCCGAAGCGGACGATCGCCACGGCGGCGATGGAGTAGATGGCCGCCGAAACGCCGCCGTCGATCCACGGATGACGGCTACCGAGCGACTGCAGCAGCGTCCACAGCGCGACATACACGGCCGCGGCGGCCCACTGGTTCCTCAGGAGCACGCGCAGAATGAACAGCAGGAAGAAGAAGATTAGTGTACTGGTCACAGAAACGGGCACCTGTGTAAGCCACGCGCCCAGCACGCTGCGCGCGCCCAGCAGATAGTCGGTGTTGTCGAAATCCGGCTGAATGCCGAGGGCACGGTGAATGATGGACTGCGCGGAGAACAGCAGCGCCCACAACATGCCCATGACGATGCCGAACAACACATCCTTGCCGACGGCGGGGTCGTGGAGTTTGCCCTCCAGAATGCGCGCCCAGGAAATGATGGATTGGGGCCAGTGGCGGCGGATATAAGGCTCAAGCGCAAGGTACAGCGTCCAGACGGTGGCGGCGTTGAACAACGACGTCGCGAGCGCCATCAGCAGTAGCGCAAACTCTCCGAAGGCGGCAGTGAAATGGGATCGGAAAACCCACAGCAGAATATAGGCCAGAAACATGCCGACGGCCAGACGCAGCGCGCCGCGGCGATCCGCTTTCCCGCGCCGGATGTTCCGCCATGCAATGAACGCAGGGATGATAAACACCACCGCGGTCAGGAGGATGAACACGCCGATGCGCGCTTTCTGTCCTGCCGAGAGCATCTGCGCCTCGGCGGGTTTGGTCCACGGCTCGACCATCTGGAAGTACACGGGCTTGCCGAGCCATCCGGCGGCTTCGATGCGGAGTGGATAATCGGTGCCGGGGATCACGCCGGTCCAGGCAGCCCGCTGGTCGGATGCACCGGGCGAGGCCCACATCGGCTCGGCCCTTTGAAACTGCGAAATATCGAGGCCCGCGAGGCGAAATAACTGCTCCCAATCGACGGGCATGGGCTTGTCGGCGGGTGTCTGCAACTGGAACGGGATCGCCTCTAAATACAGCAGACGCCCCTGATCGTCGATGTCCACCATGCGCATGCCGGGCGTGTCGCGCGCCGGTTCATCGGTTTGAGGGATGCCGGGCGTCATGCTCTGATCGCGCCACCACGCGGGGATCATCGGGCGGGGGCTTTCGCGATACCAGAAGACCAGGGTGCGCGGCCGCTTCTTGAGGATCGACGGCCAATCGGGTCTGCCTGCGGTGTGCTCCTCGGCGTAGTTCAGCGCTTCGGACCAGTATTGGAGGCCTTCGGTGGAATCGGCCACCATGCCGGTGTAGCCGAGATCGGCGAACATTTTCTGGGCGTTATGGCGGAACACATCGGGCGAGGTGTTGTAGCCTCCGATTTCGAGGCCGTTCTGGCGGCTGTTCACGGCGGTGAAGATGGCCAGCGCCACAACGATAAACCCGAGGCCGAGAAAGGCGATGCGCGGCTGGAGGCCCGACGTGTCCGCGGCGGCGGCCACCATTTCAGGCGATGGCGTTTCGCCGGCGGCGAGCGCGGCGGCCAGAGGATCGCCTCCGGGTAGCGCGGCGGAAACGGCGAGCGCTGACGCGGGACGCTGTCCGGGATCGCGCGCCAGGCAGCGCATAATGACGCGCTCCACGGCGTCGTCCAGATCGGGCACCAGCGTGGACGGGCTGGGCGGCTGGCTTTCGTTGCGGGTGCGGACGAGGTCGGCCAGGGTAGCGCTTTCAAAGGGTCGCTTGCCGGTGAACACTTCGTACAGCACCAGCCCGAGCGCATAAATTTCGCTGCGGACGGTGACCTCTTTGCCGTCGAGCTGTTCCGGTGCCATATAGGCGGGCGTGCCATTGCGCACCTCCGCGCCTTCCACATGCCCGGCCAACGCGGCGAGGCCGAAATCGGTAATCAGCACCTGGCCACGCGCATCGAGCATGATGTTGCCCGGCTTCAAGTCGCGATGCAGGACGCCTTTTTCATGCGCTGCGGCGAGGCCCGCACAGAGCTTGCGCGCAATCTCCAGCGCCTTAGCGTCGGGCAGGCGGCCGATGCGGCGCAGCAGCACACCGAGGTCCTCTCCATCGACGTATTCCATCGAAAGGTAAAGCTGGCCATTGATCTCACCCAGGTCGTAGACGCGGCAGACGTTAGGATGCGAGACCTGGCGCGCGATACGCACTTCATTGCGGAAACGGTCGAGCGCCCGCGGATTATCGGTGGCCTCGACGGGAAGAAATTTCAGCGCAACGGTTTGGCCCAGCACCAGATCATCGGCGCGGTAGACCTCGCCCATGCCTCCAGCGCCCAGCTTCGCCACGATGCGGTATCGCTCGGCGAGAAGGGTGCCGGGCACAAAACGTCCGTCGCTGGAGGAAGAAGAGCTAGAGGAAACGCGCAGCCGTGGTTGAGAGGAGGTCGGTGGACTGTCGCGCACGTCGGCCACGGTTTGGGTGGCTGTAGAATCGGCGGCCAGAGGAGTTCCACAGGCAAGGCAAAAACGCGCGTTTGCGGGAAGATCGCTGGCGCATTCGCGGCACTTGGTGGTCCCCATTGGATTACTTTATCATCTGGGCGAGTACAAACACGCGATCCGCCGAGTACCGCGTGATTGTGTGCGATTGGCCGACGAACGGTAACCAGCTCGAAAGGCAGATAGAGGCCTGTGGGGGGCTACCTTCGATGAGCGCGGCATCACACTTCGAGCCCGGCGCGGAGGTCTGCGGCGTGCCGTTCGGGCGTAGCGAAATTCTTCACGCCGGGCGTAAGAAACAGCGCGCAGAATATGGACGCGCCCCAACTCAAAACTGTTCGAGTTTGATGGGCTCCAAGCACCTGGTGGACCTGCCGCTGAAACCGCCCGCAAATGTTGCTGAAGTTCCCGGGATCCTGGGCTACGACCTGAGGCACGGCGCGAGTAAAATTAGCGTGGTGCGGACGCTGGAGTTGGCTGCGCGGCGGCTAATCGGCCGTTAGCGGTATGATGCAAAGCGGATGTTTGCCTGGGAGAAGCAACTCAACCGGTGGCAAGAAGCGGGGCTGGTCGACGACGCCGCGGCGTCGCGCATCCGCGATTTCGAAGCGAAACGACCGGGATTGCGCTGGCCCGCCATCGCCGCCGTCTCCTTTGGCGCGATCATGCTGATGGCCGGCGTGCTGTTGTTCGTCTCCGCGCATTGGGATGAATTGGGGCCCTCCACACGCTTCGCTCTGGTGGTGTTGATGGTTGCTGTGTTCCATGCAGCGGGCGCGTGGACGGCATCGCGAATGGAGCCTCTGGCGATGGCTCTCCACGGCATCGGCACGGTGGTGCTGGGCGCGGGGATTTTTCTCTCGGGACAGATTTTCAACCTTGAGGCGCATTGGCCTTTGGGCGTGATGCTATGGGCGGCGGGCGCGTGGGTGGGCTATTCCTTGCGCCGCGACTGGGTGCAGATGAGCCTCGCCGCGATTCTGACTCCGGCGTGGATCGGCGCGGAGTGGATGGACGCGCATCCTTCGGCTTATATCGCGCGTGTATTGTCGCAAGGAATGCTTCTGCTGGCGATTGTCTATTTCACCGCGCCGGAATCGCGCGCGCTAGTGTGGATTGGCGGCATCGCGTTGCTGCCCGCGGCGTTGGTGCTGATCTTAGGGCGTGAGTTCGGCGATCCGGCGACGGCGGCTGAGTCGGGCGAGGCGTATAGCCTGGCGTACCTGTTGCCTCTGGCCGTGGCGCTGCTGCTGCGCGGGAGATTGGCGTGGATGAACTCCGTGGCCGCGCTCTGGGTGCTGGTGCTGAGCCTCGCGTCGAGGAATTTGAACAGCCCATTGATTTATTTGTGGTGTGTGATGGGGTCGGCGGGCTTGGTCGCTTGGGGCATGTACGAACGGCGCACAGAGCGGGTGAATGTCGCCATGGCGGGCTTCGCCCTGACGGTTTTGTTCTTCTATTTTTCTTCCGTGTTGGACAAAATCGGGAGATCGGCTAGCCTAATCGGATTGGGTGTCCTGTTTCTGGCGGGAGGGTTCGGCCTGGAAATGCTGCGGCGCAGACTGGTGCGCCAGTTGACCGCCGTTGCGAGGGTTTCCACGTGATGAACGCGTTCACCAAAGGCCTGATTTTGTGCGGTGTGCAGACGTTGATGGTGGTGTCTGTCGGCGGGAAAATGCTGTTGGACCGCGCAACGCTGCCCAAGCTGTGGGTGCGCGTCGCGCCGTATGATCCCAATCTGCCGTTGCGCGGCCGCTACGTTTCGCTGACGCTGAATGCCGAACCGCGCGGATTCTCCGCAGGGACGGTTTACGGCCAGGCGATGTATTCGATAGAGGACGGCAAGCTGGTGGCCAGGCCAGCGCCGGGCGAAGGACAGGGCGCGGTCATCGTCAACGGCGCGGTGCAGGCGCGGCTGGCGTATTTTATCCCGGAGCATGTGACCGACCCGTCGATCCGGCCCGCCGATGAAGAACTCTGGGCGGAGGTAACGGTGCCGCGCAGGGGGCCTCCGAGGCCGATTCAGTTGGGCGTGAAGAAAAATGGAATTTTAACGCCATTGAAGCTGAACTGAGTTCGTCGCGTAGAATAAAAGTGTGCGGGCATTGTTTCTGGTCATCGTCGCGACGGCGCTGTTCGCGCGCTCAGCCGTCGACCGCTTGGATTCCGCTCATCTCGAGGCCGTTCACGCGCAGCGTCTTTCCTGGATGAAGGCTCGCACGCATGCGCCGGTTCCGGCGGGCATCTACCAGGACTTTCGTGCCGTTCTGCATGTCCACGCAGAGGACGCCGCACATACCATGGGTACTCGCGCCGAGGTTTTGAGCGCCGCAAAGCTCGCCGAAGTGAAGGTGGTGATGTTCACCGACCATCGCGGGCCGAAGCCGGATACATGGGAGGGCCTGCGCGAAGGCGTTCTATTCATCCCCGGGTCCGAGGACGATCATCTGCTGCGCTATCCGGCGACTAAAGCCGGGCCGGAGCTGCGTTTTTTGTCGCATATCGAAGAGCGTCCGGACATGGCGTCAGCTGGCTTTCAGGGGATGGAGATTTACAATCGCCACACCGACGCCGAAATTCACAAGGACCTGATCGCATATTTGCAGGCCGCGATGAAGGATCCCGGGGCGTGGAAAAAGCTGGCATCGAAGCAGCGCGATTTTCCCGACGAAGTGTTCGCCGCAGGCACGGATGCTCTGCCGGAGTTTCTGGCGCGCTGGGATAAAGAAATCCCGGCGCATCCGTTCACGGGCATCGCCGCCAATGACGCACATCAGAACCAGGTGTTTAACGGCGTGACGTTCGATCCGTATGCCGTGGCGTTCCGGCATGTCAGCACGCACATCATGGCGCGCGAGTTGTCCGAAACGTCCATTCGCGAATCGCTGGCCGCAGGACGCGCCTATGTTGCGCACGATTGGCTGTGCGATCCCACCGGCTTCGCGTTCGTCGCCGAAAATAATCTGGGCCTGTTCGACATGGGCGATACCATCCCGATGGGCGGCATGGCCGTCTCGGGTGTGACGCTGCACGCCGTGCTGCCGGTGGCTGCCAAAGTAAAGCTGATCCACGACGGCAACGTGTTGGCCGAGGCTACCACGGCGCGATTCGATTATTCGCCGAAGGAGCCGGGCTCGTACAGGCTGGAGGCGTGGCTAACGGTGGACGGAGAAGACCGGCCGTGGATTTTTGCCAATCCTATTTATGTTTCGAAGACCAGCGGCCTGATGCTGCCTGCGGGCGAAATTTCTCCGGATGTCGAGCGCCAGAAGGACATTACTTATACCGACGGGGAGCCCGGCGACGCGTCCAAGCACAAGCTGGATCTCTACCTGCCCAAGGGCAAGAAAGACTTTCCGGTGCTGGTGTTCATTCATGGCGGCGCGTGGCGCTCCGGCGACCGTTCGTTGTACGCGGCGATGGGCAGCCGGTTTGCGAAGATGGGTATCGGCGTCGCGATTCCTAGCTACCGCCTGATGCCGCAGCACCCGCATCCGGCGCAGATTGAAGATACGGCGGCCGCGTTCGCCTGGGTCGTAAAAAACATCGGGCAGTTCGGAGGCGATACGGACCGCATTTATCTGGCCGGGCACTCCGCCGGAGGACACCTGGTCGCGCTGCTTGCTCTCGACGATTCGTATTTGAAAAAATATGGCGTTCCGGTCTCGTCCATCCGCGGCGTGGCGGCGCTGTCGGGCGTTTACGACGTTTCCGCGATCAAGGAATTCAAGGACGCCGGACCGGATGCGTCGCCTATGGCGCACGTTCACACCCAGGCGCCTCCGTTTCTGGTGACATATTGCCAGTGGGATTATTTCGGGCTGCCCTTGCAGGCTCGCCAGTTCGCCGATGCATTGAAGAGATCCTTCGACGCGGTGGATTTGGTGTACATTCCCGGCGAAGGGCACATTTCGGAAATGATTCACATCGTCAAGGAGGACGATGCGCTCGCGAAAGCGATTCTCGCGCTGATCCAGTGAACTCTACAAAATTATTCGACTTGGTGGGTGTCGGCCTCAACGCCACCGATACTTTGTTGCTTGTTTCGCACTTCCCGGCGTATGCCGGAAAAGTGCCCTTTGAGGCGGAAATATTGAGTCCCGGTGGGCAAGTGGCCAGCGCGCTGGCGACCGTCGCCAAGCTCGGGCTGCGCGTCAAATACATCGGCACCGTCGGCGACGATGAGCGCGGGCGCGTGCAAATGGAAAGCCTGCACGAGACCGGCATCGATTTGTCCGATGTTGAAGTGCGCGCCAACTGCCCGAACCAGACGGCGTACATCATCATCGACCAATCCACTGGCGAACGCACCGTGCTGTGGAGCCGTCCGAACTGCTTGCGCCTGGAGCCGGAGAGCATCACGCCCGAGAAAATAGCGGGCGCACGCATGCTGCACATCGACGGACACGATACGCCCGCGGTACACAAAGCGGCGCAACTGGCGCGCGGCATCGGAATCCCGGTGACGTGCGACGTCGACACGATTTATTCGGGCTTCGACAAGGTGCTCGATTCGGTCGATTATTTGGTGGCCAGTAGCGAGTTCCCCGGCCAGTGGACCAGCGACCGCGATCCGTTCCGGGCTCTGGAGATTATCCAGAAAGAGCACGGCATGAGGTGCGCGGCGATGACGTTGGGTTCGCACGGGGCCTTGGCGCGCATCGACGGGAAATTCCATTACTCGCCCGCTTTCGTGGTGAATTGCCTGGATACCACCGGCGCCGGAGACATCTTCCACGGGGCCTTCTGTTACGCTGTGCTTCAAGGGATGTCGATTCAAGAGACGCTCGAATTTTCGAACGCGATGGCGGCCTTGAACTGCACGAAATTGGGCGCCCGCGGCGGGATCGCAACACTGGAGGAAGCTCGCGCACTGATCGAACGCGGAGAGCGCCGCGCCAATAAAGACTTTCTGACGGCCGCGCACAAAGCATAATGTTCCCTCTTCGTTCCAGCGAGCGCGTATATTCCACGCCCGCGATCACCATCACGCTGATCGCGCTGAACGTCATGATCTTTTTGTATCAGGCGACGCTGCGTCCGTATGAGCTGAACGCGTTCGTCAGCGAGTTCGGCATCGTGCCGGACCAGATGCGTGGCATGGCGCTGATTACGTTGTTCACGTCCATGTTCTTGCACGGGGGCTGGCTGCACTTGGGCGGAAACATGCTGTTTTTATGGGTATTCGGGCGTAATGTGGAGGACCTGATCGGTGGGCCGAAGTTTCTGGGCCTTTACCTTGCGGGCGGCCTCATCGCGGGACTGGTGCAGATCGTCGCCAACCCGTATTCGCGCATTCCCACCATCGGCGCCAGCGGCGCCATCGCCGCGGTAATGGGCGCGTACCTGATCAAATTTCCGCGCTCCAGCATCGTCATGCTGTTCACGCCGCTGTTCTTCTTCACCATGGACATCCCCGCGCCGATCGTGCTGATTTACTGGTTCGCGCTGCAGTTCATCAGTGGGCTGTGGTCTCTGGGATCGACGGATTATACCGGCGGCGGCGTCGCATGGTTCGCGCACGTCGGGGGATTCATCGCGGGCATGCTGCTGGTGCGATTGATGCCTGCGAGGGTGCGCTGGCGGGCGTGGTACGACGGGGATTGAGTCGAGCCCTTTAGGATCGGTAGAGGCTTATTTCCGAAACCTCCGCGCCGGGCCAATTTGGGTCAGCGCTGAGCGATCTCCAGGCTTGCTCGCGCTCGGATAGCGATTCGAAGCGAAACAAAAAACGCCCGTTCTTCGACCACACCGGACGCAGGCCGTGGCCTTTCCAGATCGCCGGCGCTTTGGTGAACCCGTACTGGCGCAGCTCGAAATATGGCGCGGGCGCGATGCCGCTGAGCATCAGCCGCTGCGGCATTTTCTCCGCTGCGATCGCTTCCACAACCAGTGGTCGCGCGGCGGCCGCGTACAAAAAAAGCCTGCGGGTCACGCCCAATCGACCTTTGGATGCATTTTGTGCCACTCCGTCGCCTGCTCAAACGCGTGCGCGACCCGCAACGGCGCGCCTTCCTCATATAAGCGCCCCGTGAACAGGATGCTCTGCGGATTGTTACCGTTCAGGAATCCGCAAGGCACAGCCACCTGCGGATGGCCTGTGAGGTTGGTGATCTGTAAGGTCTGCGTGCCGCTGGGGACGATCAGCACGTCCCAATCCTTCATGAATGCATCGAAATGTACCTGCAGCAAGGTGCGCTCGCGCATGGCGCGGATGTACTCCACCGCCGGGATGGCGCGCGCGGAGCGGAAGCTGTTGGGCCAATCGCCATTGGCCTGGCCGCTCAACTGCGCCACGCGTCCGTCGCGCGTGATGTCGTCGAACGCAGCGGCGGCTTCGGCGGTAAGAATAATGCCCAGCGGCTGCGCGTTCATCTGCGGCAGCTCCACCGCTTCGATCTTCGCGCCGGCTTTACGCAGCGCGTCGAAGGCGTCGTCGTAGATTTTCTTGCGTGCCGCGACGGCGTCGGGGTTCTGCTGGCCTCCGAAGCCTCCCGTGCGTTCGAACTCGGCTTTCAAATAGCCGATCCTCAGGCTCGAAAGAGGCAGCGCGGGATTCCAGTCGAACGGTGCGTCGATGGTGGTGACGTCGTGGCCGTCGGGTCCATACATGGCGTTCAGGACCAGCGCGGTATCTTCCACGCTGCGGCAGATGGGGCCGATTTTGTCCATGGTCCAGCTCAGGCCCATGGCTCCGTAGCGGCTGACGCGTCCGTAGGTCGGGCGGAGACCGGTGACGCCGCAGCGCGTGGACGGGCTGACGATGGAGCCCAAGGTTTCTGTTCCAATCGAAAAACCGACCAAGCCAGCCGATGTTGCCGACGCCGATCCAGCGGACGATCCACTGGAGCCCTGCTCTAGGTTCCACGGATTCTTCGTCACGCCTCCGAACCATTTGTCGCCCTGCGCCAGCGCGCCCATCGACAATTTGGCCAGCAGCACGGCGCCAGCTCTTTCCAGGCGCTCTATGGCAGTGCAAGTGTACGTAGGCACCTGATCCTGAAACGGTTCCGCGCCCCAAGTCGTCTTAATGCCCTTGGTCCCGAACAGATCCTTCGCGCCGTAAGGGATGCCGTGCAGCGGCCCGCGATACTTGCCGGCGGCGATTTCCTTATCAGCGCGCGCTGCTTGTTCCAATGCCAGATCTTCGGTCAGCGTGATGACGCAGAGCAGCTTGGGCGCGTATTTCTTCAGGCGCGCGAGGTACATCTTGGTCAGCTCTGTGGACGTGACCTTCCGCGCACGAACCAGCGCGGAAAGTTCAACCACGGGCAGGAAACACAGGTCTTCTGGCGTTTTGAACGCGGCCAGCTTCGTCACCCGCGTGGGGAAGAATTTTGACGCGCGCGGCTTGGGCTCCTTGCCCGGCAGCGACGGCCGGAAGTGGAACGCCGGCTCGGTATCGAGCGGCACATCGATCTTACGCAGCGCTTCATACGATGTAAGAGCGCGGTTGACGCCCGGCAGCATCTGGTCGAGCTGCGCGTCGGTGAACTCAAGACCGATCACCACAAGGGCGGCCTTGAGCTGATCCTTCGAGATGCGCTGCGGCGTGTTGTCCTGGCCGCCGCGGCGCTGGGCCTCGGCGTCCAACACGAACCCAGCTTCGGAGGCTGCGAGCATCGCGATCGTGGGGGCAAGGGAAAGAAGCGTACGTCGGGAGAAGTCGGGCATGAATTACAGGATATCGGGAATGGGGCCTCGGATCACGTCCGCAGGATGGAGAACGGAGAGGCCAGGGTAGCGGCGAAAGTCAGCCGTGTTCAAGGTGAGTATGTTTGAGTATGTTTTGGATGCCATGGGAGCGCATCGCAGCCACCAATCGTGCATCGTGAGCTTTTTTCCCCGACACACCATGGTCCGTTACCAAGCGCTGCCACTCGATGTGAATGGCCGGCGTGTCGGGGAGCACCGGGAAAGCGCGATTGACTCGCGCGAGGTAGGTCGCGGCCTTCGCCGGCGCGATCCCGAAGCCATTTTGTTCCTTCGGTCGAGTACAGACGACCCAAAGCTCCACGATATTCTGGGGTACGAGCACGATCTCGCCGGCGGCGTGCAGTTTCTTGACGGCCTCCCATGCAATTGGATGGGCTGGATGATCGCGTTGCAGAACGAGCAGTAGAATGTTCGAGTCGGCCAGGGTCATTTACATCTCGTCTTCGCGAGTGTAAATCGTTCCCGGCTGATCGCCGCGTCGGAGAGCAGGGGAGATCGCGGAAACAAATCCATGAGATCGTTCAGGTCCGCCTCCCATTCCGCATGGCTCAATCCGGCCGTGGGGAAAGCGTAAATGGCGATCGTTTCATCCTCGCTTAACGACCGTCCAAGGAGGGTCTCGGCCGCTTGACGCACGGGCGGCGTCATTTCCTTCACGCGAAGCCCGGTGTTCGCCGCCATAACTTGCCTCCTGCCCATTATCGTACCGCCTCAGCAAATGCTAAATCTATGTGGATGCATTTCTTGCTGTGAGCGCACGGAGCCGAGCGCGATCCGCACTATTCACGGCATTTGGGTCGCGCTTGGCGAGAGCTATGAAGATCGTCGAAAGTCCATCCCACTGCACAGGCTCGCCGTACTTCGCGTTTACCTCGCGGCGCGGATATTTCTTGCGGAAGTCCTCTGCTCCCAGGGCGCCCTTTTTTAAATTACATTTATGACAAATCGTCGCAAGATTGTCGGCCTCGTGCGCTCCACCATGGCTATGCGCTTTGACGTGATCGACTTCGGCTCCAAGATGATCAAGCAGCGGCGCATTCGTTCGCGTCCAGTTTGGATGGTGGTAAGCGAGCTCTGTGATTCCGGCTGCGCGTACGAAGCGATCCATATACTTCATCGCTTGCGCGAGGACTACAATAGCGGCAGATCCGGCCGTCGCTCCGAAACGTCCGTACCTTAAGCGCGGCCGAAATCCTGCCGCGTGGCTTTGGTTTCTCGGGCGTGTCCATGCCGAGAAGTCTACATCAATTGGGCCAGCGGCCCAAGAGCGATGGTGTGAACTATTTCCCCGTCCAACACGCCTTGCGTTTTTCCAGGAACGCCGAGATGCCCTCCTGCGCGTCGTCTGCCACCGCGTTCTGCGACATGACCTCCTTCGCATAGCCGTACGCGCCTGCCTGATCCAGGTCGATCTGGCGATAGAACGCTTGCTTACCCGTGGCCACCGTTAGCGGACTCGCCGAGGCGATCTGTTCCGCCAACTGGCGCGTTTCCGCTTTGAGATTTTCCGGAGCCACGGCGCGGTTGACCAAGCCCCAATCGGCAGCCGTTGCCGCGTCGATGGCGCGCCCAGTGAGCAGCATCTCCATGGCGCGCTTGCGGCCGATGGCTCGCGTCAACGCAACCATCGGCGTAGAGCAGAACAGGCCTATCTTCACGCCCGGTGTCGCGAACGTCGCATCGGTGCTGGCGACGGCGAGATCGCATGTGGCCACCAACTGGCATCCAGCGGCGGTGGCTGTTCCCTGCACCTCTGCGATCACCGGCGGCGGGATGGATTGCAGGGTGGTCATCAAGTGCGTGCACACGTCGAAGATCTCGCGGTAATCGTCGAGGCCGCGGCCCGTCATCTCGCTGAGATCGTGGCCGGAGGAGAACACTTTCCCCTCCGCCGCCAGTATCACCGCGCGCACGTCCTGGCGCGGCGCGATGGCCTGCAGCGAGTCGATCAGCTCACGCATCAAATCGAACGACAGCGCGTTGCGCCTCTCCGGCCGGGTCAGGGTGACAACCGCCAGAGGACCGTCGAAAACAGTTCTCACGTTCGACATCAAGCTACGCCCTCTCGTTCGATCTGTGTCGCGCTATTTCGCGCCGGAAGGTTGTTCGTTGTGATACTCCGCCCAGCGCTTCTTCTGCGCCTCGGCCATCTTCGTTCGAACCTCCGGGCTGAGCACCCTTTTCTTCCGAGGCTCCGCCGGGGCATCGGAGGAAGATGCGGCGGCGGTTGCCGCGGCCAGCCATGAAGGAGGACGGCCCCGTCGTTTTGTGCCAGCAGCGCGGGCGATCCGCTCCAAGGCGAGAAGAGCTTCATCGATGGCGGCACGCTCCGCGCGAAGTTCAGCAATGACTTTTGTGAGCTCCATAATGTATATGATTGTAAACCCGTATTGAGTACAATGAGAAAGTAATGAAAAAACTCATGTGCGTTGTCCTGGGAATGTCGGCGTCTCTGTTCGCGGCGTCGAACGTTTATGACTTCACGTTGAATTCTATCGATGGCAAAGCGTCGCCGCTGGCGGAGTACAAAGGCAAAGTCGTTATGATCGTCAACGTCGCCAGCAAGTGCGGATTTACGCCGCAATATAAAGAGCTGGAAGCGGTATACGAAAAATACCAGTCGCAGGGATTCGTGATCCTGGGCTTCCCGGCGAATAATTTTGGTGGCCAGGAGCCGGGCAGCAATGAAGAAATCAAGACATTCTGCTCCCGCACCTATAGCGTGAAGTTCCCCATGTATTCCAAGATTTCGGTGAAAGGTGCGGACATCGCGCCGCTGTATCAGTTCCTGACCGATCCGGCGTCGAAGACCGGCGGCGAAATCAAATGGAATTTCACCAAATTCCTGGTGGGCAAGGACGGCAAAGTCATCGCGCGCTTTGAAACGCCGGTGAAGCCGGATGCGCCCGAAGTGATTTCCGCCATCGAAAAGGCTCTCAAGTAAGTGGCGAAGATCCTGGTGACGGGCGGAGCCGGGTATATTGGCTCCATCACCGCGTGGCACCTTCGACAGCGCGGCTTCGACGTTATCGTCGCGGACGATTTGTCGCGCGGCCATCGCGCTGCTGTCCCCCAGGAAATTCTCCATGTGGCCCGTTTGCAGGACACCGCCGCGATGGAGAACCTGCTCCACGGCGTGGATGCGGTGGTGCACTTCGCGGCTTTCATCGCCGTTGGCGAATCAACCCGCGAGCCCGCCATGTATTATTCAAACAACGTCGGCGGGTCGCTGTCGCTGTTTGAGGCCATGGCGAGGGCGGGCGTGAACAAGCTGGTGTTTTCTTCTACTGCCGCGGTCTACGGTGAGCCCCGCGTGACTCCTATCCCCGAGGATGCTCCGTTCGCTCCCGTGAGTCCTTACGGCGAATCGAAGGCCATGGTGGAGCGCGTCCTCGGCGATCTGGACCGGTTCCGAGGCGTCCGCAGCATCGTTCTACGCTATTTCAACGCCTGCGCGGCGGAGCCCAAAGCGGACCTGGGCGAAATGCACGAGCCGGAGACGCACCTGATCCCTCTGCTGTTCCGCGCCGCCATGACAGGCGAGCCGGTGAAGATTTTCGGCACCGATTACCCCACGCCGGACGGTACCTGCATCCGCGATTACATCCACGTCGGCGATCTGGCCGCGGCCCACGTGGCCGCACTCGATCACCTTCTGGCTGGCGGCGCGTCGGACCAGTTCAACGTGGGCACAGGGCGGGGCAACACGGTTCTGGAGGTGGTTCGCACCGTGGAAGAGGTCTGCGGGCGCAAGGTGCCCTATGAGGTGGCCGCGCGGCGCGAGGGCGATTCGCCGTCGCTGGTGGCCAATTCGCAAAAATTGCAGGCAATGTTGGGTTGGAAGCCGGAACGCAGCGATTTGAAGCAAATTGTGCGTGACGCCTGGGATTTTTTCGTACAAAATAGCTCATGAGCGAAATGGGCCGTTTGGCCGGTGTGTTTTTCGAACCTGGAAAAGTGTTCGCGGATTTGGCCGGTAAGCCTCGCTGGCTGGTGCCGATCCTGATTTCGATTATCATCGGACTCGGATTCGTATACGCCTTGAATTCGCGAATCGGCTGGGATCAGACCATCCGTCAGAGCATGGCGGCGAACCCGCGCGCGGCGGACATGACCGCAGCACAGCGAGAACAGGCCATCCAGACCGGCGCGAAAGTGGCGGCGATCGTGTCTTGGGTGGGCGCGATCCTCGGGCCCCCGTTCTTTGTGCTGGTGATCGCAGGCATCCTCACGGGGTTGTTCAACGCGCTGCTCGGGACGGACCTGAAATTCAGCCAGATGTTCTCGATCACAGCCTATGCCATGCTGATCCGTGGGATTTTTTCGCTGCTGATCATTCTGCTGATTTACCTGAAACCGCCGGAGGACTTCGACATCCGCTTCAACCCGTTCAGTATTGGCGGGTATTTAAGCCGCGCCGATACGCCCAAGTTCCTGATGAGCCTGCTCACGTCTGTGGATCTGTTCGCCATCTGGACGGTGGTGCTGCTGGCCATAGGATTCTCCGTCGCGTCGAAAAAACTGTCGTTCGGAAAATGCCTGATGGCCATCGCGATTCCGTGGCTGGTGGTAGTGATGGCGCTGGCCGGCATGGCGTCGATGGGGTGACAATGATCCGCGGCTTCGTCGTGACGCTGTTCGCGCTGACCCTGTACGCAGGTTCCCCGTACACGCTCAGCACCGATGGCCTGACCGTTTACGACAGCGTGAACGGCATCACTTGGCTGGCCAACACGAACCTTCCCGCCAGCAACCGTTTCGGCATCCCGGCCTGCACCGGGGTCAGCGTCGGCGTCCAGACCTGTATCAATGCGTCCGGATCGATGAACTACAACGCCGCGGCGGCCTGGGTGGCGGCGATGAACGCCTCGAATTACATGGGGCACAGCAACTGGCAGCTTCCCACGACGCCTCTGAACGACAGCAATTGCGGCAAGACCGGTCCGAACGGGCAGAACTTCGGCTTCGGCTGCACGGCGGGCGCGCTCGCTACCATTTATAATGCCGTGGGCTTGAAATCGCCCAGCACCGCCGTGCCGATTCTCGCCAACCTGGCCGGTCCGTACAGCAACGTGCAGCCCTATCTTTATTGGTCGCAGTCTGTGTCGGGCGCGGGTGCGAGTTCCGGCAACGCCACGTTTTCCTTCGCCACAGGATGGCAGGGCGCGAACACGCTGCCAAATTTCCTGTACCTCTGGCCCATGGTCCCGGGAAAGATTTCGGGCGCTGCCACGGCTTCGACGGTGCACGACCCGGTGACGAATATTACGTGGCTGGCCAATGCCAATCTGGCCGCACCGTTTGGACTGCCACAGTGCACGAACCCGACCACGCCGTCGCTATGCGTTGCGCAGGATGGCGCGATGACCTGGGCGTCGGCCGAGAAGTACATCGCGAATATGAACGCGGCCGCGTATCTGGGCCAGACCAACTGGCAAGCGCCGACCATCGCGTCGACGTGCCCCGGTTACGGATGCACGGGCGCGGACAATCCGATGGGCAACCTATTTTATACGCAGTTGGGCCTGATTCCGGGCGCGGCCGCGGTGGCGACGCCTGACATTTCCTTAGGACCGTTCAACAATCTTCAGCCGTACCTTTACTGGACCTGCCTGGGAACTACGATTGCGGACGGTTGCGGGCCGGTGGGCCCAGCCGCCAATTTCCAGGTGAGCTATTCGTTCGGCTCGGGCTTTCAAGGTACTGATCTACTGGCCAATACACTCTTCGTCACCGCGTACTTCGTTGGGACGCGTACTTCTACCGCAGGCCCCGAAATCACGGAGGTCGCCAACGCGGAAGGCGAAAGCCCGGTCATCGCGCCGAATACGTGGATCGAAATCAAAGGCGGCAATCTTGCTCCGGCGGGCGACGCCCGAACTTGGTCGTCCTCGGATTCTTTTGCGAACAACCAAATGCCCACCGCGCTCGACAAGGTCAGCGTTACGGTCAACGGAAAGACCGCTTACGTTTACTACGTCAGCCCCACGCAGATCAACGTTCTGACCCCTCCCGACGCGATGAGCGGATCGGTGCCCGTCGTGGTGACGAACAACGGAGTTTCGTCGGCTGCCATCTCTGCGCCAGCCCAAGTGCTTTCGCCCTCGCTCTTCGTGTTTGGCGGCGGACCCTATGTTGCAGCCGAACATGCTGTGGGCGGAGGTATCCTTCCATTTATCGGTCCAACATCGCTTTATCCGGGGCTCACTACCCCGGCCAAGCCGGGCGAATTCATCATCCTCTATGCAAACGGCTTCGGGCCAGTTGAGGCAGCGATAGTCAGCGGGTCGGCTTCGCAGTCTGGCATTCTCGCGCCGCTGCCGATGGTCAAAATCGGAGGTGCCGTGGCAACCGTCCAATACGCAGGACTGGTCGCGCCCGGCTTATTTCAGTTCAACGTAGTGGTCCCGGCGGGCCTCGGCAACGGCGACCAACCCATCGTCGCGACGTACAACGGCCAAACCACGCAGAGCGGGACCCTGATCACGGTGCAGCACTAATTCGTGCGGAGTGATTTGTGGGGCGGGCTATCTTAGCCGGCGGCTGTCTTTCAGACGGCCTCATTGTGCTCCTGGACAAGCCGGACCGGAGTCCGGCTGCCGGCTGAAATAGCCCACCCTACAAAATGCGGCTGATTTTGTAGATGGCGCTGTGAGTACCGGCGTTTGGGTGCACGTGTGGGTTTATCAAATGGTCCGCGCGCCTGCAGGGCTATCGGGAGTTTTCGCCGAAGAAGATTGCCATCGCGGAGAACTCCTGTGCCGATCTGGAGGTGGGGTTGGAAGTCATCAAGAAGTGACGCGATTGACAAGCGACTCCACCCTTGGTAGCTTTAAGCCACGGTGGACCACGTTAAGTCTGGGATTGTCCTCGTTCTCACTGCCTTTGCCCTTACGGGGCAGGACGGAAGGCTCAGCGTTTCCGACGCCAAGAAGCTGAAAAATCCCGTTCCTTACACCAAAAAGTCCATCTCCCAGGGACGCGAAATCTTTACCCGCAACTGCGTCGGATGCCACGGTCCCGACGGCAAGGCGCAGATAGACGTGGTGGCCGACGCCACCGATTTGACCGACCCGAAAGCCTACCGCGATGGCACTTCCGATGGCGAAATCTTCCGCAGCATCAGCGAAGGCGCTGGCGCCAGCATGCCCTCGTTTAAGTCGCAGATCGACCATCAGGAAGACCTCTGGCGGCTGGTGAATTACATCCATAGCCTGTGGCCTGCCGAGGCCCAGCCTCCTTTACAAGACAAGGAATAAAACCGTGAGCGAAAAATCCAAGTCGATCGATTCCCCCTCGCGCAGAAGCTTTTTGAAGCCGCTGGCCGCCGGAGCGGTGGCGGCAGCTGCTTATCAAACCAAAATGAACGCCGCGCCGCCTGTTCCTTCCATCACCATTCCAAAGGACCTGCCGGCGTCGTTGAATGAGAACCCGAAGGTCGGCTCCTTCGAAGGGCGCGGCATGACGGGCGCGGAAGTGTTCGCCAAGCTGTGTAAGGAAGAGGATCTGGCCGCGCTGTTCTGCTGCCCTGGCAATTACACGGTGATCAACGCGATCGCCGCTGCGGGTGTTCCTGCGTATGGAGGCCGATCGGAAGGATCGATGTGCGCGGCGGCCGACGGATTTTCGCGCGTCACCGGCGAAGTGACGGCCTGCTCCGGTACCGAGGGCCCGGGCTTCACCAACATGATCATGAATATTGCGGCGGCTAGCAGTGCGCGCACGCCTTTGCTGGTATTGGCCAGCAACATGAACATTTCCGGTGACGACCGCGAGGCGTTCATCCAGACCGGCTATCAGCAGCCCACCACAACCGGCATGAAGAAGTACGGCAAGCGGCTGACCGAGCCGAATCGGGTGTGGGAATACGGCGCCTACGCGTTCCGCAATCTGAAGACCGGCATTCCCGGACCCGTTCACCTGGATTTCCCCGGCGAAGTGCATCGCGCCCGCTTTACTGACGCCGCTAAGCTTTCGGATTACTACGCGAAAGACAAGTACCGCACCGAATCCCGCGCCATCCCCGTCCGTAAGGAAGTGGAGCAGGCGATGGACATGATCAACAAGGCGGAGCGCCCGATCATCGTCGCGGGGCAAGGCGTGTTTCAGCGCAAGGCGTGCGAGCAACTGAAGATCGCGGCGGAGCGCAACGAAATCGCGGTGGTGACCACGGGTCCGATGCGCGGCCATTTCCCCGACGATCACCGTCTGTCGGCTTCCCAATCCTACGACGCGATGTTGAGCGCCGACTTGGTGGTTTTCATCGGGCAGTACTGCATGCCGTCGAAGAGCGAGTATCACTTCAGCCCCGAAGCCAAGGCGATTCGCGTGCATCCTGTGGGCGAAGACATCGGCCGCAACTGGCCCATCGAGCTGGGCATCGTCGGTGACGAAAAAGCG
>Ga0075029_100000733_pt1 | contig 18806 bp, 18 predicted proteins | sample LitLauG_LLR_2013_FD_71391 | JGI IMG/M metagenome (GOLD analysis project Ga0075029, IMG submission 71391) | Freshwater sediment microbial communities from North America - Little Laurel Run_MetaG_LLR_2013 | ecosystem: Environmental > Aquatic > Freshwater > Creek > Sediment | place: USA...
TCCTTGGCGATGGCGACCACCTGCATCTCGTCGGTCCCGGCGTAGATCCGTAGCACCCGGGCGTCACGGCTGAGTTGCTCGACGCGGTACTCGGCGATGTAGCCGTTGCCACCGAATATCTGAATGGCGTCGTCGGCCACCTGGCACGCGGCCTGGGCCGCGTAGAGCTTCATCGCCGACGCCTCCGCCAAGGACGGCACGACGCCCGCGCCCGAGCGTTCGATGTGGGCGAAGACCATGTTGCGCACGTTGATCCGAGCGACCTCCATCTGGGCCAACTTCAACTGGATCAGCTGGAACTCGCCGATGGGCGTCTCCCAGAGCGTGCGGTGCTTGGCGTAGTCGATGGAGAGTCGCACGCACTCCTCGATGATGCCCAGCGACATCGCCGCCACGCCCGCGCGCTCCGTGACGAAGTTGTCCTTGGCGCTCTGGCGGCCACCGCCCGTGGGTTCCTCGGTCTCGCCGAGCAGTCGGTCGCGACCCACGCGCACGTCGCTGAGGAACACCTCGCCGGTCGGCGACGCGTGCTGGCCCATCTTGCGCATCCGCTTGGACTGCTCGAGCCCGTCCATGCCCTTGTCGAGGACGAAGGTGAGGACCTTGCGACTGCGGACGTCCTGGCCGCTGCCGTCGTCGAGCTTGGCGTAGAGCACGATGGTGTCGGCGTAGGGGCCGTTGGTGATCCAGGTCTTTTGACCGTTCAGGACGTACTCGTCCCCATCGCGACGGGCCGAGGTGCGCATGCCGCCCAGCGCGTCGGAACCCGAGTCGGGTTCGGTGATCGCCCAGGCGCCGATCTTGTCGAGGGTCATGAGGTCGAGGGACCATCGCTGCATCTGCGCCGGCGTGCCCAGCTTGTTGATGGTGCCCGCCGCCAGGCCCGTCGAGACGCCGAGGGAGGTCAGCATGCCGGGGCTGACGCGGCAGAGTTCGATCGTCGAGATCAGTTGCGCCGCGGGGTCCGTCGCGTCGCGTCGCTGGGAGGGCTCGCCACTGCGCTTGCGCGCGAGTTGGCGTTCGAAGCTCTCGCGGGCCAGTTCCTTCAACCCGAACACCGAGTACATCTTTCGCAAGATGTCGTACGGGGGCACGTCGTTGTGCTCGAGGTCATCGAGGTGCGGACGGATCTCCTCGTCGACGAAGCGTCGCATCACGGCGATGATCGCCTGATGCTCCTCCGTCCAGTCGTACATCGACTTAGTCTTCTCGACTCACAAGCTTCAACGTATTGCGGTCGGTGTGCATGATGACCGTCGGGTAGAGCTTGTGCTCGATCACCGTCGTCTCGTCGTAGGAGAAGGTGTCCGCCGTGAAGCTCACCGTGACGTCGAATCGAGTGGTGTGGGCGATCTCGTCGATGTGCTTGTTCGACAAGATGCCGTACGTGTTCGATCCGAGCGTCGACTCCAGGGTGAACGAGGTCGCGTCCGGCGCGACGGTGGCGCCAGCGATCAGCGTCTGGCCCCGAGGGATGACGAAGCATCGGGTGACCTGTTGGTTCGTGGCGTCCCACAGCCAGTAGCCGACCTCGGTGTGGAAGGGGTTCTCCTCGGTCCCGCGCCACGCCGCCGTGCGGTAGTCGAGTCCGTAGAGGCACTGGTCGCCGTTGTCGACCGGGCCGAAAGGCTTGAAGACCGTCTTCTCCCGGTAGGGCGTCTCTTCGATCTTGCCCTCGTCATTGTGGAACGAGACGTCGAGCCCGTCCCAGCCCGACTCCCAAGTCCCGATCAGACCCGCCAGTGGTCCCCACAGTTCGTTCGCCATCGTGTTGTCTCCTCAACTTCTGGGCCGCGCCCGCGTGGCAGCCATCCTATGGCGCGACGGAGCGTCCCAACGACGTCGACCCGACCAGCTGCTCGATCAGCGACAAGGTCCCGGTGGCGTGACCCGTGGCGAGGATCATCGGTGCCACGCACAACCAGGGCTGTGCGTGGAACTGCGCCACGTACAGGGCCAGCAGCACCGACTCAGAGATCGCACGGCGAACTCCGGCGACGCCGAGTCGATTCGACACCAGGGCGTTCACACCCATGAGGTTGACGCCCGGCAGCACCTGCCACAGCGACCAGCGACCTTCGAGTTCGCGCGCGGCGAAGGCGAAGCAGGCCGTGCCGAGCGCGACGAGGGCGAAGGCCACGTCGCTGGTGATCACGGCGAAGGCCCGGGTGGTCGGATGCGCGGTGCCGGGCCAGTGGGCGTAGACGCCGACGACGACGCCCAGGCCCGCGTAGACGCTCACGATCCCGTAGTGGACCAGGCGTCGAAGCGCCTGGACGAGCCTCAGTTGCTCGAGCGCTGACGCATCCTCGAGAGGCGCCCCGTAGGGCCGGGTCAGTTCTGACCACTGGGTGCCGGTCCATACGCGCCACGCCCGATTCCCCGCGGGATCCGGGTACCAGCCCGGCGGGACGATGCTCGGCGTCGACGAACTCACGGCACTAGCCTCCCATACAAACCAGGGGAAGGAACAACCGTGAGCCAGACTCGAGGAGCGTCCGCTCCCACCTCAGGAACCCAGGATCACGTGCACCTTGACGAGGCAGTACTCGACTCGGCGATCGGTGACGTCGCGTCGCGCGCCGCCGATTGGGCCTCGACAAGCCCCCGTCAGCGCGCGCGCCTCCTCGAGCGGATCATCGCCGACACCTACGCGGTCGCCGAGGAGTGGAACGACGCTGCGTGCGCGGCCAAGGGTTACGACCCGAGAGGACCTGAAGGTGGCGAGGAGCTCTTCAGCGGCGTCGGCACGTTCTTGCACATGGCCCAGGCCTTTCGCCGATCGATGCTCGAGATCGACGCCAAGGGCCGGCCTCAGTACCCCGGCCCGGTTCGCCACAAGCCCGGTCGGCGCATCGCGGTGCAGGTGGTGCCGGGTAGCCTCTTCGACCGCATCCTCTACAGCGGCCTGAGCGGCGAAGTGTGGATGGAGCCCGGGGTCAACGAAGCCGAGGTGATCGCCACCCAAGCCCAGGCGTATCAGTCGCCGGCGGCGCACATCGGCGTGTCGCTCGTGCTCGGCGCGGGCAACGTCGCCTCCCTCGGCCCGCGTGACGTCCTCACGAAGCTGTTCGCCGAGGGCAAGGTCGTCGTCTTGAAGGCCAATCCCGTGAACGACTACCTCGTTCCGTACTGGCGCCGCGCGCTCGCGGCGCTGATCGACGAGGGGTACTTGCGCATCGTGAGCGGCGGTGCGCAGGTCGGCGCGTACCTCACCCGCCATGAGCTCATCGACGACATCCACGTCACGGGATCGGACAAGACCCACGACGCCATCGTCTTCGGCGTCGGCGAGGAGGGTGCGCGTCGCAAGGCCCACAACGACCCCGTGGTCACCAAGCCGGTGAGCTGCGAGCTCGGCAACGTCTCGCCGGTCGTGATCGTGCCCGGCGAGTGGAGCGCGAAGGAGATCGACTACCAGGCGAAGCACGTGGCGACGATGATCACCAACAACGCCGGCTTCAACTGTCTCACCCCTCGGGTCATTGTCACCCACGCGGGCTGGGCCCAGCGTGACGACTTCCTCGACGCCCTGGAGTCGGTCCTCGCGTCGCTACCCACCCGCCGCGCGTACTACCCCGGCGCGGGCGAACGACGTGCCTCGTTCCTCGCGGCCCATCCCGACGCCCACCAGATCGGCGACGCGAGCGACGACAAGATGCCCTGGACCATCGTTCGCGGCGTCGATCCGACGAACCGCGACGAGATGTGTCTCAACGTCGAAGCGTTCTGCGCCCTGACGAGTGAGACGGCGCTCGCGGCCGACAGCGTCGAGCAGTTCGTCCAGCGCGCGACGGAGTTCTGCAACGACACCGTCTGGGGGACGCTGTCCATGACCCTGATCGCGCATCCTCGCACCATGAGCGATCCGGCGACGGGGCCGGCGATAGAACAGGCGATCGCGGATCTTCGCTACGGGTCGATCGGGGTGAACCTCTGGCACGCCATGAGCTTCGCGTTCGCGACGACCGTCTGGGGCGCGTACCCGGGACATCCCGTGACCGACATCCAGTCCGGGACCGGCTTCGTCGGCAACGCCTATCTCTTCTCGCGCGCCCAGAAGTCGGTCGTGCGCGGTCCCTTCGTATCGAAGCCGGCACCCGCGTGGTTCGCGACCAATCGCAACGCGGCGAGCGTCATGCGCAAGCTGCTCGCATTCGAGGCTCGCCCGTCGTGGGCGAAGATCCCCGGGTTGCTCGTGGCGGCGTTGAAAGGCTAGGGCTTCAACGCGAGGACGGTCGTCACGCCGATCGCGGCGCAGGTCGTCGTGCCGCAGGCCACGTCGACGAGGGGCGACGGCACGTAGGTGGTGGTGGCGTTCACCACCGACGAGTGGTGCACCAGTACGAGCCAGGGGTCGTAGGCGTTCGACTGTCCGACCACCACGCAGGTCGTCAACGACGTGCAGGCCAGGGCGTCGGCGCTCTTCGCGAGAGGAGTGACGCTCCACGTGCGTCCGAAGTTCGACGTCCGGATGAGTCGCGAGCCGTTCGACGTCGTCACCAGCGCCACGCAGTGGCGACCGCGGCAGTCGATCGAGCGCAGTATCTGCCACGTGCTCGGCGTCGCCAGCGCCGTCCAGGTCGCTCCGGCGTCATCGGTCGCGAGGAGAGTGAGCGCATTGGCGCTCGACGTGGACGCGACGAGGCACTGCGTCGACGATGCGCAGGCGACGGCGGTGACCGTGCCATTCGTCATCGGCGTGATCGGCACCGCTGCCGTCCAGGTCAGCGCGCCGTCGCTGGTGAACGAAAGCCGCTGCGTCGCCGCCGCGCCGATGTCGACGAGGGCGCACGTCTCGCTCGCGAAGCAGTCGACCGCGCTGACGTCAAGTCCACCCACCGGCGCGGCGGTGTCGACGACGCTGCGCGTCGTCGCGTCGTATCGCCACACGAGATCACCGCCGGACGAGGAACCGGCGATAAGGCATGCGCTACGCCAACACGACGTCGCGTCGACCGACGGCGAGGTCGTGCGAGGCAGACCCAGCGGCGCCCAGCGTCCGCCGGGCAGCCGGTACTGCGCAACCGACGTCGGACCGAGCGACGCGCTCGAGGTTCCCAGGGCCACGCAGGAATTCGAGCCGGTACACGCGACGCTCTGCAGGGGGACCGAGATGCCGATCGACGGCACGCCGACGGCGTGCGGCATCGACGTCGTGGTGCCGCAGGCACTGAGGGCCAGTCCGGCGATCGCCACCAGCGCGACGCGGCGGGCGAGGATCCGCACGCTGTTGACTGATGGCTTCATGTCGACCTTGGCTCGTGGCGACGACCGTCGCGTGTCGATGTTAGTTTTCTTCCTCGCCGCGAGCCGCGAGACCGTCATTCGCGCGTTCACCTCTCGGGGCCCACCTTCAATGTCTACGCGGCGACAACAAGTCGTCAACGCCACGTTCTGAGGGCGATTTCGAACCGGCGAGGTCTACCCTTGGGCGATGAGCTGGGTCGACAGGGTCATCGGGGTCATCGTCGTCATCCAGGCGATCAGGGGTCGCGCTCGAGGGGCGCTGCTCCAACTCGGCAGCCTCGCCGGGGTCGTCGCGGGCTACATCGCGGGCAGCATCATCGCGCTCCCGCTCTCCTCGGCGATCACCCACGCCCGGTGGCGGCCGCTCCTCGCCCTGGGCATCATTCTGGCGGCGGCGGTGCTCGGCAGCTACCTGGGACTCCTGATCGGTGTGACGATTCGCCATTCACTGCAATTCTTGAAGGTCGGGTTCATCGACTCGATCGGCGGCGTCGTGCTGGGCGTGGGCGAGTCGCTGCTCGTCTGTTGGCTCTTCGCGGGTCTGTTGAGCGCCACCTCCTGGGGTGGCCTCGACCGCGGGATCCAGCAGTCGCAGATCATCGCCGTCATGGACAAGGTCATGCCACCGTTGCCGACGGTCGTGGGCAAGGTCCAAGCACTGTTTCGCTACGGCGACTTCCCGGGCGTCTTCACCACGACGGTAGACCCGACGCTGCGCGGCTCGGCGCCCACAGCGCGGGCGTTGCGCGTAGTGCAGCACCTGACGGCGCCCGCCAACGTGCTCGAGGTGGTCGCCAGTGGCGCGTGTGCGACCACCCACGAGGGGACGGCGTTCTTCGTGGGTCCCCACGAGGCGGTCACCAACGCGCACGTGGTCGCTGGCTCGACCACGGTGAGCGTCGGGGGTGCGCGCGCGCAAGTAGCGCTGTTCGACCCGAAGAACGACATCGCGGTGCTGCGCGTGGCGTCGTTGGACGAACCGTCGTCGTCGTTCCTCGACACCACGCCCGTCGCGGGCAGCGCCGGCCTCGTCGTGGGGTATCCCGGCGCGATGTCACGTACCGGCTCCTACGCGGTGCTGCGCGGTGAGATCACCGCGCAGGCGCGCGACATCTACAACACCACGACCTTTCGACGCGTGGTCCTGGTCGTCGACGCCAACGTGAGTCCGGGGAGCTCGGGCAGTCCGGTGTTCGTCCACAACCTCGTCGCGGGGGTCATCTTCGCCAAGTCCTATGGCCAACAGTTCACGGCGTACGCGGTGCCGGCGGATGTGGTTCGTCGCGACGTCGCGCTCGCCCCCGCGAAGGGGTCGGTCTCGACCCAGAACTGCCTGAACTAACTGGCGCTGCGCACGGCCTGTGCGAGGACGCCGAGGCCGTCGTCCAACTGCTCGTCGGTGATGACGAGCGGAGGGAGCAGTCGGATCACGTTGCCGTACGTGCCACAAGCCAGCGCGATGACCCCGTGCTGGTTGCAGTACGAGACAATGGCCTTGGCCGCCGCGGCGTTGGGGACCTTCGTTCCCGGGTTGACCAACTCCATGGCGAGCATCGCACCGCGACCTCGGACGTCGCCGATGATGGCGACGTCTTGTTGGAGAGTGCGAAGGTTGGCCAACACGACGTCGCCGATCTCGCGGGCCCGCCCGGCGAGGTTGCGGTCGCGCATGGTCTTGATCGTCGCGAGTGCCGCCGCAGCGGCGACCGGGTTGCCGCCGTAGGTGCCGCCGAGGCCGCCTTCGTGCACGGCGTTCATCAACTCGGCCCGCCCGGTGACCGCGGCGAGCGGCATCCCGCCGGCGAGGCCCTTGGCGGTGGTCACCATGTCGGGCACGACACCCTCGTAGTCGACGGCGAACCAGTCGCCGGTTCGACAGAAGCCGCTTTGGATCTCGTCGGCGATGAAGACGGCGCCGTTCGTCGTCGTCCACGCCGAGAGCGCCGGAAGGAAACCTTCGGCAGGCACGACGAAGCCGCCTTCGCCCTGGATCGGTTCGATCAGCAGGGCCGCGACGTTGCCCGCACCCACCTGGGACTCGATGATCGAGATCGCTCGGGCCGCCGCTTCGGCGCCGCTCAGGCCGTCGCGGAAGGGATAGCTCATGGGCACCCGGTAGATCTCGGGGGCGAACGGTCCGAAGCGGTCCTTGTAGGGCATGTTCTTGGCCGTGAGGGCCATCGTCAGGTTGGTGCGTCCGTGATAGGCGTGGTCGAACACGACGATGGCCTGGCGTCCGGTGGCGAGGCGGGCCACCTTCACGGCGTTCTCGACCGCCTCGGAGCCCGAGTTGAGCAGCGCGCTCGTCTTGGCGTGGTCGCCGGGGGTCAGGGCCGCCAGCTCCTCGCAGACTTCGACGTAGCTCTCGTACGGGGTGACCATGAAACACGTGTGGGTGAACGCCGCCACCTGGGCGCTCACGGCGTCGATGACCGCGGGCACGGCGTGGCCGATGGAGGTGACCGCGATGCCCGAGCCGAGGTCCAAGATCTGGTTGCCGTCGACGTCGAGCAAGATGGCGCCGTCGGCACGTTCGATGTAGATGGGGAATCCCTGGGTGAGGCCCGCGCTGACGACGGCCTTGCGACGCTCGTGCAATGCTCGCGACTTGGGTCCGGGCAGCTCGGTGATGACCTTGCGGGCGATTCCCACTGAAGACTCGATCGACGAAACCATGGCATTCTCCTACGACGAGGTCTGACATCGTCAGACGATTCCAGCGTAGTTCCAGGTTGTCGGCGCCCACCAACGAGACGACACGGGTGACCGAAGTCACCCGTGTCGTGCTGGCGGAGGAGGTGGGATTTGAACCCACGGTGCCCGTAGACACAGCAGTTTTCGAGACTGCCCGATTCGGCCGCTCTCGCACCCCTCCGTCGACGAGTCTACAACCCAGGCGTGGGGCGGCCCTCGGGGCGTTCGCTGCGTGCACGTATCCGCTCTACGCTTGCGCGACATGGAGAACGACCGCGACGACGAGTTCATGCGACAGGCGCTCGAGTGTGCACGCGAAGCGCGCGACCACGATGACGTGCCGGTGGGCTGCGTGCTCGTGGAAGACGGCGTCGTCATCGCTTCGGGGGAGAATCGACGTGAAGTCGACGTCGACCCCACGGCGCACGCCGAGATCGTGGCGCTGCGTCGGGCGGCTGCGCGGCGTCCGGGCTGGCGACTGGACGGGGTGACCGCGTACGTCACCCTCGAGCCGTGCGTGATGTGTGCGGGCGCGCTGCTCAACGCCAGGGTTCGCCGAGTCGTGATCGGCGCCATGGATGACAAGGCCGGCGCCGTTGGCTCGCGCTACAACCTGTTGAGTGACCCCCGGCTCTTGCACGAGGCGTCGTTGACCTACGGCGTGCTCGCGGACGACTCGAGCGAACTGTTGCGCACGTTCTTCGCGCTTCGACGACCGGCGTAGCGCCGGCGTCAGCGCGCTGCGTCGGGCGTGTCGTCGCCCTCCGCGAACGACGTCGTCACCACCTGTTCGCGACGGCGCCGGCTTTGCAGCGCGAGTGCGGTGAGCACTGCCCGGTCGGCGTCGGTGAGGGGCGGCGCGACGAGACTGCGCGGATAGAGTCCACGCGCTCGCACGACGTTGCTCTCCGCGGCGTACAAGGTGATGACCGCGGCCAAGTAGAGGAACGACATCAGGCCGAGGATGCTCGCGAAGTAGCCGTAGAGCTGGCTGGCGTGACGAAGTTCGTGGGTGACCAGCCAGGTACCTCCGTACTGCAGGAGGCTCCAGCCGAGCGCCCCGAAGACCGCACCCTGGCGAAGCGTGGACGTGGCGATCACTCGGGGGGTCAGGAAGCGAAAGCCGAGGAGAAACAGGGGTATGTTCACCGCCAAACCAATGACGACGACGGCGATCGCCGCCGGCGTCGACGGACGTCCCGCTGTAACGAATCCAGCCAGGATCGTCGAGACCACGACATCGAGGGCGAGCACGCCCAAGAAGGCGAGGCTTCGGCCCAGTCGGGGCAGGAAGCCAGGGCGCTGCGCGTGTGCGACGTTCCAGACGTCGGCCATCGCGCGCTGGCCTGCCTGGGTCACGCCCAGCGAGCCCCAGAGCAGGATGGCCGCACTGACGACGAGACCTACGGCGGTCGTGGACTTGAGCGACGAGATGCCGCCAGGTCGAGCCAGCTGGCGACCGACGACCGGGAATTGTGCGAGCGCCGAGTGGATCACGCGCTGCTGGAAGGCGACGTCGTTGCCGAAGACGAGTCCGAGCAGGGTGAACAAGAGCAGGAGCAAGGGGAAGAGGGCCAAGAATCCGTAGTAGGCGAGCAGCGCGGCGAGCGAGCCACACCCGTCGTCGCCGTACTTCTTGATCACTCCGTATAGGTACGAGGACGAGCGATGGCGTCGCTGGAACGAATCGATCCACCGAAGGATGTTGTTCATGCGTGCACCTCGCTCGTCTCGTGCGGCCCGCGCGCGCCACGGGGTAATGGGCCGCTGTCGCCTCACGTGGCACCGTAGCCTCGGTGCCAATCGTACGAAGTGTCAAGCGTCTGACACCCTTCCTTCACGATAGGGCAACGTCGAGGCCGTATCGTCACCCGTGCGACGCGTGATCGAACGACGATGCAGACCGTCGCGTGACAAGAGGACTCCGATGAACGACGTAGAACTCATTTGCTTCGACATGGCGGGCACGACCATGATCGACAACGGCCTGGTGATCGAGGCGTTCCGGAGGACCATCGATGGCCTCGAGGTAGAAGGCGACGAAGCGACGAAAGCCGAGCGCTACGTGATCGACACCATGGGCCAGTCCAAGATCGAGGTCTTCACCGCACTCTTCGGGGACCGCGCGACCGCGGCGAACGCGATGTTCGAGCGACACTTCGTCGAAGCAGCCCAGGAACTCGGTGTGAGCGAGATCCCCGGAGCACGTTCGACGATCGAGACCCTTCGCGCCTTGGGCATCAAGGTGGCGCTGACGACCGGCTTCTCATCGTCGACTCGCGAGGACCTAATCGACGTCCTGGGCTGGGCTGATCTCTTCGAGGTGCGCGTGTCGCCCGCGGACGCGGGTCGAGGACGTCCGGCACCGGACATGCTCCTGTGGTGCGCCCTCAAGTCGTCGATCAGCGCCATGAGTACCTTGATGGCCGTTGGCGACACCGCGTCGGACATGCAAGCCGGACGACGAGCCGGTGCGGGTTACTGCATCGGCGTCCTGAGCGGCACGGACGACGCGACGCGCCTCGTCGCCAGTGGTGCCGACGAGGTCGTCGACTCGGTGGTCGACCTCTTGGGTTTCGACTCGCTGACCTCTCGCTGAGCGTCCAAGACGTTCGCGAAGAATCCGTGAAGTCGTCACTCGGAGCAAGCCGTCACGTCACGCAGGGCTAACCCTCGACTCTTACTGTCGTGGCGAGTCACCACCGTGGTGCTCAACTTTAGGAGGCATTGCGCGTGTTGGGAAATAAAATGAAGGTGGCGTTTGCTGCCGGACTTTTGAGCACCGTCGTAGCAGGTGTATCAATGTCTGGCGGTCTTGCGAATGCAGCCACGACGAACTGGTCCAAGGTCCACTCCGCCGCTGCGGGTGGCGGAATGAGCGCACTGGTGAAGGCCGCGAAGAAGGAAGGTTCGATCAACGTCATCACCATCCCACTCGCCGGTTGGGCCAACTACGGCCTGATCATGAAGGACTTCACGAAGAAGTACGGCATCAAGATCAACGACGAGAACCCCAACGGCTCGAGCGCCGAGGAGATCACCGCGATCCAACAGGACAAGGGCCGCGCGTCGGCTCCTGACGTGGTCGACGTGGGCACCAGCTACGCGACCCAGAACATGGGCCTGTGGGCTCCTTACAAGGTGCAGACGTGGAGCCTCATCCCGTCGGCGTCCAAGGACCCGAACGGCCGTTGGTTCGACGACTACGGCGGCTACGTGGCCATTGGCTGTGACACCAAGATCGTCACGACCTGCCCGACCTCCTTCGCCGCGCTGAAGAACCCGATCTACAAGAACCAGGTCGCCATCAACAACGACCCGACGTCGGCGTCGGCGGCCTTCTACGCGGTCTACGCCGCGGCGCTGGCCAACGGTGGCTCGTTCTCCAACATCCAGCCCGGCATCGACTTCTTCGCGAACTTGAACAAGATCGGCAACTTCGTTCCAGGCGGCTCGGCGCAGACCGCGGCGTCGGGCACGACCCCGATCCTGCTGTGGTGGGACTACCTCCAAAACGGTGTCGCGCAGGCGGTTCCCGGCTGGAAGTCGATCATCCCGTCTGACGGCACGATCGCGGCGTACTACACCCAGGCGATCACCTACGACGCACCACACCCCGCGGCCGCGCGACTGTGGGAGGAGTTCTTGTACTCCGCCCTGGGCCAGAACCTGTTCCTCCAGGGATACGCCCGCCCGATCGAACTGCCCGGGATGATCAAGAACCACACCGTGAACCAGGGCTTCTTGGCGAAGCTGCCGGCCGCGCCTAAGGGTGCGCTGACGTTCCCGACCCAGGCGCAGGTCGACGCCGCCAAGGCGACGGTCGCCGCCAACTGGGCGGCCGCCATCAGCGGCGCGGGCTGAGCCGACCAGTCCACGGCCATGACCGACCTCGCCACGGACACCGGCACCTCCCCTTCCGGTGTCCGTGGCGAGGTGCCGAGACCTAAGAGGCTCGCGGGCGCACTGGTTCGATCGATTCGAACCAGTGCGCCCGTCGCGCCGTTCGCCCTGTACGTACTCCTCGGGCTGGGCATCCCGACCCTGGTCATCATCATCTTCGCGTTCCGCTCCAACGCCGGCCACTTCACCACCGACAACATGAAGACCATCCTCTCGGGCGGGCAGTACCTCACCGGCTTCGAGACCAGTCTGAAGTTGGCGTTCGTCACGTCGGTCGCGTCGGGCGTCGTGGGCACGTTCGTCGCGTACGCCATCGCCACCTCGAAGCACGACCTCTTCAAACGCCTCATCGCCGCGACCTCAGGGGTGCTCGCCAACTTCGGCGGCGTCAACCTCGCGTTCATGTTCATCGCGTCCTTCGGACCGGCGGGCATCGCCACGAAGTGGCTCGCGTCCGCCGGCATCAATCCCTGGAACCACGGTTTCAACCTGTACCGCTTCTGGGGCGTGGCGTTCGTCTACATGTACTTCCAACTCCCCCTCATGGTGCTGATCATCACGCCCGCCTTCCACGGACTGCGCGAGTCGTGGCGCGAGGCCGCGGAGAACCTCGGCGCGTCGTCCTGGCGGTACTGGCGTCACGTGGGCCTGCCGGTCCTCATGCCGTCGGTACTCGGCAGCATGCTCCTTCTCTTCGGCAGCGGCTTCGCCGCCTACGCCACCGCCGAGGCGCTCACCACCGGCACGATCGCCCTCACCCCCATCCAGATCGGCGCCATCCTCCAGGGCAACGTCCTGGCGGGTCAGGCCAACATCGCCTACGCGCTCGGCTTCATGATGATCGTCATCTTGCTGATCACGGTGCTCGCGTACTCGCTGTTGCGACGGAGGTCGTCGAAGTGGCTTCGCTAGACCTCGACTACACCCTCGACTCGGTCGAACCCATGGAGCCCTTCGACAGGGGACGCCGACGCAAGATCCGTTGGGGCCGCGGCATCATCCTCGCGGCGGCGGCGCTCTACTTCATCATTCCGTTCTACGCGGCGATGCAGTTCTCGCTCGAGGACATCCAGGGCCATTTCTCGCTCCAGCCGCTCACCGAGCTCTTCTCCCAGCCCGGGTTCCTCTCGGCGACGTGGCTCTCGACCCAGCTCGCGGTCGTCACGATGGTCCTGACGATGTTGCTCATGGTGCCGACCGTCATCTACGTCCACCTGCGGATGCCGCGCTTTCGCCCCGCGATGGAGGCGATCACGACGTTGCCGATCATCATCCCGCCCATCGTGCTCATCGTCGGAGTCCTCGAAGCCTCGCCGCTGTGGCTGAAGTCGTCGCCGTACCTGCTGGCGCTGGTGTACGTCGTGCTCGCCATGCCCTTCGTGTACCGCTCGCTCGACGCCGGTCTCGGTGCGCTGGACGTGAAGACCCTCGTCGAGGCGTCGCGCTCGCTCGGATCGAACTGGTTCTCGACGATCGTGCGGGTACTGGTGCCGAATCTGCGCAGCGCGTTGCTCTCGGCGTCGGTGCTCACCTTGGCGCTGGTCTTTGGCGAGTTCACCATGGCGAGTCTGGACAACTGGACGACGATCCCCGTGTGGATCGCGTTCGCCCCCACGGTGAATCCCAGGATCAACACGCTCGTCGCCATGATCTTTCTCCTGGTGACGGTGGTCGTGTTGATGCTGCTCGTTTCGTTCGATCGCTCGCAGTCTCGAAGAACCAGGAGTAACTGATGCTCAACAACGTCGACGTCACCGCCGCCACGACCGCCGCGCAGTCCGCGCCTCCCTCGGGCGGCGCGCCCGTCGAGCTCGAGAATCTCACCCGGCGCTTCGCCGCGACCACGGCGCTCGACGGCTTCACCCTGCGCATCGAACCCGCCGAGTTCGTGGCCCTGCTCGGACCGTCGGGCTGCGGCAAGACCACGGCGTTGCGCGTGCTGGCGGGATTCGAACGCCCCGACCGCGGTCGGGTGATGGTCGACGGCGTCGACGTCTCGGGGATTCCCGCGCAGCACCGCGACATGGGCATGGTGTTCCAGAGCTACTCGCTCTTCCCGAACATGACCGCGCGCGACAACGTCGCCTTCGGTCTTCGCCTGCGACGCCAGAAGGGCCCGCAACGTCGCTCTCGAGCGCACGAACTGCTGGAGTTGGTGGGACTCGCCGAGCACGTGTCGAAGTACCCCCACCAACTCTCGGGCGGTCAACAGCAGCGCGTAGCGCTCGCTCGCGCCCTGGCGATCGAGCCGAGGGTGCTGCTGCTCGATGAGCCCCTGTCCGCCCTCGACGCCAAGGTGCGCGCCGAGTTGCGCGATCAGATCCGCGAACTCCAACAGCGCCTTTCCATCACGACGGTCTTCGTCACCCACGACCAGGAGGAGGCGCTGTCGATGGCGGACCGCGTGTGCGTGATGTCTCGCGGCAAGTCCGAGCAGATCGCCACGCCCTCGGAGTTGTACTCCAAGCCCGCCACGCCCTTCGTGGCGGAGTTCGTTGGCGTGTCGAGTCGCGTCAACGTCGAACGCACCGGCGACCGGGTGCACCTCTTCGGCCGGGACGTGAAGATACGTGGCGAGGACTTCCGGCTCGACCTCGCGGTCATGGACGCGCTGCTTCGCCCCGAGGACGTCGACGTCGCCGTGGCGAGCGACGGACTCGGCGTCGTCGTGCACCGCAGCTTCCTCGGCGCGACGACCCGACTCGAGATCGGCATCGGGGGCGAGAGCGTGAAGGCCGACGTGATGAGCAGCGCGGCCGGCGAGTTCGAATTGGGGACCCGCGTCAGTCTGAGTGTCAACGCGCCCGACGTGCTCGTTACCGAGCAGCGGCCAGTGCGCTGACGAGCGGCTCCCAGTCGCGCAGGCTGCCGAGCTCCAGACCTTCGACCTTCGCGCAGTCGTCCCACGCGCGAAGCCACAGTGCCTCTCGAAAGCCGGGGTGTTCCTCGAAACGTCGACACTCCTCCTCGCCCAAGAGCCCGCCCTGCGCCTCGAGGGTCGCGCGCGACGTCGCAGAGAGCCGTCGGAGGTAGTCGGGTTCTCGCGTGCAGCGCCACCGTTTCGCCGTGACGTGCAACGCCACCGGCAATGCGACACTCGCTCCGAAGATCGGCGAGAGGATTCTCGCCCCTAGGGCCTCGTGCTCGTCGTCGTCGGCCGCGAGTCGTTCGAGGTCGTCGTCTTGGGTGTTGGCGACGAGGTGGCCGACGTCGTGAAAGAGTGCGGCGACGATGAGCGACTTGCTGGCCTGGTCGTGTTGCGCCAAGGCGGCGCACTGCAGGGCGTGCTCGATCTGGGTCACCTGCTCTCCGTAGTGTTCGTGCCCGCGCTCTTCGTACGTCGCGAAAAGGTCGTGGACGTCGAGCGGGTAACTCACCACGTCGACCAACGCACTTCACTGGTGGCGCTACGCGAACGTGCCCGCGACGTCGACGACCGATGAGTCGATAGGTGATCGGCGAAGCGGATCATGAGCGAATCGTACGGGTGCGAGATGAACCGAGCGTGTCGCACTGGGCCAGATCTGTCGTCGCGTCGTCACCGAGGTGTTGACCAGTCCGTCGCTTCCCGTGGTGGCGAGAGCTCCAGTCGCAGCAGCGAAGCTCGATTGACTGGCGCGCAGTGATCTCGAGGCCCGCGGCGGGTTCGACGTCGACAATTGTCGCCCCTTAGGGGACATCCCTGACACGTCGATGTTCGATCAAGAATGTCGACGCAGGCCGCTGTAGCGTGCGGACGTGCTCCCATCAACTCCCATTCTCTGCGCGACCGCAATGGCCCAAGGGTCTCGTTCGTGAGCTCTGACGTCGCGTCGATCCGTGGTGGGTCGCATTCGCAGTGGGCCGTCGAGACCCACGGGCTGACCAAGCGCTTCGGTGAGAACATCGCGGTGAACGACGTTGAGTTGCGCGTGCCTCGCGGCTGCGCCTTCGGCTACCTGGGACCGAACGGTGCCGGCAAGACCACGTTGATCAGGGTGCTGCTGGGACTGACCCGTGCCGACGCCGGGACCGCGTCGCTGCTCGGCTACCCCGTCCCGTCCCAGCGCGACCGTGCCCTGGCGCGAGTGGGGGCGATCGTCGACGAGCCGCGCTTTCACGGTCACCTGAGCGGACGACAGAACCTGCAGATCCTCGCCGCCGCGCGCGAACCCGCGGCCGCCGGACGCATCGACTCGTCGCTCGAACGTGTGGGCATCTTGCACCGGGCGGACGACCGCGTCTCGAAGTACTCGATGGGCATGCGCCAACGTCTAGGCGTCGCCGCGTGCCTGATAGGCGATCCGCAACTGCTCATCCTTGACGAACCGATGAACGGTCTCGACCCCGCCGGCATGCACGAGATGCGCGACATGATCCTCTCGCTGGTCGCCGAGGGGCGCACGGTTGTCCTCTCGTCGCACCTCCTCGACGAGGTCGAGCGGACCTGTGACGCTGTGGCCATCGTCGACCGGGGCAGGGTCATCCGTCAGGGTCCGATCGCCGAACTGCTCTCGGGGGCCGCGGTCTCGCTCGAGGTCGAGTGCTCGGACCCCGAACGTGCTCGCGAGCTGATCGGTCGCCTGGCACTCCAGTCGGTCGTCGAGCTCACGCCCTCGGGTCTGACGATCACGCTGCCAGCGGGCACGTCGCGCGACGTCGTGGCCGAGATCAACCGGGTGTTGGTGGAAGGTTCGCTCTCGGTGTATCGACTCCAGGAGATCCAGGTCTCACTGGAGTCATGGTTCTTGCAGGTGACGAGCCGATTGGGGGCAGAAGGGTGACGACCATGGACGCTCCACTTTCGCCGCTGAACGCTCTCTCGGGCCGCGCGGCGGTTGACACTGATCGCCGCGGGTCGTGGGTGCCGACGTATCGCATGGTCACGACCCGGTTCATGGAACTGCGAAGGCGCCGCGGACTGATGATCGCGTTGGTGGTGGTCAACATAGGAATCCCCACGGTGTTCTTGGCGATCCGATTGCTTCTTCACGCCGTTGACGCCAAGACCTACGGTCCGGCCGGTGGCTACGACACGTTCACCAACATCGTGGCTGGCGTCATGTACGTGTTCGGTTTCATCATCGCCGCGACGCTCGGTTGCACCGCCGGTTCAGCCGACCTCACCGAGGGGATGTTCCGCCATCTCGTCGTCACCGGCCGGTCGCGTCTCGCGCTGTACCTGGCTCGGATCCCGGCGGGTCTGGCGATCATCGTGCCGATGGTGGCGGTCGGTTTCGCCGTCGTGTGCATGGTGTGCGTCTTGGCGGCCCCCAAGGTCATCAACTACAACGGCGTCAGCGTACCGGCCGGACTCTCGCAGACGGGATTCGAGACGTGGGCGGGGAACCATACCAACGACGTGATCTGCCAGTTCGGCTACGGCCCCAAGGCCAACGTCAACATCGCCTGTCGCTACAACCCTCGCACCGGCGGCGTCATCGACCTCAACCAATCTCTGGGGAAGAGTGGTCTGCCACCGACGCCTGCGCAGATCAAGAGCGACGCGATTCGCATCGCCCAGCAGGACTATCCCGCCTACAAGCTGTACTTCCTCTCGCCTCCGATCTCGCTCATGGTGAGTTCGGGTCTGTGGATCGAGCTTGAGGCGGTGATCGGCTTCATCGTCGGCCTCGGTCTCGCCTCGCTGATCGGTCAACGCACGGTCTCGGTGATCTTGATGATCGTGCTCGAGTTGATCCTGACGCCACTCTTCTCGCGTGCGCACGTGCCGCACATGATCAACGTCCAGCGCGGGATCGTGGGACTCGCGACGGCTCACCTCGAACCTAGCGGCCTACCCCTGCTCTTTGGCGGCGACGGCGGCGGACCCTCGGGAGTACGGACGGCGTCACTGCTGGTTCCCGAGACGAGGACCGTCGCGGTGCTCGTCATCATCGGATGGCTGGTCGTGTGGACCGGCCTCGGCGCCTGGCGCATGATGACGCGCGACGCTTAGCGCTCCATGCTCCGCGGCGACTCGCATCGAGGGGTCATTCCGCGTTGTCGGCTGGCAGTGCTTGGCGCGAAGTGGACTACTCCATCGTCGTGAGTGCCGCCGCCATCTTTTGGTGGATCAGGTTGACCGCCTGCAGGGGCCGGATCATCACTCGGAATTCGATGATGCGACCTTCGTCGTTGAACGTGATGATGTCGACGCCATTCACGTACTTGGTGTCGATGACCGTCTCGAACTCGAGGACCGCCGTGTCGCCCGAGAGGACCTCTTTCGTGTAGCGGAACGATCCGCCGGTGTTCGAGTCGGCTTGCGACGGATCACCCGGGAACGTCTGTCCGGCGGCGAGGAGATAGAGCTTCGTGACGACGCGGCCGCGTTGCGGGGTGAAGACGATCGGGGAGTAGAAGACGACATCGTCGTCGAGAAGGGCGTCGAGGCCCCCGGGAAACTCACCGCGAAGGTACGCGTGCCACCCGGCGACGAACTCGTGGATCATCCGCCAAGCCTAGGAGAGCGACGACCTCGGTGCCGTGTCTCGCTGCAGTCGCACCAGCGCCGCGTACGTCGCGCGCAGCGCACCGTCGTGCACGAATGTCGCGTCACCGGACGGTGCGGTGACCGTTCGTCGGCGTGATTGAAGTCGTCGCATCGAGTCGTCACCCGCCGGCCATTGCGCCGATCACGTAGAACGGCTCCTCGCCGCTGGCCACTCGGTCCGGAAGGGGTGCGTCCATCGGCTCGTGCGAGAGGTCGAGTTCGCACGCGAAGAACCGCACGAAGGGACGTCGTTCGTTGTTGGTCGGATTGCGTATGGTGCCGAGCAGCGCCGGGAAGCGAGTCTCCAATTCGTCGATGACGGCGCCGGACGTCGCGACGCCTGTCACGTCGAGGTGCACTTCCTTGTTCACGTTGGCGAGGACTTTCAAGTGCGCCGGTAAGACGACGCGGATCATGGAATCGTTTGGACTTCGACCGAGAGGACGGCGGGTAGGTCGCGAACGATGGCGTCCCAGTGGTCACC
>Ga0075029_100000734_pt1 | contig 18787 bp, 5 predicted proteins | sample LitLauG_LLR_2013_FD_71391 | JGI IMG/M metagenome (GOLD analysis project Ga0075029, IMG submission 71391) | Freshwater sediment microbial communities from North America - Little Laurel Run_MetaG_LLR_2013 | ecosystem: Environmental > Aquatic > Freshwater > Creek > Sediment | place: USA...
ATCGACTTTGCCCACTCTCCTCTATACGTGAATACCGAGCTGAAGCCTTGGACGGTGCCAGCCGACACGCCCCGGCGCGCCGGAGTAAGTGCCTTCGGTTTTGGCGGCACCAACTTTCATCTCGTGCTCGAAGAGCACATTCCCCACCGGCTGAGCGGAAATGGAATGAAATCCGTGGCCGTTGGCACGCTTCCGCAAGGTGCCATCCATGAGGTAGTCATGAACGCGAAACCAAATTCCCCCACCTCGGCGTCACCTGTTTCTCCCACCGCCTGCAGGGCACCTCTGCGGGGCGCGCTCGTGATCGGTGGAACCTCCGAGGCTGCTCTCGCCGATCGCCTTCGCGTTGTCATGACCGATGCTCAAGCCGGTCGCGCACCTGCGCCAGCAGCTCCCGCCGAAGCGGACCTGCGCGCGCCCTTGCGCCTGGCGATTGACTACGCCGATGCCGCGGACTTGGCACAAAAGTCAGCCAGCACGCTCAAAGCCCTCGTTGCCAATCAGCCCGCCATTTGGAAAGCTCTGCGCGCGCAAGGCATCTTTCGCGGGCAAGGCCCGGCGCCGAAGGTTGCATTCCTCTACACGGGCCAGGGCTCGCAGTACGTGAACATGCTGCGGCCGCTCCACACCGCGGAACCGATTGTCGCCGAGACCTTCGCTGAGGCCAATCGAGTGATGACCCCGCTACTTGGCAAGCCTCTCACCGATTTTGTTTTCGTGGACCAGACCGACCCCGCCGCCGTCGCGAAGGCCGATGATGACTTGCGCCAAACCGCTATCACGCAGCCGGCCGTGCTGGCCATCGACCTCGCACTGACCCGGCTGCTGGCGGCTTACGGCATCAAGCCCGACATGACAATGGGGCACAGCCTGGGCGAATACGGAGCCCTCGTCGCCTCCGGCGCTCTGCCCTTCGAGGATGCGCTGATTGCCGTCAGCGCCCGCGGACGCGGCATGACTCGTGTGGCCGTGGCTGACACGGGTAAGATGGCGGCCGTTTTCGCGCCGCTGGATGAAGTCGAACGCATCCTGATGGGGGTCCAGGCCTACGTCGTGATCGCCAACATCAACAGCAACCACCAGGCCGTCATTGGCGGTGCGAGCAACGCGGTCACTCAAGCCATGGAAGTTCTCAAAAAGGCGGGCTACGACGCATCGGAGTTGCCGGTGAGCCATGCGTTTCACACCTCGATTGTGGCGCCGGCCAGCGAACCGCTGCGGCAGGAACTCTCGCGCCTGCGCATAGAGTCTCCGCGCCTGCCCATCGTCGCCAACGTAAACGGAGAGTTCTATCCCACCGGACCTGGCGTCGTACCGCAGATGTTGGACCTCCTCGCCCGGCAGGTCGCGTCTCCCGTGCAATTCGTTAAAGGCCTGCACACGCTCTATGAGGCCGGGGCGCGCATCTTCGTAGAAGTTGGTCCTAAGAAGGCTCTGCAAGGGTTCGCGGAAGATGTCCTCGGCGACCGGGGCGATGTGGTTTCGCTGTTTACCAATCATCCGAAGTTTGGCGACATCGCATCTTTCAACCAGGCATTGTGCGGCCTTTATGCGGCGGGACTGGGCCGTGGCACAGTGGAGGTTGTTGGCGAGAAATCGGTCGCTTCGGTCTTGGCGACGCCGCCAGCGGTCGGGAAATCCAAGACCATCGCAGGAACACTTCCTTCAGAGGGTTCCTCGGTTCCGCAGTCGCGGAACGGCGATCAGTACGCAGAACTTGGCCACTACTTCGCCGACGTCCTCGAGCGCGGTTGGCAGATGTATCGAGGAGAGGAGAGGACCAATGCGGCAACTCCGGTCGTGATCACCGGCGCAGCCCTGGGCCTGCCGGGAACCGAACACATTTTTGATGATGGCAATCTGGCCGCCATTCTGCGCGGCGATCAGTTCATCGATCTCATTCCAGCGCGCTTCCGCCGCGCCATGCTCGACAAGCACATCACGCGCCTGCTTAAGAGCGACAACGGCGGACCTACCTTCGAGACCATCAATAATGTCGCCGACGTCATCAAGCTGGCGGGCCGTGGCGGCGCCTTTGATCTGGAAAAAGAATTCGGCATTTCCGCCGACCGCCTGGCCGCTCTCGATCGCGTTACCCAACTGGCGATCGCTGTCGGCCTCGACGCGTTGCGCGATGCTGGCATCCCTCTGGTCATGCGCTACAAGACCACCAGCAAAGGAACGCAGCTACCGGATCGTTGGGCCTTGCCTGACGCTTTGCGCGACGACACCGGCGTAATCTTCGCCTCGGCTTTCCCCGGCTACGACTCCTACGCCGATGAGATGGGTCGCTACTACACGGATCACTCCCGCCGAGAGCAGTTAGGCCTGCTGGAAAGCCTGCTCGCTCGATCCACAAAATCGAATGGCGATTCCGTGCTCGAGCAGGAAATGGAGCGGCGCCTGGAAGAGTTGCGGGACACCATCGAGAAAAATCCCTACGTCTTCGACCGGCGCTTCCTGCTCCGAGTTCTGTCGATGGGACATTCGCAGTTCGCCGAATTCATCGGCGCTCGCGGCCCTAACACACAAATCAACTCGGCCTGTGCCAGCACCTCGCAAGCGGTCGCGCTTGCGGAGGACTGGATCCATGCCGGGCGCTGCCGCCGCGTGGTCATCGTATCCGCCGACGACGTAACCTCCGACCATTTGATTGACTGGTTTGGCGCCGGATTCCTGGCCAGCGGCGCGGCCGCAACGGACGAAGTCGTGGAAGAAGCGGCTACTCCCTTTGACCGCCGCCGTCACGGCATGATCGTCGGGATGGGCGCCGCAGGCCTTGTGGTCGAGTGCGCCGACGCTGCACGGGAACGCGGGATTCAATCGATCTGTGAGGTGCTGGCCACCGTTACGGCCAACAGCGCCTTCCACGGGACTCGCCTCGATGTGCAGCACATTGGCCAGATGATGGAAAACCTCGTGTCGCAAGCCGAAGCGCAACGCGGCATCTCCCGTAAGCAGATCGCACCCCACACGGTTTTTGTTTCCCACGAAACCTATACGCCCGCGCGCGGTGGCAGCGCCTCGGCCGAGATTCACGCCCTGCGCCGCGTATTCGGCGACGTGGCCGATCAGATTGTCATTGCCAATACGAAGGGCTTCACTGGCCATGCCATGGGGACGGGGATCGAGGATGTCATTGCCGTGAAAGCCCTCGAAACCGGATGCGTGCCGCCGGTCGTGAACTTTAAGGAAGTCGATCCCGAGTTGGGCACCTTGAACCTTTCCAAGGGCGGCGTCTATCCCGTCGAGTACGCGTTACGCCTGGGTGCAGGATTCGGTTCGCAAATCAGCATGACCCTGCTGCATTGGGTAGCGACGAAAGATGGTATACACCGCCGCCCCAACGCATTGGGCTATGCCTACCGGATCGTCGACGAAGACTGCTGGAAGACCTGGCTGAGCGGAATGGCGGGATATCCAACGGCTGAACTGGAAGTAGTGAACCGCACTCTGCGAGTTCGCGATCAAGCGGCAATCAACCGTGCTGCCGAAGTCGCGCAGAAATCTCAACCGGCCGTTGCCTCCGCGCCCGTGGCGTCACCGGAGGTTGCCATTGTTGCTGCACCGCCGCCTGCTCCGCGCAACGTCGTCATCGAGCCAACGCTCGACATTAGAACACCTGCAGCTACGGCTCCGTTAACGCCGAAGTCTACGGTGGCAAGCGATCCGGTGAAAGAGCGGGTCTTGGCGCTGGTGGCTGAAAAGACCGGCTATCCGGTGGACATGCTCGATCTAGATCTTGATCTCGAGGCGGACCTGGGGGTCGATACGGTGAAGCAGGCTGAGGTGATGGCCACAATCCGGGAAGCTTACGGCATCGCCCGCGACGACAAAATCAAACTGCGCGACTTCCCCACACTCGCACACGTGATCCGTTTCGTGTACGAGCGGCGACCTGATCTTAGTGCTGCGCAACCTACTCCGACTCCACCGGCAGCGGTCGCGGAAGCGCCCAAAGTCGAAGCTGTCATCTTCGCACCCACACCCTCAACTAGCACCGACGCCGATCCGGTGAAGGAACGCATCCTCGCGCTGATGGTCGAGAAGACCGGATACCCGCAAGACATGCTCGATTTGGATCTCGACCTCGAGGCGGACCTGGGCGTCGACACGGTGAAGCAGGCGGAAATGTTCGCGGCGATCCGAGAGATTTACAACATTCCGCGCGACGAAAACCGCAAGCTCCGCGATTACCCCACGCTGGCCCATGTCATTCGATTCGTGTACGAGATGCGGCCCGACTTGGCGGTCACGGCTGCAGGCTCATCTTCGTCGGTCGCTCCAACTACCACCGAGGTGCTCGCGCCTGCCCCCACGCCAGTCGTGACTCCGGACACTTCCGATGACCCCATCAAGAAAAAGATCCTGCAGATCGTGGCAGAGAAGACGGGTTATCCGGAAGACATGCTCGACTTGGATCTTGACCTGGAAGCCGACCTAGGCGTCGACACGGTAAAACAGGCGGAAATGTTCGCTGCAGTACGAGCCGCTTACAACATTCCGCGCGATGAAAATCTTAAACTACGGGACTTCCCTACCCTGGCTCACGTGATCAAGTTCGCACGCGACCGGTCGACGATCGAGGCTCCTGCCCCCGTATCCACGGCACTAGATCAATCGGAAGCAAAACAGAAGCCAACAGAATCCTCACCCGCCGCCCCACGTCCACTGCTCGCCAGTCTCGACGCTGCCAATCGTGTCCCACGACGCGTGCCGATTGCGATCCTGCGCCCGCCGCTCTCTTTCTGCAAAACAACCGGCGTGAATCTCGAACGCGGCTGCCGTGTCATCGTCATGCCGGACAAAGGCGGCGTGGCCGAGGTGCTGACGAAACGCCTGCAGGCATTGGGCGTGGAAGTCCTCCGCATCGACGGCACGCCGGACGCTGACACGCTAACCAGTCTCCTCAAGAGTTGGCTCGCGGCCGGTCCCGTTCACGGAGTCTACTGGCTCCCCGCGCTTGATGCGGAAGGAAACCTCCGCGAACTGAACGCCGCTGCGTGGCACGAGGCCTTGCGTGTGCGCGCGAAATCACTCTACGCGACCATGCGTACTTTATATGAGGATGTAGCGCGTCCAGGAACATTTCTCGTAACCGCCACGCGCATGGGTGGGCACCACGGCTACGACGAAAGTGGCGCAGCCTCTCCGCTGGGGGGGGCGGTCACGGGCTTTGCCAAGGCCTACAAGCGGGAACGCATGGCGTGCCTGGTCAAAGCTGTCGACTTTGAGGGAAACCGCGATGCAGCCGATCTCGCCGGCCTGTTGATCGAAGAGACCCTGCGCGATCCCGGTGCGGTTGAGATCGGATACACCGGAGATCAGCGTTGGACCATCGGCCTGCACGAAGAGTCGGCCGAAGATGGCCAGCCCGGTATGATGCTGGACAGCAACACGGTGTTCGTGATCACCGGCGCGGCCGGAAGCATCGTCTCGGCCATCACGGCCGATTTGGCTGCTGCTTCTGGCGGAACTTTTTATCTGCTCGATCTGGTGCCGCAGCCTGATGCGGACAATCCGGATCTCAAGCGCTTCGTAACCGACAAAGAAAACCTCAAGCGCGAACTTTTCACGCGCATTCAGGCCCGCGGCGAGCGCGCCACTCCCGCGCTCGTCGAAAAAGAACTTGCCGGCCTGGAGCGAGCGCAGGCCGCCCAGACCGCCATCGACGCCGTGCGCGCCGCGGGCGGCACGGCCCACTATTTCACCGTCAATCTCGCTGACGCAGATGCCATGGCCAAGGTGATCGAGCAGGTCCGCCAGCGCCACGGACGCATCGACGTACTGCTGCACGCCGCCGGTATTGAGCGAAGCCATTCCCTGGCCGACAAAGACCCGCACGAGTTCGACCTGGTCTTCGACGTCAAGAGCGACGGATTCTTCAGTCTCTTACACGCGATCAGCGACATGCCACTCGGCGCAACGGTGGCTTTCAGTTCGATTGCCGGCCGCTTCGGCAACGCCGGCCAGACCGACTACAGTTCCGCCAATGACCTGCTTTGCAAGATCACTTCCAGTTTCCGCACGACTCGCCCAGCAACGCGCGGCATCGTCATCGATTGGACGGCATGGGGCGGCATCGGCATGGCCACGCGCGGCTCGATCCCGAAGATCATGGAACTTGCCGGCATCGACATGTTGCCGCCTGAGGCAGGCATTCCGCTGATCCGGCGCGAACTCACTGCGGGAGCGACGCGCGGCGAAATTGTGATCGGCCAGCGTCTCGGTGTTTTTCTCAATGAATGGGACGCGACTGGCGGACTTGATTCGTCGGCCGCAGAGGCCGCTATGAAGCCTTCTCCGGCAATTGGATCCCTAGCCGGACCCATGATCAGCAGAATGGTGTCGCTCGGCCTGTTCGATGGTTACACCGTCGAGACGACTCTGGATCCGCACGAGCAACCCTTCCTGCATGATCATCAGATTGACGGTACTCCGGTGCTGCCCGGAGTGATGGGCATCGAGGCATTTGCGGAAGCTGTTCTGTGCCTGCTTCCCGGATGGCATGTCGAAGCCATCGAAGACGTAAACTTCCTCGCGCCCTTTAAGTTCTATCGCGGTGAACCCCGTGCGCTGCGCATCGGGGTCCGCATTCATCGGCGGGGCGACCAGACGTTGGCGGAGTGCCGACTGATCGGCCATCGCTCCCTGCCTAATCAGACCGAACCACAAGCCACAACACATTTCACGGCGCGTGTGCGCCTGGCGAAGGGGCCCGTGCCCGCAACAGTTGAGAGGGCATTCGTTGCGCCCAGCATCAACGGTATCGAAGCTGCCGACATTTACCGCATCTACTTCCACGGGCCCGCATACCAGGTCGTCGACGAGGCATGGTGGGATGGACAGCGCGCCGTTGGCCGGTTGGCACAAGGCCTCCCGCCCAATCATCATCCTTCTGAAGTGCCCACGGTCATGGCGCCGCGCCTGATCGAGCTTTGCTTCCAGACCGCGGGAATCTGGGAGCTGGGCGCACAGAGCCGCATGGGCTTGCCACAGCATGTTCTCGAAGTCTCCTTGCTTCGGGAGCCAAGTCTGGCCGAAGGCCGTCTGTATGCGGTGGTCACTCGCGGCACGGTTGACGGAAGCTTCGATGCGGAAGTTCTGGACACGAAAGGAAATTGCTATCTGCGTCTCACGGGCTACCGGACGGTGGCGCTCCCCGACGGCGTTGACGCTCAACGCCTGGAGAAGCTGCAGGCCATCATGTCAGGAGAAGCCCTTTTGGCAGTCTAACCCAGCAATTCCGCTAGTCACAAATTCGTCTCGTCGGGGCGCTTATGCCAAACGAATTCCAGCGCGTTGCCATCGTCAACCGCGGTGAAGCCGCCATGCGATTCATCCATGCGGCGCGCGAGTTTAGTCGCGAACACGGAGTGCAACTGCGCACCATCGCGCTCTTCACGGAGCCCGACCGTCACGCCATGTTCGTGCGTGAAGCGGACGAGGCGGTCTCTCTCGGGGCAGCCCAGTTCACGGATCAAGACACGCACCTGAGCAAGAGCAGCTATCTCGACTACAAGCGCCTCGAACAGGCGATGGCGGCGGCGCGCGCGGATTCGGCCTGGGTGGGATGGGGCTTTGTCGCGGAACATGCGGCGTTTGCGGATCTGTGCCACGAAATGGGAATCGTATTCATCGGGCCAAGCGGGGATGTCATGCGGCAGCTCGGCGACAAGATCGCCGCCAAACGTCTGGCGGAGCAGTCGCAGATCCCGGTCGCCCCATGGAGCGGCGGGCCCGTGGAAACCCTCGCCGACGCCCGGTCTCATGCGGAGCGTTTAGGTTTCCCTCTCCTGATTAAAGCCACGGCGGGCGGCGGCGGTCACGGAATACGCTTGATACGATCCACGAGCCAACTGCCACAAGCCTTTGAGCGTGCCCGCAGTGAAGCATTCAAAGCTTTCGGAGACCCCACTGTTTTTCTAGAGCACGTAGTCGAGGACGCACGCCACGTCGAGGTGCAAATCATCGCCGACCAATACGCGACCACGTGGGCTGTGGGCGTACGCGATTGCACGATTCAGCGCCGGCATCAGAAAGTGCTCGAAGAAGCGCCCTCCCCGGCGCTGACTCCACAACAGGATCAGTACTTGCGCGAAGCCGCGGTTCGCCTGAGCAAGGCTGCGGGCTACTGCAATGCCGGCACGGTGGAGTTTCTTTACCATCCGGAGTCGCAGCAGTTCTTTTTCATGGAGGTGAATACACGGTTGCAAGTCGAGCATCCGGTCAGCGAATGCACCACCGGGCTCGATCTTGTGAAGCTGCAGATTCACATTGCGCGGGGCGGGCGGCTGGAAGGAGATCCCCCGCGCAGCACCGGGCACGCCATCGAGGCACGGCTGTATGCAGAAGATCCGGGCAACGATTTTGCGGCGGCGCCGGGCACGCTCTCGCGCTTCCGAATGCTGACCGGCCCCGGTGTGCGAGTGGACACCGGTGTTGCCGAGGGCGACAGTATCCCGCCCGAGTTCGACGCCATGGTTGCCAAAGTGATCGCCTACGGCCAAACCCGGAAAGAGGCACTGTCCCGTCTCCAGCGGTCGCTGGCCCAGAGCGTGATCGTCGTCAAGGGTGGCGCCAGCAACAAAGCGTTTCTCCTGGGAATGCTGAGCCGTGAGGAAGTACAGAGTGGAGAGGTGACTGTCGGTTGGCTCGACCGGATCGGAGAGCAGGGCGGCCTCCTCGCCAGGAAGCATGCCGACATAGCTTTGGTGCAGGCGGCAATCGATGCTTACGAAGCCGAGTTGGCCGTGGAGCAAGCCCAATTCTACGCGTCCGCGGCGCGGGGACGGCCACAGGTGCGCAGTGAGATCGGCCGCGTGGTCGCCCTGCGCTATCGCGGCCATCTCTACTCCCTCAAGACTCGCCGCCTCGGGCCGCAGGATTATCGTATCGAGATCGATGGATCCCGAATCGAGGCCCACCTTGATCGCCGAGACCAGTTTGAATGTTGGCTCACCGTCTTCGGCCGTCGCTTTCACATCGTCTCAATAAGCCAGGGAGTAAGTTCTCGCATTGAAGTGGACGGCGTGGCTCACCAGGTCGATCGTGATGACGGAGGCGTGGTGCATGCGCCCGCCCCATCGGTTGTCGTCTCGATCGCGGTAAAGGCAGGTGACACGGTTGACGTCGGGGATCGCCTCGCCGTGCTCGAAGCCATGAAAATGGAGACGCAGGTGGTCGCACCATTCTCCGGCAAAGTACGAAAAGTAATGACCATGCCGAATGTGCAGGTCGATGCCGGAGCTCCGCTTCTCCAAATCGAAGCGGCCGGGGGGGACGATTCGATCGGGACGCAGAAGCGCGTGATCTTCGGAGAATCCCAAACTCGGCACGAATACAGGGAAGCCACGTGCATCGAGTCTCTCAAGGAAATCCGCCAGGTCATGCTGGGCTTTGACCTTGACCCCACAGATCATGCCCGCCGTCTTGCCGTATGGAGCCAGACCTGCCCGGCTTACAGCGACCATATCTGGCAACTCGAGGACGAGATTCTCAGCATCTTTACGAATACATGTTCTCTGTTCCATCGCGAGCCGGAGGTGAATCATCGTGCCTCAGGCGAAGAGCCCAGCGCCGAGTCTTACCTCTTCTCGTATTTGCGGATGGTCGAGACCAACGGAGAAGGGCTCCCCTCGGCTTTTGTCGGCGCGCTGCAAAGCGCGTTGGCTCATTATGGCGTGCGCGGCCTGGACGGCTCACCCGAACTGAAGGAGAGCTTGCTCTGGATCTGCAAATCGCACCAGCGGATGGCACGGCAGACGGCCTTTATTCTCGACATCCTCGAACGACGTTTGCACTGCGGCAAAGCCTTACAACCGCCGGCCAGCATCTCCTTTCGAACCCTCTTGGATCGCATGATCGCGATCACTCATGAACCTTATCCTTCGATCAGCGAACTCGCTCGTGAAGTGCGCTATCGTTGCTTCGATCAGCCATCGTTCGAGTACGCCCGAGATCTCGTCTACGAGGAAGCAGACAACCATCTCAACTATCTCGCGGCACATCCTGACGCGGCGGATCGCCCGGCCAGACTCCATGATCTGATCGAATGTCCCCAGCTGCTGGCGGGCCTGTTTGCCGGGCGATTCCCGTCCGCAGACCTCGCGCTTCGCTGCACCATGCTGGAGGTACTTACCTGGAGGTATTACCGCATTTGTGCGCTCCGCAACATGCAGCCGGCTGCGGACGGACATTGCTATGTCTCCGCTGAATATGACGATGATGGCAAGAGCATTCGTATCTTTTCTTTGTATGCCGACTATCTCGGCCTCTCCGCGGCGGCAAACACCATGCTTCCTGTGATCGCGGAGGTTCCGGCTGATCATGACATCGTTATGGACTTTCACGTCTGCCATTCCTCCAAGCTGGGTGATCCTGATGCCACCCAGCGCGAAGTTCAGACGATGCTCAACCAGGTTGTCTTTCCTCGTCCCATCCGGCGCATCGTGGTAGCAGCCGCGGGCTCAAGTTGGGGCCCGCGCGTCAGCGGAATGCAGTACTTCACCTACCAGCCCAGCGGAAATGGGTATGAAGAAGATCAGTTTTACCGCGGATTGCATCCCATGATGGGGAGGCGTCTGCATCTCTGGCGGTTGAGCAACTTCAAGATCGATCGCCTGCCCTCGATAGAAGATGTCTATCTTCTCCATGCCGTCGCCCATGACAACCCGAAAGATGAGCGCCTGTTTGCGGCTGCCGAGGTACGGGATGTAACGCCGGTGCGCGATGAGGCGGGACGCATCGTGCAGTTACCCCATCTGGAGCGCATGCTAATGGAAGCGCTGGCGGCGATTCGCCTGTTTCAGTCGCGGCGGCGGCCTCTGGAGCGCCTGTACTGGAACCGCGTATTTCTGTATGTCTGGCCTTCGCTCAACTTGAAGCCGGACGAATTGCGCGACATTGTCCGCCGGCTTGTGCCGGCGACGGAAGGTTTGGGGCTGGAGCAGGTGGTCGTCCGCGCTCGCATTCCCAATCCGTCCACCGGAGAATTGCGTGATCTCGTGGTACGCATCTCGAGCCCCGTAGGAAGCGGCTTGCTCATCACGTTCCGTCCTGCCGACAAGTTGCTCGCCCTCAAATCGCTGTCTGAATACGATCAAAAAGTCGTTCGTGTCCGCCAGCGCGGATTAGTCTACCCATACGAGATCATCAAGATGCTCACCCCTGCTCGGGAGGACGCGCGCAGCGAATTTCCGACAGGCGACTTCGTGGAGCACGATCTCGACGCCGAGGGACGATTGGTTCCGGTCGATCGCCCCTACGGGAAGAACCGCGGGAACATTGTTGCCGGCGTGATTCGCAACTTCACCGCTCGCTATCCGGAGGGTATGGCTCGCGTCCTGCTGTTGGGAGATCCTAGCAAAGACTTGGGCGCTCTGGCCGAAACGGAGTGCCGGCTCATCACCGCCGCGCTGGACCTCGCCGAAGAGAAGGGCGTCCCGGTGGAATGGTTCCCTATCTCTGCCGGCGCCAAGATTTCGATGGAGAGCGGCGTGGAGAACATGGACTGGATCGCCCGCGTCTTGCGCCGTCTGGTGGAATTTACCCAGGCTGGCGGCGAAGTCAATCTGCTGATCAACGGAATCAACGTGGGGGCGCAACCTTACTGGAATGCAGAAGCCACCATGCTGATGCATACCAAAGGCATTCTGGTGATGACTCCGAAGGCGGCGATGGTGCTTACCGGCAAGCGCGCCCTGGACTACTCAGGCGGCATTTCCGCCGAGGATAATCAGGGGATTGGCGGCTACGACCGCATCATGGGTGTCAACGGCCAGGCACAGTACTGGGCGCGCGACATCAACGAAGCGTGCCATATTCTGTTCCGCCATTACGACCACACCTATGTTTTGCCGGGGGAGCGCTTCCCGAGGCGCGCCACAACCACCGATCCCATTGAACGCGATGTGCAGCCTTATCCTCACAACCGCAATGGCGAGGAGGGCTTCGCGCTGGTCGGGGAGATTTTGTCGGACCAGACCAATCCCGGACGGAAGAAGCCCTTCGACATTCGCAGAGTAATGATGGCCGCCATCGATCAGGATCATCCTCCACTGGAACGCTGGGCAGGAATGCGCGCCGCGGAAACCGCTGTGGTCTGGGATGCGCATCTGGGCGGGTATCCCGTTTGCCTCATCGGCATCGAGTCCCGCTCCATGCCGCGACTGGGATTTGTCCCGGCCGACGGGCCAGACCAGTGGTCGGCAGGAACTCTGTTCCCGCAGTCCTCCAAGAAAGTCGCGCGTGCTATTAATGCTGCCAGCGCAAATCGCCCGGTGGTGGTCTTGGCCAATCTGTCCGGGTTTGATGGTTCGCCGGAATCGATGCGCCGGTTGCAACTCGAGTACGGCGCGGAGATCGGCCGGGCGGTCGTGAACTTCAAAGGCCCCATCGTGTTTTGCGTGATCTCGCGGTATCACGGCGGCGCCTACGTAGTTTTCTCGCGGGCACTCAACGAGCAACTTGAAATCGCCGCCTTGGAGGGCACTTATGCCTCCGTCATTGGCGGCGCCCCAGCCGCAGCCGTCGTATTTGCCGGAGAAGTTGAAGCGCGTACGCGCAAAGATGAGCGGCTCCAGGCCCTGAACCAGGCCATGCTGCAGGCCGACGCCGCGGACAAAGGGCGGCTGCGTACCCAATGGAACGAACTTTACAACCTCGTATATTCGGAGAAGCTCGGCGAGATGGCCGGCGAATTTGACCGCGTGCACAGTGTGTTCCGGGCGCTGAAAGTGGGAGCCTTGCACCATATCATTCCTCCCGCAAATCTTCGTTCGTATCTCATCAACGCGGTGGAAAGGGGTATCAGCAAAGAGGAGGACACCAGACAAAAGGGCAGCTTCAAGATCGAAGTAGCAGCCTAGTTGGCGGTTCTATAGCCCACTTTGCCGGGCGACTTTCATGGACATCTACTGGCTGGAACAGATCGAAGCCGACGTGCCCGCCGGGAATCAATGGCTGAGCGCGAAGGAAACGATTTTCCTGAGTGGCCTACGCTTTGCCAAACGTCGCGCCGACTGGAGACTCGGCCGTTGGACCGCAAAGCATGCCGTGGCTGCCTGCCTAGGTCTTTCGACTGACCTTCACTCTCTCGGGGACATAGAAATACGCGCCGCATCCTCCGGCGCGCCAGAAGTTTTTCTTCTGGACCAACCGGCTGACATCGCCATCTCACTCAGTCACCGTGACCGTACGGCGTTATGCACTGTCGGGCATGCCGGAACCAGCTTCGGTTGTGATCTGGAAGCGATCGAACCCCGGAGCGAGGCCTTCGTTGCCGACTACTTCACGGTGGACGAGAGATCGCTCATCGCGCGAGCGCCTGCGGAAGAACAGCCTCTGCTCCTGGCACTGCTTTGGAGCGGAAAGGAAAGCGCACTGAAAGCGCTCCGCGTGGGTTTGAGACTTGACACCAGGTCTATGTGCGTTAGCCCAGCCGACGGTTGGCTGCAGTCGGCGGGAGAGGAATGCCAGAAGCTGTGCCAGGTTGCCCCAGCCCATAACCCTGATGGCTGGCGTCCTCTCCGGGTTCGTCATTGCGAAGGTCGCGTATTCGGTGGCTGGTGGCGGTTTCAGGATGGCCTGGTGCGAACCGTCGTCTCCGATCTTCCCTTGCGCACTCCCGTGGCCCAACATCGCTTACCGGCGAAGAAAGCGCAAGTAAGTGAGAAGATTGGTGGAGCTAGTCGGGCTCGAACCGACGACCTCCTCGTTGCGAACGAGGCGCTCTCCCAGACTGAGCTATAGCCCCACGATGCGTTGTTGGTGGACGGCTCCCTCATTTTAGCAGCGATCTTCATTCTGCTCCAGACCGCCTCGTCCTCCGGGGGTTACCTCGATCCCGCCAGAAATCCCTTGACGAAGTGGGTTGCCACACGTCTAACTAGAACTGAGAGCCCTTTACTCGGCTCCGCCTGGGGTTCCTTTCGATGTTTGCGCAATTGAGTCCGCTTACCGCGCGGCGGCAGCGATGGCTGCTGGCCTCGTCCGTAGCTCTTCACGGATTGGTGCTCGGATGGCTGTTGCGCGAGCCCGAACCTCTGCTGCTCACGCCAACTTCGGTCGCTATTGGGCAGAATGGGACCTCTCGCACCCGGCTGTTTTGGTCCACTCATACTCCAGACAACAGCGACCAGAGTTCTCCCGATAGCGCTACGGAGAAATATCGTCGCCAGCGGCTCGCTCAGAACAAGCTGATTTTCAAAGTACCAGCGCAATTGGCGAGGCTCACCGCACCGGCTCCATTTACCCGCGCCGACGCGGAGGACTCCGCCAAGACGCAGACGCTCTCGGCGCAGGGACACGGCGCGCAAGCGGGCCTTCCCTACGGCACTCTGGGGCACGGGCCGTTTTACGGGGATGAAGTCCGTCCCGCTCTGCCCATACAGACTTCCGACCCATCGGTCTATCCGTGGCAGTTGCCCGATGCTCCCGGCAACGAGGTCATCGAAATTACGATCAACGAGCAGGGAGAGATTATCCGCAAGATCGTGCTGCAGAGTCTTGGACCCGACATCGACAGCAGGTGCCTGGCCGCGCTGGAGAACTGGCGCTTTCAGCCGGCCACCCGCAACGGTGCACCCATCCCGTCCAAGCAAGACGCGATCTTTCCCTTCAAAGCGCGCGGCTAGCCCCCCGCGCACGCAGCGCTCAGCGGGAACGCCCGTTATAATCGAAATGTGACCACAGGAGAAGTTCGGCAGGTAGCTTCGGCAGATTTTCCCACGCGCTGGGGACAGTTCCGCATTTATGGATTCCGTGGAGAGTTTGATCCTAAAGACGGCGACGGTGCAGCGAAACGGGTAGAAGAAGCCATCGCCCTGGTGATGGGCGATGTGCATTCTGCTGCGCCGCTGGTCCGCATCCATTCGCAATGTCTTACTGGCGACGTATTCCATTCCCTGCGTTGCGATTGCCGCCAGCAGCTTGAGCTCTCGCTCTCGATGATCGCCGACGAAAGCGCCGGCATTCTGATCTACGAGCAGCAGGAAGGGCGCGGCATTGGCTTGATGTCCAAGTTGCAGGCTTACGAACTGCAGGATGCCGGACTCGACACGGTCGAGGCGAATGAGCGGCTCGGATTCAAGAATGACTATCGCGAGTTCACGTTGCCCGCGGAAATCCTGAAGAAGCTGGGAGTGACCCAGGTTCGCCTGCTGTCGAATAATCCGGAGAAGGTCGAGGCCCTCGAGCGCGCCGGAGTTCGCGTGGTGGAACGCGTGCCGTGCGAGGTTACGCCCAGCCCGCATGCGGAAGAATATCTACGAACGAAGAAGGAAAAGCTCGGGCACTTGTTCACCCTCTAGGCCCAAAATGTGGAGCGGGCACTCTCGCCCGCTTGCCGTATGTATGCTGCCGGCAAGCGGGCAGGAGTGCCCGCTCCACACAAGCTTGCTCCACACAAACTTCCTGCTGCCGAACTCTAGAACGTTACCTTCAGGCTGAATTCGAGTTGGCGGGGTGAGCCCAGCGCGTACACGCCAGTTCCCACACCCACACGGTTGGCAAAGTGACCGTTGAAGTCGGTGCCGTTGATGCTGCCCGGCTGTCCGGTCAGAAGGCCGGACATCATGCTGGTCGGCAGATCGAAGTTGGCAAAGTTGAACAGGTTATAGACGCCGATCGCCGGCTTGATGCTAACCCGCTCTTTGAAGGTGAAGCTCCATGCCAGGGTGGTGTCAAACGCCTTGAGCCATCCCATATTTTGTTGTCCGGCAGGGGCAAGCGGGAGGCTCGGTGCAACCGCGCCTAGACCAGCAAGGTCCGACGCAGCAATCCCGAGGTTCGCCCCGATCAGCACATTCCCTGCGGGCGTGGGCTGTCCGGCGATGGTGGAGTTGTACTTGGAAATCACGTTGTTGATGTTGCTGGCGTTAATGCCATGCATGAAATTGCCCACTTTGGTTCCCGGAATCGGGTCTTGCGTATTTCCTGCACCCGTGAAGTCCGTGCGGAAGATCTCGCCCCCGCCGGATGCGGTATTCGGCACGGTGAGAGTCGTCGAAAGCGGGCTATAGAAGTGGGACAGCACGCCCAACTGGAAGCCCGCCGGCAAATCGAAATAGCCGCCGAACGATACCTGATGCGTGCGGTCAAGGGTGGAGTTGCCAAAGTAACGGTTGACGTTCTGATTATCGAGAGCGGGAACGATGAAGTCCTGATCGCCGCTCCCGGCGGTCACCGCGGAATCCGCCCCCACGCCGCCACCGGTATTGCTGAACTTCGACAGAGCGTAGGACACCTGGAAGTTCACCGTTCTCACGCCGCGGAACGGGTGCTTCACATTTTCGCTCAACTTCATCTGCAGACCGCTGTAGAGCGAACGGCCGACGGGCGAAAGGAACCCTAGCGGCGGAGCGTTCTTGTTGATTCCGCCGAAGGCGCAGGCATAGCCAAGGGCGGCGAGGCAACTATTCCCACCCTGATCCGAAGCCGAACCCAGACCGTTGTGGGAGAAATCGCCGATGTTCGTGCCGCGTGCTGGGTTAGAGGCCGTCCCCCAGGTTCCACCGTCAGTGGTTCCGTTGGTTGGGTCAAACGGACAGTTGGCGGACCACGAAGCAGTGACCGAGGCAGCGCCGCACAACGCGAGCGTGTTGGCAATCGCCTGCTGCGCGCCTGCTACGTTAAAGTAGCGAATATCACCCGCGTGGTTGCGATCCACTCCCAACAGGTAGTGAGTCTGGACGTTGCGGATGTAGTCCACGCTCAGCACCATCCCCGGACGAAGCTCGCGCTGGATGCCGATGTTCATCTGAATCGAGCGCGGCGATTTGTAATTCGGATCGAACATGGAAAATCCCCCCGGGAAGAAGCAAGAGCCCACTCCAGTATTACAACCGGCGAGGATGCCGGGGGTTGAAGCAGTCGAACCCACGAACGCAGGATTTGGAGTAGTCAAGTTAAGAGGCGACTGCGCCTGATACTGCGCCTGCAAGGCCAGGATGGCTGGCAGTGCATTGCCAATGAACGGGGCACCGGAAGTCGTGCCGCACACGGTGTTAGGACCTCCCGAGCTGGGGACGAGCGGACCCATCTCGGTCGGGATAGTAGCGGGCGCTCCAGGTGCGGCGCAGGCGCCGGGGAACTGCAAGAATGCGCCCGTGGCCTGGCGTTCCGGGCCATCAAACAAAACGTTATTCCAGATCGCATTCTCCCAGAACAGGCCAATACCGCCGCGAATTGAGGTCTTGCCGTTCTTCGAAGGATCCCAGGCGAAGCCGATCTGGGGAGCGAAATTGGAGTTGGGTTGCCGGACTGAATTGCCCAAGCCCGCAAACAGGGCGTTGAGATCAGGAATGGCGGGATACTGGCTGTCGGTGCGGCCGGTGTCACGATCGTAACGCAGGCCATAGGTGACAGCAATATTCGGCCTCACCTTCCACGTGTCGCCCACATACCACAGGATGCGATTGTCCGGACCCAAACCGCCAGCCGGGAAACCCAGAGCCGCTTTGGTCGTGGAATAGCCCAACCCGTTGCCAACAGTAACCGCGTCTGCCGGATAGTTCAGAGGGTTCGAACTGCCGCCAGGGAAAGGCCCGGTCGCCGCGTTGGCAACCTCACCCGAGGAAACTGCGGCGACAATCAACGGGCCATTCTTGAAGAAGGAGGCAAAACCGCCGCCTTGTAAATGGTTGAAGGCTATCCCGAAGCGAACGACGTGGGATCCCCAGACTTTGCTGCCGTCGTACTTGATTTCGTGATCACTCTGCGGCGTGCTCTGCGGAGCCAGGTAATTCGGCCCGGCGATCAGGCCCGAGCCTCCCATGATGATGATCGCGCCCAGGTTGTTAAAGGGCAGCGCACTGTTGCCCGTGGTCGCATCCACGATCTGATTCTGAAATTTCAGAAAAGAGAAGCGGATGGAGTGCGCAAAGCTTCCGGTATTGAAATCGACGCCGAGCACATGGTTGCGGGTGATGTCCTTGTTGTCGTAGAGCGAATAGCCTAGGCCAAACGTGGCGCCCAGCAGGTTCTTGAAATACGAATAGCGGTAAAAAGCCTTGGCGCTCTTGGTCAACTGATAGTCCACGCGGCCGAGCAGGTTGGCCTCGCGGAACGGGTCTTCAAAGGTGCCGGCATATGAGTTAAATGGGGCGGATACGGGCACCGGAACTTTCGTGTCCTGCTTGGTGCGTTCTCCGTCGCCAAAGAAGAACAGCTTGTCCTTAATGATCGGCCCGCCAAGGCTGGCGCCGTACTGGCTGCGCTGAAATGGCGCCGTAAATCCAGCAGGGGTTGGCAGCGCTGCGTCACCGGTCCGGCTGTCGCGGAACTGGCCGAAGGCTTCGCCGTGAATGCTGTTGGTGCCTGATTTGGTGGTAACGTTGACCGATCCTGAAGAAGTCAGCTCGGTGGACATGTCCAAGCTCGACTGGCTGACCTGGAATTCCTGGATGGCGCTGGCAGGGATGTCCATGGTGGTGGTGCCAACGGTCTCGTCGGAGATGTCAACGCCGTCCACTGAGATGCGAGCCGTGCGGCCGAAACGGCCGCCGAAGGAGATGGACGAGTAGCCGGCCTTGGTGGGATCGAAGTTCTGTCCGTCCTGGATCTGGACGCCGGGTTCGAGCTGGGCGAGATCGAGGAAGTTGCGGCCGTTCACGGGAAGGTTCTCAATCTGATTGGCCGTCAACACGCCCTGCACGGTGGCCTGCTCGGTGTTGACCTGAATATCTGACCCCTGCACCTCGACAACTGTGCTCTCCTGACCAAGCTGCAGCTTGGTCAGGAGAGCACAGTTGTCGAGGTGCAGGGGTCAGATATTCAGGTCAACACC
>Ga0075029_100000735_pt1 | contig 18768 bp, 18 predicted proteins | sample LitLauG_LLR_2013_FD_71391 | JGI IMG/M metagenome (GOLD analysis project Ga0075029, IMG submission 71391) | Freshwater sediment microbial communities from North America - Little Laurel Run_MetaG_LLR_2013 | ecosystem: Environmental > Aquatic > Freshwater > Creek > Sediment | place: USA...
GCGCCGCGCCCGGCGTGCTTGATTTAACTCAATCCTTGAGAAGTCCACCGCGCATCGCAAGGCGTACCAGTTCGGACAGACTGTTGGCTTGCATCTTGGTCATCACGTTCGCCCGATACACCTCGATGGTGCGAGGACTGATGTCGTAGTCGCGCGCAATCAGCTTGTTGGAGAGACCTGCAATCAGGCCGTCCATAACTTGGCGCTCGCGAGGGCTCAGGCTTGCTATCCGTGCCGCGAGATCGCGCGTGACGGCCTGGTCCCGGGCGGCGGAATCGCCCTGGCGAATCGCCGCGTCGATCATTGCGATCAGGCGATCGTCCTCGAACGGCTTTTCAAGAAAATCGACGGCGCCGAGTTTCATTGCTTCGACGGCCAGGGGGACGTCACCATGTCCGGTAATGATCACGATCGGGAACCGGCTTGTCAGCGCCTTCATGCGCTTGAGTAGTTCGATGCCATCGATACCAGGCATGCGGACGTCGGAAACAACGCAACCAAAGTCCAGACGCGGAAGCACATTTAGAAACTTCGTGGCTGTATCGAACATCGTGACCTCGAAGCCGGCGGCCTCGAGCAGGAAGTTCAGCGAATCGCGCATCGCCGCATCGTCGTCAATCACATAAACCTTTCGCTCGCCCGACATCGGTCAGCTCTCGTTTGGTGCTGCGGGCAATGTGAAGCGGAAAGTTGCCCCGTCCGAGGCATTGTTGTCCGCCCACATCCTTCCGCCGTGGGCCTCTATGATCGAGCGGCTGATGGAAAGTCCGACCCCCATCCCTGTTTCCTTCGTCGTGAAGAACGTCTGAAAAAGGTTCGCCTTGACGTCGTCCTGCAAACCCGATCCGCTGTCGGTCACCGAAACTTCGATCATGTCGTCGGCGACCTCGGCATTGGATACGATGAGCTCCCGTCTCGGAGATTGCGCCATCGCCTCGAGCGCGTTACGAAACAGGTTCACCAGAACCTGCTGGATCTGGACACGGTCAACCAATACGAGGTCGAAGTCGGGGTTCAGATTGAAACGAAGCTGAATGTTCTGGTCGCGGGCGCCGGCGAGGCCAAGCGCGCCGGCTTCTTCGATCAGTTTGGACAGACTTTCCACCCGCTTTTCGGATTCTCCGCGCGAAACAAAGTCGCGCAGGCGTCGAATGATCTGACCGGCCCGATGGGCCTGCTCGGCCGCGCGATCCATGGCGCTTTCGATCTTCGACGCGTTGGAATCCGTGCTGCCCGCCAGCAAGCGGCGCGATCCCTTCATATAGTTGCTTATTGCTGCGAGCGGTTGATTGAGCTCGTGCGCCAATGCGGAGGCCATCTCGCCCATCGCGCTCAGGCGAGAGATGTGCACGAGTTCGGATTGCAATTCCTGAAGCCGGGCTTGCGTCTGTTGATGTTCGGTCAGGTCGCGCACGAACCCGGTGAAGTAGGGTACACCGCCGGATTGCATCTCGCCGATCGAGAGGTGCATCGGGAAAGTGGTTCCGTCCCTGCGCATGCCGGTTACGATTCGTCCGATCCCGATGATGTGCCTTTCACCAGTGGAGCGGTAGCGCGCCAGATATCCGTCGTGCCGCGCCCGATCGGGCATGGGCATCAGCTCGCTGACGTTCATGCCGATAGCATCCCGCTCGGCATAGCCGAACAGCCTCTCTGCCGCCGTCGAGAAAAATTGCACGATGCCATATCCGTTTATCACGATCATGGCGTCAGGCACCGTGTCGAGGATCGAGCGCAGGTGGTTTTCCCGCGTCCTGAGGGCCTGTTCGAGCTGTTTCTCTTCGTCGATATCCAACACGATGCCGCTGATGTGACGCGCTGCCCCGCTGTCGTCCCTGACGAGGCCGCCCCGCGCACGAATCCAGTGACCAGAGCCGGCTCCTCCGCCGATCCTGAAAGAGATGTCCAGTTTGGCGCCGGTCCTGGCGGCCGTCGCGATCGCCTCCTCTGTGCGGTCGCGATCGGCGGGTTCCAGCAGAGAAAGAAACAGCGCGTAAGTTACGGGCTCATCGGGCGCAACGCCGAACAGGCTCTTGGCGGCATCGGACCACTCAAGCTTTTGCGTGGCGAGATCGAGATCCCATGTCCCGACCCCGAACCCTTCGATCCGAAGCCGCAGACGCTCGTTGCGAACGGGATCCTCAGTCGATCGTTGAATTGTTCCAGGCACCCTCAAGCCTTTACTTTCGCCTCAACCCTTTGAGGCGTTGTACGCCAAGCGTTCGCCTCAAGCTCCCGACTTGCAATTTCGCCGAACGGGGATGGGGATGCAAGTTCCCGCTTTCCCAAATTTCGGACCGATTTCCCCCCGCACCGGCGAGGGCGGGGCGCCATGGCTCGGCCTGTTCGGCTGTGCGGTGCACTTTGATCTATCTCATCCTGCTTTCCAGCGACGGAGCTAGGAGTATTGTGGCAATCGCGGAGAAGCCGGATGACATACGCGACCGTCATGGTCAGTTTGGCGCTCGATCAACCCAATGAGGCCCGGCTCGCCGTTGCGGGCCAGATCGCCGAAACGTTCGATGCCGCATTGATTGGTGTCGTGGCGTCCGTATTCAGTCCGCCCCTCTACTTTACCGACGGCGAACAGGCTCAAATGGTCATCGACCGGGAGGAAGCGTCGATCAAGCGGCGCATGGCCGAACTCGAGGCTCAATTTCGACAGGCCACCCGCAGCTGCGCCAGGCATATCGAGTGGCGATCCGCGATCGATTTTCCGGCGCGCTTCGTTCTCCAGCAAGCCCGCAGTGCCGACATCATCGTAAGCGGCGGCCGAAGCGACGTCTTATCCGACCCGTTTGCGACCGTCACTCCGAGGGATCTGGTGATGGAGGCCGGCAGGCCGCTGCTCGTCGTTCCCGATTCCGTCGACTGGCTGGATCCGCGAAGTGCGATCGTGGCCTGGAAGGATACGGCTGAGGCGAGGCGCGCGATCGTCGCTTCATTGCCGATGCTCCGCAAGGCCAAGGACGTTGCCGTCGCCGAGATCGTGGAAAAGGACGGCAGCCACGCGGCTGCAGTCGCAGGTGTCCGCGATGTCGTAACCTGGTTGTCGCGCCACGGCATCCATGCCGCGGAACTCGCCGCCGCGCAAGACCCTGACCGGGACGCGTTTGCCCAGCTTGATTCGATGGCCGCCAGCGTCGGTGCCGGGTTTATGGTAGGCGGCGCTTACGGTCATTCGCGATTTCGCGAATGGATTCTCGGCGGCATGACCCAGCATTTCATCACTCAGACTGCGCGTTGCGTGTTGCTGTCGCATTGAAAGTATCGTGAAACCCGGATCGATGGACCCGCCTCCTTGTACAGATTTCTCCAGCAAACCGTCGGCGACTACATGACGCGCAGGGTCAAGATCGTGAAACGGCAAATGTCCGTGCGCGAATTGAACCAGATGTTCGAGTCGGACGACTTCAACACCTATCCGGTCGAAGAGGAGACGCAGGTCGTAGGGCTGGTCACCAAGTTTGACCTGCTCAAGTGCTTTGCCTTCACGCCCAGCCAAATGGTTCCGCGTTATGATGATTTGATGAACCGAACGGTCGCCGACATCATGACCTCGGCGTTCATTTATGTCAGCGCCGATACCAGGCTGACGCGGGTGCTGCAGCTCATGGTCGAGCACAGGATCAGGAGCATTCCTGCGATCGACAAGGATAATCGATTGGTTGGCATCATTGCGCGCGAGGACGTCATCAGGGCGCTTGCCGCCTGCGCCGGGGACGACCGGTAAGCGTCTCATTGAGTAGGCGTGCGGGTCTTCGGTAAAGCCCGCAGTTTGCGCCGCCGGCCGACACGCCTCACTCGCCCCCAATTCAACGAAGTTGATCTCGATCAACTCGCGGCACACGCGACTGTGGTTTTTAGCCTCGTATCCTTCAGAGAGGTCACTCATGAGCCAGGCGCTGAATGCGAAGTCGATGACGATCGGTGAAAGCGGCTTGGCGGTCTTCTTCGCTGTGACCGCCTTTCTCTGCATGATCGGCGCAGCGAAAGCCGTCGATGCCCCATTCGCATTCCATGCAACGCTGGCAAGCGCCGCAAGCCTCGCATCGGTCTTCGTCATCCTCAACCGCTACTTTGATCGGCCTGCCGCCCTGCCACCGCAGGAGATCAACGGGCGACCCAACTACAATATGGGTCCGATCAAGTTTTCAGCCGTGATGGCCATGTTCTGGGGTATCGCCGGATTTACGGTTGGTTTGATAATCGCGTGCCAACTTGCCTGGCCATCGCTCAATTTAGACCTGCCGTGGACGAGCTTTGGGCGATTGCGGCCGCTTCATACGTCGGCCGTGATCTTCGCATTCGGCGGTAATGTGCTGGTCGCCAGTTCCTTCTACGTCGTCCAAAAGACCTCGCGGGTTCGCCTCGCCGGCGAACTGGCGCCATGGTTCGTCGTGCTCGGCTACAATTTCTTCATTTTGGTCGCCGGCACCGGCTATCTGCTCGGCGTAACTCAGAGCAAGGAGTATGCCGAACCTGAATGGTACGCGGACCTTTGGCTGACGATCGTTTGGGTCGCCTACTTGCTGGTGTTCCTGGCAACAATCATGAAACGCAAGGAACCTCACATCTTCGTCGCCAATTGGTTCTATCTCGCCTTCATCATCACCATCGCAGTGCTTCACCTCGGCAACAATCCCGCGCTGCCTGTCTCGGTTTTCGGCTCGAAGTCGTACGTCGTCTGGGGTGGCGTTCAGGATGCGATGTTCCAGTGGTGGTACGGCCACAACGCCGTCGGATTCTTCCTTACGGCCGGATTCCTCGCCATCATGTACTACTTCATCCCGAAGCGCGCCGAGCGGCCGATCTATTCGTATCGTCTGTCGATCGTCCATTTTTGGGCGTTGATCTTTCTCTATATCTGGGCGGGGCCGCACCATTTGCACTACACGGCACTTCCCGATTGGGCCCAGACGCTGGGCATGACTTTCTCCATCATGCTCTGGATGCCGTCGTGGGGCGGCATGATCAACGGCCTGATGACGCTGTCTGGCGCCTGGGACAAGCTGCGCACCGATCCGGTGCTGCGCATGATCGTGGTCTCGGTCGCCTTCTACGGCATGTCGACCTTCGAAGGCCCGATGATGTCCATCAAGGTTGTCAATTCGTTGAGCCACTATACCGACTGGACCATTGGTCACGTCCATTCGGGAGCGTTGGGCTGGGTCGGTTTCGTGTCGTTCGGGGCGCTGTACTGCATGGTACCCTGGTTGTGGAATCGCAAGGAACTCTACAGCCTCAAGCTCGTAAATTGGCACTTCTGGATCGCGACGATCGGGATCGTCCTTTACATATCGGCGATGTGGGTCTCCGGAATTCTGCAAGGCTTGATGTGGCGCGCCTACACCTCGCTTGGCTTTCTCGAATACTCGTTCATCGAGACCGTGGAGGCGATGCATCCCTTCTACGTGATCCGTGCTGCGGGCGGCGCGTTGTTCCTGATCGGAGCGCTGATCATGGCCTATAACCTCTGGATGACGGTGCGCGCCGGCGAGGCGGAAGTGCAGTCGCCAGTTGCCCTTCAACCGGCGGAATGAGGCGCTCACATGTCGTTCTGGGCTAGGCATCAAATCTTCGAAAAGAACTCGATCATCCTGGTCATCGGAATTCTTGCGGTGATCGCAATCGGCGGTCTCGTCGAAATCGTTCCGCTGTTCTATCTCAAGAGTACGATCGAGGTGGTCGATGGCGTCAGGCCGTACACTCCGCTGGAGTTGGCAGGCCGCAATATCTATGTCCGCGAGGGTTGCTACCTCTGCCACTCGCAGATGATCCGGCCCCTGCGTGACGAGATCGAGCGTTACGGTCATTTTTCGCTTGCCGCCGAAAGCATGTACGACCATCCGTTTCAGTGGGGGTCGAAGCGTACGGGCCCGGACCTCGCGCGCGTCGGCGCCAAGTATTCGGACGAATGGCACGTTACGCATTTGACGAATCCGCGTTCGATCGTTCCCCCGTCGGTGATGCCCGGATATCCCTTTCTGGCAGAGACTGAAGTCGATGCCTCCAATATCGCGGCTCACCTGAGGGTCAACCGCAGTGTCGGCGTGCCTTATACGGACGACCAGATTGCCAATGCCGCCGCCGACCTGAGGGCGCAGGCCAATCCGGACGACGGGGGAGTCGACGCCTTCACCAAACGCTATCCGAAAGCCGCCATTCGCAATTTTGACGGCAAGACTGGCGCCCCGACCGAAATGGACGCGCTGGTTGCCTATCTTCAAGTGCTTGGCACCCTGGTCGACTTCAAGCTGTACAATGAAAAAGCCAACCTCCGCTGAGAAAGCAGAACGATGCGCGCAATTCTGACTGTTCCGAACCTGATCTCGGATTTTGTAACCATGTTGTGGACTCCGATTTTCGTCGGAATTTTCCTCGCGGTGGTGATTTACGCACTTTTGCCTCGCAACCGAACGGCTTTCGACGAGGCGTCGAAGATTCCGTTGCGGGAGGAGTAATTGAGTCATGGCTGGGCACAACGAAATCGATCAGGTTTCCGGCAAAACGACCACGGGTCACGAGTGGGACGGTATCAAGGAACTCAACAGTCCGCTGCCGCGATGGTGGGTCTTGACCTTTTATGCCACCATCATCTGGGCGATCGGATACTGGATCGTCTACCCGGCGTGGCCGCTGCTGGCGGGTTACACTACGGGGGTCTTGCACTACTCCTCTCGTGCTGCCGTTGCGGTGGAACTCGCCAATCTCGAAAGGATTCGCGGCGAGAAAATGCTGGCGCTCGGGTCGGCCTCGCTTGCGGATATCGAGAAGGATCCGGCGCTGCTCGCCCTGGCGCGAGCCCGCGGCAGGACGGTATTCGGCGATAATTGTGCGCCATGTCACGGCAGCGGCGCCACCGGCGCAAAAGGATATCCCAACCTGAATGACGACGATTGGCTTTGGGGCGGTAAGCTTGATCAGATCATGCAAACGATTCAATACGGCATCCGCTCCGGGCATCCCAAAACCCATGACAGCGCGATGCTGGCCTTCGGCAAGGACGGGATCCTTAAACCCGAACAAATCATAACGGTCGCCAATTACGTTCGGTCGCTTTCCGGTCTGCCGACCGCGAAAGGTTACGACGCGGCGGCGGGAAAGAAAATCTTCGCCGAGAACTGCTCGTCCTGTCATGGTGAGACGGGCAAGGGAAATCAGGAACTCGGCGCCCCGAATCTCACTGACAAGATTTGGCTCTATGGCAGCGATGAGGCAACCATCATCGAAACCATCACCAATGGCCGCGCCGGCGTGATGCCGGCATGGGTCGACCGGCTCGATCCCACGACGGTCAAGGCGTTGACCGTTTATGTACACTCGCTCGGCGGAGGAACGTAATCCCTCAGCCGACTCGAGGACATACCCGGAGAAACCGCATGAACAGACCTCCTGCTCCGCCGAAGCCGTTGACCGGGCGCTTTGTGCTTGTGACCTTGCTTGGGTTCTTTGGCGTGGTGTTTGCCGTGAATTTTGCCATGATGAAGCTGGCGATCGATACCCTGCCGGGGACGGAAGTGGACAGCGCCTACAGTGCCAGTCTCGGTTACGGACGGGAAATCGCGGCTGCGCACGACCAGGATACGCGAAACTGGCGGATCGACGCGCATATTCGACGCGGCCCAGATGGCAAGGCGACGCTGCAGGTCGAGGCTCGCGACGACGGCGGCACGCCACTCTCGGGCATGAAATTTCAGGGGCGGCTCGAGCGGCCAACCGACCGGCGAGCCGACCAGCCGGTTGAACTCGCCGAAGTGGGAATCGGAATCTATCGCGGGACTGTGTCACTCGTTGCCGCCGGACAATGGGATCTGGTGATCGAAGGCGATGCCGCCGGAAAGCGGATGTTCCTGTCGAAAAACCGCGTGTTCCTGAACTAGGGGGCAATCATGCAGGCGACGCGGGACTTCTCGCATTATGTAACAGATCTGGGCGCAGGGCTGCAGCACATCGATCTGGCTGTCGAGGGCGTCAATTGCGCCGGTTGCATGTCGAAGATCGAACGCGGCCTGTCGGCGATGCCCGACGTGACGTTGGCGCGTGTGAACTTGACCAACCGCCGCGTCGCGCTGGAATGGAAAGAGGGAACGCTCGATCCATCGAATTTCATCGACCGGCTGGCCGAGCTTGGATACAAAGCCTATCCATTCCATGCCGCCAATGCCGAGACTGTCGAGGCGGAACAGTCGCGCTTTCTCCTGCGATGCCTGGGCGTCGCCGCATTCGCAACGATGAACGTCATGATGCTTTCGGTACCGGTTTGGTCCGGCAACGTCAGCGACATGCTGCCCGAGCAGCGCGACTTCTTTCACTGGCTTTCGGCGTTGATCGCGCTGCCTGCCGCTGCCTACGCGGGACGGCCGTTTTTCCTGTCGGCCTACCGGGCGTTGCGTGCGCGCGGCGTCAACATGGACGTGCCGATCAGTATCGGCGTCCTGCTTGCGCTTGGCATGTCGCTTGTCGAGACTGCGAACCATGCCGAGCACGCATATTTCGATGCCGCGATCATGCTGCTGACGTTTCTCCTCGTCGGCCGCTATCTCGATCAAAGCATGCGGCGGAAGACGCGGGCGGTCGCCGGAAATCTTGCCGCACTGAAAGCGGAAACCGCCACCAAGTTCATTGGCGGAAGCGAGATTGCGGAAGTCCCCGTGGCGGCAATCGATCCCGGTGACATCGTCCTGCTGCGTCCGGGGGAACGCTGTGCGGTGGACGGCACGGTCATCGATGGGCGTTCCGAGGTCGATCAGAGTTTGATTACGGGCGAGACCGTCTATGCGAGGGCGCAGTCCGGCACGGCGGTTTATGCCGGCACGCTGAATATCTCCGGGACCCTGCGCATCCGGGTCCGCGCGGCATCGAACGGTACGCTGCTTTCCGAGATCAGCCGGTTGCTCGACAACGCATTGCAGGCGCGCTCGCGCTATATTCGGCTTGCGGACCGCGCGTCTCGCCTTTACGCGCCGCTCGTGCACGTTACCGCGCTGCTGACGGTGCTCGGTTGGGTCTTGTTGGGGGCAGGCTGGCACGATGCCATCGTCGCTGGCGTCGCCGTTCTCATCATCACCTGTCCTTGCGCGCTGGGGCTTGCGATCCCCACCGTGCAGACGGTTGCGTCCGGTGCGATGTTCAGGGCCGGCGTCCTGCTCAATTCCGCCGATGCGATTGAACGTGTGGCCGATGTCGACCACATCATCTTCGACAAGACGGGAACCCTGACCTTGCCCGATCTCGAAGTCGTCAACGCGGCCGGCGTCCCGGAATTCGTGCTGCGGCGCGCTGGAGAATTGGCGCTGGCGAGCAACCACCCTGCTGCGGGTGCCGTGGCGCGGGCGGCAAATGCGAAAACACCGCTGGTGGGAGCAAGCGAAGAACCCGGGCAGGGGGTTCGCGGCGAGGTCGGCGGCGTGGAGGTTCGGCTTGGGCGTCCTGGGTTTTGCGACGCGGAGCAGCTGGCGGCCGAGTGTGCGACCACCGACGGCGAAGCCTCGCTCGTCGCGTTCAGCTTCGGCGATCGCAAGCATGTATTTTGCGTCCGCCAGGCGCTGCGCGCGGACGCGCGAACCGTGATTTCGGAGCTGAAGAAGCGCAACATCACGTTCGAAATTCTCTCGGGCGACCGCGAGGGGGCCGTTGGCGCCGTCGCGCGAGCACTCGGGGTGGAAAGGTGGCGCGCCGGGGTGACGCCCGCCGACAAGATCGCCCGCATCGAAGAACTCAAGCGCGACGGATACAAGGCGATGATGGTCGGCGACGGGCTCAATGATGCGCCCTCGCTGGCGGCCGCGCACGTCTCGATGTCGCCGATAAGCGCGGCGCATCTGAGCCAGGCGACGGCCGATCTGGTTTTCCTCGGCAAGCCGTTGGCGCCGGTGATCACAGCGATCGATTTTTCGCGCAAGGCGTCGCACCTGATGCGGCAAAACCTCTGGCTTGCGGTCGCCTACAACCTCTTCGCGGTTCCGATCGCCATCGGCGGGCTGGTGACGCCACTGATCGCGGCGGTTGCGATGTCCGGCTCCTCGCTGCTTGTGATGTTGAACGCACTGCGCGGCCGGCGCATCGCGGATGGAGGAATGTCGTGGAAGTGATGGTAATCCTGGTGCCTTTGGCGCTTGGCCTCGGGCTTCTTGGCCTGCTTGCGTTTCTCTGGTCATTGAAGAATGGGCAGTTCGACGATCTCGAAGGCGCGGCCTGGCGTGCGATTTTGGATGACGAACCGTTGGCGGAAAACGAACCGGTCGAACGCAGGACCTCAAGGTGAGACCGTCTTCCTGTAGAGTGCGCCGTAACAGGCTGCCGAGACATCCCAGCTGAATGACTTCGACATCGCGCTGCGTCGCATGGCGTCGAGACGATCCTTCGCCGTGAAGGTCGAAAAGGCGCGCCGGACCCCGCCGAGGAAGGACTCGATCGACGGTTTGGAGAACAGGAATCCGGTTTCGCCGTCGGTGATCGTCTCCGCCAGCCCACCGGTTTGATGGCCGATCGGAAGTGAGCCGAACTTCTGCGCATACATCTGGCTCAATCCGCACGGCTCGAAGCGCGAAGGCATCAGCGTGAAGTCGCTGCCGGCGAAGATCCGCCGCGCCTGGCCATCGTTGAAACCAATCGTTACGCCGATCGCATCCGGACGGCGGCGATGCGCGTCTACCAGGGCCTGTTCGATCCCTGGTTCGCCGCTCCCGGTTACGACGATCTGCCCACCGGCATCGATGATCTCGTCGGCGGCGGACAACACCAGATCGATGCCCTTCTGATGGACGAGACGGGTGACGAGGCCGAACAGGGGGCCGCGCGACAAAGCGAGCCCGAATTGCTGGCGGACATAGTCGGAATTGGCGCGTTTGCCTTCCCAGTCGCCGGCGCCAAATGGTTGCGCAAGTTGCGCGCAAGCACGCGGGTCCCAGGTCTCGTCGATCCCGTTCAGGATCCCGGTAAGCTCTTCGGCATCGGAGCGACGGCGCAACAGACCTTCAAGCCCGCAGCCGAGTTCGGGTGTCGTAATTTCCCTGGCATATGTTTCGCTGACGGTAGTCAGGTGGGAGGCATAAATGATGCCGCCCTTGAGGAAGGAAAGCTTGTCGTAGAACTCGAGACCATCAATGTGAAAGGAATCCTCGGGCGCGCCGATCCGCCGTAGCGAGTCCTTCGCAAACAGTCCCTGATAGGCGAGGTTGTGAATGGTCAGGATGCTTGGAATCCTCACCGCATCCCACGCAAGGTACGCTGGCACCAGCGCAGCTTGCCAGTCATTGGCGTGAACGAGGTCTGCTGCCCAATTCTTGTCCAGCGTGCCCGCCGCCAATTGGGCAGCTATGGAAGCCAAACGGGCGAAGCGAACATCATTGTCCGGCCAGTCGCGGCCCGAAGCATCGCCGTAAGGATTGCCCGGCCGATCGTACAATTGTGGACAGAGCACGACGTAAACGGGCAGGCCATCCCGGGTCGAACCGAGGCCGAGCGAGCAGGGGGGCATTTCCGCCAAGGCCGGAGAATGGCCGACAATGTCGAGGTGGGTGAATTGTTCGACGACGTCGCTGTATCCTGGAAGCAGGATCCTGACGTCGCTCCAGCGGCGTAGCGCCCGGGGCAGAGCTGCCGAAACGGCGGCCAACCCGCCCACTCGGACGAAGTCGTCCATTTCGGTGGTGACGAACAGAACCCTCAAAGCAACCTCACAGGGGGTGCGAAGCAACTCCGACTATGCAAGATCAGTTCCATTTCTTTTCGGGATCGACAACGCCATCGTTTCGTCGTCAGGTCCGCCCGGGCCCGATGCCCTTCTGCCTGCTTTTCCGGCGGGGCGGGAAAATCTAGGGTGGGACAAACGAAGGCCAAGGGGAGTTCTGAAATGACAATGACGGCTGCCGGTGACGGGGGTACGACCGGGTGTTTCCATGGGCTGCGCGTACTCGACTTTTCGACCACCATCGCTGGCCCGCATTGTGCGCGAATGCTTGCCGATATGGGGGCCGAAGTCATCAAGATCGAGTCCGCGGAGGGCGAGACCATGAGAATCCGTCCGCCCGTTCGTAACGGCTTCAGCAGCCTCTACGGTCACCTCAACGCCGGCAAGAAAAGCCTCGTCCTCAATCTGAAATCGCCGGAGGCAGTCGATGCCGTCAGGCGCCTCGTGGAGAGTGCGGACATCGTCGTGGAAAATTTCCGTCCGGGCGTCATGCGCAGGCTGAAGCTCGACTACGCTTGCCTGCAACCGATCAACCCGAAGCTGATCTATTGTTCGATCTCCGGGTACGGCCAGAGCGGGCCTTCGGCGGAATTGCCGGCCTATGCACCGGTCATCCACGCCGCATCGGGATACGATATGGCCCATCTTTCCTACCAGCCCGGGCGGCACCGGCCTGACTATTGCGGCGTTTATCACGCCGATATCCTTACCGGTGTCTACGCGTTTGGCGCCATCTCGGCGGCCTTGTACCAGCGCACCGCCACCCAGAAGGGCCAGCACATCGACGTTTCGATGCTGGAATCGATGCTCAGCCTCACGCCGAACGAAGTCCAGTGGTCGCAATTCGACGTCACACCGCCGAGCCGCCCGATGTTCGGGCCGGTCGAGACACAGGACGGGTACGTCATGGTGACGGTCGCCAGCGAAAAAACCTTCCAGGGTCTGATGAACGCATGCGGCCTTCCGGAGTGGATCGGCGATCCGCGCTTTGCGAAATATGCGGAGCGGCGTCATCATTGGACGGATCTGATGGAGGGCGTTGAAACCTGGTCGCGCAAGATCGCCACTGCGAAATGCCTTGACGAATTGAACGCCCACGGCGTTCCCTGTTCGGCCTATCGCACGGTGGCCGAGGCATTGCGCGACCCGCAGCTTGTTCATCGCAGCGCGCTGGCCGAGGTGGAAGATGGCGGCGGGACGTTCAGGGTCGTGAACCTTCCGTTCAGGATGTCGGCGAGCAAGGTCGCGGCAGGGAAGCGGGCGGCGGCTCTGGGCGAGCATTCCCTCGCGCTGCTTCGCGAGAGCGGCCTTTCCGAGGACCAGATAGCGACACTGGTCGGAACGGCGGCGCTGACGGAGAGCTGCTGAACGGCCTTGCCGGATCGGGCCTTTTCGGCCTAACTGAAAAAGAAAACTTTCAACGGGAGAGAAGCGATGAGGAGTTTCAAGGTCGCCGATTTCAATGCCCCCCTGCAGGAGGTGGAACAGCCGACGCCGCAGCCATCGGGAACACAGGTCCTGATCAAGGTGAAGGCGGCCGGCGTCTGTCACAGCGATCTCCACATCTGGGAGGGCGGCTACGACCTCGGCCATGGACGAAAACCGCTTTCGCTGAAGGATCGCGGCGTGTCGCTGCCGCGGACCATGGGACATGAGACGGTAGGCGAAATACTGTCCTTCGGGCCCGATGCAAAGACACAATCTGGCGGTCTCAAGGTCGGCGACGTTGCGCTGGTCTATCCCTGGATCGGCTGCGGTAAATGCGAGGTTTGTCTCGCCGGCGACGAGAACATGTGCCTGAAGCCGGCCTCTCTCGGCGTCTATTGCGACGGCGGTTATGCCGACCACATGATCGTGCCGCATCCGAAATACCTTCTGGACCTGAAGGGCCTCGATCCCCTGACGACCGCGCCATATGCGTGCTCGGGCGTTACGACCTACAGCGCCCTGAAGAAGGTGGAGGCCGCTTTCAACACGCCGATCGTCATATTCGGCGCGGGTGGGCTTGGGTTGATGGCGCTGTCGTTGCTCAAGGCGATGGGCGGCAAGGGCGCCATCATCGTCGATATCGATGCGCGCAAGCGCGAGGCGGCAGAACAGGTCGGCGCGCTCGCCTCCGTCGATGGCGCGGCGCCCGATGCCCTCGAGCAGCTTGCGAGAAAGGCCGGCGGACCGATCCGCGCCGTGATCGATCTCGTCGGCAATGCCAAAACGGCGCAGCTTGGCTTCGACTGCCTGACCAAGGGCGGCAAGTATGTGATCGTTGGCCTGTTCGGCGGCGGCGCGCCATGGGCCTTGCCGCTTATCCCGATCAAGGCCGTCACGATTCAGGGCAGCTATGTCGGCAACCTCAGGGAAACCCAGGAATTGCTTGATCTGGTGCGCGCCAAGAAGATACCGGCCATCCCGGTGACGCCGATGCCGTTGTCCAGGGCCAATGAGGCGCTTGTCGACCTGCAGAAGGGAAAGCTGGTCGGCCGCGCGATACTGACACCATAGGACCTCTCTTGCCGTCATTGCGAGGAGCCAACGGGTCGGCGCGAAGCGCCGCCCGATGACAGGCTCCGCGACGAAGCAATCCATTCCTGCTTTGTGGCCACATGGATTGCTTCGCTTCGCACGCAATGACGGCTATTATTATCCAAGCTCACCCAGGGACCCTCCATGTCTGCCAACAATGCGCTCCACATTGCCGTGCTTGCCGGTGACGGCATCGGCCCCGAGGTCATGGCGCCGGCGCTTGAAGTTTTGCGCAAGATTGAAAACACCACTGACCTGAAGTTCCGTTTCACCGAGGCGCCGGCCGGCGCCGACCATTACCGCGAGACCGGGAAGTCGATGCCGGAATCGACGGTGCGGTTGTGCGAAGAGGCCGACGCCATTCTGCTCGGCGCGTGCGGCCTGCCGTCGGTGCGCTATCCCGACAACACCGAGATCATGCCGCAGGTGGAACTGCGCTTTCATTTCGACCTCTACGCCGGCGTGCGCCCGGCGCGTCTCATTCCCGGAGTACCGAGCCCGATCGTAGGCGCCGATCGGCGCGGCATCGATCTCGTCGTGATCCGCGAATCCACGGAGGGCCTGTTTGCCTCGATGGGGAAGGGCGTTGTCACTCACGAGGATGCGCGGGAAACCCTCGTCATCACGCGGAAAACCTCGGAACGGCTGTTCGAGTTCTCCTTCAGGCTGGCCGAGCGCCGCAAGGCGCGCGGCCGGCCGGGCGCGCTGACCTGCGTCGACAAAGCCAATGTGTTCAAGGCATTCGCGTTCTTCCGCGAGATGTTCGATGAAGCAGCCCGTCGCCATCCGGCGGTCAGGACCGACCGCCTGTATGTGGATGCCTGCTCGGCGATGCTGGTCAAGCGCCCCTGGGATTTCGACGTCATGGTGATGGAGAATATGTTCGGCGATATCCTCTCCGACATGACGGCCGGCCTGATCGGCGGCATGGGCATGGCGCCCTCGGCCGACGTCGGCGACCATCACGCGGTATTTCAACCCTGCCATGGCACCGCGCCCGATATCATGGGACAGGGCAAGGCCAACCCGACGGGGATGATCCTTTCGGCCGCGATGATGCTGGACTGGCTTGCCGACAAGCACGGCCTCGAGTCGGCGGCCGAAGCCGGCGAGCGCATCGAACGCGCCGTCGACAAGGTATACGCCGGCGGCATCAAGCCGATGGAGTTCGGCGGCCGCAACGGCACCGCCGATATCGGCAACGCGGTGCTCGCGGCGCTGTAGGTCTGCGAGCCAACGGGTCGCGCGAATGCGCGCCCGATGACAGGCTCCGCGAAACAATCCAGAGCTCGAAGAAGAACTGGATTGCTTCGTCGCTCTCGCTCCTCGCAATGACGGCTCAAGACACAGTTTCGCGTTCCCGCAACGCAAAAGCGTCCGAGTGATTGCAAAAATCCTTTCGCCCGGAGAGGGCGCAGGGAATGCCGGGCGCGCGATGCACCCGCAGCCTTGTGTGCGAAGACTGAAAGCACACAAGAAAGTCACCACAGGTACGCCGAACATTCCGGCATTCCCTGCGCGATGGTTTTAACGGTTTCCTTCGTGTTCTCCCCGGGGACCGGGCTTTGTTGCCCCCGTCGCCTGCAGATCGTTCTGCAGGCTTGATATCAGCGTCGGGATATCAGGACCGCACGACTTCGCCGTCCGCGCCACGGTCGTTCGTCTTTCGACCTGGCGCGTCCACCGCATCCCGCGTCAGCGTCCGTGACGATCGCGATACGCCCCTCTTCCTGGCGCGAGACGGATGCGGATATACGGCTGTTTCGGGTGTGGCGAAAAGAAAAAAGAATTTTTGAAAACCACTGGACCGCAACCCAAATCAGTGCCTTCGATCGACCGCAGGCTGGCCTTTCGATCAGGAACCTCAAACGAACTTCGGAAAGCGGGTACTAATGCGCCATGAATAATGGCAAGTCTGCGTGCTGCATGATGTGACTGGTCGCGCCGCCGAAAATCGTTTGCCGCAACCTGTTCCTCGTGAAGGCTCCCTTGATCAATAGATCGCAGCCGTTTGCCCTGGCTGCAGCGAGGACCGCTTCCCCCGTGCTGCGGCCCTTCAGTTCGACGCTCATGAGCTCGACGGCAATGCCGTTGTACGACAATTGTCTGCACACCTGATCGGCCGACGGCCCCGGCACATCCTGTCCACCGACAACGGTCAACAACGTCACGCGTTCAGCCTGGTGCAGTAGCGGCATCGCGAAAGCATTGGCGCGAGCCTGCTCGGTGCTGCCGTTCCAATGGATCATGATATTGGTCGCGACCTGTTTCGGTGCAGTCGGGGGCGCCAACAGCACAGGCCGGCCGCTTTCGAACAATCCCGACTCGATCGCGCGGTTATACGGCACTGGCGTATCGGGGTCGGGCCTGCTCATGACGATTACGTCGAACGCGCGGCCATAGTTCCCGACCATGCTTTCACCGGGCGCCACCTCGGCAAGCCAGCCAAAAGTCGGTCGCTCCACGCTGGATCTCGCAGCAACACCATGCTCCTGCATGAAGCTCTCGAACAGCTTGCGTGCGCCGGCCGTTCCCTCGTCACGCCGCGCTCGGTAGATTTCCACGGAGAAGCTGCTGGCCAGCTCCGCCACCACAAACTCGGGAACGCCAAACCACAACGGAACACCCTCGATATAGGCGCCAGTGCGCCTGGCGAGCAGGACGGCTGTCTCGAGCGCGGATTTCATGACCGGGATATTTTGCGTGGGTACCAGGATCGTCTTCATCATCAACTCCTCCGCTCGTTGCAAATGAACGGTAGTGCATTGCAGCTCAACGATGCTGACTTTCGGCAAGCTAAACCCTCAAGACGGGGCCGCCAAGACATGAGGTCTCCCGGGGTGGCGGCTATTGGCCCTGAGCAGCATCTGAACGCCTTTTTGAGAGAGCTTGTCCGCCCACGCCTCAATTAACGTCACGCCTTAACCTTGTAATTTGATCGATCAGGATATACCTTCGAGGCTGTTCGATTAGCCGCTGTGCCTTTTTGAATGCGCCCGCGGGCTCCTTCCCGAAGACATCGACCAGTTGAATTTGGAATCGCGTGACGGTCACGCGAAAATGCTCTTTGGAGAAGAAAATGCCGACAGGCACTGTAAAATGGTTCAATGGCCAAAAGGGTTTTGGCTTTATCCAGCCAAACGACGGCGGGAACGACGTGTTCGTGCATATCAGCGCGGTTGAACGGGCGGGATTACCCGGACTTGCCGAGGGCCAGAAGGTCGCCTTCGAAGTCAAGGCTGACAAGATGCGGGGCAAGGTAAGCGCGGAAAATCTGTCGCTGGTTTGACCCGTTTGCGCCATCTTCACGGATGTACTGGAGTGGCAGCGCCGCCCGCTCGATCCCAGGATTGAGCGGGTTTTACTTTGTTGCATATTGGTATGACGATGGCCGGTAAGAAATCAGCCGAACCTTCTCCCGAAAGCATCGCCCGCGCCAACAGGCAACGTCTTGCCATGGAGGAAGGTGTGCGAGCCATGGCAGACATCGAGCAACGGGCGGTTGCGGTTCGCAAGAACATGGAACGCCTCCGCGCCTTGAGGCAGGCCAGGGAAGCAGAGGCAGTAAACACTGATGTGAATCTCCGGCTCACCGCCAAGCGCAGGAAGCGACCGCCAAAGTAAAGATCGCTCTCGGCATTGCCGTTTGTCGTCCGCTGGCCGGTCGCAAAGTGCTGGGCTCAGCCATTGCAGAGGGCGCCCGCCGACCTGCCGATGTGCGCGGCCAATGCGCCTTCGCGGCACAGCCGATCGCCCTTTGGACACGAGCCCTCTGGACACAAACCTCCCGCAACCTTCAATATCGGCCGGTGTAGAGGAGCTACCAGATGACCATTATCGATTCTCAGGTCCATGCCTATGAGGCGAACACTTCGAAGCGGCCCTGGGCCAGCGTGCCGAACTGGCCCGCTCACGTGACGGGTGACGAGATGGTGGCGGCGATGGACAAGGTCGGCGTCGACGGCGCGATTTTCATCTCCGCCTTTTCCATGTACCGCTACGACGCCAGCTATGCCGTCGAGGTACAGCGCGCCCATCCAGGGCGGCTTGCCATCGTCAAGCCGGTCGACCCGGACGATCCGGCGGTGGCCGATGTCGTCGCCGAATGGAAGAGAACGCCGGGCACGGTCGGAATCCGCATCATGCTTACGAAGGAGGCCAGGCGCGAGCCGAACGACCCCGGCCTCGACCGGATTGCGCGCGCTGCCGTTCGCTATGATTTTCCCGTCAATATTCTATGCTGGGACAATCTGGAGGCGGGCACTGCGCTCATCGATCGCCATCCCGACACGCGATTCATCATCGACCATTTGGGCATCCTGCAGCCGCGCCAGCCGCCCGCGCCGCCGCAGCCCTGGACCGACCTGCCCAAGGTGCTGGAACTCGCCAGGCGGCCGAACGCCGTCATCAAGGTCAGCGGCGCCTGCACGCTGTCGCGGGAGCCTTATCCTTTCCCGGACATTTGGGATCCGCTGGGGCGCGTGTTCGATGCGTGGGGTTTCGATCGCTGCTTGTGGGGCACGGACTGGACGCGCGCGTTCGCTGTCCTCAAC
>Ga0075029_100000737_pt1 | contig 18755 bp, 19 predicted proteins | sample LitLauG_LLR_2013_FD_71391 | JGI IMG/M metagenome (GOLD analysis project Ga0075029, IMG submission 71391) | Freshwater sediment microbial communities from North America - Little Laurel Run_MetaG_LLR_2013 | ecosystem: Environmental > Aquatic > Freshwater > Creek > Sediment | place: USA...
GTCGGTGTGGGTCAGCGTGACGGAATCGCGCCTGGCGCGGGGCGAGAAGCCGCCGGCGATCGCCACCGCGCTTTCGACGGTCATATTGGGCACGTATGGATATTGGCCGGGGGCTGCGACTTCGCCGAGGATGAAGAACGGTCGATAGGTTTCCACTTCCACCGCCACCGAGGGTTCGCGGATGAAGCCGTTACGCAGTTTGGCCGAGATCTCGGCGGCAAGCCCTGCCGGCGTTCGCCCGCGCGCGCCGACCGCGCCGATCAGCGGCATCGTAATCGAGCCGCCGGCATCGATGGCGTAGGTGTTGGTAAGGCCTTCCTGGCCAAAGACCACGACGCGCAGTCTGTCGCCGGCATCCAACCGGTAAGGTGCGTCGTAGACCGGCTTGGGCGGGGCGGGATAGGCGGCAGGTGCGGCGGCATAAGCGCTTCGCGGCGAAGCCGCAAAGCTGGCGCGAAGCGCACCGATGGCGCCGCCGGAATCGGCCAGGGCCGATCGTGCAGGGATGGCGGCATCAGGTGTTGAATGGGGCTGGCCATAGGCCATGGCGTCGAGGTCGTTCCGCGGCTGTCCCGAGGCGACGGGTGCAGCCGTCTGCATGCAGCCCGACAGGACGAGCGCGGTGAGCAGAGAAACAATCTGGGCGCGCGCGCCTTGCATCGAACAACCAATCGGCAATTATTGACTCCGATTAAGGGCTTTCATGGTTAACAAAGCATAACCGAAGCCGCCGGGGGCAAGCTGGCAGGGCATCAAACCGTCCAAAATTAACGCGGCCGCAACCTTAATGGAGTGTGATCGTCGCCGGGCTTTTGGAGTCCAGTTGATTGCGGGAGTATGCGATGGGTCTGCCGTTCTGGCGATCGGGCAAGAATGGAGCGGTAGCCGAAAAGGCTGTTGCCAGGCCCTCGCGGGCCGCCTACGAGCCTGTCGCCGCCTCGCAGCCTGGTGAGTTGGACTTGAGGTTGATCGCCGAGCAGCTTGGTCGCAAGCGGGGCTGGATCATCATTCCGACGGTGCTGGCCGCCGTGCTCTCGGTTGCCGCCGTCAACTTGATCACGCCGCGGTATAAATCGGAAGTACGCATCCTGATCGATGGGCGGGAAAACGTGTTCCTGCGTCCCAGCGGAGAACGCAACGAAGACCGCAGCGCGCTAGATGCCGAGGCCGTTACCAGTCAAGTGCAACTCTTGCTGTCGCGCGATCTGGCGCGGGAGATCATCAAGAAGAACAAGCTTTCCGAACTGGGCGAATTTGATCCGGTTTTGCAGGGCCCGTTGCCGCTCAAGTCGCTGCTGGCGCTGGTCGGGATCGGTCGCGATCCGATGTCACTGACTCCGGAAGAGCGGGTGCTGGACGCCTATTACGACCGCTTCACCGCCTATGCGGTCGACAAATCACGCGTCGTTGTGATCGAATTCCAGTCGCGCGACCCGGAACTCGCAGCCCGCGTCGCCAATTCGATCGCGGACGGCTATCTGGTGCTGCAGCAGGCTGCGCGGCGGGATCAGGCCAAGTCCGCGAGCCAGTGGCTGTCGGGCGAGATCGACGATCTGCGCAAACGGGTTGCCGATGCGGAATCCCGTGTCGAGGAGTTTCGTTCGAAATCGAGCCTGTTTGTCGGCACCAATAACACCACGCTGTCAAACCAGCAGATGGGCGAGCTCAACACGCAACTGAACAACGCTCGGGCATTGAAATCCGACGCTGAATCGAAGGCGCGCTTGATCCGCGAGATGTTGCAGAGCGGCAGGCCGATCGAAGCATCCGAAGTGCTCAATTCCGAATTGATCCGCCGGCTGAGCGAACAGCGTGTCACGCTGCGCGCGCAACTGGCCGAGCAATCGTCGACCTTGCTCGACGGCCATCCGCGCATCAAGGAGCTGAAGGCGCAGCTTGCGGATCTCGATCGGCAACTTCGGGAGGAGGCGAGCAAGATATCTCGCTCGCTCGACAACGATGCGCGTATCGCCAGCGGCAGGTTAGATTCGTTGAGCGCAAATCTCGAACTGCTGAAGCAACAGGCGAGTTCGACCAACGGTCAGGACGTTCAACTCCGTGCGATGGAGCGCGAGGCCAAGGCGCAGCGCGACCTGCTGGAATCCTATCTGGCAAAATATCGCGAGGCCAATACTCGCGAGAACATCGAGACGGCGCCGGCGGACGGCCGGATCATTTCCCGCGCCAGCGTTTCCAACAGTCCGGCCTATCCAAAGAAACTGCCCATCGTGCTGATCGCGACGCTGGCGACGCTGTTGCTCTCCGCCGGCTCAATCGTGACCGGTGAATTGCTCCGCATGACCGCGCCGATGGCGATGGCTGCGCTTGCCCCTTTGGCGCCCGCGCGCGTGGCCGAGGTGGCGGTAGCCGACGACGCCAGCCGGCCAGAGCCCGTTGTCGAACCTCTCCGCGATGCGCCGGCTCCGGATGTTCCCGACCGGCCTACCGAAATCGAACGGCTTGTCGCAGGTCTGCAAGACGCCTCTGTGAGCGCGCGAAAGATTACCGTGCTGGGCACGGCCCCGAGCGAGAGTACCACGCTCACGGCTTTGTCGATCGCACGCATCATGTCCGACCGGGCCAGGGTCGTCCTGGTTGGACTTGCGTCATCGCCAGCCATCGCGGCGATGTCTGTCGATTCGCACGCGCCGGGACTGGCTGAATTGATGTCGGGTGAAGCCTCGTTTGGCCAGATAATCACCAGGGATCGCCTGTCGCGGGTTAACCTCGTTGGCGCCGGACGGCCTGGCGCCGATCGCAGCTTGTTGCAGTCACCAAGGCTTGGTCTTGCGATCGACGCCCTGCTGAGGGTCTACGAACATGTGGTGCTCGACGCAGGCGCCGCGTCCGATCTGCCCGCGGAACTGTTGTTCGCGCAGGCCCATGCAGTGGTGGTACCGGACGCTTCAATGGCCGCAGGGGCGAGAGCTGTCATGCGCGATCAGCTCAAGGCAGTCGGTTTCAGTGCAGTGACGATGCTGACCAGGCCCGCGATGCCTTCCGAAGCCGTCGCTCCGGCGCTGCGTGTCGTGGCGGCCTGAGGGCTAAGACACTGCGCGTCGCAGTCCCCGCGCCGCCTGCAGAAGCGCGGGGCTGTGCTTGACGAAATATTTGGCGCGATTGACGCCCGACATCACAGCCGCGCCGACCGCGCCGCGCGGGCTGAGCGGAACAAAACAATCGAAAATGGACTCATCGGCCTTGCAGAAGAGCCTCTTGTAATCGTCGGATCCGACACCGAGATCGAATGCACGATATCCGTGCTCGGCGCAATGGTCGATGATGTGGCTGATCAGGATCAGGCCGGGACTGTGACGCGAATTTGCCGACACCGTATAGGTGTTGAACATCAACGAGAAGCGATCGCCATCGGCGACGCCGGCGAAAATCGCGATGACCTCGTCGTCGCATTCAAGCGCATGGATCTGAAGCACGCGCTCGCCATTTGCCAAATGCTTCATGCAGGCGTCGCGGACGAAATTTTCGACGCCCGGCTCTTCGAATACATTGGGAAGCCTCTGCGCCGCCATCCGCTGCGGCTTGATCCGGAAAAATGCGTCGAGCAGCCGCGTCACGTCGGTATCGTCGGAAGCGACGAAGTATCGATAGCCCGGCAGCTTTTTTAGCCTGCGTTCTTTGCTTTTCAGGCGCCCAGGCAACGATAGGCCGACGCGCGCGGTTGGCGAGGCGCCTGCGACCAGCCTCATCACAGGACAGCCGTTCACGGAAGTCTGATGCGGCAACAGGGCCATCGGGTTGCGCTGGTTTTGCCACTTCAGCGGCTGGCGATAAAGGGCCAGAACATCAGCTTCGCCACGCTGCCGAATGGCTGAAACCAAAACCTCGAGATCGGCGCGCTTTGCTTCCGTGACGAAATCGCGATCCCATAGCGCCATGTTGAAAGTTGCATGCTTGCCGCCCATGAAACTTGCGATGCGAATTCCGCGCGCCTCATTGAGCCCAAGAGGAAGCAGCAGCAGCGGCCTGCGTTCACGATCATAGGCGATGACGACGAACGGGCGGAATCCTTCGCGGCTTCCGACCTGCTGTTGCCAGAGGGAAAGGAAATCGAAACGCTGAAAGGGAGTGGCGAAGCGATGCAGGGTCTCGAGACTGCGCCAGGTCGGTTCGGCCTGGCCGAAGTCGTCAAAAAATTCGACTTCGGCGATACGGCTTGTCTTCGACCAGACCGGTTCGTCCGCCGTGCGGCCTTCAATCGCGGCAGCCAGGGTCATCGAAAACCTGTCTACAGGAAATTATTTACACTTCTCACTTGAGGCGACCTTTGCAAAGAAATGTCAACAAAGGGTAATGACAAGCTGGCCGAAGGAAGGTGGAAACCGGCCGCAATTGGGTTCTCGCGGGCCTCAAGAAGAGCTGCTGTTTGGAGTTAGGGCCCAGCACCCGCCAAACCGGCATTGGGCGTTCAAATTCGTGCTGAAAGGCGAGACATTGTCTTCCAATCCCCGATTTTTGTCGAACCTGAAGCTGGAACTCGCCTATTTCAGCGGTCGCGCCTGGTTGAACCGGCGCGGCGCCGGTGTCATCCTTCGGTTCGAGCGCGTTCGACCGCGACGTGGGGCGCGCTTCCAGCCACTGAAATCGCATGAAATCACACCCGAATTTCTCGATCGAACTGTTCGCGCGCTGAAACGGTGGCGATACGACATCATTTCCATGAATGAAGTTCGCAGGCGGGCAGTGACGTTGGCGGGGCGTGGACGCTTTGTCTGTCTGACGTTCGACGGTGGTTACAAGGATTTGATCTCGTCGGCTTACCCGGTGTTGTCGCGGCACGGCGTTCCCTTCACGGTCTATCTGCCAACCGCATTTCCGGACGGGATCGGCGAAGCCTGGTGGCTGGCGCTTGAACAGGTGATCGCGCGCGAGAGCCGGCTTAGCCTCGTCATGGACCGGCAAGAGCGGCGGTTCAATATCCCGGGCGCAGCAGAAAAGCATCAGCTGTATGAATTTCTGTTTCGATGGATGCGTACGCTCTCGCCATCGGACCTTTCAGCCGCGATCAGGGACCTCTGCACGCGTTACACCGTCGACCTCGCGGCGCTGTCACGCGCGGCCTCGCTCGACTGGAAGGATTTGACGAAGCTTGCGGCCGACCCTTTGGTGACGCTTGGGTGCGCAACCGTCAATTATCCGGTTTTGTCGAACCTGAAGGACGCGGCGGCGTTGCGGGAAATGACGATGGGCAGAGCGGTCGCCGAGGCCGCGTTTCGACGCGAGGTCCTGCATTTCGCCTATCCATTCGGCGATAGCGCATCATGGCATCACAAACACGCCGTGATGGCGAAGGAGGCCGGATTCGTCAGTGCCGTATCTGCGATCCCGGGTGTGGTCGAAGCGGAAGGCCGGACCGGCCTCTACGCACTTCCGCGGGTTACCTGGGATGGCCGCCGGCGCTCTCTTCGCGCGATGCGCGTGATCCTGTCGGGTGCCAGTTTTCCTCTCGCAAGGTCCGCAACGTTCAAAGATAGCTAGTCATTCGCATCCCGTTGCGGCCGATGCCCGCTTCACTCGCGGTCGGGCCGCGACATCCAGCTCACAATCGGCATGGCCGGAAGCACCCAGCCGATGCCAGCAACGACATAGAAAACGGCTTGCAGCAACCCGGAGTTGGCAAGCCACGGTGTCTGCGCGGCGGTCATTCCCAACAGCGACCACACGACGACCAGAAGCAATAAGGCAATGGTCCCAAAAAATTTGCGGGTGCGTATCTTCATGGCGGAAATATGCAGCTTGCAGCCGATGCGTGCCTTGCGCGCGTGAAGGGGCGGACTATAAAGTGCGCGCAAATTCAATCAAGCGCAGCACCATGGCCGCAATGACAACCAATCAGATCCGGCAGGATCGCCTTGTTCGCGCGTGGCTCGGTCTTGTCGCCGCGTTGATCGCGATCATGGTGCTGGTCGGCGGCGCCACGCGTCTGACCGAGTCGGGACTTTCGATTGTCGAATGGAAGCTCGTCACGGGGGTGCTGCCGCCGCTCAATCGGGAGCAATGGACGACAGCTTTCGAGGGCTACAGGACCATTCCGCAATACCGGCAGCTCAATGCCGGAATGAGCCTTGACGAGTTCAAGACGATCTTCTGGTGGGAGTGGAGCCACCGACTGCTGGGTCGCGCGATCGGCGTGGCTTATCTCCTGCCGTTCCTCTGGTTTCTGTGGCGCGGAGTTTTGGCCACGGAGGTTCGGCGGCGGCTGTGGCTGATCTTCGGTCTCGGCGCGCTGCAGGGCGCGGTCGGTTGGTGGATGGTGGCGTCGGGGCTTTCGCAGCGGGTTGAGGTTTCCCAGTATCGGCTTGCCACGCATCTGCTGCTGGCGCTCGTTATTTTCGCATCCATCGTCTGGACGCTGCGTCGCATCGCGGTGCGGCCGCCGTCCGATGCATCACCCCGGCTGAGATTGTCGGCCATCAGCTTGCTGGCGCTGACCTTCGTGCAGATTTACCTGGGCGCGCTGGTTGCCGGCCTTCGTGCCGGAAAGATTTACAACACGTGGCCTGACATCGATGGGGCGTTCATTCCGTCCGCGGCGCGGCTTTTCTTCGAGACACCATGGTGGCGCAACCTGTTCGAAAACACGCTGACGGTTCAATTTGAACATCGCATGGTCGCCTACGCGTTGTTGATTGTGGCGGCATTGCATGTGGTGGAAGTGGTTCGCGCAAGGGCGGGCCGATCGACCGTCAACGGCGCGCTTTGGCTATTGGGAGCGGTTATCCTGCAAGCGACACTCGGCATACTAACGCTGCTCAACCAGGTTTCGATCGACCTCGCACTTGCCCATCAGGCCACAGCCATAGCGGTGCTGACGCTGGCGGTCTTGCAGGCGGAGCGTTTGGTTCACCGGGTCGAACCGGCACCGCGTGGGATCGTCCGGCCGGTCACACAAGGCAGTTGAGCGAGATCAACAAGCTCTAACAATAACCGTAGACGCCACAGGCATAGGGCAGGCGATACCAATAGCTGAGATTGGGACCGCCGTAGTAGGGATGATATTCGTAGGAATGTTGCGATCCGTAATAGCCGGGGAGGGTCGATGAACCGGGAAGAAGCGGGGTGGAGGGTGGAATCCGGATATAGGGAAATCTTTCGTCCGGCGTAAACAGGAGGTCGGATTCGGTTTCGACATAGGCTGGCCGGCCGTAAGTCGGCGGGGCCTTGCCGTAAACGCCCGCTCCCCTGGGCAAATCGGCGGCAAAAGCCGAGCCGACGACGAATGCTACGGCCGCAAACGGCATCATCCAGCGCAACATGGTTCTGCTCCGAATCATCTCTCATGATTCACTGCCACGTTATGGCCGAAGGAGTGTTAACGAGAACCTCGAAAGTGGTGGTCTCGACAAAAGATCGGGAGCTGTTGTCGTCAAAGCGTATCGCCGATTATCAGGAGGGGCCGGCCGTTACAGCCCGTCGCAACGGCGCCAATAACGAGCGTCGTTCAAGCGTTCAACGCCTGATCGAGGTCGGCAATCAGATCTTCCTTGTCTTCGATTCCGATTGACAGCCGCACGACATCGGGCGCGGCGCCGGATTTGATCTTGGCGGCATCATCGAGCTGGCTGTGGGTGGTGGAAGCCGGATGAATCACCAGCGAGCGGGTGTCGCCGACATTGGCCAGATGCGAAAACAGTTTCAGGTTCGAGACCAGGCTTACTCCAGCGTCGTAGCCGCCCTTGAGGGTGAAGGTGAACACCGCGCCTGCGCCCTTGGGCGCGTATTTGCGCGCCAGGTTGTTATACTTGTCGCCGAGCAATCCGGCGTAATTCACTGACGCGACGGCGGGATGGCTCGAGAGCCATTCGGCAATCGCTTTGGCATTCTCGCAATGTTTCTGCATGCGCAAAGGCAGCGTTTCGATGCCGGTAAGAATGAGAAACGCGTTGAAGGGCGAAATCGCCGGACCGAGATCGCGCAAACCAAGCACACGGCAGGCGATCGCGAAGGCAAAGTTTCCGAACGTCTCCTGAATCTTGATGCCGTGATATTCCGGCCGAGGCTCGCTGAGCATCGGGTATTTGTTATCCCTCGACCAGTCGAAGGTTCCAGCGTCGACGACGATACCGCCAATCGAGTTGCCGTGGCCGCCCAGAAATTTCGTCAGCGAGTGAACGACGATATCGGCACCATGGTCGATCGGACGGATCAGATACGGCGTTGCCAGCGTGTTGTCGACGATCAGGGGAACGCCGGCCTTGCGGGCAACCGCGGCGACCGCCTCGATGTCGGTGATGCTGCCTGCGGGGTTGGCAATTGATTCGATGAAGATTGCCTTGGTATGTGGCGTTACCGCGCGCTCGAAGCTTTCGATATCGTCGGGGTCGGCCCACACCGCGTTCCATCCAAAACTCTTGAAGGCATGAGTGAACTGGTTGATCGATCCGCCGTAAAGTTTGCGCGCTGCGATGAATTCGTCACCGGGGTTGAGCAGCATCTGAAAGACCACGACCTGCGCGGCATGCCCGGAAGCGGTGGCTAGTGCGGCTGTGCCACCTTCAAGGGCTGCCACGCGCTCCTCCAGCACCGCCTGGGTCGGGTTTCCAATTCGCGTGTAGATATTGCCGAATGCCTGCAGGCCGAACAGGGATGCCGCATGGTCCGCGTCGTTGAATACGAACGACGTGGTTTGATAGATCGGCGTCGCCCGGGCACCCGTAGTGGGATCGGGTTGGGCGCCTGCGTGCACGGCGAGGGTAGAGAAGCCGGGTGGACGATCGTTCATATCAACTCCGTTAACTTTTTGCTTTGCGAACCAGTTCGCGGGCCATGCTGGTGTCCGCGTCGTTCTCGGTCAAGGCGGCCTTGCCTCCTTGAAACGCTCCATCCAACTCGGCTGGTCTGAAATTGCTCTCGTCAGGCGCGGTCGTTCCTGTTCTTGGTGGCGCGATCGGACGCCGCGGTCTGGCCTCCGCCGACACTCGTACGGCCGAGAGAAAGCTGCTGCACGCCTTGTGTCGGCAGCGGCGCGCGCTTGGAGCTCAGCGTGCGCGAATTCACTCCCATCCAGGAAATTTCCGAGGACAGCCTTCCATATTCGATCTTCGGACAGCGGTTCATCACGACCTTGAGGCCAGCAGCCTCGGCTTTTTCGGCCGCTGCATCGTCGCGCGCGCCAAGCTGCATCCAGATCACTTTTGGCAACGGTACCATCCTCAGCGCTTCCTCGACCGCCGGCATGATGTGGCTTGAATTGCGGAAGATATCGACCATGTCCACCGTGCGGCGGATATCGAGCAGCGAGGCCACGAATGGCTTGCCGAGCAGGCTTTTGCCAACGTGGCCGGGATTGACGGGGATCATGTCGTAGCCGCGCTGGGCGAGGTATTTGAAGGCAAAGTAACTCGGCCGAATATTCACGGGTGAGGCGCCGACCATGGCGATGCATTTCACGCCATTGAGAATTGAGCGGATATAATTGTCGTCGTAGGCGTCATGATTCATCGGCGGCGGTTCACATCCAGCAAGTCCTGCCTGGCATTGATACTCGATTTTTTGCGAGTTGGTGCAGAATTCAAGTCTCGCGACGCCTGATGTCTGGCCTCGCCCGGGAGGGACGCCCGCTACTTGTCGCGCCATTTCGGTTCGCGCTTTTCGATGAAGGCACCAATTCCTTCCTCGGCGTCGCGCGCCATCATGTTTTCGGTCATCACCTCCGCCGCATAACGATAGGCGCCTGCAAGGCTCATTTCTGCCTGACGGTAGAACGCTGTCTTCCCAATCTTGATCGTATAGGCGGATTTGCGCGCAACCTTTTGGGCGAGCTCGATCGCCTCGTCCCGCTCGGTGCCGGCAGCAACGACGTGGTTGACAAGGCCAATTTCGCGCGCCTTCGCCGCCGAAATCGGCTCACCCGTAAGCAGCATTTCCATAGCCAGCTTGCGTGGAATGTTGCGTGAAAGAGCGACCATCGGCGTCGAGCAAAACAGTCCGATGTCGACGCCGGGCGTTGCAAACGTGGCGGCCTCGGAGGCTATCGCCAGATCGCAGCTCGCAACGAGCTGGCAGCCGGCCGCGGTGGCAACCCCCTGGACCGCGGCGACCACCGGTTTCGGCAAATGCACGATCGCCTGCATCATGGTACTGCAGGCCGTCATGATCTCGGCAAAATAGGCGCGGCCGCGATCGGCGTCGGCGCGCCGGGCCGTAAGCTCCTTCATGTCGTGCCCGGCGGAGAAGGCCGACCCATTGGCTGCAATCACGACTGCACGCACGGCGGCGTCATCCTGGAATTCCCGGAGCGCAGTGTCGAGTTCCGCGATCAGGGCTTCGGAAAGGCTGTTGCGGGCTTCGACCCGATTGAGTGTGAGCACGGCGACGCTGCCATTCATTTCGCGCAGAAGGACAGGCGATGGTGGCGCGCTGGCGCGCGCGGTTTGGCTCGTCATCGGCTTATCCAGTTGGTATCCACCTGATATCCATTTGGGCTGGCGGGTCAGCTTAATGTAACAGGCACCATGAGGCGAGGGCAGGTAAGGCAAGGAACATGGCAATTGCAAAAATGAGCGTGGCGGACCTGGAACGGTTCCTTCGTGCCGAATTCCCCCAGGCGTTCAGCGATGGCGAGATCAGAATCGAGAGCGCCGATGGCGCCACTTGCCTTTTGCGGCAGCCATACACCGAGCGGATGCTGCGTCCCGGCGGGACCATATCGGGACCCACGTTGATGGCCCTGGCCGATTTCGCCATGTATGTGGTGCTGCTGTCCGCGATTGGCCCGGTAGGGCTTGCAGTGACCACCAATCTGAACATCAACTTCCTGCGCAAGGGCGCGCCGGGGAAGGATGTGCTTGCGGAAGCGAAGCTTTTGAAGTTGGGCCGGCGGCTTGCCGTGGGTGAGGTCAACCTCCTCTCGGGTAGCTCGCCCGATCCCATCGCCCACGTTACCGCGACTTATTCCATTCCGAATGCTTAAGGTTTTTACAGGTATTATAAAACCATTATCCTAACCAATTGTTTTGATTGGTAAATTTACTTGAAATTGGCATTGACGATGGTCGAGGACCGCTTTAGAAACCTGCCCAGTCCGGCGCCAACGCGCTTTCCTTTTTTTACGGATTGTCTCATGAAAACGTTTTCGGCCAAACCAGCCGAGGTGACGAAGAAGTGGGTGCTCATCGACGCCAAAGGTTTGGTGGTCGGCCGCCTCGCTTCACTGGTCGCGATGCGCCTTCGCGGCAAGCACCTTCCGACCTATACGCCCCATGTCGATTGCGGCGACAACGTCATCATCGTCAACGCGGCGCATGCGGTGCTGACCGGACGCAAGCGCGACAACAAGATCTACTACAATCACACTGGTTTCATCGGCGGCATCAAGGAGCGTTCGGCAAAATCGATCCTCGAGGGCCGTTTTCCCGAGCAAGTGGTCGAGAAGGCCATCGAGCGGATGATCCCGCGCGGACCGCTGGGCCGCGTCCAGCTTGGAAATTTGCGCGTCTACCCCGGGCCTGAGCATCCACACGAAGCCCAGCAGCCCGAAAAATTGGATGTTGCCAGGTTGAATCGCAAGAACATGAGGGCCGCATAAGATGTCCGATACCATGCAGTCTCTCGATCAATTGTCGCAGCTCAAGCCGGTTGCGCCCGAAGCGCCGAAATATGTCAAGAAAGTCGACAAATACGGTCGCGCCTACGCCACCGGCAAGCGCAAGGATGCGGTTGCCCGCGTCTGGCTCAAGCCCGGCGGCGGCAAGGTGACCGTCAATACCCGGGAAGTCGAAGTCTATTTCGCGCGTCCCGTGCTGCGGATGATGATCCAGCAGCCGCTGATCGCTGCGGCCCGGGCCGGCCAGTATGACGTGATCTGCACCGTCACCGGTGGCGGTCTGTCGGGGCAGGCCGGCGCGGTGCGGCATGGCATTTCCAAGGCTCTGACCAATTTCGAACCCGATCTGCGCAGCATTCTCAAGAAGGGCGGTTTCCTCACGCGCGATTCGCGCGTGGTCGAGCGCAAGAAGTACGGCCGCGCCAAGGCGCGCAGGTCGTTCCAGTTCTCGAAGCGCTAACCAGATCGTTAGAATTTGCCGCGAACGCGGCTGTTTTTCGGAACCACGAAAGCGCCCCGCTCGCGGGCGCTTTTTCTTTTTCGCATTTGCCGCTGAGTTGACGCAGTTTTTTACAGAAAACTTGCGCGAGTACGCAAACGGATTGCCAACGCGGGAGGCATAGCGTTCGGCATGGCGACGGCCGCTTTCCTCGAATTCTGCCGAGCCTGGAATTGGAATCACAAACATCCGGTGACACATGTCGCTCGATACCTCCACGATCTATCTCGTTGCCACCATGATCGCGGCTCTGCTGGGATTCATGCTGGTGTTCTTCGGCTATCAGGAGAATATCCCGGCATTGAAATGGTGGGGCTCGGCCTACCTGCTTGGCGCGGCTTCCGTTGCACTTTGGACCCTGGAAAGCCCCTGGCTCGGCGAGGTCTACTCGTTGGTGCTCAATGCACTCGGCTTCCTCACCTGCGGCATGGTCTGGAACGCATCCCGCCTGTTTCATGGCCGCAAGCTCAGCTTCCCGGGTCTGCTTCTGGGGGCTGTTGCCTGGATAGCGACCGTCACGACACTTGCCCCGGAGGCAACCGCGCTCCGCATGACGATCGGGGCCGGCATCGTTGCCGTCTACGCCGCCCTTACGGCGACCGAGTTGTGGACCGAGCGGCGCAGGACGCTGCAGAAGCGCTGGCCTGCGGTTACGGTTCCGGTGCTGCACGGATTTGTGCTGATGCTGCCGATCCTGCTCGGCGATCTCTTGCATCCCCATGACAAGCCGTTCGGTGGCAGTGTCTGGGTCACGGTATTTACCGTCGAGCTCGTTCTTTACGCCGTCGGCACCGTTTTTCTGATTTTCATGCTTGTATCGGAACGGGCCGTGACCGTGCACAAAACGGCCGCTTCGGTCGATCCGCTGACCGGCATGTTCAATCGGCGCGGCTTTGCCGAAGCTTGCGCACGGGTCATCGAGCGCGAAGCCCATGCCGGCCGCCCCGTGACGGTTCTGATCTTCGATATCGACCACTTCAAGTCGATCAATGATCGTTTCGGGCACCCGGCTGGCGATGAGATTCTCAAGCTGTTCGCGGCCGTGGTGATCAACAATTTGCGGATCAGCGATCTTTCGGGACGCATCGGCGGCGAAGAATTTGCCGCGCTACTGCCCTGCCCGCTGGAGGAGGGGGTGGTCGTCGCCGAGCGCGTGCGGGAGGCTTTCGAGGCGTCTGGCATCGCCTGCGACGAAGGTCCGGTAGATACCACCGTCAGCATCGGCGTGGCTGGCGGCCCGGCCGGCACGGAACTGGAGGTGCTGCTGGCGGCCGCTGACACCGCCCTTTATCAGGCCAAGCGCAGCGGCCGCAATCGCGTAGAGGCCGCAGAAGAATTGCCGCTGTCGCTGGAACACTGGCGGAGAAAGACCGCCGGCACCGCGCGGCCGGCCCAGTCCCTGGGTGGCATGACCCGGCTCGCGTAGGATGTGCAGCCGGTGGAGTAACGCGCCGTTTACCATTCGATCTATATCATCCGTACCATGATGTCGTTTCGAAAAGGCAATCATCAAGCCGATCTCCTGCTGCTTGAGGCGGCCGCCGCATTGGCGCGAGGCGGCTTCGCCTGCATGTTCTCGACTTCGGAAGAGTACGAGACCGCACTGATCACACAGCGTCGTGCGCAGGGTCGTTACAGCCAGCCACGAAACCTTTGGCCCGCAATCATGTTCCTGGGCTGTGCGATGATGGTTGCCGGTGCGGCGCTGTTGCTCAAATAGGGCCGGTGGGACAGGTGAATTCGAGTATCGGCGCCGGGAGGCGCCTTTTTCTTTTTTGCCGGCTGGGCTAAAGACCTGAACTCGTCCAAAGCGCGATGGGTTTGGATCGAACCGTCATCGCGCTTTTCCGGGTTCATGCATCAGGAACCAGAGGCCGCAATCACATGATCACCGAAATCGCCCAAATTGACGTCAAACCCGGTACCGAAAAGGACTTCGAGGCTGCAGTCGCCAAAGCTCGTCCGCTATTCCTGCGCGCCAGGGGCGGCAGGGGGATCGAGTTGCACAAGTCGATCGAAAAGCCGTCGCGTTACCGGCTTTTGGCGAAATGGGACACGCTGGAAAACCACACAGTCGATTTCAGAGGCTCTGAGGACTTCCAGGCATGGCGCGGGCTGGTCGGGCAATATTTTGCGGCACCACCGGAAGTCGAGCACACCCAAACGGTGTTGACGACAGACTGAGAGATACCGGAAGGGCTGGTCGGTCTCAGGCCGCGGGCGCCTCCGCAGCGGTCTCGCCGGCCTTGAAGTGATCGATCAGGACTTTCACGATCGCGATCAGGGGCAGGGCAAGTGCCAGACCCCAGATGCCGAACGCGACACCGAGCAAGATCTGGAAGGCAAACAGCGTTGCCGGCGGAATTTCCAGCGCCTGGCGCTGAAGCATCGGCGTGAGAATGTAGCTTTCAAGAACGTGGATGCCGAGAAAAAGCACCAACGCACTGGCGGCAGCGATCCATCCCGATGCGAGGCTTGCCAGCACGACGATCAACCCGGCGATGATCGCGCCCACGGTCGGGATGAACGCCAGCAGGCCCGCCTGGATACCCAGAATGAACGCGCCGGGGATTCCAATGATCGCAAGCCCGATCCACGTCACGATGAATACCGCGGCCATGGTGATGATCTGCGCGATCAGCCAGCGCTCCAGCGTCTCACCGATCCGGTCGACGATGATGGTTGCCGGGCCGCGATGACGAGCCGGGGCCATGTAGAGCAGCCCTCTGCGGTAGACACCCGGTTGCGCCGCGAAGGCAAGCCCCAGAAACAGCACGATGAAGAAATTTCCGACGGCGCTTACAGTACCCACAACCAGCTTGAACGTTCGGCTGACAATTGCTTCGCCGCCGGAAGCGAGCGCGCCAGGGCTCGGCAGCGTATGCGTGGGGACGCCAGGCGTCTCGGAGGCGCCTGGACTTGTGGTTGCTGGACTTCCAAGCTCGAAATAGCTGGTGTCGATTCCGTTCCGGTCAAGGAATGCCTTCACGTTCACGAGCTGCGATTTGATCGTTTCGCTCAATGCGGCGGCTTGCTCGGCGATGGTGGCTCCGCCTGCGAACAGGACGCCCGACAACATCGCGGCAAGCGCCACGCAGACCATGGCCAGCCGCAACGAATGAGGCAGCTTGACTACGCGACCCAGAATATTGGCCAGGGCCTGCAGCGCGACGCCGAGCAGGATGCCGGCGAAGATCAGAAAGAGGGTCGCGGCATAGTACCAGGCGAATGCCAGCAGGCATGCGAAGGCCACGACACCGATGCCGCCGACCGAGATAGCCCAGGCCAGGTCTTTGCGGGTCGAAACAGGACTGTCAGCCGAACCATCCACGCGTAGTCCCCTCAAATGAATGCCATGGCACCGTTTCGCCGGATCAAGAAGGCCGGTGGTCCCACATCGGTTTCCCGTTTGCAGCGAAAAGATTGGAAAATGTCAATCCGCTCCACGGGCCGGATGTTGTTATTGCAGACCTGCCCGGTGGATGAACGCGCCTTAAGATATTGATCCGGCGCCGGGCGCGATGCATGATCGGCCGGAAATCAAGGGATGAGATTGGAAATCGTCGAATGAGGAGGCCTGTCGTCGGTGTGATAGGAAATGCCTATCGCATTGAGAACAGATTCGCCACGCAGATGGTCGGTGAGCGCAATCTTCGAGCGCTGGCCGAGGTGACCGGCGCGCTACCACTGATGTTTGCAGCCTCACCGGACATTACGGATGTCGGTGCCCTGCTGGACACGGTCGATGGCATCCTGCTGACGGGCGCGCGCGCCAATGTGCATCCGAAGCACTTCCGCGCCCAGCCCAATTCCAGGCACGAACCTTACGATCTGCGCCGCGACGAGCTGGCGCTGACGCTGTCGGAGGTCTGCGTTGCCCGCGGTGTCCCGCTGTTTGGAATCTGCCGCGGCTTGCAGGAAATGAACGTCGCCTTTGGCGGCTCGCTGCACCCCGAGATCCGCGAATTGCCGGGGCGTATGAATCACCGGATGCCGCGGCTGGAGAACGGCGAAATTCATCCAGATCCCACGGTGATCTTCGCCGACCGGCACGATGTGCGTTTGATTCCGGACGGGGCCTTCGCAAAATTGCTTGGTTGCGAAATGATCCGGGTCAATTCGTTGCACGGACAGGGGATCCTCGAGCCGGGCGAAAGGGTCGTCGTCGAGGGCGTGGCCGAGGACGGCACGATCGAGGCGATCAGGATCGCCGATGCGGTGGGATTTGCTCTCGGTGTGCAATGGCACGCCGAATACGATCCGCAGCGTAACCCGATCAATCGAACACTGTTTGAGGCGTTCGGCGAGGCGCTTCGCACTGCGCAGCGCGCCGCATAGACTGGCTTGCGGTTGGCAGCAGTCCTGAACGTCGATCCAGCGCGCCGATGCGGCGCACTGGATTTCTGCGGGGGCTCGGGTCAGGCCGCCTTGCCGATCTTTTCGACCTTTACTCCGCCGCCTTCCAAAAGCATGACCTTGTTGAGGAGTTTTACAAGGGCATAAACCGATTGGATCGCGGGCGCCGGGGTATTGGTCAGCTTCGCCATCTCCAGGATCGATCCGATCAGCGCCTCAGTCTCGAGCGAGCGACCCGCCTCGACGTCCTGGAGCATCGACGTCTTGTGGGCACCGACGGCCTCTGCGCCCGCGATGCGCTTGTCGATGCTGACGCGGAAGGTGACGCCGAGCTTCTGGGCGATGTCCTGGGCTTCCTTCATCATGTTGGCCGCCAGTTCGCGGGTCTCGGCAAACTGGCAAATATCCACCAGCGTCGCATGGGTCAGCGCGGAGATCGGGTTGAACGAAAGATTGCCCCAGGCCTTCAGCCAGATTTCCGAACGGATATCGCCCAGCACCATCGATTTCAGCCCGGCCTTGACGAAGACGTCGTGCAATTCCTTGACGCGCTCCGTCTCCTTGCCGTCGAGTTCACCGATCGGGAAGCGGTCGCCCTCGACATGGTGAATGACGCCCGGTGCAGTCGCAGCCGCCGCAGGGTAGACCACACAGCCGATGATGCGGCTGGGATCGATGTACCTGGTGAGCACGCCGGAGGGATCGAGGCTCTGCAGCCGTTGATTGTCGTATTGGCCGCCGAGCTTCTGGAAGTACCACCACGGCAGTCCGTTCTGCACGGTCAATACGATGGTGTCGGGACCGAGCAGGGAATCAATGTCGCGCACGACCTGATCCAGGAAATGCGCCTTCACCGCCAGCACGACGATATCCTGCTTGCCCGCCTCGGTCGCCTTGTTCACGGCTTTCATCTTCGCGGTATGCACCTTGCCGTCATGCCACTCGAGCTTGAGGCCGTTCTTCTGGATCGCGGCGAGGTGGGCGCCCTGGTCGATGACCGTCACGTCTTCGCCTGCAAGCGCAAACTTGGCTGCCAGCAGGCCGCCGATGGCGCCTGCGCCGACGACGCAAATTTTCTTCTGCCTGGGCGGGGCGCCCAAAAGATAGGGACTTGGCAGTACCTGGTCGAACACGTTGCTGAGGCTTCCGACGCCGTCGATGGCGATATCGACGACGTTGTGGGCATCGCCCATGGTGCCCGCGCCGAGCGACGTGCCGCAGGCGATGATATCGCCCGGCATCAGCGTGACGTCCTTCGAAATGGCGGCCACGAGCCTGTGCGGCGGGAAGAACATGTCGGCCACAGGATAGTTCTGCCTCTCCTTGCCGTTAAGGATGGTTCTGACCGACAGCTTCATGGGATCAAGGCCGGTCGCGATGACCGGACCGAACACACCGAAAGTGTCAAAACTCTTCGAGCGTGCCCATTGCTCGAACGACTTGTCCTTGCGCAGCAAATCGACGGCGGTGACGTCGTTCACGCAGGTGTAGCCGAATATGTAATCGGCGGCCTCGGCTTCTGAAATGTTGAAGCACTTCTTGCCGATGACGACACCGAGCTCCCCTTCGTAGATGATTTTTCCGGTGTAAGTGGCGGGACGTTGAATCGGCTTGTTGGCCGGCCAGTACGAATTCGGCGCCTTGAGGAACCAGAGCGGCTCTTTCGGCTCCTTGAAATCGTTTTTGGCGGCGAGCTGGTGGAAATTGTTCCACAGGCAGATCATCTTCGATGGATCGCAGGGCGTCAGAAGCCGAACGTCGGAGAGTTTCAGCGTCTGGCCGGTCGGCGTTGCACCAGCGAACATATCGCCCGCGTGTACCGCAATGGTGTCGCCTTCCAGCGTGCCAATGCCGGGCTTTCCGTCCTGCTCGAAACGAATCCATCTTGTCATCTGCTGCCTCCCGGTATCGCAAAGGGCGGTGTCGTTCGAACGCACCACCATTTGTCGTATTGTAAGCTCGATCGCGATACTCGCAATCATGCACTGCATCATTGCCTCACGAGCGCACCAACATTTGATCCAAGACATGCGTCATCGATCTCGCGGCCTCTGACTGCCCGAGTTCTGACTGGTCCGCCCCAAGGAAGAGGGAGCAGGGAATGCCGGACGCGCCATGCGCCCGCAGCCTTGTGTGCGAGTTGGAAAAAGCACACAAGCGTAGTCACCACGGTCACACCGGAAACGCCCGGCATTCCCCGCGCGATGGTTTTACGGGTTCCTTCGTGCTCTTGTGTCTGCAAAATCTGCCAGAATGCGCAAACGGGCGGTTTGACCGACCGCCCGTCGCTGGATCTGAGCCCGTTCGTGCTCAAAGGCTTAAGAGCCTGACGGGAAG
>Ga0075029_100000738_pt1 | contig 18752 bp, 9 predicted proteins | sample LitLauG_LLR_2013_FD_71391 | JGI IMG/M metagenome (GOLD analysis project Ga0075029, IMG submission 71391) | Freshwater sediment microbial communities from North America - Little Laurel Run_MetaG_LLR_2013 | ecosystem: Environmental > Aquatic > Freshwater > Creek > Sediment | place: USA...
GGTAAGCTAGATTCGTGGTCCCCATCGCGTTGGTCAGCGTCAGCACCAGCGGGCTGCCGAAACACAGATTCGTGGCCGTCGCCTCGATCCCGCCCACGATGGACGGGGCGGTGCAGGCCGGGTTCACCGTCACGCTCACCGATGTGGTGGCTGTGGTATAGTCGGTCGTGTCCAAGGGCGTGTAAGTCACGCTGTAGGCGGCGGTGCCCAGGGGCGGCACGGTCGAAGGGGTTGTGAAGGCGAAGGATCCGCCCGAAGGCGTGGCCGAGCCACCGCTCAAGGTGGCACTGGCCAGGGTCTGACCATAGGTGATCGCACTGGCCGTCGGCGGCGTGTTGATCACCGGAGTCGCTTGGTTGATCACAAAATTGCCGGCGGACAGACCGGTCAGCGTGTTGTAATCCGTCGTGTCGGTCGGCACGAAATTTGCCGTCACCGCGTAGGTGCCCGGATGGGTCTGGCCGGCCGCGCCGCCAGTCAAAATACTCAGCGCCGAGCCGGGAACGGAACTGACTGAAACGGCCACGGTGGCGGCCTGGGCCGACCCGTTATACGTCACCGGCGAATTGTTGACCGCCAGCGTCGCCGTCGGCGTCGCCTTGTTGATGGTCACCGCGACCGTATTGGTCACACTGCCATAGGCGTTGGTCACAACGACCGAGTAGTTGCCGGAGGCCGCCACGGAGGGCACGGTCAGGGTCAGGGTCGAACTCGTCTGCCCGGAAATCGGGACGCTGTTGGAATACCATTGATAGGTCAAGGGAGCCGTGCCGCCGGCGCTGGAGGTCAAAGTGACGTTGTTACCATAGGTCACCGTGACGGGTGAGGGCGTGACATTGTTGGTCGGCAGCATCCCCACGAATAGGGTGCCGTTGACCGTGAGCTTGGAAGTGTCCCACACCAAGCCCGGCCCGGGCGTGGACGGGGTGATGCTGCTGAAACTGCCGCTATAACTGGCCGCCCCGGGGAATAATTGGAAGCTGGCTCCAGGCTGCATATAACCGACGCCATTGGTATAAATGACCAGGGTGCCGCCATAGACCAGCTTGCCCGTGACCTTGACGGCGACATTGGTAGGATTGGTGGCATTGCCATTGACCCACAGGATGTTGGTGCTGCCCGCCTGGTTGGTCAGGTTGCCGGTGACATAGAAGGTGTCTTGGTTGGTGTAATAATTATAGCTGGCCATCTTCAACGTCGCACCTGAACCCACCACGAGATTGCTGACCACCTGGCAGCCATTGTCCACCTGCAAGGTCTGGTTGGTGGCCAACGTAAATGTGCCGTCGCTCCGGCCACTAGCATCAATGTAGCTCGCATAAGCCTGCCCCGAAACAATACCTTGCATGGTGATGTTGGGCGCTTGCGAAATCGAGCCGTTGCCTGCCAGCACAATGCGCGTGCCCGGTCCGGCGTTACAATTGGGAATGGTAATGTTGCCGCTGAACGTATTCGAGGCGGCAAACTTGACGATGCTTTGGTATTGGATACCGAAACTTCCCGAACCGCTTACGGTATTGCTAATGGTCAGCGTGTTGTAGTAATTGCCATTGAATTGCAGGGTGGAACCGCTGGAAATATTCAGCGGACCGCTAAAGGTGGGTGAGCCGGAACAGGTCAACGTGGAACCGCTGGGGATGTTCACCGGGCCGCTAACGAGGGCTGAACCTGACAAGTTTACCGCCCCGTTGAAATTCGTCAAGCCGCCGGCAAAAACCGGCGTGCCGCCGGTTACCTGCAACGTGCCGTTGGTGATGGAAAGAGGACTGCTAAAGGTCAAGCTACCACCGGAGGCGTTAAAGGTGACCGCACCACCGGAAACCACGCTCACCGGTCCAGAAATGGTATTCTGGGAACCGCTGCCGCTTTCCGCGAAGAAGTTGGCTCCGTTGCTGCAAACGATGTATTTGTTGAGCGCCACGGAGGCTTGATAAAACTCGAAGGTGGTGTTGGTGCCAATGTAGAGCGTGTTGGTCGGGTTGCCCAATCCGGTGGTGCCGGTTTGGTAGCCCAGTTCACCGCCCAAAAGGTAAATATTGCCCAGATTGGGGCTGACCGTGGTGCCTACTAGAGCAACAAAACCGGGGCCAACTTTGGTCAGACTGTAGGCATTGGTCGGGCAATTCAGCGTGTTGGCCCCGTTGCGCATATCCCAGCGGTTCGTGCCGCCAATCGTCGCGCTGCCCGCGAGCGTGATGCTGGCCGGGCCGTAGATGTTCGCCGCATTGGTGTAATTCGCCACCAGTGTACCGAGACCATTGAAACCCGCGCCGCTGATGGTGCAGGCCAGAGCGTTCGGGTTTTGGTAGTTGAAATCCAAAGCGCCGTTGCCATACACGCTTACCGTGCCACTGGAATTGTTCAACGCCCCGTTGTTGCCCAGCTTGAGCGTGCCGCCGTTGATAAAGGTGCCGCCTGTGAAGGTATTGGCATTGCTGACGGTCAGCGTGCCCAAACCGGTTTTGACCAGCGCGGTCGCATTAGTGATGGGGGAACCGCCAAAACTGTAATTGTTGTTTGTGTTGTTGACCGTGATGACCAGGGGCGAAACGCCGACGGAAAGATTAACATTGGTAACCGAAGAGGTGTCGTTAAAAAGCACGGCGTCGCCAGGAGGATTGGTGGGTTGATAATAAGTAGTCGCCACGCCGTTCGTCTGCCAGTTGATGCTGTTGGTGATGTCCCAATTGGCGCTGGCAGTGCCGGTCCAGGTTACCGCGTTGTTGCCGTTCACCACCAGGTCAAATGATTTGTTGGCGACATTGTTGGAAATATAAGCGCTTATGCCACGCACGCTGGGAGCTGACAGCACGAGCCCGCCGGTGCCGTTGGTGGCGCTGTATTGAATAAGCGGAAACTGGCCAGAGATGGTGTAGGCCACGCTGGGCAGTTTAATCGCCGAGGTGCCTGTAAGCGTGAGATTAGTTGCCATGACCGGTGCCTGGGTCGTTGAAAACGTCGTAAGCCGTGAAAGACTCAGCACGGCGCCGGTGCTGGAGCCTAGCGCCAAGGCCGACATGGGCAAGGTGACATAACCGGCCTGCGGGGGAACATCTAGGATACCACCATCATTATTGGTGTAAGCCCCGCCGCCCTGCTGAATCGTGCTCAACAGCAGCGTGCCCCCATTACCAGAGCCGGCGACAACCACGGTCGGACCGGTGTAGGTTTCAGCGCCGGCCAAGTTGATGGTGTCCCCGGTTGCGATGGTTGCCTTGATTCCATAGCTCCCGGAAATGGCTCCATTAAAGGTCTGCTTGCCATAAGTCTGACCATTCGGCGCGCCATTGTAAGTGCTGGTGCAGGTGAGCGCCAGCGGGGCGTTGAGGGTGACGGTCCCGTTGTAAACGTCCTGGTCGGCCTGGCCGTAGTAAGCACCGTGGGTGTTGTTGATCGAGCCGCCAGTGCCGAATATGATGATGTTGTTGGGCACGGTGACACCGCTCCAGTTGCTGGGATTCCAAGTGTCGCTGGAAGTGCTGTTGGAATAGATCAAGGTGGCTCCAGTCCCCAGCCAGTTGTGCTGGTCGTAAAAAAGTATGGCGCCATTCGCAATGGTAAAGCTGGCCAGCGCCGAGGAGGCCGCCCCCATCAAGACCACGGTGCCAGAGCCGACCTTGACCAGGTTGTGGTTGTTGCCATTGATGCCGCTCGTGCCATTGAAGCCGATGCCAAACCAGTTGGGGCCGCCGATGGTCGCATCCCCGGCGAGCGTGACGTTATTGACCCCGATTTGCGTGCCGCCCAGATAGGACCAGCCGCTGCTGGAATACAGCACGCCCTGGTTGACAATCGTGTTCGTGCCCTGAATGACAACGGCATTGGTGGAGTTGGGCGTAATCCCGTTCAAATCCAAGGAGGCGTTGTTACTGACAATCACAAGTGGATTGCCCGCCAACGGAGCGCCCAGGGCGTTGGTGTTAAACACCCGTAAAGTGCCGCCCCCCAAAATCGTCCCGCCGGTGTAGGAGTTGCTGGACGAGAGACATATCAAATTGGAGACAGACCCGCCGACATTGTTTATCAGCAATCCCCCGGCACCGGAAATGACCCCGTTGGTAAACACAATATTGCCAAAACCATTATAAAGTGCAGAGGGCGTCTGCTGAACAGTCAGCGTCCCATTCAGCAAAATATTGCCAAGATAAGTGTCATAATCATTCGATCCATATATATCAATATTGTTCAGGATTTGCCCGCCGCTGGTGTCAACCGTAATGTTGTTGGTGATGTAGTTTGGAGCGGTTCCGGTTCCGAGCTTCCAGTTCATGCCAATGGTTTGCACAAAGGCATTGCTATACAGGTTAATCTGGGCCAAGCCCAAACCTGCCGTGGTGTATTGATCAAAGAAAATGCCGCCGCCTTGAATGTTCACAGCGGAGGGCGCACTGAGCGCCGGAGCCAGCAGCAGCACGTTGTTATTGCCAACCTTGGTCAGGACATAGCCGTTGCCGCTCAAACCCAAGCCGCTGAGGCCGATGGTGAAATCCGAGCCGCCACTAAAAGTTGGTCCGCCGCCGCCGTTGTTGCCGATCGAGGCGTTGCCCGTCAAGGAGACATTGTTGATGTTGATGCTGCCGTAGCCGAAATTAATATAACCACCACTGGTTCCCAATACGCCAGCCCCGTTTGCGGAACCGGAGCCGGTGCCGACAATTTGAACGACGTTCGTCGAGACAAGCGTATTGCCATTCAAATCCAAATTCGCTCCACTGGCCACCGTGACAGGGGTATTGTTGGAGGGGTTGCCCAAGGCATAAGCATTGCCGATCTGAACCGTGCCAGCCGGAACCTGAAGGCCGCCGGTGAACGAATTCGAGCCGCTCAAGACGAGGGTGCCGGCCAGGTTGGTCAACGCATACGCTCCGCTGATGGGCGCGGCAACATTGATGCTGCGTCCCGCAGTGGGGTTGAAAAAGGAATTGGCCGTCAAGGAAACATTTCCGCTAAGTGTAAACGAGCCGCCCTGCCCGTTGCCAACCGAACCACCCGCCAGAATCAAATTAGTCACCGTGATTCCCGCACCGCCGGTGCCTTTGTAGTTCATAGCGCCGCCCGTCAGAATGGTCAGTGAGGCTCCCTGAAAGATAAAAGCCGGACTGTCAGCCGGCGTCCGCAGGGTGTTGGCCAAGGTGGTGTAATTGGTGTTAAGGTGCGGCGCCAGACCATCGCTCCAATTCGTCACGCCGTAGCCGGCAGAAAACGAACTGGAGCCTGAAACGTCGCTGTTGGTCAGGGTAATTTGACCGTAGGAGTTTGCCGCCAGCCCCAGCAGCAGGGCGGTGCCGAGACGTCTGAGGGTGGATTCAATCCCGTTTGCTCTCAACGTTCTCATATTTTTGGTGGTTTTTAAATGTTTAAAGGTTTGAGTTCTTCGTCTGATGGCACATTACGCTGGCTGATGAAAATAACATTTTTGAGGATTGGCAATTTCTGTAATCATCGGTGGAGGCTGCCCAATCTGCCGTCGAAAGTCCACTACCCGTTCGGGTAGTTTTAATGATCAAGTCGGGATTTCCCCTTTGGTTTGGGCGGCCGAAGCTTTGTTTCCAGAGTGGCACGGCTGAGAACTGGACCGGCACGATGTTTTCACCCGGAGCCGGGATGGGTTCGAGCGTGGCGGTGTTTCAGGCTGGAGGGGAATGGTCTCCGGTTGACCCAGTGCGGCACGGGAGGCTTCGGTGACCGGCAGGCGCAGACCAGCGGCGCCAGATTTGGCATGCGGACAAACCGCTTTGGGTTCCATATCACCGGGACAACGAAAATTTCCATTGTGGTGAAAGTTTGCACCTACTTGGGGGGGGTAGTTGGATTCCGCTGAAATCGGTTAACCTTGCGAACGGCTTGTTCTACTTCAGCGATCCAGAGTGGACAAATTATCTTGGCCGCTTCTACCGTCTCCGCTCGCCGTGAACTTGATCTCCGCCCTCAGAAGTTTGCGCGAGGTCACACCAGATGCCGTGCCTGGCGTTTGGGGAGGGTGGATTTGGTTTTGCAGATTCGCTCCGGTTCGGTCACGGACAAAAATTCTTTCAGGAAACCCGGTTGGTCGTGGCGGCCACCACGCTGATAATCGCGCCACAAAGTTTCCGCCACGGTTTTCGCATCGAGCGTAACTTCGCGCGTCAGAAATACAAACAGCAACTCCATCAGCCGCGCCAGCGCGATGCTGTCGGTGCGGCGGATTTTGGCGTAAAGCCAGTCGCTGAAACGGAGGAACGCGGCAAACGGCGGAGACTGGCTCCAAATCAGCGGCGTGGCGGCAATGAAATTGCCGCTGTTGCCGACCAGATCCCAGTAGCGGGCGAACCGGCGCAGCCGTTGCATCGTGGCAAAGTCAATCAACTTGTTCTGCAAAATCTCGTACGGCGGGTGCGGGTGATAAACCATTTGCCACTCGCCGTCGTGGCGCACGATCGGCGTGCCACGCAGCCGCTTCAAAATGCCAACCTGGATTTCCTGCGGACCGAAACTGACCAGCCGATCAAAGCCTGCGGCAAAACTATCCAGCGATTCCCCAGGCAGGCCGACGATCAAATCGGCGTGGATATGAACGCCGGTTTCGTTCCGCAGAAACCGGAAATTCGCCTCCATTTTTTCGTAATTCTGCCTCCGGCTGATGAGCTGGCCGACTTCGGGGTTGAACGTCTGGACACCGACCTCGAATTGCAGCGCGCCGGCGGGAAACTGGGCGATCACGTCGCGCAACTCCGCCGGCAGCCGGTCGGGGATCATTTCAAAATGGAAAAAATGTCCCGGCTGATGCCGCGCCAGGAAAAATTCCAAGATCGTTTTGCTGGCCGCGATATTCAGATTGAAGGTTCGGTCCACAAATTTGAACTGTTTCACGCCGCGAGCCAGCAGGCGTGCGAGCTGGTCGAGCAAAGCGGGCAGAGGAACCTGTCGCACCGGAATGTCGAGCGACGACAGGCAAAACTCGCAGGTGAAAGGGCAGCCGCGCGAAGCCTCGACGTAAATGATCCGGTGCGCAATGTCGTCGTCGGTGTAGAGATCGTACGGCAGCGCGAGCCGCGAAAAATCCGACAATTCGGCGGGAATGATTTTAGGGAGATTCTTTTCGCCCTCCAGCAGCAAGCCGCACACTTCCGCGAATTTCAAATCCGCCTCGCCGGTGATGACGTGGTCGGCAAGCTGGACAATGGGCTGGCCGTCGGTTTCATAACTCACCTCCGGTCCGCCCAGGATGATTTGGATTTCCGGCCGCACGCGTTTGATCGCGGCAATCACCTCCGTCGTCAGTGTGACGTTCCAAATATACACGCCGAACCCGAGGATTTTCGGAGCGTACGCCAGAAGCGCCTCGGCGATGTCGAGCGGACGCTGGTTGATGTCAAACTCCGCGATCGCCGCGCGCGGCTTCAGCTCGCCGAGATTCGCCAGCAGATAGCGCAACCCAAACGCGGCGTGGAGGTATTTCGCGTTGAGCGTCGTTAAAACGATGTCCGGCATGGCGGCAGCCTACCATGCCGGAATGAACCGGCGCAATGGCGCGAACCGGTGCCATGCGATTCGGGTTCAAACCCGCTCATTTTTTGAACTTAATGCGTCACTTGATTCCCTGCCGGAAAGGCTTACGGTGAGGGATACAGCGGAAAGAAAGGAGAAAGTTATGCCAGAGAATAAATTGAAAAAGTATCTTGATGAGCAACATGTAAAATATGTCAGCATTGTTCACTCAAACGCCTACACAGCACAGGAAGTCGCCGCGTCCGCTCACATCGCCGGACGAAAGATGGCCAAGGTCGTGATCGTGGAACTCGACGGGCAGATGGCGATGGCGGTGCTGCCGGCGGACCGCAAAGTGGTGTTGCAAGACCTGCGGGATGTGACCGGCTCGGAGCAGGTGCGCTTCGTATCGGAAACCAAATTCAAAGACCGCTTCCCCGACTGCGAGCTCGGTGCCATGCCGCCGTTCGGCAATTTATATGGCATGGAGGTTTTCGTCGCCGAAGTCCTCGCCGGAAACGACACCATCGTCTTTAATGCCGGCTCGCACGTGGAAGTCATCCAGATGGCGTTCGCGGATTTTGAGCGGCTGGTGCAACCAACCGTGGTCAGTTTCACCACCTAACTGGCCGGCGGGGGCGAACTGACTTCGAGCGAGAACGGCGGCAGGTAAATGCCTTTCAGTTCCCGCCGCCACCACTCGCCGGATCGGCGGCGCGTCGCCGCGTCGGTGAAATGGTATTCGTAAAGCTCGGCGCGGATGAATCTCGGGGGCGCTTTGGGAAACGGGTTGCGCTCCAGCAGTGCCGTTACTTCCGGGCTGCCTTGCAGCAAACGGATGCAAAAATTGACAAACCAGGGGTTCTGCCGGTAGTCGCCCAACGCAGCGAACCACATCTGCCAGTCCAGACGCGGCTGATGCGGCGCGACGAATCCCGGACGGCGCTGGAGGTCGCCGGGTTTGTATTTGAATTCGTACGCGGACCAGCTTTCTCCGTCGTTGCTGCCTTCGACGACGATTTCCAGTCGCGTTGTGGTCATCACGGCAAACAGACCGTAGTTGTTGAACGAGCGTAACGGCTGCACCCAGCGGAAGACCGCGTAGGCCGGATCCGGATGCCGCAGCAAAACGTGGAAGGTGGCAAATAATTGCACCAAAGAGGCGCAGGCGACGATGACGGCGAGCGCGAGCGTCACTTGCACCGGCCACCGGGCCCAAGAATCCCTTCGGAGAACCGGCGGCTTCGTGCGCCAGCAGGCTGGCAGGAAGCGGTGAAGGAGCGCGTCGTCAAGCAGCGGCAGACAAAGCGCCAGCGTGAGCCAGTTGAAAAAGCAGTAATTACCCGTCAATAAAATCAAAACTTGCAGCGCGGCGAACGCGGCGGCAGCGCAATGCCGAAGACGGCGCGGGAGAAAAATCAGGAACGGCACCGCCAGTTCGATGCCGAACATCACGGCCGTGGATGCTCGAAGCAGCCACGCCGGCATTTGATGCGCATACCAACCGATCCACGTCGGCAGCGGTTGTGTTTCAAAATGAAAATTCAGCGCGGTCAGGTGGCGCCACGTCAAATCGCGGCTCATGAGTTTGACGCAGCCGGATTCAAACATGAGCCGGAACACCAGCCAGCGCAGCAGCCACAGCACGGTGCGCGACGGGGGCGCTTCGCTGGACGGACGCCGTGGCCGGATTTGAAGCGGCGCGAAAAAAATCGCGAGCAGGCCGGTTTCCAACAAAAGGTTGTCCCACTGGAAACCGAGGAAGACGCCGCACACTGTCGTCAGCGATAGATAAATCAGCCACAGCAAAAACAAACACGGCGCGGGCGCGATCCCCGCGATGACCAATCCGGCGAGTGCTATGCCGGCGGCGCACTGGAATTTTAGGAAACCGTCGCTGGTGTTGTACCAGCAAAGCGTGGGGACCAGATGATACCGGTCCAGGCCGATTTTATTTGCAGTGGCCTGCTGGTTCGCCAACTTCAGCAGGTTTTCGGCCGGCGCGATTCCATCGTGCCCCACCAGTCCGATGATTTGTGACGAGAGTGAGAGAAACGCGAAAAGGTAGTTGATTCCCACCGCCCGCAAGAAAATCCAGCGCACGAGCTTGTGCGCCGGCGGTTCGACTTGCCGCCCCCAAAACAACTGCGTCACGGCGGAAAAAAACCTCCGGTTTCTCGCCACAAACCGGTAACCCACCTCACAAACGGCGGCAAAAACCGGCGAATGTTCGTATAATTCCTGCAGCCAGACCTCGTGCGGATTGCCGGCCAGCGCGCGGAAGACCGCGTCGGCCCCGCTGTGGACTGCACCGTCAGGCAGGATCAACTGCACGGCGCCCTCGAACTGGCCGCACGCCAGCTCAGGGAATTGTGCGGCAATGCGCGGGTCCTGAAAGGGCTGGTACTCGACATGGCTACCTGTGGCGCGCTGCCAGCGGCGCACCCAGAACGCGCAGAAATTGCAGTCCCCGTCGAAAACCAGCAGCGGTTTCAGGGGGGGGCTGGCGACGCGAGCAACCGGTTTCACACCCAAGTTATAGTCGCGCGCCCAGTTTTTTCCAACTCCGTTCGCGGCCAGTTGTGGGCTGGAGTTCGCCCGCGACGCAACGTCGACGGAAACAAGCGTTTCGCGGAGGGGAAACCCATCCGTGCGACGGAGATGCAACCCATGTTCATCATTTGGCAAAATTGGACAGGCGGCGCGGCCAGAATAAGCCGAAATTGAATCAGCAAACACGCTTCCGTGTTTCCATCCCGGACACGAGCGCGTTTCGTAAAGTGAAGAGACAAATGTTATGAAAAAACTGATTGTGTTGAGCCTGGCCGCCTTCGCATTGACCGCCTTTGCCGCTTCGGCGGCCGATGCGAAAGACGTGTGGAAGGACAAATGCGCCAAATGCCACGGCGAAGATGGAAAGGGCCAGACCAAAATGGGCCAGAAACTCGGCGTCAAGGATTACACCGACGCCAAGGTTCAGGCGGACTTGAAGGATGAGGTCGCCATCAAGGCGATCAAGGAAGGCGTGAAGGACAAGGATGACAAGGTGGTGATGAAACCCGCCGAAGATTTGTCCGACGCCGACATCAAGGCGCTGGTGGATTATATCCGCTCATTCAAAAAGTAGCGATCGTTTCAGAAATCAAACGAGGGCGGCTCGCCGGCGTTGTCCATCTGAAAAATGGTTTGGTTGCGGGATGGACGACAATTGGCCTCGACGCCGCCCTCGTTCCTGCGCAGTAAGGGGGCGAAAACTCGGCTCCTCAGCCTACTTTCACCCATGTCCGCGCCAGCGAACCTCGATACATTGCCTCCATGACCGAGACGCGCGCAGCCGCTTCGCTCGGCTTGACCAAGGGTTGTTCTTTATCGCCGGCCACCGCATCTAGAAACTGGGACATGGGCGCTTTGATGCTGGAGGGCAGTTTTGTCCACGGATCCTGGCCATCGGCGCCCGGCACCTGTTTGCTTTTATAATAGAGCTGGCCATCATAAATCACGGCGTGTCCTTCGGTGCCGCTGATGAGCAGTTGCACCGGGTCGGCCACGTCCACCCAGCCGGCCGCGAGCGTGCCCGTAATCCCGTTCTTGAAGCGGATGAGCGCCTCGCCACTTTCGTCGCAGTCCCCGTACCGGCCGGTTACGGGCTTGATGTCTGCCGTGACGCTGTCCACATCGCCGAACAGCCACATGAGAATGTCGAGTTTGTGGGTCCCCAGGTCGCCAAAGGCGCCCACCCAGGCGATCTTTGGATCGGCCATCCAGCGGAAATTGGTGTCAAACCAGCCGCCCAGCGAGCCGCCGTGGCAATTGGAACCCCGCACGCGTGTAATTTTACCAAGGTGCCCCTTGGCAAGCTCCTCTTTCAGGAACAGATGCTTCTTGTCCGTGCGCATGAAGTAGCCCGTCGTGAACAGCAGATGGGCCTGCTCAATCGCGGTGGCCATCTCCAGGCTTTCCTTCGCGGTAATGCCCATCGGTTTTTCGACGAACATGTGCTTGCCCGCTTTTGCCGCCGCCAATACCAGCTCATGGTGCCGGTTTGTCTCCGAGAAAATCACCACGGCGGTGATTTCGGAATCCGCCCAAATTTTTTCCACGTCCTCGACGACCGTGGAATTCAGATCCTTCGCCAGCGTCTGCGCCCGGGCCGCCTCGTGATCCCAAACCGACTTGACCCGCACGTCCGCAAGGCCCTTCGCCAAATTGACGAAGCCAGACGTATGAATGTGGCCGCCACCGACGAGGGCGAGTGTGGTTATCTTGCCGGCCTGGGCCATGGCTGCCGGCAAGGCGCTGAGGGCGGTCGCGACCACGCTGGTTGTCTTGATAAAATCCCGGCGTGTTAAATTGGAGTTCATGGTTTAAAGCCTAGCAGTTTGCTGAAAAACCTGTGAAAAGTTTGAATGATTGGCGTGTGGAGTGGTCAGAGAACTATGCGTGGCAAACCTCAAGCTCAACCGGAATTTCTGACGACCATCAACCTCAATCAGCGCGTGCCTGCGGACCATCCGTTGCGTGGGATTAAGGCACGGGTGGATAAGGTGCTGACGAAGCTTTCGCCCTTGTTTGACGAGTTGTACGCTGACGAAGGACGCCCCTCGATTCCGCCGGAGCAACTGCTCAAGAGCCGGATTTTGATGGCGCTCTATTCGGTGCGCAGCGAGCGGCTCTTCTGCGAGCAACTGGGTTACAATCTCCTGTGGCTCTGGTTTCTGGATCGGGAACTGGAAGCAGGCAGCTTTGATGCGACGGTGTTCACCCATAATTATGACCGGGTGCTTTCGGCGGACGCGGCCAAGCTGTTTTTTGTGGAGGTGTATGATTTGAGCCGGCAGGAAGGCTGGACTAGTGAACAGCACTTCACGGCCGATGGCACGCTCATCGAAGCGTGGGCCAGCCTGAAGAGCTTTGTCCGTAAAGACGGGAGGGATCAGGCCAAAGTGCAATCGGCCAAAGAGGAGGATTTCGGCAATCCCACCGTCAACTTTCACGGGGAGCAACGCCGCAACGACACGCATCGAAGCACGACCGACCCGGAGAGTGTGCTGTATCGCAAAGCCAATGGTCAGGCCAGCAAGTTGTGTTTTGGGACTCAGGTGCTGATGGAGAACCGCCACGGCCTGTGCGCCGCCATCACCGTGCATAATCCGATTGCGCAGGATGAGCCGACGGTGGCCTTGGCCCAAGTGGACGAACACCGGGAACTGCACGCCGCCAAGATTACGACGCTGGGCGCGGACAAAGCGTATCACCAAAAGAAATTTGTGGCCGGGTGCCGGGAGCGAGAAATCTCGCCGCACGCGGCGTGTAAAGACCGAACCCAAGTTGATGGTTTGGACGGAAGGACGATCCGTCGTGTTGGGTATCGCACCAGTCAACGCCTGCGCAAAAGGGTGGCAGAAATCTTTGGCTGGATGAAAACGGTGGGCGGATTGAGACGCAGCCGTTATCGGGGAGTGGAACGGACGCAAGCTTGGGCCTATTTCGTGGCAGGGACTTACAATCTGCTGCGGATAACCAATCTGGGATTGAGTTTGCAGGCCGGCTGAAGGGCGCGATCGATCAGTGGGCGGCTCACACCGGACAAAAGACCCGCTCAAAGCAGCCAAGCGAGACATCCGCCGAGCAAAAATCCGTGCTGCGCAGCGACACGTAATAGATTTAACCCTGACCAAAAATCAGTTCAGGCAAAAAATCACCCGTTTTGCAGCAGCCTGCTAGGCAAAGCAAAATCGATTTTCAACCTCGCCGCCAAATAAAGCAGTTGGTTTCTACCGGCGCAACCGGCTTGGATTCAGAACCCAATCTCTTGGCGCGGTTCATCCGTGGTTGCATTGATTCCACACCGATCAAAGCAAGCCTGCTTCCCTGAACTTCCAAAAGAATCAACCTGAGTTCGCAAACCACAAACCGAAATTACCAACTTCGTTTTGGTTTCCGGCCTACCCGCAAACTGTTTCGGCCAACGCAACAAATGTCCAGCCTTTGGCAAGATTGGAAATGCCCTGACAAAGGAATGATGAAAAACTGAGGCTGCGAAATTAAAAAAGAGTGTTTCGCAAAGAAAAGTTGAGCAAGCGTATGAAAAAATTACTCGTTTCTGGTTTGGCGATCCTGGCAGTCATGGCGCTCACCGTGCGGGCGGACGACGCCAAGACGCTCTACGAAAGAGATTGCACCAAGTGCCACGGCGCGGATGGCAAGGGCGACACCAAGATGGGCAAGAAACTTGGCGCGAAGGATTACTCCGACGCCAAGGTTCAGGGAGAACTGAAGGATGAGAATGCAATCAAAGCCATCAAGGAAGGGCTGAAAGACAAAGAAGGCAAGAGCCTGATGAAGCCGTCGGATGGACTTACCGACGCCGACATCAAAGGCCTGGTGGATTACATGCGGGCCTTTGGCAAAAAGTAAACGGTCCGGCCCTTGACCTGACGCACCACGCGACTGGCGGGAAAGTAAAAACGCCCACCAGCCTTACGGATCGGTTTTGTTTTCCTCCGGTGAAAAGAACATAAAATGAATACTGACAATCCAGCGCCGTCCAGCACGCGTCCATCTTTATTGCGCAACTGGCTCAGCCTGACCGGCCTCGTCATCGTCATCGGGAGCCTTTTCTCCTTCGTGCTTCTCGTGCTGTTGGACACGATGGCGCACTCGTCCAATCCATACATCGGCCTGCTCACCTACATTATCGCCCCCGGTTTTCTGATCTTGGGTTTGCTGCTGACGACGGTTGGCGCGTTGCGCGAACGGAAGAAACTTGGCACTTCGGCGGGGATCTTGCCCAAGGTGGTCGTGGATCTTTCCCGCCCCCAGGACCGCCGGAAGATGATAATTTTTGTCGCCGCCAGCGTCGTGTTTCTGCTCCTGTCCGCGGTGGGCAGCTACCAGACCTATCACTATTCCGAGTCCGTGCAATTTTGCGGCCAAGCCTGCCATACCGTCATGCAGCCGGAACTGGTGACTTACCAGCACGGCTCGCATGCGCGCGTGGCGTGTGTGCAATGTCACATCGGCCCCGGCGCGGAATGGTTTGTGAAGGCGAAAATCTCGGGGACGTATCAACTTTATGCCGTGGCCTTCAATAAATATCCCCGGCCCGTGCCGACGCCGATCAAAAACCTGCGGCCGGCGCAGGAGACCTGCGAGCAATGCCACTGGCCGAAGAAATTCGTCGGCAATCTCGACAAGACATACAACTACTTTCTCGGCGACGAGACCAACACGCCGTTTTCCGTCCGGCTGACGATGAAAGTTGGCGGTGGCGACCCGACCCACGGGCCGGTCGGCGGCATTCACTGGCATATGAATGTCGGCAACAAAGTCGAATACATCGCCACCGACCCGGCCCGCCAGAAGATTCCCTGGGTGCGGGTGACCGATTCGCAGGGCGTTGTCACGGAATACCGCACGCGCAGTTACACCAACTCCGTGGACGAGAAAATAGTCCGCAAGGTGGATTGCATGGACTGCCACAACCGGCCGGCGCACACCTATCAGTCGCCGAACGACGCGGTGAACCTGCAGATCTCACTCGGCCGGATTGATCGCTCGCTGCGCTGGATCAAGACCAACGCGGTCTTCACCCTCACGCGGAAATACCCGAACGAAACCGCCGCGCTGCAGGGCATCGCGACGCATCTCGCGGAACAATATCCCAACGAGCCGCGTATCCAGCCGGTGATTGATGTCGTCCAGCAAATCTACAAAGACAACTTTTTCCCGGAGATGAACGCCTCCTGGGAGAAATATCCGAACAATATCGGACATAAGGACTGGCCGGGCTGCTTCCGCTGCCACGACGGCCAGCACAAAAGCGCCGACGGCAAGCGCAGCATCAAGGCGAGCGACTGCAACACGTGCCACACCATCCTCACTCAAGGCAGCGGGGCCGATCTGGATTTGCTTTCTCCCAATGGACAGAAATTCAAACATCCGGGCGACGCGGTGGATGGCGCCTGCAACGACTGCCACACCGGCGGGTTGTAGGCGACCCGCTACCAACTTGGCGCAGACTCACAGCCTGCCGTCTCGCAGATTATCAATCGGCAGGACGGCAGATCATCAATCGGCGCGACAGCTTGCCCGCGCCGTGGTCGTGTTCCTTTATGTCGCGTTCGGATGCTTTTCCGCTCGCGCTGCCGAGGTTTTCAAAAATGCCGACTGCCTGGACTGCCATCTGGATCCGACCACGACGCGCAAGGTGGACGGAAAAATTGTTGCGCTGATTTTCCCCACCAACGCGTTCACCAAATCCATTCACGCAAAATTGAATTGCGTGGACTGCCACGAAGGCATCAAGGATCTGGTGCATGAAAGCAAGCTGCCGCCGCCCAATTGCGGAAGCTGCCACGAAAAGGAGGCCAAGGAATACGCCACGAGCATCCATGGCTTGAGCCACCAGTTGGGCGCGTCCGGTGCGGCGAACTGCTGGGATTGCCACGGCGGGCATGACGTGATTGCCGTCACCAATTCAGCCTCGCCAGTTTTCAAGCTCAATCTCCCCAAGACTTGCGCGAGATGTCACAACAACGCCGGTTTGACCAAGGAATACGAAATGAGGCGGCCGGAAGCGGCGTCGCAATACGCGGAGAGCATCCACGGCCGCGCCTTGATGAAAATGGGCCTGGTCGTCGCGCCGTCCTGCAACGACTGCCACGGCGTCCACGACATCAAGCGCGGCGTGGATCGCGATGCGCCGATCAATCACGCGAACATCGCGAAAACCTGCGGCAAGTGCCACGTTGGGATCGAGGAGATTTACAATCAAAGTGTGCATGGCCAACTTCTGGCTAAAGGCGACAAGCGCGGGCCGGTCTGCACGGATTGCCATACGGCGCATGACGTAGAGACGCCGCAGAACGGGCATTTCAAAATGCTCAGCGACCAGCGCTGCGGCAAATGCCATGAGGATCGGCTCGAACACTACCGGGAGACTTATCATGGCAAGGCCATGGCACTGGGCAAACCTGCGGTGGCTTCGGAAGTGGCGGCGTGTTACGACTGCCACGGGCACCATGATGTGTTGCCGCCCGCCAATCCTGCATCGCACCTTTCGCAAACCAACATTGTCGCCACCTGTCAGAAATGCCATCCCGGCGCAACCGTCGGCTTCACGCAATACAAGCCGCACGCCAATCCGATGGACGGAAAGAATTATCCGCTCCTGCATCTGGTGTTCCTGGGCATGACAGGCTTGCTGATCGGCGTGTTTACCTTCTTTGGTTTGCACACCGTCGCCTGGCTTTTCCGCGTGGTTTACCTTTTCCTGACGGACACCAAAAAATTCCATGAGGCCAAGGCGAAAACCGAGAATGACACCGAATGGTTTACTCGTTTCGTGCCGTTTGAACGGTTCTTGCATTTCCTCGTCGTGACCAGTTTTTTGCTGCTCGTCGTCACGGGCATGCCGCTTAAGTTCTTTTATACCGACTGGGCCAAAGTCATTTTCCGGGTCATTGGCGGCGCGGAAACGGCGCGCACGCTCCATCGGTTTGGCGCCATTGTGACCTTCCTTTACTTTGGCCTGCACTTGGCGTCACTCGTCGGCAAGGCGTGGAAAGGCAAAGCCAGATTGCGCAATCCGGTGGACGGCAGAATCCGGCTCAAGCGTCTGTGGCCGGTGTTGTTCGGCCCCGACTCAATGGTGCCGACCTGGCAGGACTGGAAGGATTTCGTCGCGCACAACAAGTGGTTTTTCGGCAAAGGCCAGAAACCTTCGTTCGACCGCTGGACGTATTGGGAAAAATTTGATTATTTCGCGGTGTTCTGGGGCGTGCTAATCATCGGCACGTCCGGACTGCTGATGTGGTTCCCGGAATTTTTCACGCGCTTCCTGCCGGGCTGGGTGCTCAACATCGCGCTCGTCATTCACTCGGACGAAGCGCTGCTCGCGGCCGGCTTCATCTTTTCGATCCACTTTTTCAACACGCATTTCCGCATCGAGAAATTCCCGATGGACACGGTCATCTTCTCCGGCCGGGTTTCCAAAACGGAAATGCTCCACGACCGCAAACGCTGGTACGACCGGCTGGTGGCCGAGGGCCGCCTGGATGAGCACCGCATTCGCGACGAATGGCTGAGCTGGAAAAACATCGCCCGCGCCTTCGGGTATTTCTTTTTTGGAATGGGCGTGCTGCTGCTGCTGTTGATAATTTATGCGATGACCTCGCGGCTGGCGCATTAGATGCCGCTGGGCAGTTCGAGCGGGGCATTCGGAAACGCCAGCGCGCCCTGCCCCACCGCCCGGCCTGTTTGCTCCGCCGGAGTTGGAACTGGGCGATTTATCGCGCGCCAACGCAGGTGTTCCAGCCAGGCTGCCCACGGAAACAGTGCTGCCACGACCATCACGCCGATCCAACTGCGGGCCGCATTCGAAAAGAAAAACAATTGAATCATCGTGCTCGCGGCGATCGCCAGCGGCAAATGGAAGGCGAACACAGCCAGAGAATGCCGGCCCAGCAAGGCGACCGGCGCCAACCACGCCTGGGGCAACTTGGGATTCCAGACCAGCAACAAAACCACCCAGGCGGTGAAGTTCACCAGCCGCAATGGACCCATCGTCCACTTATCCATCCACAGATAAATGGCTGGATTAAACCAAGCCTGCGGCCATAAACCATGACGCGCCAGCAATCCAACCCCCACGAGCAACGCCGCCACCGCGCCGATTCCCCGACTCCGCTCGCGCCACCGCGGCGGCCAGCGGTGAACCGTGTCTCCCAGGGCCAAGCCGACAACCCACAAGAATTGCCAGGCGAGCAAATTGAAGGAACCGAGACGGAGCGGACCGGTACCAGCGGACAGATGGGAATGAAACCAGCCAAAGTCACCTTGCGCCACGAGCCAGCCAAACCCGGATACCGCAAGCAACCCGCACCACCCGTGCCGCCCGGCCAGCACCAACAACCAAGGCGTCACGCCCAGTAAAATCACATACATCGGCAGGATGTCGAAAAGAGGCGGTTGGTGCAGGAGCAACGGCATCAACGCCAGACTGCTCCAAGGATGTTGGAGGAAATCATGAAAATGATTCATCAACGGCGTCACGCGCCGGGCCATCGCCCAAGCCGCCAACGCCGTGGGAATCAACAACCCTTGATGCACCAGGTAAATCAAACGGGTGCGCTCCCACACCCGCCGGGCCATGCTCGGCCAACTGGATTGCCGCAACAGGTTGCCGTAAACCAGACCGGAGAGACAGGCGCTCAGGAAAATGAATCCTTCGGCCACGCTGGTATAACCGAAAGGTTCCTGCAACGCGTGGGAGAGCGGCGTCG
>Ga0075029_100000739_pt1 | contig 18743 bp, 18 predicted proteins | sample LitLauG_LLR_2013_FD_71391 | JGI IMG/M metagenome (GOLD analysis project Ga0075029, IMG submission 71391) | Freshwater sediment microbial communities from North America - Little Laurel Run_MetaG_LLR_2013 | ecosystem: Environmental > Aquatic > Freshwater > Creek > Sediment | place: USA...
GTCCCCGACATTTCCTACCTGCTCGAGAACCGCGCCCACGTCCGCGGCATCATCCTCACCCACGGCCACGAAGACCACATCGGCGCCATTCCCTGGATCCTCTCCGAGCTCAACGTCCCCGTCTTTGCCACCGAGTTTACGCTGGCTTACGTCGAAGACAAGCTCGACGAGCATGGCCTGCTCGACGACGCCGACCTGCGCGAAATCAGCGCCAATCAGCGCTTCAAGCTCGGCCCGTTCACCATTCACCCCATTCAGGTCACGCACAGCCTGGTCGATTGCGTCGCGCTCGCCATTCACACGCCGCTCGGCGTGCTCATCCACACCGGCGATTTCAAGGTCGATCCCACGCCCACGGATAACCGCCTGTTCGATCTCCATGCTTTCGCCGAATACGGCAAGCAGGGCGTCCTTGCTTTGATGCAGGATTCGACCAACGTGGAACGAAAAGGTTATACGCCGAGCGAGCGCGCGGTGCGCCGCAAGTTCGACGAGGTCTTCGCCCACACTCAAAGGCGACTCTTTATCTCCTGCTTCTCATCGTCGATCCACCGCATCAAGCTCGCCACCGAGATGGCCTGGCAGCACGGACGCAAAATCTGCTTCATCGGGCGCTCCATGAACAACTCGGCCGAAATCGCCGAAGACCTCGGATACATCCAGCTCCCCGAAGGCCTGGTCATCAATCCCGGCGAAATGCGCAACTTCCCGCCCGAAAAAGTTTGTGTGCTCATCAGCGGCACGCAGGGTGAGCCCATGTCGGCGCTCTCACGCGCCGCGGTGGACAATCACAAACACGCCAAGATTGAAAAGGGCGACACTGTCGTTCTTTCATCGCGCATCATTCCGGGCAACGAAAAATCCATCTACCGCGTCATCGACCACCTGTTCCGCCGCGAAGCGCACGTCATTTACGACGATGGCAGCAGCCCGCCGATTCACGTCAGCGGCCACGCCAGCCAGGAGGAACTTCGTCTCATCATCAACCTGGTGCGGCCGAAGTTTTTCATTCCCGTGCATGGCGAATATCGCCAGCTCAAGCTGCATGCAGAACTCGCCGGGGCGATGAAAGGATCGGTCGGGAAAGTCATGCTGCTCGAAAGCGGCGACGTGCTCGAGTTCGACGAGCAGGGAGCGCGCAAAACCGGCCGCGTCAAGATCGGACGCGTCTGCATCGATTCCGGCTCGCGCACCGACGTGGTCGAGGACCTGATCGTCAAAGACCGCCGCCACCTCAGCGAAGACGGCATCGTGCTGCCGATCATCGCCATCAATAAGCACTCCGGTGAGATAGAATCGGCACCGGAAATCGTCACTCGCGGCTTCAACGTGGGCGACAACGGCCTGATGGAAGGCGCGCGCGAAATCGTGATGGAGACGCTCAACGCCTCCAGCGACGAGGAAAAAGGTGACTACGGCGTGATCAAAGAGAAAATCCGCGCCGACCTGAAGCGCTATATCTCGAAGCAGACGCAGAAGCGGCCGCTGATCATGCCGGTGATTTTGGAGATATAACGCACTGTCGAAGCGGGTTATCGCGGCAGCCGGAGACACCGCACCAACTTACCGAGAGCTGTTTTATTCTCAACGTTTTTTGCCGGTGGACCGACTACCCGCGTGCATCGACTTCGGCTGTTTTTTCGTAGAAGAGCTAGGCTCGTTGGAGGCCAGTATGAGCCGGTTCACAACCACCTTAAACGACTCGCCCGAGCGCTCCATTTCGCCCCGGATGCCTGCGGCAACATCTTGATCCAGTGTGACCGTGATTCGCATAGCTGGATCTATCGGCCTAAACTCGGAAAATCTGACTCGGTTTCGCTGCGATACACTAAATTCGCAAGCATGGTCACCCTTTCCGACATCCACGCCGCGCAGGCCCGCATCCGCGGCGTCGCTACCCGCACTCATCTGATCGAGTTCACCGGCCTCTGCGCCGACGACCCTCGCCAGCTCTTCCTCAAGCCCGAAAATCATCAGCCCATCGGCGCATTCAAGATTCGCGGGGCCTACAACACGATCGCCGCGCTTACGCCTGAGCAGCGTGCCCACGGCGTCATCACTTATTCCAGCGGGAACCATGCGCAAGGTGTCGCCTATGCCGCGCGCGCGCTCAATACCAAGGCTGTCATCGTCATGCCTGACAACGCGCCCGCCATCAAGCACGACGCCACCGCTGCCCTCGGCGCCGAGATCGTCACCGTCGGTCCCGGCAGCACCGAACGCCAACTCAAGGCCGAAGCGCTCGCCGCCGAGCACGGATATGTCATCATTCCGCCCTACAATCACGAGCACATCATCGCCGGACAAGGCACCGTGGGCATCGAAATTCTGGAGGACTTGCCCGAAGTTGAACTGGTCCTCGCCCCTGTCGGCGGCGGCGGACTGCTCGCCGGCATCGCCACTGCCATCAAGCTCTCAAAACCGGAAGTTAGAGTCATCGGAGTGGAACCGGAAGCCGCCGGCGACGCCCAGGCCAGTCTGCGTTCGCGCACCCTTGCCAGCATCTCCGCCGAGCAGGCTTCCTCCACTGTCGCCGACGGCCTGCGCACGCAAAGCATCGGCATCCTCAACTTCGAACATTTCCAGCGTTATGCCGACGACATCATTACCGTCACCGAAGACGAGATTATTAGAACCACGCGCCTGCTCGCCGCCAACCCTCAAACCATAGCCGAGCCCAGCGGCGCGGTCGCCACCGCCGGCTTCCTGTTCCACGCCGCCGACCTTCCAAAGGCCCGCGTCGCTGTCGCCGTCATCAGCGGCGGCAACATCGACCCCACCATGCTCAGGACCTTACTCGCGCAATAAGTGACTTTGTCATCTCAACCGGGCGCAGCGAAGCAAGGGGAGTGGAGAGGCCTGATTTCCGCGTTGGCCAGAGTGTCATAATTGATCGCAAATGCTCGCCGAATCAGATCACCAACCGTCGCTCGCCGAGTTGGCGTTCGTCTTTCTGAAGCTCGGCACCATAGCATTTGGCGGGCCCGCCGCCCACATTGCCATGATGGAGGAGGAGTTCGTTCGCAAGCGGCACTGGATCACGCATGCCGACTTTCTTGATCGCCTGGCCGCGGCCAGCCTGATTCCCGGTCCCAGTTCAACGGAAGTCGCCATCTTCATCGGGCGGGCACGGCGAGGCTGGGCGGGCCTGGTCGTGGCGGGCTGCTGTTTCATTCTTCCTGCCGCAGTGCTGGTCGAGCTCATCGCGTCAGCCTATGTTCGTTTCGGATCTCTGCCGCATGTCGCGGGCATCCTGCATGTGATCAAGCCTGCAGTCATCGCCATCATCGTGCAGGCGCTGTGGACCCTCAGCCGCACGGCGATAAAGACGCCGACGCTCGCCGTGGTCGGAGGATTGACCGTCATCGCCAGCGCTTTGGGAATGTCTCCACTTACCGTGTTGGCGCTGGCAGGTCTGGCTTCGGCTGTGGCTCACTGGATCAAGCGCCCGAAACCCGCGCTGCTGTTGCTCGCTCTCCCCCCGCAACGTTGTGTGTTGCTCGCCGGCACAGCAGCGGCCGCTACAATATTCGCCGTTCCTGTCAGCCTGATGCGCTTATTCCTCTCGTTTCTGAAGATAGGCTCGGCCGTGTTCGGCAGCGGATACGTTCTGCTCGCCTTTCTGCGCGCGGAATTTATTGACCACTTGCATTGGCTCACCGAAACACAACTGCTCGACGCCGTCGCGGTGGGACAGTTCACTCCCGGCCCGGTTTTCACCACGGCAACGTTTATCGGCTACGTGGTCGCGGGAGTGCCGGGCGCGGCCGTCGCCACAGTCGGCATCTTCCTGCCCGGTTTCCTGTTCGTGGCCGCGAGCGAACCGCTGCTTCCCCGCCTACGCCGCTCACCAACCGCCTCGGCGGTTTTGGACGGAATCGTGGTAGGGTCGCTGGCTTTGATGGCCGTCGTCGCGTGGCAGTTGGGTCGCTCCACGCTGCTGGATTGGCCCTCCATCCTCATCTTCCTGGCAAGCGCCGTGGCCCTGCTGCGCTTCCGCCTGAACTCCGCGTGGATCATCGCAGGCGCGGCGTTGATTGGGCTCGCATTAAGAATTCATTGAGCGTAGGTGACTGCGTCGCAAAGCAGTGAGATAGGATTGGAGTCTCGGTCGACCCGATGAGATTTTTCGCAACGTTCCTAATTTCGCTGGCGCTTTGCATCGCGCAAGACTCCCAACTTTATCGCGCGTGTACGGCGAAGGCCGTCGCCCAGCCTGAATTGAATACATGCGCAACCGATGAGGCGGCACGTGCCGACGCCGATCTGAATCGCGCCTATCGCGCCCTTCTGTCCAAAGCGGCTGGTCAGCCGGAAGCCGTCGCGAAGATCAAAGCGGCCGAGAAAGCGTGGATCGCCTACCGCGACGCGTATCTTGAGGCCGCCTACCCTGCGCCCGACAAGCAAGTCGAGTACGGCTCCATCTATCCTATGGAGGCGGCCCTGCTGCGGGCCCAACTGACGCGCCGGCAGGTTGCCGCCCTCAAGGAGTTGCAGAAGAGGTTTGGCTAATAAACCATGACGTGTATGCTCAAGCCCAACCACAACTTTTCAGTCCGCATCACACTACTCATGACCAATCGCAACTCGCTGCTCCGGTTCGCCTCTTTCGTCACAATTTGTTTCCTGGCGGCGTCCGCCCTTGCCCAGGGACCTCGCGGCACGCTGGTCCACGAGGCCACCCTCTACGTCGCGCCGGGCAAAGACTCAGCCAAGCTCGGCACCGCCGACCGCGGCGACGTGATCGTCGTGCTCGAAAGCACGCACGACTGGGTCCACGTGGAGGCCATCCTGCACGAACCCAATCGCGAGGAAACCGACCTGGGCGAAGAAGCCAAAACCATTTCCGGATGGCTTAACGGCGCGGCGCTTATCATGCCGACCACGCCCAACGGCGACAAGATCATCTTCGGCGAAGCCGCCGATTCCGAAGACGAGGCCAGCCGCCGCCGTGGCCGCAAGCTCGCCGCCCAGGATGCCTTGCGACTCTACTATCGTGTCTACGACATCTTCCCCACTTCTCCACTCGCGGCCGAGGCACTCTATCGCGCCGCCGATATTCGCTGGCAAATGGAACGCATCGATGTAATGACGCGCCCTTCGGCCCACGATCGCGACTCCTACATGCGCGGCCAGATGGACGAAGAATGGATGCGGCTGGTCATGAAGAAATTCTCCGGCACGAAATGGGCCGACCTGGCCGCCTTTCACCTGATCGAGAATAAGCTGTGCGGCGACTGGGAAGGCCTCGCCAAATGTCCTGAGAAAGAAGCTGAGATTTACGAAAAATTCGCCGACGAACATCCGCAGGCGAGTTCCGCCCCGGAAGCCTTGTATGACGCGGCCTGGCGACGATCGGCCCTGATCGAGCTTTACCGTGCCCAGCCCAACCAGAAAAAGTCCGACGAGTCGAAAGGCAAAGCGCTCGCACTGACTCAGAAAATCATGAACGACTATGCCCAGAGCGCATGGGCGCCCCGCGCGCAGCGGCTCGCGTTTTATATTCAGCAGGGCGTGCCCACGTATGGCAACTCTGGCGACTGAAGGGGCAACTTTTCTGCAGTGTCATCCTGAGCGCAGCCGTTTTCAGCTGGCGCGAAGGATCTCCCGCGAAACCGGCTGTTACCGACCAGGAGACCCCTCGCCCCGCTGGAGAGAACGCGGGGCTTCGGGATGACGCCATTCTTGTTGGGTTCGATCTCCACAGGACCGGATACTTTATAGTCATTCCTGAGTTTCGGAGGACCATTGAACGACTTCCTGCTTTCCCTCATCCTGGGCATTGTCGAAGGGTTGACCGAATTCCTTCCCGTCAGTTCCACCGCTCACCTGCGCATTTCCGAGAGCCTGCTGCACATCTCGCTTTCCGACGGCTACTGGAAGATGTATTCCATCGTCATCCAGTTGGGCGCGATTCTGTGCCTGCCGGTTTATTTCCGCGAGCGCATCGTCAAATTTCTCTCGACGTTCCCATCGGGCGAGCGCGGGGACAAAACCGTGCTGACGCATCCACTCAGCCTCACCATGATCGCTTTCGTGGTCACTGCCATCCCTTCGTTTCTGCTGACCAAGGTGATCGGCAAGAACCTGGAGAGCCTTACCGTCATCGGCGTCTCGCTGCTGGTCGGCGGCATCGTCATGTGGATCATTGACGCCATGAAGACGCGATGGGAGCAGGCCGGACCGGGCGCGCCGGGCAGTCCCATCCACACCTGGCATATGGAAGACATGGGCCTGGGGCAGGCCATCTGGATCGGCGCCTGCCAGATTCTCTCGGCCGTCTTTCCCGGCACGTCGCGCTCCATGTCGACCATCGCCGGCGGACAGCTCGCCGGCATGTCGCGCGCCTCGGCGCTCGAGTTTTCTTTCTTCCTCTCTATGCCCACTATGGCCGTGGCCACGGCCTACACGCTGCTCAAGTCAGTGATGGGCAAAGGCGCCGAGAACCCCATCGGCGTCGCCGACATGACTTCGCACGAGTGGATCGTGCTCGCGATCGGCTTCGTCGTCTCGTTCATCGTCGCTTACGCCTCGGTGGCGTGGTTCATGGGATACGTGCGCAAGCATGGCTTTGTGCCGTTTGCGATCTATCGAATCCTGGCCGGCGCAGCGGTGCTCGCGATGGCGTCGAGGCTGGGGAGCTAAAGCGCCTTCCTGCCGCACGGGGAAACCAGTTCGACACTATGCCCCGACACTATGACCCGTTTCCGCCATTGCCGCGGCGACCTGGGTTTGAAATAATCATCTGGCTCTGGCGCTTGCAGCGCTGGCGGGTCGTTGATCTGCCTCGCTCCACGCACGCCACATGAAACTGATCGCTACGGTGTTTACACCCACGGGCAACCGTCGGCTCAACGAGCTGATCGGCTTCCTGATGTGCGTCTCCGCGCTCCTCCTGCTTCTCGCGCTGGCATCCTACACGCCGCTCGACCCGTCGCTGAACAGCGCGTCGTCTTATACCTCGGCGCATGCCGCGCGCAACTGGATCGGCATCCTCGGCGCGTTTGCTTCAGACGCGCTCCTGCAGTTCTTTGGCATCGGAGCGTTTCTGCTGCCGATTTTTCCCGCGGTGGTCGGGGCGCGCTGGTTCCGCTCGCGCAAGGTGCAATCGCCGGTCGCCAAGAGCCTGGGTGGCGTGTGGTTGCTGATGTTCGTACCGGCGTTCCTGGCGCTGTTGCCCGGCAACCTGCGCTGGATGCACTCGATCCCGATGGAAGGCCTGCTGGGGCGCATCGTCGGCGACTTCCTCATCCACTACTTGAACCTGGCCGGCGCATATATTGTCTGCACAACGGTTCTGGCGGTCGCGCTCTATCTTTCGACGGCGTTCTCGTTCTCGGCGCTTGAAGTCTGGATGCCGACACGCTTTGCCTGGGTCAACGCCCTGCGCGACCGCTATGAAGACTGGCGCGAAGAGCGTGCCCGCGCCCAGCAGCAGAAAGACCTGGACAAGCGCCGCACGCAGAAGCCCGTGGTGAAGACGGAGTTGATTCCTCTGCGGCAGCCGCAGGCGCAGCCGGAAGCGCAGCCGACGAACCTGGCTGCACGGCAGACCGGCATCGATCGCATGATGGCGGATCGCACGATGGAAGAGAGTGCGCCCGCCGCCAGTTCCCTGCGCGGCGTCGAACCCATCTCGCCAGAGTCCGACGAAGCCGAAGTCATCGAGCCGGAAGTCACTTCCCGCGCCGATAACGGCCTTCGCACCAAGACCACCATGCCGCGCATCGCCGGCAACTACAAGCTGCCGCCGAGCAGCCTGCTGCACCGGCCTGACGAACAGCAAGCCATCGATTCGGAGGAGTTGAAGCAGGTCGCGCAGACGCTCACCGAAAAATACGCCGAGTTCGACGTTCACGGCCAGGTCACGCAGATCAATCCCGGCCCCGTGGTTACGACGTTTGAGTTCAAGCCCGACGCGGGCGTGAAATACAGCCGCATCACCAACCTCACCGACGATCTCTGCCTGGGCCTGAAAGCCGAAAGCATTCTGGTGGAGCGCATGCCCGGCAAATCCACGGTGGGCATTCAGGTGCCGAACCGCGAGCGCGAAATCATCTGGCTGCGCGAGAACATCGAGTCACAGGAATTTATCGGATCGAAATCAAAGCTCACCATGGCGCTGGGCAAGGACATCAACGGCCGCATCTCGGTCGCCGACCTTGCCGGCATGCCGCACCTGCTTATCGCCGGCTCGACCGGCGCGGGCAAGAGCGTGGCCATCAACGCCATGATCATGTCCATCCTCTACAAGGCGACGCCGGAGGAAGTGCGGCTCATCCTGGTCGATCCCAAACGCCTCGAACTCGGCAACTACGAAGGCGTTCCGCATCTTTATACGCCGATCATCACCGAGCCGAAGCTGGCCGCGAATGCCCTGCGCAACGCGGTGCGAGAAATGGAGCGCCGGCTGAAGCTGCTGGCGGCCAAGGGCGTGCGCAACATCGGGCAATACAACGCGCTCTTCGACACGGCCACGCCCAGCCTCTTCGAGGCCGAAGGCGACGAGAAGCCGATTCCCTACATCGTGATCATCATCGACGAACTCGCCGACCTGATGATGCTCGATTCCAGCAACGTGGAAGAATCCATCACGCGGTTGGCGCAGATGGCGCGCGCCGTCGGCATTCACCTGGTGCTGGCCACGCAGCGACCTTCCGTTGATGTGATCACCGGACTGATCAAAGCCAACTTCCCCGCGCGCGTGTCCTTCCGCGTGGCGACCAAAGTTGATTCGCGTACGATTCTCGACGCGAACGGCGCTGAAGCGCTGCTAGGCAAGGGCGACATGCTCTATCTGCCTTCCGGATCGGCGCGCGTGCATCGGCTGCATGCCGCATTCGTCACCGAAAAAGAAATCGCCAGCGTGGTGGAGTTCTGGAAGGCACAGGGCCAGGCCGAGTATCAACAGCAGTTCCTGGAAGCTCCGAAGGAAGAGCGCGATGGCGTTATGGTTGAGGGCGGCGAGGACGGCGGCGAAGCCAGCGACGATCCGCTCTACAACGACGCGGTCAAGCTGGTGATCGAGTTCGGCAAGGCGAGCACTTCCCTGCTGCAGCGGCGCTTGAGAATCGGCTACGGGCGCGCCGCGCACCTGATTGACCTGATGGAAAAAGACGGAATCGTGGGCGCAGCCGACGGCCCCAAGCCGCGCGAGGTGCTCAAGCGTCCGGACTGGATCAGCGAAGTGGAAGAGTCGCTGCGGTGAGAAGCGGTTTCTGGTCGCTAGTTACTCGTTGCTAGTTGCTCGTCACTCGTTGCCGGTATACGGCTTTCCGTTTTCTGATTCGTTACCTTGAACCTTTTATCTTTCCTTGCCCCGCCAAAAACGTTGAGAGTGATCACTCCCGCAACGGGCATGAGCCTTGGGTCAACCAAGGTGACCGATCTCAAATGCCCTGAGTTCAGGCGTCCCTCTGGTCCACACTCACATGGGGTGGCTGCAGGGGCGGCGAGTTTCCTAGGACTCGCGCCGCTTTACGCCCGTGCACTACATCTTCCACAGTAATGAAGCGCCGGCTTCATGTCACGGTCACATGTCACAACGGAAGAAATATTCCTGTGGAAAGGCGGGCGTTGGCTTTTTGGCTCTGCAAGACACCCTGTCATTCCGACCGGAGCATTGCGATTGGCTTTTTCGATCGCAATGCGGAGTGGAGGAACCTGCTTTCTGGAACTGCGATGAACTCACTGCCGCCGGCATCGTCCCCCACCCCTTCGACTTCGCTCAGGGCAAGCTCTTGCAAAAGAACGCAAGAGTGGGGCACCCTCAGCCTAGGTGTCGTCGGCGGAGAGCATTTCAAAAGCCGGGCTTGTGTAATTATAAGTTTGTAGTTACAATAATGGTGTGACATGCGATTCGAGTGGGATGAAGCCAAGAACCTCTCCAACCAGCGCAAGCATGGCGTTAGCTTTGAGGAGGCGACCGCGGTGTTCCTCGATCCGTGGCATGTGTCTGTCGAAGACCGCATCGAAGATGAAGAATCGCGCTGGCAAACTCTGGGCTTCGTCGAGGGCTTGCTCCTGCTCCTGGTAGCCCATACCGTTCGGGAAGAACGCGAGGGAGGCGCGCCGATCGAAGTCATTCGTATCATCTCGGCACGACGCGCGACCCGAACAGAGAGGCGACGTTATGAAGACGAAAACAGTTAGCTACACATCCGACAAACTCCACGCGTTGACAAAAGCGCGGCGGGCGAAATTGAAGGTGCTGGCAGCTCGTCCCGAAACTGAGATTGACACCAGCGATATCCCCGAGATGACAGAGGAGCAGTGGAAGCATGCCCGGCGCGGCAACTTCTATCGCCCGCGCAAACGCCAGATCACGGCCCGCGTGGATGCCGATGTGCTGGACTGGCTGAAAGCGCAGGGCAAGGGCTACCAGTCGCGGATCAATGCCATCCTGCGGCGTGAGATGCTGACGGCGGCGAAAGGGGCGAAGTAGATCGACCGAGAAACCCTTGTTATTCCGACCGGAGCATTGCGATTGGCCTTTTCAATCGCAATGCGAGTGGAAAGACCTGCTTTAGCCGTGGCGCAGAGAACGGTTGTCCCGGCAGTATCACTGCCTACGCTTGCAATGAACGCAAAGTTGAGGCACCCTCAAATGCAAACAGCGGGGAGCCAAGGTGGGACTGTTCGACCCCTTGGGCAAGGAGGCTCATGTGAAGAACACTGACACGGGATCAATGTCAATTGCGAAGATTCTGGCGCTTCTTACTCCCGGCCAAGCATGGAGTGTCTTGGCTGCTTTGGCCGCCCTAGTCGGCGGCTCATTTACGTTGGGACAGCAGGTGTCGAACTACAGGATCGAGAAGCTTTCTGATCAGTTGAAGACGACAGTCACGACGCAACATGCATTGGAGGCGAGGAGAGATTTCTTTACGGGATATACGAGATTCCTCATTGCTCGACAACTGGATTACGAACGTTTAGGTTTCGGTGATGCAGAATATAGCGGCGCTTCGGAGACTGCGGCCCAGGCGCTGGCGGACGTAATAGTCCCGTGGTATAAGCCCGCCAGCGCGGTTCCCGCGGAATACGAACCGGGCAAGTCGCCTGTAGTCACGAAGGGTTTTAAGGGAAACCAAGATTCCCATCTGAAATTCTCAGAGGGCGATAGCTGGCCGCTTCCGGGCGTTGTTAAGGATTTCGTCACACGTGCCAAGAGATAGTCACGGCAACTGGCACTTGACGTCCGGCTCTAGAAGGCCCGCAACCGGAACCCCTACTTCTTCCGCCAACCCTTCTTACTCTTATCCAGCCGCTCCAGCACCGCGGCCACGATCAGCGGCATGCCTACCGTCGCGTCCACGAACACTTCGCCGAACATGCCGCCTTCCGACGGCGGCACGAACTTGCCCCACGAGATCGCTTCGCTATACGGACTGCCCGACAGGCCACCCCAATGCACCGGCTCGGGACAGATGCGCAGGCCGTAGTGGTAGCGCTTGAGCGCGACGTTTTCGTTCAGCCGGCGATGGCGCAGTTCGCAGAACGGGCCGAACTGTTGCGACCAGTTGCGCGGCACGCCGCCGCCGATGGTGAAGATGCCGAGCTTTTTCTGGCGCAGCAGCGTGGCCGCGAAATGTTCCAGGTCTTCAAAAGGATCGAAGCGAATCTTGTAGCGTCCCGTCGACTCGCGTAAACGGTTGTTGAGCGCGGTATCGAGGCCCAGTTCGGAATCGGTAAACGCAGGCACAAACACCGGCACACCTTTTTCATAGGCCGACTTGAGAATGCCGCGGTCCTCTTTCGAGTGCTTGGCCAGGTGCGCGCCGATGGCGTGGTTCAGCTTGTAGGAGCACATGACCTCGTTGTGGTCCCAGTTATTCAGCACGGCGGCCATCACTTCTTCCACGTGGTCGAGGTTCTGTTCCGGCTCCAGCGTGTCGTAGACGCGGTTGTAGCCCTGCTCGTAAAGCTGCTCGTCGGTGACCGCCGGATTGACGCGGTAATGCGCGCGGCCGGTGGCTTCGACCAGTCCGTGCGCCATGAGCGCGCCGGTGGAGACGATGGCGTTCACGATCCCGCGATCGATCAACTCGGAGACGATGAGACCCTGCTTGGCCACGGTCATCGCGCCCGCCAGAGTCATCACGACGAAGCAGTCCTGATCGCGGGCCATGGTCTCGAGCACGTCGGCGGCCTCGCCGAGCTGGCGACCGGTGAACGCGGTCTTCGACATGGCGCGCACCAGGTCGTCGATCGAGCGAATTTTGCCGAGGTCGAGCGGTTCGAGCGGAATCAGCTTGTCGCGGATGGGATCGTGCAGATCGCGGTCAATGCCCTCGCCGCCCGCGACCGGCTTTGCCGCCGAATCGTGCTTCGTGTTGTTCTTTTTTCCGGATTTCACTCGTAGTTCCCCCTCGCGCAAACTCTCAAACTCCCCGAACGCACTACTTTACAGCATGCAGAAGTTCTTCACCACGGAGTCACAGAGGCACGGAGAAAAACACAAAACGGAAGAACGCAGAATTGAAAGTTTTCTCTGTGCCCTGTGCCTCCGTGGTGGATTCTATGTATTTTGCTATATTGAACGCGGAGGAAATAGCCGAGTGGAAAAGTATTGCGTGGGCCTGGTGCAGATGTCGTGCGGCCCGGAGCCGGAGCAGAATCTGGCCAAAGCGCTCGATCGCGTGGCCGACGCCGCGGGCCGCGGCGCGCAGGTTGTGTGCCTGCCCGAACTCTTTCAGGCGCAGTATTTTTGCCAGCGCGAGGACCACGCGTTGTTCGACCTGGCCGAGCCCATCCCCGGGCCGACGACGGAACAACTTGCGGCAGCGGCCAAGAAACTTGGCGTCGTGCTGGTCGCTTCACTCTTTGAAAAGCGCGCGCCCGGCGTGTATCACAACACTGCGGTCACTTTCGATGCAGATGGCGCGATGCGGGACGTTTACCGCAAGATGCACATCCCCGACGATCCTCTTTATTACGAAAAGTTTTATTTCACTCCCGGCGATCTCGGCTTTCGCGCTCCGCAGACGCAGGTCGGCAAAATTGGCACGCTGGTGTGCTGGGACCAGTGGTACCCCGAGGGCGCACGGCTCACCGCGCTGGCAGGAGCGCCGCTGCTGTTCTATCCCACCGCGATCGGCTGGCATCCGGCGGAGAAGGCTGAGTTTGGCGTGGCCCAGCACGACGCGTGGCGGACGATCCAGCGCGCACATGCCATCGCCAACGGGGTTTATGTAGCAGTGGTGAATCGCGTGGGCAAAGAAAATGGCAACGTGCGTGGCAACGTCGCTTCCGGCGCGGGCCTTGAGTTCTGGGGCGGGTCGTTCTTCTGCGATCCGTTCGGGCGTGTTCTGGCCGAGGCTTCGCACGACAAAGAAGAAATTCTGATCGGCGAAGTCGACATGAAGGCCCTCGAAGACATCCGCCGCAACTGGCCGTTCCTGCGCGACCGCCGCATTGACGCGTACACGGGCATCACCAGCCGCATGCTCGACGCCAAATGAGCGAACCCAACACCTTGCTGATGCCCGCCGAGTGGGAGCCGCACGCCGCAACATGGCTTGCGTGGCCGCACAATCGCGCCGACTGGCCCGGAAGATTTGAGCCCATCCCGTGGGTGTTTACCGAGATCATTCGGAATCTCGCGCGGCACGAGCGCGTGGAACTCATGGTTCAGAATGCGGCCGCCGAAAAGCAGGCGCGTAAGATTCTGGAGCGCGCCGACGCGCTGTCGTCGCAGGTACGGTTCCATCGCTGGTCCACCAACCGCATCTGGCTTCGCGACTCGGGATGCATTTTCGTGCGGCAGGCACGGCCGGGCTTCGCCCGGCCAGACAGCCGAGAGCGGCTGTCCCTACACAAGCGAAGCCCGACCGCCGTCAACTTCCGCTTCAACGCCTGGGCGAAGTACTCCAATTGGCGCGACGACGACAAACTCGGCGCGAACATGGCTCGCGTCGCGCGTGCCAAAGAAGTCCAGCCCACAATCGGCCGCCGGCTCATTGTGCTCGAAGGCGGATCGATCGACGTCAACGGCCGCGGCACTATTCTCACGACCGAGGAATGCCTGCTCAGTAAGGCGCAGGAGCGTAACCCCGGCCTCGGCCGTGCGGACTACGAGAAGCTGTTCGCCGAATATCTGGGCGCGCCCCACACTGTCTGGCTCGGCCGCGGCATCGTGGGCGACGACACGCACGGGCACGTCGACGACCTCGCGCGCTTCGTTTCTCCCAACACCGTTCTCGCAGTGGTCGAGCCGAACCGCAAAGACGCTAATCACGCGCCTCTGCGCGACAACCTGAAGCGCCTTAGAGCTGCACGCGATCAGAACGGCAAATCGCTCGACCTGGTTGAAGTGCCCATGCCGCGTCCCATTATTTTTGAGGGCCGCCGCCTTCCCGCCAGTTATGCCAATTTCTACATCGCCAACAGCGTCGTGCTGGCGCCGGTTTTCAACGATCCCAATGACCGCATCGCGCTCAACACCCTGGCCGAACTGTTCCCTTCCCGCGAGGTGGTGCCTATTTACTCCGGCGACTTCATCTGGGGACTGGGCGCAATGCACTGCATGACGCAACAGCAGCCAGCGGCGTAGCTCTCAGCTGGCAGCCGTCAGCGATCAGCTAAGCCGTGATCGTCGCTGGTGTAGATTGTCGAAAGCGGCCAAGCATCGTTATGGGCAGCCGCTACTGGCGACTGACAACTGACAAGTGAGAACTGAAAGCTGATGTCCCAAGAAATGACCACAAGCCGGCTGGAAGCGTTCAGCGACGGAGTGATCGCGATCGTGGTCACGATTATGGTGCTGGAACTGCATGCACCTGCCCAGCCGACGCTTGCCGCGCTGGGCAAGGTATCACCGCAATTGATCAGTTACGCACTCAGCTTCCTGGTGGTGGCGATTATGTGGGTCAATCATCACCACATGATTCATGCCGTACACAAGGTCACGGCAGCTTTGCTTTGGTCCAACCTGAATCTGTTGTTCTGGATGTCACTGGTACCGTTCGTCACCGATTATCTCGGCAAGAACCACAATGAGCCGCTGGCGGTGGCGCTGTATGGCATCGATTTGAGCTTGTGCAGTGTGGCGTTCATCATTTTGCGCATGGAACTGGTGCGGCAGTCGCGGCACGACAGCGCAATGGCCGATTATCACAGCAAGGTGCAGCAAAAAAACCTGCTATCGGCGGGGCTTTACCTGGCGTCGGTCCCGCTGGCCTATGTTTCGATTCGAGCTTCGTTCGCTATTTTCGTCTTCATTGCCGCCTCGTACTTTCTGCCGGAAAAGCGCCTGAGCGGGGAATGACAGGACTCGCATCGTGCCGCCGGGCTGGCACGGCCGGGTGCGATTTTTGCGGGAACTTTTTCCCGCCCTGCCGCGTAACTAGCAACATGAAGGCTCGAATCACATCCATACCCGCCACCGCCTGGGGATGGATCGCATTGCCGGTCGCAGTGGTCGTAGGCCCATTGGCCGTGCTGCTGCTCCCGATGATCGTGCGGGCCATCGTGCCGCAGACGGTCCGCATGATGCTGCACCTGCTTTAGGAGTGGTTGACGTCCTGCAAGAGCTTACCGAGGGCGCGAATGTCGTCCGCCGACGCGTCCCCGACCACAAAATATTGCAGGCCGTCGCTGGTCCAGCTCTCCACGTTGAAGGAAGCGCGATTCACCGGGCCCGACTCCAGCGCAGGCGTCGCTCTCTGCTCGGGAAAAATAAAAACGGAAATCTGGTGCTTGCGCACGAGAAAGAGCAGGTGCGCCCCGGAGGTTTGCCGCACATAAGTGACCCGCCCGCCAATCAAGCTGAATTCAGTTCCTTGCAGCTCCGGCAAATTGAAGGTAAACGGAATCTTGCCCTGGAACCAGGGCTTCACGGTGTGCCGGTCGGTGGAAACGACGTCCACCGGATTCGCGCTGGCAAGCGCCGCGATATGCAGATCGGCCAGCTCTCCGTAGGCGCGATGGCGCTCGTTGGCCTGATGACCTTGATACAGGGACAAAGCGGCGGCCACCATCGCTGCCGCGAAAACTGGTACAGCCGCCAGCCGCCACCTTCCAAAAATGTACCTTACGCCGCCCGGGTAAGGTGTCACCGGGCCCATGGCAATCCGTTGTCTTAGTTCGGCGCTGGCCGTATAGCGCTTTCCGGCAATCTGCACGGCCCGCTTCAACTGCACGCGTTCCAGCGCAGCCGCAGCGCAAGCGGCGCACCCGCGCAGATGCTCACCCAGCGCGCGCGACTCCGCGGCGTCCAGTTCCCCGTCCAGATAAGCATCCAGTTTTCCGGCCCATTGCTCACATGCCATGCCGACCTCCCTGCATTCGTGCTTGCAGCAGCCCGCGCAGCGCCTTGCGAGCCCGATGCAGCCGCGACATCACCGTGCCCTGCGGAATCGCCAGCGTCTCGGCCAGTTCCTGATACGACATTTCTTCCACCTCGCACAACAGCAGGATTTCGCGCAGGTGTACCGGCAATTCTTCCAGCGCCTGTTGCACCATTTCGCTCTCCACACGCTGCATCAAGAGGCTCTCCGGCGTCGTGGTCTCCGGCGGCAGTGTGATGTCGGGGCCGTCTTCATCGATCGGGACCGTCACCTTCAGCCCGGCCCGCGAATTCAGAAACGAATTGCGCAAAATCCGGTAGATCCAGGCGCGAAAGTTCGTCCCCGCCTGAAACGACCCGAACCCGCGCAGCGCTTTCGCGTAGGTTTCCTGTACCAGGTCCTCGGCGTCGGTGGGATTTCGCGTCAGCCAATGCGCAAAATTGTAGAGCTGGTCAAACAGGGGCATGGCCAGTTCTTGAAAAGTCGCTGCCGGCAAGCGCGTTGTTGGCTCCTTCATACGTAAACCAGCCCGCTGTTACTTTATTCCATCCCCGCCGGGATTTTCCCAAAGCACGGCAAAGGGACTAATTTTCGCCCCTAGCCGCTAGAATACTGGATGTGAAGCAGAATTTAGCCGACGCGGCGGTCATCGCCGCCACCGATGAGCTTTGGATGGAGGAAGCGCTCCGCTCGGCGCGCCGCGCGCTCGAAATGGGCGAAGTGCCAGTCGGCGCCGTCGTGGTCTGCGAAGGCAAGATCGTGGCCAGTGGCGGCAACCGCAACATCGCCGACTCCGACCCCACCGCGCATGCGGAGATCGTCGCTCTGCGCGAGGCCGGACGCATTCTCGGCAACCACCGGCTGCTTGAGTGCGAGTTGTTCGCCACCATCGAACCCTGCGCCATGTGTGCCGGAGCGCTCGTGCATGCCCGGATCAAGCGCCTCGTTTATGGCGCTGCCGATCCCAAGGCCGGGGCGGTCCACTCCAGGCTGCAGCTTCTCGATCATCCGCAGATGAATCATCGCGTCGCGGTTCGGTCGGGAGTGCTGGCGGCGCGCTGCGCGGAAATCATGCAGCAATTTTTTCGCGAGCGGCGGGACACGTCTCCGCCCGATTCAGCCAGACCGCGATAGCAGGAACCCGATCCATTAATGCATTGTGCTCCATATAGTTAGAAGCTACCTGTAAACTGACACCACATGCCGCGACCAAGAATGCATCGCCCCACCGACGACCTCCGCATCCAGTGGACCAAAGTCCTGCTGCCGCCGGTCTTCCTCGAAGAAGAGTTGCCCGCCACCGGCGGCACGGAAGAAGCCGTTCTGCGTTTCCGACGCGAGATCAACTCCATCCTCAGCGGCAAAGATGACCGCCTGCTGGTGGTCGCCGGGCCCTGCTCGATTCACGACACCGAGGCCGCGCGCGAATACGCCGCGCTGCTTGCCAAGGCCGGCAAGCAACTCGGCCGCGACCTGTTTCTGGTGATGCGCGTTTATTTTGAGAAGCCGCGCACGACCATCGGGTGGAAGGGCCTGATCAACGATCCTGGCCTCGACGAGTCCTATCGCATCAATGACGGCCTGCGCCTGGCGCGGCAGTTGCTGCTCGATCTCGCGGAACTCGGCGTGCCTGCCGGAACAGAATTTCTTGACATGATCACGCCGCAATATCTGGCCGGGATGGTGAGCTGGGGAGCCATCGGCGCGCGCACCACCGAAAGCCAGGTGCATCGCCAACTGGTGAGCGGGCTAAGTTGTCCCGTCGGCTTCAAGAACGGCACGTCCGGCGACGTGCAGATTGCGATTGAAGCCATGCTGTCGGCGGCAAACCCGCACTGCTTTCTCGGCCATACCAAGCACGGACAGACGGCGATCTTTGCTACTGCGGGCAATCCCGACTGCCACCTGATTCTGCGCGGCGGCCGCAACTCGACCAATTACGACGCGCGCTCGGTCGCTGCAACCTGCGCCCAGCTTGAAAACGCCGGGCTGCCCGCCCGGGTGATGATTGACTGCAGCCACTCCAACAGCGGCAAAGACCATCGCAAACAGCCGGCCGTAGGCCGCGATGTGGCAAAGCAGATCGCCGGCGGCGACCGCCGCATCCTCGGTGTGATGCTCGAAAGCAACCTCGTCGCCGGCGCGCAGAAGCTGGTGAAGGGACGAAGGCTGGTCCACGGCCAGAGCATCACCGACGCCTGCATGGGCTGGGAGGAAACGCTCGACCTGCTGCGCGAACTGGCCGGCGCCGTCAGGAAACGGCGAAAGCACCGCTAAAAGGTCTTAGCTCCCGTGTCATTCCGACCAAGCGCAGCCAAGCAAGCGCAGTGGAGGAACCTGCTGTTTTGCCAATGATAAAATAAATCACCGGCGCGGAGAGGTGCGTGAGCGGTTGAAACGATCCGCCTCGAAAGCGGACATACCTTAACGGGTATCGGGGGTTCGAATCCCTCCCTC
>Ga0075029_100000744_pt1 | contig 18707 bp, 13 predicted proteins | sample LitLauG_LLR_2013_FD_71391 | JGI IMG/M metagenome (GOLD analysis project Ga0075029, IMG submission 71391) | Freshwater sediment microbial communities from North America - Little Laurel Run_MetaG_LLR_2013 | ecosystem: Environmental > Aquatic > Freshwater > Creek > Sediment | place: USA...
GTATGGGGACGTGCGGCTGGCCGACGAGTTGCAGTTCTCGGTGTACAACTTTGAGGCGGCCGATGTGGAAAGCGCCTGGAAGCACTTCGATTTGTATGAGGCGGAGTGCCGAGGATTGCTGGAGAAGTACGCGGCGCTTATCAAAGATCAAAATCCCCGCCCTGTCTCTCCAAACGACGGAGAGACAAGGACGGGGCACCCGGATACGGCTAGGTTTCCTCTGCTGGGGGCGTATGACCTTTGTCTGAAGTGCTCGCATCTGTTCAACATTCTGGATGCGCGCGGAGCGATTTCCGTGACTGAGCGCGTAGGTGTGATTGCACGCGTGCGGGCGTTGGCGGTGGGCATCGCGAAGGCTTGGGTCGCTCAGCAGAAGAAGGAAGCGCCCGGCGAATCTGCCGAACCGGAACCTGCGCCCGACAAGGGGAAGAAGGCGAAGAAAGCGGAGACGCTTTCGCCGGTTGGGTCTTGATTTCCGTTTTGCCGAGTTTTTCTGCTTTTCAACAGAGCGTTTGTGATCTACGTCACACGTGGGCTTCCAGCAATTTGAGACACTTGGTGGTTTGAAGGCATGCCAGATTTTTTACTCGAGATCGGGTGCGAAGAGATTCCGGCGCGGATGATTGCGGCCGCGTCGCAGGAGTTGCGCGAGCGCGTCGGTGCATTGCTTACGCGCGAGCGGCTTGGTGGCGGGGAAATTTCTTCTTTTGACACGCCGCGACGGCTTGCGGTGCTCGCCCCTGGAATTTCGGCGGCGCAGGCGGACGTGGTGGAGAATCTGACCGGGCCTTCGCTGAACGTGTCTTATAAAGACGGTCAGCCGACTCCGGCGGCGCATGCCTTTGCCAAGAAAGCTGGGATCGAGGTTTCAGCCCTCGACAAAGTTTCGACTCCCAAGGGCGAATACATTGCCGCCAAGGTGACGCGCAAGGGGCGCAGCGCGGGCGAGATTTTGGCGGAAGGACTGCCCAAAGAATTGGCTGGCATTTACTGGCCGAAGAACATGTACTGGCGCAAAACGAATGAAAGGTTTGTGCGTCCGGTGCGGTGGCTGGTGGCGATGCTCGATGGCGACGCGATTCCGCTCGAGTTCGACGGCATAGCGGCAGGCAAGATCTCGCGCGGGCACAGAATTTTGTCGGATGGCGCAGTCGCGATTCCGCGGGCTGGGTCATCCTACGTCGATTCGCTGCGGGCGGTAAAGGTGCTGGGCCGGGCGGAGCGCGGGCAGCAGATTCGCAAGGCACTGGACGCGGCCACGCGGACGATTCCTGGCGCGCGCTGGCGGGAAGATGCTCCCCTGCTCGATTCGGTGGTGAACCTCACGGAGTTTCCATCGGTCATTTTGGGCAGTTTTGATCCCCAGTTTCTGGCTTTGCCGGAGGAAGTGCTGGTGACCGTGATGCGCGATCACCAGAAATACTTTGCTCTGGAAGATGCGTCGGGCAAGCTGGCGCCGCATTTTCTGGCGGTGCTGAATACCGATAGCGATCCGCAGGGGCTCATCCGTCATGGCAACGAGCGGGTACTGCGGGCGCGGTTCAACGACGCGCGATTTTTCTGGGAGACGGATCAGAAGAAGCCGCTGCTTGATCGGCTGGAATCGCTTCGTCATGTAACTTTCCAGAAAGATCTGGGCAGCTATTACGAGAAGACGCAGCGCGTGCAGCGGTTGTGCAGTTGGCTGAACGAGACTTTGAAACAGGCGGGAATCACGGTGCGGCCAGGAGTGGCTCACAAGGCCGCGTGTTTGGCAAAGACCGATCTGACGACCGAACTGGTGAAGGAATTTACCGAGTTGCAGGGGATTGTCGGCGGGCTCTACGCGCGGGTGCAGCAGCTTGATCCGAGCCTGCCGGAGGCGACGCGCATGGCCGTCGCCGATGCAATTTACGACCACTACAAGCCGGAGTCGACGGACGACGACGTGCCGCGGTCGATGGAGGGCGCGGTGCTTTCGATCGGCGACAAGGCCGACACGATTGCCGGGATGTTTGCCTTGGGACTGGTGCCGAGCGGATCGAAGGATCCGTTTGCGCTGCGGCGGCAGGCGAATGCCATCGTGAAGGTGATCGCCGAAAAGAAGCTGCCGTTGAAACTCGACGAGATGATGAGCGATGCGCGCGCGGGATATCAGCGCTCGGAGGCAGAGAAGAAGTTTGTCGATGCCGAGAAGTTCATGGATTCGCTGCAGGCGTTTTTCCGCGAACGGCTGGAGTTTTATCTGCGCGACGTTCGCGGGTACTCGCACAGCGTGGCCAAAGCCGTGCTTGCCACCGACGCCGACGACGTGGTGGACGCGGTCGAACGGGCCGAGGCATTGAAGCAGGTGCTGCACATGGCAGAGTTTCAGGCCATTGGCGCGGCTTGCAAACGAATTCGCAACATTTTGAAGCAGGCGGAGGAGAAGAAGATTCGCGTGGCCACGCAGCCGGAGCCACTGCCGGATTCGGCCGAGGAAGAGAAAGAATTGATCGCCTATCTAGAGCAGGCTGGGCCGAAGATCGCGGATTATCGGCATCGCAAGTCCTATTTGGATGCTCTGCGGTTGCTGTCTACCGCTCGCGAGCCTGTAGATAAATTCTTCGACAAGGTGATGGTGATGGTCGAGGATGAACGCGTGCGGGCGAACCGGCTGGCGCTGCTGCAGAAATTGTTGAGCGAGTTTTCCACGATCGCAGATTTTTCGGAGATCGTGACGGAAGGAAAAGCATAAAGCGGGATTGAGTAATTGAGTAATTTGGTAATTGTGCAATTGAGAAAACCGGCAACAGGATTTGTTCAGTTACCCAATTGCCCAATTACTCAATGGCACAATTGCCTGTCGTTCTGAAGCGAAATCTTGCACCACAAAGGACTCATATGGCGACCATGACTCTCCCCGAAACTGATGTGAAGGAAGCGAAGAAATCCTCAACCAAGTACATTTACTTCTTCGGCGGCGGCAAGGCTGATGGCAACGGCAAGATGAAAGATGTGCTCGGCGGCAAGGGCGCGGGACTGGCCGAGATGACCAACGCGGGGCTGCCGGTGCCTCCGGGATTCACGATTCAGACCGAGGCTTGCCGCGAATATATGCGCGGCGGCTTATCGTCGGATGTCGACAAGCAGATGGACGAGGCGCTGGCCAAGCTGGAAGCGCTGCAGGGGCAGAAGCTGGGCACGGGCGAGAATCCGCTGCTGGTCAGCGTGCGCTCGGGTGCGAAGTTTTCCATGCCCGGCATGATGGATACGATCCTCAATCTCGGATTGAATGACAAGAGCGTGGAGGCGCTGGCCAAGCGCAGCAACAATCCGCGATTCGCGGCCGATTCTTACCGGCGATTGATTCAGATGTTCGGCAACGTCGTGCTCGACATTGAGAAGCCGGCATTCGACGAAGTGTTTGACGCCAAGAAGAAACAACGCAAGACCAAATTCGATACCGATCTGACCGCCAAGGATCTGCAGGAAGTCATCGTCGAGTACAAGAAGGTCGTGAAGAAGCACGCCAAGCGCGACTTTCCGCAGGATCCGCACGAACAGCTTGTCATGGCGCGGGATGCGGTGTTCCGCTCCTGGCAGAACGATCGCGCCAAGCACTATCGCCGCATCAACAACATCGATGACATGCTGGGGACCGCGGTCAACGTGCAGGCGATGGTCTATGGCAACCTCGGCGACACCAGCGGCACCGGTGTGGGATTCACGCGCAATCCGGCAACGGGGACGAGCGAGTTCTATGGCGAATTCCTGATGAATGCTCAGGGCGAGGACGTCGTCTCCGGCGTGCGCACTCCGGTGCCGATTCTCGAATTGCAGAAGATCATGCCGCATGTCTACGACCAGCTCCGGGCAATCACCACCCGGCTGGAGAAACACTACAAGGACATGCAGGATTTCGAGTTCACCATCCAGGACGGCAAGCTCTACATGCTGCAGACGCGCAACGGCAAGCGCACCGGGCTGGCTGCAGTGCGGGTGGCGATTCAGATGGTGGAAGAGGGGCTGATCACGAAGGAAGAAGCGATCTTCCGGGTTGAGCCGAACCAGTTGTACGACTTCCTCGTGCCTCGGCTCGATGAAAAGAGTACGAAGATCGAAGTGCTGGCGACGGGCTTGCCGGCGTCGCCGGGGGCTGCGGTTGGTCAGATTGTGTTCACCGCGGATGAAGCGGTGAAGATGGCCGGGCACGATGCGGCGAAGAAGCCGGTGATTCTCGTGCGCGCGGAGACCACGCCGGAAGACATTCACGGCATGGAGGTGGCGAAGGGCATTCTCACTTCGCGCGGCGGCATGACGAGCCACGCGGCCGTGGTCACGCGGGGCATGGGCAAGTGCTGCGTGGCAGGCGCGGGCGATATCGATGTAAACGAGAAGGCTCGCGAGATGAGGGTGAAGGGCCAGGTTTTCAAGGAAGGCGATTGGATTTCACTCGACGGCACCACCGGCCGCGTGATCAAGGGGAAGCTGGGAACCCTCGATCCATCTCCGGATGATCCTGAGTTGCAGAAGTTTATGGAGTGGGCCGATCCGCATCGGACGATGAAAGTGCGGGCCAATGCCGACATTCCGCGCGATGCGGTGCAGGCGCGGGCATTCGGAGCGGAGGGCATCGGGCTGTGCCGCACTGAGCACATGTTCTTCGGCGAGAAGAAAATCGGGCATATGCGCGCCATGATTCTCGCGGACAATGAGAAAGATCGCCGCACGGCGCTGAAAAAACTTCTGCCGCTGCAGCGGGCGGACTTCGCTGGAGTATTCAAGGCGATGGACGGGCTGCCTGTGACGATTCGCACGCTGGATCCACCATTGCACGAGTTCCTGCCGCGGCGCGAGGAGTTGATGGTCGATATCGCGCTGCTTTCTTCGTACAGCGCGAAACAGAAGAAAGAACTCGTCACGAAGTACAAAGACTACGGCGTGAAGGGGGCGGGCGACCTGAAGAAAGCATTGCCTGTGTTGCTCAACCGCGTGGAGCAGTTGCACGAGTTCAACCCCATGCTCGGACATCGTGGCTGCCGTCTCGGTATCACATATCCCGAGATCACCGAGATGCAGGCGCGGGCAATCTTTGAGGCTGCCGTCGATTGCACGAAGAAGGGAATCAAGGTGCTGCCGGAGGTCATGATTCCGCTGGTTGCCACGGTGAAGGAAATGGCGAACCAGGGCGCAATCGTGCGGCGCGTGGCCGAGGAAGTTTTCAAAGAGAAGGGAAGCAAGGTCGAGTATCTGGTCGGCACGATGATCGAACTGCCGCGCGCGGCCCTGGTGGCCGACGAGATCGCAAAGGAAGCGGAATTCTTCTCGTTTGGCACCAACGATCTGACGCAGACCACATTCGGCTTCTCGCGCGACGACGTCAACAAAGTCCTGCCAACCTATCTTGCCGAGGGCATTCTGAAGCAGGATCCGTTTGCTGCGCTCGACCAGGAAGGTGTGGGACAACTGGTGAAGATGGCCACCGAGCGCGGGCGCAAGACGCGTTCGAACTTGAAGGTCGGCATCTGCGGCGAGCATGGCGGCGAGCCGTCGTCGGTGGAGTTCTGCTATAAGACCGGCTTGAACTACGTTTCCTGCTCACCGTTCCGAGTCCTGACGGCGCGGCTTGCGGCGGCGCAGGCGGCTGCTGCTGAGGCCCTGAAGGTCGAAGGCGGAAGAACGAAATAGTCGGCAAGCGGGCTCGGAGCTTTCGGCTCCGAGCCCACTGATCTAACAGTGAAATCTGCCGTTTCCTCACCTTGCGGGTGCATTCTCTTGGCTCCGAGTTACGGTTTTCCTGCCCTGCAAGGCTTCCCGAGTTTCCCAGATTACTTTGCGAGTCGTAAACGTAGGGTTCGGAATCCAAAGACGCGGGGTTGTGCAGGCGAGTCGGTCTGCTTGGCGTTTTGCTTAAATGCTTCCAACAGCAGGTTTTTCTGCTAACGGAAGGCTGGGAGCCCCGTCCGTGCGAAGATAGGTATTCGTTTCCAGAGCCCGCTTCGACTACATGCAAACTTCGACGCTCCGCAGAGTCTTCAAAGCATTTCAATACCGCGATTTCCGCCTGATGTGGATCGGCGCCTGTACGTCGAGTATCGGCACCTGGATGCAGATTGTAGCCCAGGGATGGCTGATTTACCGGCTCAGCCACTCGCCGCGGCTGCTGGGATTGGACCAATTTCTAGCCGGAATTCCGATTTTTTTGTTCACTCTCATCGGCGGCGTAGTCGCGGATCGTGCGGAACGGCGGAAAATCCTGCTGATGTCGCAATACGTGCAGATGGTGAGCGCAGGGATTCTGACCGCGCTGGTGGCGATGGGTGTGGTGCACGTGTGGGAGATTTTGTGTCTGTCGTTCGTGTCAGGACTGGCGCAGGCGTTTGGCGGCCCGGCGTATTCGGCGCTGATTCCGACGCTGGTGGATCGCGAGGACATGCCGAACGCGATTGCGCTGAATTCGATTCAGTTCAACCTGGCGGTAACGGTGGGCCCCGCGCTGGCCGGCATCACATTAGCACGGCTCGGCGAGAAGTGGTGCTTTGGGCTGAATGCGCTCTCGTTTCTGGCGCCGGTGATTTCGCTTTCGATGATCTCGGTGCGATTCTTGCCGGAGAAATCGACGGTCTCGATCTTCAGCAGTTTGAAGCAGGGGATCAAGTTCGTCCGGCAACAGGGATCCATGGAGGCGCTGGTCGTACTGGCGTTCTTGATGACGTTCTTGAGTATGCCCATGCGGACTTACATTCCGGTATTCGTGAAGGATATTTTCCATCGGGGGCCGGAGACGTTTGGGAACTTGCTGTCGCTGATGGGGGTGGGTTCGATTTGTGGATCGCTGGCGGTGGCCGGTATCGGGAATATCGCAAAGAAAGGCCGGTTTGCGCTCACCATGCTGATCTGCCTGGGAGCGGGGATTGCAGCATTCTCGCTATCGAAATTATTGCCCGTTTCATATGCCGTGCTGGTGGTGGTGGGCGCTTCGATGATGGCGGTGTTTGCGACGGTGACCTCGCTGGTGCAGTTGATCACGACCAACGAAATGCGCGGCCGCGTCATGAGCGTCTACAATTTCGCTTTCCGTGGCGGCATGCCGATGGGGAATCTGGCTACCGGATGGCTGGTGCCCATGTTTACGGCGCCGGTGGTTTTGGGCGCAAACGGATTCCTGCTGATTCTCGTAGCCTTATATTTTCTGCTGGTGCAGCGGCGGGTGGCGGCTCTATGAGGACTTTCTTGCCGGCCTAAACGGGCGGAGGATCGGCCTAGACGCGGGTGCGTTCGAGAGCGACGGCAGCGGAGATCGGAGCCGAAGCGGACGACGAACTGAGCGCAGACTCCGCGGAGGCTGCGGCAGGTGCAGGGATGATTGGCCTTTTAATCGTGAAGCGCTGAATGCGAATCTCGCCGCGCGCATAGACTGCGAGCAGAGCGGCGACGGCGTCAGGATCAAGACGCTTTCCAGCTAAATTCTGAATAATCTGAAGCGCCTGCTCCGGCGTGTGTGCCTGCTGGTACGGGCGGTTTGTGGTCAACGCATCGAACGTGTCGGCCACGGCGATAACCCGCGCCAATAGCGGGATTTGATCGCCGTGCAGACCGTAGGGATATCCGCGGCCATCCAAGGCTTCGTGGTGCAACTCGATGCCGGGCAGCATTTCCGCCAACTGCGGGACGGGACGGAGGATATTCGCACCCTTCGTGGTATGCGTCTTCATGACCTCGAATTCTTCCGCGGTGAGCGCTCCCGGCTTTTTCAGAATGTGGTCTTCAATTCCAATCTTGCCCACGTCGTGAAGCTGAGCGGAAATCTGCAGCGTCTCAAGGAAGGTCGCGGGCAGTTTCATCTCTTTCGCGATCAACAGGGAATAGCGCGTGACGCGGTCGGAGTGGCCGCGCGTGTAAGGGTCTTTTTCGTCGACCGCGCCGGCCAGCATCTGGATGGAGCCCATGAACAGAGCGCGGTTCTCGTCGGCAGCGCGCTTGAGATCTTCGATGTAGCGTTCGAGCTCGTCCGACATGGTATTGAAAGTGTCGGCGAGTTCTCCGATTTCGGTGCGGCTCCAGAGACGAACGCGCTGGGAAAAGTCTCCCCGGGCCAGCGCGCGGCTCGACTGCGTGAGAATGCGCAGCGGATTGGTGATGCGGCGCGCGGCGAAGATGCTGACGAAGATGCTCACCAGCACAGCGTTAACGGCCAGCAGGCGCGCCGTGCGCTGCATTTCGTAAACTCCGCGATAGGCCTCGCGGCGCGGCTTTTGCACGACCACCGCCCAGTCCAGCGACATGACGGGACTGTAGGTGCCGAGCATTTCGATGTGCTCTTTTCCGCTTTCGACGGTGAACTCTTTGGTGGCCGCCAGTTGCGCGCGGTTGCCGCCGTCGACAAAGCTGCGGACGATTTCGAGTCCCTTCATGTCCTGACCGGTGGCAAACTCGGGCCCGGCCGCGGCGACCAGCCGGCCTTGGGCGTCGATGACGTAGGGTGTGAGTCCGCCGCCGGCGACTTCTTGCAGGCGGCGAATCAGGAATTGTAGGTCGACGACCGAGGCGATCATTCCGAGAAATCGCGGCCCGTATCGCACCGGTGCACTGACCAGGAAGACCGTGTGTGCCGATTTGCCTTCGCCAACGACGAGCGCCTGTCCGTTGTAGACGCGTCCATCGCGGGCAGCGGAGTAGGCACGCTCCAACTCGCGGTTCAGAAAGGCGTCGGGAGCGATGCGTCCGGCGGAGATGCCTTTGGCCTCGGCGTTGAGCAGGGTCGCGTAGGCGATTTCGTCAGAAGAGGAAACGAAGTTTTCCAGCAGGGCGCGCAGTTCAGGCGCTTCGATGTTCTTGCCGCCAAAATCGCCGCCGCTGGCGACTTGCATGGAGGACGATAGGTTCGCCAGCATGGTCCGCAGCGAACGCTCGTGCTGCGAGAGATCGTCGGCGAGCGAGCGCGTCACCGTGTTCTGCAGCAGCATTTCGTTGGTCTTCAGCCGGTCGCGATTGATGGCTTCGACCTGCGCCGAGTAGAAATACATCGGCACGATGCTGATCACCAGAAGCACGCCGAGGATCAGGTACAGAATCGGAATGCGTGCGTGGTTTGAAGCGGCGGAGGACAAGACTCTCCCTTCACTCGAAATCGCAGACGCCGAAAGCGAAGTGGCGGCGGCTTGCAAGGCTGTTCTTAAGATTTTATCGAGGGAGTTGGGAGGGCGGGCGGAAAGCTGGTGGGGTCGTCATTACCAAAGTACCTATGAAAAGTGGCTTGTGGCGCGGGGTTTGGAAGATCAAAAGCCTTTACCACAGAGGGCACCGAGATCACAGAGTGTCAGAGTTCCTCTGTGATCCTCTGTGGTCAAATCTTTCCCCGGTCTATCCAGTGGCGACTTCGCTCTTTCCGGTGCGGGTCATCAACTGTTGAATCGCTTCTTTTGGCGATTTCCCCTGATGCAGAATGGCGTGCATCTGCTCGGTGATGGGCATCTCGACGCCGCGCGCAAGAGCGAGGCCAACGGCTGCGCTGGTGGTGAACACCCCCTCCGCGACCATGCCGTGCATTCCGGCGATGATCTCGGGCAGCACCTTGCCTCGTCCGAGTTCCACGCCCACGCTGCGATTGCGCGAGAGGCCTCCAGTGCAGGTGAGGACGAGGTCCCCGAGACCGGCGAGTCCGGCCATGGTCTCGGCGCGGCCGCCGCAAGCGACGACGAGGCGGGTCATCTCGGCCAAGCCGCGGGTGATCAGCGCTGCGACGGAATTGTGACCCAAGCCGAGGCCATCGCAGATACCGGCAGCGATGGCGATGATGTTCTTGAGAGCTCCGCCGAGTTCGACGCCGACCACGTCGCTGTTGGTGTAGACGCGAAAGCTCGCGTCGCTGAATTCCCGCTGCACCGTGCTGAGGAGCGTTGCGTCTGGCGAGGCGATGGTGATGGCCGTGGGATCTCCGCGGGCGACTTCCTGCGCGAAGGAGGGCCCGCTAAGGGCGCCCACCGGCGGAACAGATCCGTCAGCTGGCTTGAGCACCTGGGCAATCACTTCGGTCATGCGCAGCAATGAGCCTTCTTCAAGGCCTTTGGTGGCGCTGACGAAGAGGGCTTGGGCTGGAAGGTGGGGACGCATGCTCGCGAAAAGGCTGCGGCAATGCTGGGAAGGCATCACGCTAACCACGATTTGCGCCGCTTCGAGGGCGGTGGCCAGATCGGTGGTGGCGGTCACGGATTCCGGGATTTGGCGGCCGGGAAGGAAAAGTTCGTTGACGCGCCGGTTAGCGATCGATTCGCAGACTTGGCTCTCATGCGCCCACAGGCGCAAGCGATGCGTGCCATTGCGTCCGAGGACGATGGCGATCCCCGTGCCCCACGCGCCTGCACCGATGACGGCGATGTCGCTCATGTTTTTCCTTCGGGCTTATGTCCCAGGCGATTTTCGGTTCCGGTGAGCAAGCGGACGATGTTAGCACGATGCTTGAGAACAATCAGCAACGAGGCCAGCGTCATGAAAGCGAGTGCCGACCACACGTTTCCATATTCACGCAGTGACCATGCCAGCGAAGGGAACATGGCGACGGCGACGACGGACCCCAGAGAAACATAACGGAAGATGAGAACGAGGACCAGGAAGATGGCAGCGGCGATCAGGACTGCTTTGGGCGCGATGAGGGCGAAAGCGCCAAGGCCGGTGGCCACGCCTTTGCCTCCGCGAAATTTCAGCCAGACGGGGAACATGTGGCCTACCACTGCCGCCAGCGCGGCCAGCGCCATTGCGCTGTAGGGCTTCATTCCGCCCACAATCCCAGCGAGAGTGGTGGCCAGTAGGACGGCCGTGAGTCCTTTCAGGGAATCCAGCAGCAGGGTCGCTACACCGAGCACTGGAGATTTGCGGGCGACGTTGGTGGCGCCGATGTTGCCGCTACCGCTGCGGCGCACGTCTTCGCCGCGGACGAAGCGAACCAGGAGATATCCGAAAGGGATCGATCCCAGAAGATAACATTCGCCGATGATGAGAGGGGTGTTCGACAAGGTAGCAATATGGCAGCAACAGCATCGTATCCCACTTCTCGCGCACAAAACTCGCGAGAAATGGGGCACCCGTTCTTACTGCAAAGCGAACCGCTCAAGCTTGGTGTACTTCGATCCCTTCGGCGAAAGCTGGCTTTGATACAGAAAGAACTCGCGGGCCGTCATGGTGCCAAACTCCGGCGCGGACCGGGCTGACAGCTTTTCCTGCAGGCGATGGAAGGCACGGTTGGCGCCATCTCCCTTGAGGCGCCGCGGCGAACCTGAGCCTCCACCCCCGCGAGCCAGCGTGAGATGCGGACTGAATGCGCGCTCTTCCCTGGGCACTCCGAGCGTAGCTGTCGCCTGGTCGACCGCCGCGGCTAATGCGGCGAGCTCCGGACCCGCCTGCATGCCGACCCAGAAAACGCGCGCGGCTTTGATGGTTGGGAAAAAACCATAACCGCGAAATTGAATTTCAACGGGCGTTCCCTTAACTGCAGCCAATGCTTGCTTGATTGACGACAGGGAAGCATCCGGCTGCTCTCCGATGAACTTCAGAGTTACGTGCAGGGATTCCGGTTTGACCCAGCGGGCATCGGGCGCAAACGGGCTGACACCTTCCGAGAAGCGCGCAATGCGCTCGCGGATGGAGTCGTCAATGTCGAGTGCAACGAAGAGGCGCATAAAGCAGCTGTCAGCCATCAGCCGTCAGCTTTCAGCGATCAGCTGGAATCTTCGCACGCCGGTCCACAGCCAAAAAACAAAACTGAGAGCTGATAGCTGACAGCTGACTGCTTTCCTTACATCAGCTTCCTTCTCACCATATCGAGCGCCATGGTGCTGGCGAAGCGGCGGATGCGCTTGCGGTCTCCGGCGAAGTTGCGCTGGACCACCTCGGTGCCGCGATCGCCGGCTACGGCGTGAAACACCAGCCCCACGGGCTTTTCCGCCGTGCCACCGCTGGGTCCGGCCACGCCGGTGATGCCGACGCCCAGCGTGGCTTCGGCGCGATAGCGAATGCCTTCGGCCAGCGCCGCCGCGACTTCCCGGCTGACCGCTCCGTGGCGTTCGATCATGTCGGCAGGAACTCCGGCGAATTCGGTCTTCAGCTGATTGGAATAAACGACCGCTCCGCCCAGGAAATATCGCGAACTGCCGCTGATCGAAGTGATGCGCTCGGCTAATAATCCTCCGGTGCACGACTCCGCTACCGCTACGGTTGCGCCGCGCATTTGCAGCCAGTAGCCGACAATCTGCTCAAGGGTTTGTCCGTCGCGGGAGTAGACGGCGTCGTCGAGTTCGTCTTCGACCAGGCCGGCGACTTCGTCGACTCTTTGCTGAGCTTCATCCTGTGACACTGCGCGGGTTTTGAAATGGAGTTCGATTTCTCCCGCTCCGGCGAGGATGGTCGTGTCCACATCGGGGTAGCGCTTGTAGATCGGGGAGACGCGCGCGTCCACGTGCGACTCGCCGAGCATGGCGACTTTCAGCGTGCGAACGGCGAGGAACGCGGGCGGGACTTTTTCCCGCATGCGATTGCGTACCTCGCCTTCAAACATAGCCTTGAGCTCGTGCGGAGGGCCGGGCAGCAGCACGATCACATGCTCGCGCCCGTCGAACCGGCCGCTGATCCACTGTCCGGGTGCGGTGCCGTTGGGGTTGGGAAGAACGGTCGCGCCGTCGAGGACGTCAGCCTGTTTGGCGTTGTTGGCGGCCATCTTCCAGCCGCGGGCGGCGAAGCGTTCTTCGAGATTGCGCAGGATTTCGGGATCGCGCTGGAGTTCGAGGCCTAGCGCTTCCGCAACAGCCTCGCGGGTGAGGTCGTCTTCGGTGGGGCCGAGGCCGCCGCTGAAGAGCAGGATGTCGGAGCGAAAAAGCGCGTGCTGTACGGCGGCGACCAGGCGCGGCAGATTGTCGCCAACTACGCTCTTGAAGATGACATCAACCCCCAACAGGTTGAGTTGGTCGGTGAGGTAGAGCGAGTTCGTGTCCATGCGGTGAGGAGTGAGGAGTTCAGAACCTACCGCGATGATTTCGGCATTCACGTCTTAGCAGTTTAAATGATGCTCACCACAGAGGGCACTCAGGATCACAGAGGACTATTCCGGCAGCAGCGGAAGCCCTTGAATATTCCACGAGAGGTGGTGCACGGCATTCGTGGTTGCCAGGATTACGGAGCGCCCCGGAGCGAAAGCGAGGCCCACCAGCCCGTGGCCGGCGACTTCGAGATTGGCGTGACCGTCGGCAGTGAGCTTCACGATTCCTCGTTTGCCCGAGAGCGATGCGGCGACATAAAGATTGCCGTCCACGTCGAAAGCCAGGCCCTGCGGCCTTCCCAGGCCTTTGTAGAATGTGGTCACGTTGCCCTTGGGGTCGATTTTGTGGACGCGGTCGAAACTGGAAGTGGTCGGTCCGGTCACAAAGAGATCGCCCGTGGGGCTGAAGGCCAGGTGATAGGCCGAGACGCTGGGCTCGAGCGTAGCGAAGACGAAGACCTGCTGGTCGCGTCCGATCTTAAAGATCGTCCCGCTGCGGTCGCCTACGTAGAGATTCTGTTCGCGATCGAATGCGATGCCGGTGGCGACTCCCATGCCTTCGGCGTAGGTGGTCATGGTGCCGTTGGGCGCCACGCGGTATACGGCGCCGTCGTGCCGCGAAGAAACGTACATCTGTCCCTGGCGGTCGAAGGCGATGGAGGTAGCGTTCATCATCTCGACTACGAAGGGCTTGACGGTGTAGTTGGTATCGATCTTGAAGATGGCGATCGGTACTTTTTGTCCGCGCGAGCCGGAGAAGGTGGCGTAAATGTTGCCTTCGGCGTCGAGCGCGGGGTTCGTGACAGGATGCAGACTGTCGGCAATCGGAACCGCAACTCGCACTGTGTGCGCATTGCTGACGTGGCCATCTAAGGCAACGACGACCGGCCCCGAGGTTGCGCCTTCGGGCACGCGGGCGACCAGAAATCCATCGGAACTGACGACGACCGACCCTTCCGCCTGGCCAAACTGCACCCGGGGGCGTTCATATTCTTGCGGACGCAGGCCGGAGCCCGTGATGCGGATTTCGCCTCCGACGAGTGCCAGCGCGGGAGCGACCGCTTCGATGCGTGGGCCCCCGTTGACGTTTTTCTTGCCGAGGATGCGATCGGAAAATCCCATGAAGAGTACCGAGTACTATTTTAGTAGACCAGAGCGCAGCAAAAGTTGCATCACCGCGAATGCGTAGAATCCCGCTGCCACGTCGTCCAGGACGATTCCGGTGCCATCGGGTAATTGTTCGAGTTGCCGCACCGGCGGCGGCTTTACGATGTCGAACGCTCGAAAAAGTATAAAGCCCGCCAGAAACGTTTTCCAACCGAGCGGGGCCGCGATCAACGTGATCAGTTGTCCCGCAACTTCGTCGATGACGACGAATTGCGGGTCTTTGTTGGATGATGCGCGGGCGACGTAAGTCGCAGCGGGAATGCCGATGAGGATGACGAAGGCCGCGATGGCGATGGCGATTGGCGTTCGCAGAACGGGGCTGAGCCCGTACGCCAGGGCCGCCCAGAGCGCGACGGTGACTGCCGATCCCCATGTGCCCGGACCGGGACGCATGTAGCCGATTCCGAAGAAGGTGGCGGTGAGAGTGGCCCAGAGCGGGGCGGGCGGGACGCCGGCGCTACGATCGGGATCTGCTGGGTTGGTCAATCCTCACGCTCTTGGTCTTCCGGGTTGGTGTCGCGAATGGGTTCGTCCGCATCGGTCACTGGCGATGAGATGACGTAGCCGCCACTGGCCCACTTGCCCAGGTCAATGATGCGGCAGCGGTCGCTGCAGAAAGGGAACTCCGGGTCGGTGTTCTGCACTACCTTCTTGCAGATAGGGCAATGCAGCTTCAGCTTGCGCTTCTGCGCCATAGGTTCATTGTAGAAGATTGCAGGACTTACAAGATTTTGGCCACGAGATCGTAATCGTGAGCCTCGGTAATCTGGCAGCGATAGAACGCGCCCTTCTGCGGCACGGCGTCTTCGGGGAAATCGTTGACGAAGACCTTGCCGTCAATTTCCGGGGCATGCATGGGGGTGCGGCCTTCGAGCAGCAGGTCGCTCTCCTCGGACTCGCCTTCAAGCAGGAAATCGAATTCGCGGCCCACCAGCGCCTTCTTTTTCTTCTTGCTGATCTGGCGCTGAATGCTCATCAGATGCTTGCGGCGGCGCTCAATCTCACGGGGCGCTAGCTTCTTTTCTTGAGCATAGGCGGCCGCGCCCTCCTGGTCGGAGTAGGCGAAGGCGCCCATCCAGTCGAACTGGGCTGCGCGGACAAAGTCGCAGAGTTCGTCGAATTCTTTTTCCGTCTCGCCGGGGAAGCCGACGATGAACGAGGTGCGCAGGGTCAGGTCGGGGATGGTGCGGCGCATCTTTGCGATGGAACGGAGGAAAACATCCGCCCCACCGCCGCGCTTCATGCGCTTCAACACTGAAGCGGAGGCATGCTGTAAGGGCACGTCCATGTAGGAACAGATTTTTTCGTGGGCAGCGATGGTGTCGAGCAGCTTGCCGGTGATTTTGTTGGGATAGGCGTAGAGAAAACGGATCCAGCGCAAGTCCTCGATGTGGGCCAGCTTTTCGAGCAACAGCGCCAGACCGTCTTTCAGGCCGAAGTCTTCTCCGTAGCAGGTGGTGTCCTGGCCGATGAGGGTGATCTCGCGGACGCCGCACTGTGCAAGGCGTTCGGCCTCAGCAACGACCGACTCGAAGCGGCGCGAGCGGAACTGCCCGCGCAACTGCGGAATGATACAGAAGGTGCAGGGATGATCGCATCCTTCAGCAATTTTGATGTAGGCCATGTGCCGCGGCGTGGCCAGAATGCGCGGCGTGGCGTCGTCGTAGAGATAGTTGGGAAGATCGCCGACGGCGCCATCCCAGCTTTCGCGCGAGAAGCGGCCTTGCGCGGCCCGGGCATCGCCTTCCGGCCGGGAAGTCAGAATCACGAACGGAGAGTCTGGCTGCGACCCGGAGGGGGCAACGCCAGCGGCTGCCAAAATATTTTCCAGCTCTCCCGTGCCGACCACAGCGTCGACTTCCGGAATGTCTTTGCGAATCTGATCGCGGAAGCGTTCCACCAGGCATCCGGCTACGACTAACTTTTTCGCCTTGCCTGTGGCCTTGTGCGCGGCCATTTCGAGGATCGTGTTGATCGACTCCTGCTGCGCGCTTTCGATGAACGAGCAGGTGTTCACCACGATCACGTCGGCATCTTCGGCGCGGGGCGTGAGTTCCGCTCCGGCGCGGGCGAGCAGGCCCATCATGACCTCGCTGTCGACGAGGTTCTTGGGGCAGCCCAGGCTGACGAATCCGACCTTCTGGACAGGCTGCGGGCTTCCACCCCGCGGACTGTCTGAAGATTTCGATTTCACAGCTTCGGCCGGGCCTGTGACGGTGAGTTCCTTCAATGGCATCGATCTTTCAATCTTAACATCTAGCCCGAAGTTGCCTGACCGCAGGCATAAGGCTGGCATGCACCAGAACCTGGGCACCACGATAGTCACAGAATCGGATGCACCTGTGAGATTCAAAAGTGCCCTCGGCGTGCTAGGCTATGTCTTACCGCCGTAACAACTTGGAACCTTGCAGGAGCGAAATATGTCTGGAAGAAGGCTCTGGATTGCGGCCCTGTCCGCGCTGATGTTGCTGACGATGTTGGCGGCGGCACAGGACGAAAAAAACGAAGTCGGCGGCGCGCTCGGCCGCACGTTCATCAGCGACCAGGGCATCAAGGGCGCAACTTTCTTTGACCCGACCATCCACTTCGGCAAGAGCCTGGCCTTTGAGGGCGAGTACGCCCACCGTTTTCTGATCACGCCCATCTACTCGGTCGCCGGCGAAGTGGTGGGAGTATACAACCGCGACATCGATCTGAATGCCGGCGCCTACCCATTTGCGGGAGTACCCACCGACTTGAAGTCTTATTTCATTACCCCGGCGGCGCGTGTGAATCTGTTTCCTACGACTGCCGTTTCCCCGTGGGTGAGCCTGGGCGCTGGATTCGGCCACTTCAGCGAAAGCAACATGCTGATTTTTAGTGGTACGAACCCGGGGAAGTCGACCACCGGGTTCGTTCTCGAAGGTGGCATTGGATTGGATGTGAAGGTCTGGAAGAATCTCAGTATTCGCGGCGAAGTGCGCGATTTCTGGTCAGGCGAACCGGATTTTCCCCTGGCCCCGACGGGGAAGTCGCGGCAGCATAATTTCTTTGTGGGCGGCGGCGCGTTCTGGAGATTTTAGTAGCCGATGGATTGCCTTCGCTTCAGCGGCTGAAGCCGGTTGTCATTTTGGCCTGGGAAACGGCACGCCTGAAGCCGTGCCCTGATACGAACCCCGTCCTTCTACTTTCCCTTCGCGGCTAACTCCACTTCCTCGTACAACTCCGGCAGCTTCTGCGCGTCGTCGATGGAATTGCCGAAGCGGGCGGACTCGTAGACTTCGGTGAAGTGGGCGACGGGCTCGCGCAGGCGGGCGTCTGCAATCTTCTTCACAAATTCCCCGGGGGTCTGGGCAGGCGCTTTTTGCACTCCGCGTCGCGCCAGCGCCCGCGACATTTTTCCGTACCACATGGCGGCGGCCTGCTCCGGAGAACGCTTCGGATTTGCCTGCAGCCATTTCTCGTGCAGCCAGCGGGCGATGCGCCCCAGATTCGCGAGAAGCAAGAGCACAAGGATGATTCCCCCACCGAGGAAAGCCCATCTTCCCGGGGAATGCTCGACGCGATCCTGGCTGTGCTCCGCCCACTTGAGCATCGACGCATAATGCGAGCTGGCCCAGGCACGGACGTTCTCCCACATGCCGCGCGTGCCGTTGAGGGCGGCATGGCCGAGCACGTACTGGTGCGTGGTGTCATAGCTGACGATCCAATCGCGCCAGAACGAGGCCATGGCATCCACGTAAAGGGCTAGCCGCGCCCAGCCTTGCGGCGTGCCGCTGTTGCCCGCGGGAGTGGGATCGAACGTCTGCCAGCCGTATCCGGGGAAGTAGGCCTCGACCCACGAGTGCGCGTCCTTGGCGCGGACCACGTAATTGCCGGTCAGGTCGTTGAACTCGTCGCTGCGGAATCCGTTGACCACGCGCGATGGAATTCCCTGCGTGCGCAGCATGATCGCCATCGCGGAGGCGAAATATTCGCAGTGGCCCTGTTTGCGCTCAAACAAAAAATTCGCAATCGGATCCTGCACCTTCGTGCGAGGCAGCTCCAGCGTGTAGCCATAGCGGGTTCGAAGGTAGTTCTCGATGGCCGAGGCCTTGTCGTAGTCGTTTTGCGCCGGTCCGGCGACATTGGCCGCCAGTTGCGGCACGCGCGGATCGACCGCAGGCAAGCGCAGATAGGTCGCCGCGATCTGCGCGGGATAATCCGTTCCCGCAGTCCTCAGTTCCAACGCGGCTGGCTTGGCGATATCGGAGTCGGCCTCATAGCGGGTGATGGCGCGTGACGTGTCGAAGTTGTAGACGGCCGCGGCAGAGTCAGCGGCCAGCAGGCGATAGGCGCCCGTCACGCTGCGTGCCCACGGGGCAAGGAAGAAGACACTGGTGCCGATCGGCTCCATCAGCACGCGATAATGGATCATCTGTTCGCGGCGCCGGTTCGCTGTCACATACGACGACAACCCGGGATTGTCGAAGCGCGGCACGGCGAAGGTCGAATCGCGGCGCTGCAGGATAACTTGATCCTGCGGATTCGACCACGTGTGCCCATCGAAGTTGGCCAGCGCCACGCCCCGCCA
>Ga0075029_100000748_pt1 | contig 18668 bp, 32 predicted proteins | sample LitLauG_LLR_2013_FD_71391 | JGI IMG/M metagenome (GOLD analysis project Ga0075029, IMG submission 71391) | Freshwater sediment microbial communities from North America - Little Laurel Run_MetaG_LLR_2013 | ecosystem: Environmental > Aquatic > Freshwater > Creek > Sediment | place: USA...
ATAGCTGCTGGAATACCTAAATGGGTAACTCCTGCTACATCACAATCTACACCTGCTAATCCTGCTAGCACTACATCAGCAACAGGTGTGATGATGGGACTTGCAGGATCTATCACTCCAGCAAAATCAGGGACAGTTATTATTATTATAACAGGTACATCTAATAATAACTCAAGTCAAGATGGATGTAGTATGCAAATACGTACAGGAACAGGAGGTGCTCCTGCTAATGGTGCAGCTCTTACAGGAACTACTAGAGGTAGTGCTGTAACATCTCAAAATGCTTTAAATGCATCAGGAAATCAAGCTTTTCCTTTTACCTGTAGTGCTGTAGTAACAGGATTAACTGTGGGAACGGCTGTTTGGATTGACCTATCACTAGCTGTTATAGGTGGAGCAGGTACAGCTACTCTATCGAATATAAGTATATCTACAATAGAAATATAAATTATGGATGCAACAAAAAATCAATATCAAGTGATAAATGGAGTGATGACGGTGAGCACTCCTTATGGTTCTATTCCCGCAGTGGAATGGACAGATGCTAATGGAAATAACTTTAGAGCTTATCCCTCTAATCTATTATTTTACAACTCTGAAGAGGTGTACATCGTACAAGTGGTTAAAGAATTGAAAGGTGTGGGTTTAACTGATTGGGTGATATATGATCAATATCAACTCACTGCTGGTAGTAACAAATTTAGAGCATTAGCTACAGGTCAAGAAGTAGGTCCTGATGTAGCATTAGATGCTAATGGTAACCTGAATGCAGGTTATGTAACTAATGGTAAGTTCTTTACAATAGCTCTTGGCTACAATCCAAGTAATACAAGTCCTGGTGTATTCCAATATGTGTATAGTGAAATAGCAAAATATGAAGGCTTAAATTTAACAAACTAATATGGAACAAGTAGAAATTAGAGTGCTTTTTGTCAGACATCCATTTAAACTGTGGGATGTTAATTCTTGGTTATCCACCCTTATACGCCTAGTGATAGGATTTAAGTATAATCATTGTGCTATTAAATATCATTCCAGAGGTTTTAATTTTGTTGTTGAAGCCAGGAGTGGTGGTATAGTTACGGCTACATGGGAGAACTGGATAAAACACAGAGTGGGAAAAGAGTGGATAGAGAGTGGTCCAATACCTATAGCTGAATATTTAATAGATATTAGACTAGGAAATCAGTATAATGTCCTATCTTTGTTTGAACAACTCTGGTATAGAGTGTTTGGTGTATGGATTGGAGACAAGTCTGATGCCCAGGAAAACTGTAGTGAATTTGTGGCTGATTTGCTCAATATGCCAGAAGCCTACAAAGCAACCCCTAAATCCGTATATTATTTAACTAAATAACTTGTTTTATTAGAACTAATTACTTATTTTTGCTGGAATTAATAAATAAACCAATAATTACGTATGGAAAAACATCTAACAGTAGACGAAGCTTATCAGTGTTTGGCCCTTTTACAGGGTGTTTCGATCACTAACAATGACACAAAAGAAACCTCAGTGCAAATTTTAGGCTTTGCTAATGAGAAATGTATTAGTGAAGGTATGAGGCGAATTGCCAATAAAACCGTTAAAAAACTCAAGGAAAACTATCCTGAAGACCAATTTAAAGCTATCCAGGCTAAAACTGTAGCAGATCTTTATAATGGCACACTTCCTGAGGGGTATCAAGAAAATGCCGAAGATAAGATTAAACTTGCTAATTTGATGCAAGCACAGGTGAAAGAACTGGCTGAAAGTGAAATCACCTTGGTATTTGAAGAACTTCCTGACTTTGCTATGCTAGATGCCCGTTTGGAATCTAGGGGTGAATCCTTAAGTTTCAATTATACATACTTGTTTGAACGTCTCTTTTTGAATTATTAATGGATCCTTCTCAAGACGATAAAGGTAATTACGCGCTATATTCTGATGGGAAACTATTAGGATATAGCGGTGTTACAATGATCCAGGGAAAGAAGATAGTTAATAAATATGTAGTTCCATTAAATACCCTTATACAGGCAGCAGCAAAGGATAAGGTGACGTTAATGATAGACTCAGGTTTTCGTACATGGAATGAGCAATTTAACATTCGTAAAAATAACTTAATTGATAGAACCAAGGTAAATGACCGTAATTATATAATTACAGCAGATGCAGGACTCTTTAGTCCCCGTACTGCTAAACCTGGTTTCAGTAATCACCAAGATGGAGATGCTGTTGATTTCAATGTCAACTATCCTGGTGTCTACAAATGGATGGTCCATAATGCTTTACAGCATGGTTGGATTAGAACAGTGCCTAGTGAAACATGGCATTGGCAATATCTCCCAGGTACAGGGAAATTTCAATATGTACCACAGAATCACCCCTCTTGGGCTGGATTAGTATAATATAACACACATGTTCAATAAATTAATCAACTGGGCAGTCACTTCATGGAATGCCGAATCTACTAAACTTGGTAAACTGCTCCATACATGGATTGCAGGGATCCTCGCATTATGTGCCATATTAGGTGGCCTTAATGAATATCTTGCTGTACTTCCACCTGACTTCGTTCCACAATGGGTGAAGACGATGGTAGTAATTAGCGGTATTGTAGCTTTTGTAGGTGGTAAATTAACCAAAGCAGCCCCAGTACAACCAAAACCATAATGTTAGTTTCATTTAGAACTAAACTAGAAGCACTTCTTGTTTTAATCGTCATAGTTTTAGCGTTTTTGTTTCATATGTATTTCACGAAATACCATGAAGAAAAGACACAAAGACAGGGTGTAGAGCAATTATTTAGTGCAAAACAACAGGAAGTAGTTACATATAAAAATAAGTATGGAGAAGTGGTAGGTAGAACCCAGGGACTAGTCCTTGAGAACCAAACCATTAAACAACTTGTTAAGGATGGTAACCTTCAGTTTCTTAAAGAATTCCAGGATTTAAAGGGTAGCTATAAGAACTTAGAATTTGCTTATCAAGCGCTTTCTAAATCAGTAGACAGTCTCCATGTAAAACTTAGTGACACTACACGTAATTTTATAGATCATAAAGGGGATACAATTAAGTTTCAAGCTCACGATTTTAAATATAAGGATAAATATGCTGAGTTTAATCTCAAGCAATTTTCTCCAGATAGCGCATCATTTAAGTACATGGTAGAAGTTCCTGTAGATGGAGTATTTTACTGGAAAAGAAAATGGTTCTTAGGTAAAAAGCATTATTTTTCAGAGATAACTTCTCCTAACCCCCATGTACATATTCCTCAGCTTTTAGAATTAAAAGTTGGTAAAAAGTAAACAAAAACATAATGTCAATTCCAAGTAAACAAATAGGCTGGAGTCAAGAATCTAATCTCTTATGGGAAGTCCTTAAGGAGTTAGACAGACTTGTTGGCGTAGCTAGCACCATTTCTGGTGGTGGTGGGGGAGGTTCTACATTCGTAACAGCTCCTATTATAAATACAGGCAGTCCCACTCATCCTGTAATTGGAATCAATCAATCAGGTGCAGGGCAAGATGGTTATTTATCCTCAACAGATTGGAACACATTTAACAACAAGGTAGGATCAGCTAACAATGGATTAACAACTACAGGTACAATTGTACAATTAGGAACTAATCCTCTTATTCAAAATACAGTTATTCCTGGTGCAGGATATGATCTTAGCTTAGGTACATCAGGAAGCTCCCTTAAAGATTTGTTTGGAGATGTTACAACAAGTATTAATTTTACACTTAGTGGTAGTCACCTATTTCGTTTAAATAATAACCAGGTAGAAATTGGTTTAGGTGCTATAGCAACAACTACAGGAGCAATAGGAATTGGTTTAAATGCTGTATCATCTGGTGCAGATAATTCAATAGCTATAGGATCTAATGCAAGTTCAACAGGTAATGGATCAACAGCAATTGGTGATGGACCTAATGCATCAGGATATGCTTCTGTTGCTTTAGGTGTAGCAAATCATGCATCCGGAGATTATTCAATCTCATTAGGCTATCAATCAAGTGCTACATTTGTTGATACTATATCATTTGGTAATCAATCAAGAGCACATGCTATTGAAACAATTGCTATTGGTTCAGGCACTAATGCATTTGGACAATATTCAATAGCAATAGGTAATAATGCAGGAAATGCTTCAGGTGCTGATAATGGAGAGGCTATATCAATAGGATATGGTGCTAACCAAGTTACAGGTGATATAGGAATTGCTTCTGTAGCAATAGGAACAGGTGCTATATCAACAGGAGGTTATTCTGTAGCTTTAGGAAATAATGCACAAGCTAAAGCATTATACAACATGGCTTTAGGTGTCAATGCTGGAAGTAATACAGGAACATCTAATACTAGTATTTCAATAGGACCTAATGCAAATGGTCTTTCAGCTAATAATATTGGTGTACAAAGTATTGCAATCGGATATAACGCTCAATCAAATAGTGATTATTCTAACGTAATTGGCTATTCTGCTCAATCTACAGGAATTCATACAGTAGCAATAGGTGATTTCTCTTTAACAAAGAATGCATATTCAGTATCAGTTGGTTATCAAGCTGGTTATACAACTGGTACAGATGCTGGTGGATCAGTATCTATTGGTTATGCTGCTAATGGTGGTGGTGGAGCAAGTAATATTGGTAATGGATCAATTGGTATTGGTGAAGGAGCTTTATCAATTGGTGATCAATCTGTAGCAATTGGTTATCAAGCACATGCATATTATAGCACTGGTGTAGCAATTGGATATTTAGCCAATGCACATGGAGGGGCTGGTATATCAATAGGTAATAATGCAGGTAATACAACAGGAGTAGATAATAGTCTTGCAATTTCAATTGGATATTTAGCTAATTATGGTAGTACATCAATAGGTAGTTCAAGTATTGCAATTGGTGATGCAGCATTGTCTCAAGGAGCATATGATATATCAATAGGTAATTTAGCAGGATATGCTACTGGTACAATTGGTGGACATTCAATTTCGATTGGTTATTCTTCAAACTATGGATCTAATAATATTGGTGTATATAGTATAGCTATTGGTGAGGGAAGTTATGGAATTGGAGACAATTCAATGGCTCTTGGTCATACTGCTGAAGCACTTAACACTCAAAGCTTAGCTATTGGTGATGCTGCAATATCTTATTCAAATGCAGGTATAGCAATAGGAGCAGGTGCTCTAGCTAAATCATTAGGTGGTGTATCTGTAGGAAGTTATGGTGTAGGAACAGCAACTGGTACTCAAGGAGATTATGCTGTAGCTTTAGGGGTTGCTGTAAACTATGAAGTTCACTCAGGTATGAATGTTGGTACTAGATCAACAGTAGTTGGTGTATCAAGCAATGCTCAAGGTGATTTTAGTGTTGTAATAGGAAATGCATCTGGTCAAGCAAGTGGTACAATAGGTACTAATTATATTATCATAGGAAATGAATCTAATAGCTTAACAGGAGCAATAGGAACATATTCCATCTCTATAGGAGACACTACATATTCTCAAGGTGCAAGTGCTATAGCAATTGGTAATCGTGCTACAGCAAATGGTAATTATTCTCTTGCAATTGGTATAGAAGCACAATCACAAGCTGATAATTCCATAGCAATTGGTGAAAACACTATAGCTAGTGGAGTAGGATCTATGATGTTAGGATGGAGTTCCACAGGTATAACTAACTCTATAGCTAAATCTTTTGCTCTTGGTTGGAATGCTACCACTCCTGATTATCATTTAATTCAGTCTAATACACAAACAGGTAGTACAGGATTTAATACAGCTCTTACATATACATTAGCAGATAATACAGTGTATAATTTTAAGTCTACTATAGTGTTAAGAGATGTAGGTGGTGTAGATAGAGCATTATTTGTAATACAAGGATTATTCTATCGTGAAGGTGGAGGTGCTGCTACACAACAAGGAACAACAGCTAATGTTATTCCTATTGTAAGGACAAATGCTGGTATTCAGGTACAGTTTGCTGTAAGTGGTAATAATGTTCTGGTACAAGTAGAAGGAGTTGGTTCTAATACATTCGATTGGAGTGTAATTACAGAAGTAACAAGGATAGGTTAATAATTTTAAATAACAATAAACAATAGTAAAATGGCAAAAATCATTCAAATTAACGCACAATTAGCAACACAAGATGGTGGAGTTGTTGCTCCAGGTGCAGTAGTATTATTCTCTGTAGGCTTTCCTGCTGGGAAAATTAGCTATACGGCTAATCTTCTTCCCTATCGCAGTTTAAGTGCTCTATTATCAGGTGTTAGTCCTCTTAATAACATCGTAAACTGGGTGAGTTCCTTCGTTTATAATCCTTCAGAAGCAGATTTCGATAGTATCACACCTTTAGTGATTTATGAAAATATTCGTGCTTCTCTTGGTGCTATATACGGAGATGCTAATGTGGTTTTAATTGATCTTCCTACACCTACAACGACAACCACAAGTACAAGTACAACAGTAGCTCCTACAACGAGCACTACAAGTACTACTACTAGTCACGCTTAATTAAAACAACATGCCAGCACAAATTGGATGGTCTCAAGAGGCTAAGTTGATCTATGCTATTAAGCAGAAGATTCAACAGCTTACGAAAGTATTAAGCAAGGCTTAAGAAATCGAAAAATAAACCAATAAACCAACTACATGAGAGATTTAGTATTTATACAGAGTGTCCCATGCGACACATATTATCTGTGGCAAACCCATATGTGGTTAGAAAGCCTCAGAAGTATAGGTAAGTCAGATAAAGCTATTTCATTGATTTATAGTCCCCCAGATAGGATACGTAATCCTAAATGGGCTGAATTAATGAAACTCTATCCAGAAGCTGAGTTCTTCTTTTTAAAAGATGAAGACAAAGTTCATAGACTTATCCCCATATATATGCCTATTATAAGGCCGTATATGTTAATGAAATACTTCAAAATACATCCAGAGCTAAAAGAAAAGGCCATTTTCTATTGTGATGCTGACATTCTCTTTAACGAGAATTTCAATATTGATAAGCTTTTGGATGACGATGTGTGTTATATGTCAGATACGAATGACTATATCAATGCTTCATATTTTGATAGTAAAATCAAAGACGTAAAGCCTGATAGACTGACAGAATACAAAACCAGAGATATTCTACAAGAGATCACTACACAAGTGGGAACTAGTAGAGCTGTCGCTGAGAAGTATAATGACAATTCAGGAGGCGCTCAATACTTGTTGAAAAACATAGATTGGCAATTTTGGGATAGCTGTATAACAAGTACATTACACATTCGTACCTACCTACAACAAATAAATAGCAGATTCTTTGAAAGTGAGGCCAAAGGCTTCCAATCATGGTGTGCTGATATGTGGGCAGTGTTATGGAATGTGTGGATGAAAGGAATGGATAGCAAGATAGTTCCAGAATTGGACTTCTCTTGGAGTAGTGATGAAATAGCTGAAATTAAGAAGCCTATATTCCACAATGCAGGTATTGTAAGTCCTATGCAAGGCGACATTCCTGTATTCTACAAAGGAGCCTACCATCAAGGTAGAAATCCTTTTAATGATCCCTACCTGGAAGATCTGTATAATAACGAAAAGACTAAAACTCTCTGTAATTGGCGGTACGTATCTAAAATGATCGAATTAAAAAAGAAGTATAACCTCAATTACCTTACATAAAATGTTAAAAAGAATCGCAGTAATCACTATTTTAGTAATTATCTTGCTAGTTTCTGACTGTAATACTAAATTTTATCACGATAAAACGATGAATCCTTGTAGTGGGAAAACAAAAGAGGATTCATTGCTATGTAACCAATGGAAAACCAAGTTTCCCAAAGAATACGAACATTATCAACGCAGGCTTAAGACTGATGTTGTAAATGAATAAGAGGTAAAATTTAACAAACACACTAAACAACAAACACAAACATGGCACTACCACATTTATCAAACATTACACCAACATTAAATTCAATTCCTGGACAATCAGCTACAATTCAAGGAACAGGATTTAATCAAGGAACTCCATTAGTAATTTTTACTGATTCACAAAATTCTTCGATTTATTACAACGTCCCTGTCACTGCATTTAATGATACTTATGTACAATTTATTGTACCAGCAATTCCTACAAATGTGAGCTATTACATTACAGTAAGTAATTCAGCAGGCAAATCGGATAATAATTTACCTTTTGGTATAGATTGTGGAAATCCTGTAATTTCTACTTTTGGTACTAAAATACAAAATAATAGTCTTACAGGATTTACAGGATCAGGTTTTGCCCAATTTGCTCCTCCTGTAATAAGTATTAGAAGTACTTCTAATGGTAAGATAGGTTATGAAAATATAGTAGCTTGGGGAACTTTTAATGGATATGCTAATACATATAGTGATACACAGATAAGTATGTGGGTTAATACATTTGCTAATATTAACAATTTACCATCAGGTAATTATATATTTTCAGTTGTTAATGGTATGGGATGTGAGACTCTTTCTCCAGTATTTAGTTTTACTAACACTGTACTTTGTAAATATATTCCTGATGCAACCTCTACACAAGTGGCAGGATGTACATGTCAGCCTCAATATTCTTTGGATAATGGTTCTACATGGCAATCATTTCCTTACCCAGCAGGTGTAACAACAGATAATAGTCACCCTATTAAATTTAGAGGTGTATTTAACACAGCAGGTAAGAGTGTATATTGTGGTGTTGATTATTCTGATGCTCCTGAACATAAGGGAGTTAACCTAACTGTTACTAATTCAACAGCTCTTGCAACAGTAGGACAAACAACTGTTCTCTTTTATACTAGTACGACACAAATCTAAATTAACTAATTTCTATCCCCAGCTTATGGTTGGGGATAGATTTTTAAAAATCAATAAATGGATAAACGAGTACTTAAGGCTTTTGTGAGAATAGATGGATCAGGCAGAGATGTCGGTGGTTCATTAATTCTTCGTCAAAAGAAACCTAAAATAGGTAAGTGGAGAGAGATTGTAGCATATGAGTGCTGCAACCCTACTACCACAACAAGTACTACTACCACCGCATAAACTTTAAAACAATAAACAATCATGGATAAAAGACCCCTAAAAGCATTTGTTCGATTTGATGGCTCTGGAAAAATCGTTCCAAGTAGCTTGATTTTGGCTGCAAAAATGCCAAAAGTAGGCAAATGGCAAGAGATTCCCGCATATGAATGCTGTAATCCAACTACTACGACTAGTACTACCACTACTTAATATTCATAATGGCTAAATCATTATTTCCAGAGGAGATGTTAAAGTCATCTTCCTCTGGTTCTTCCTTCACTTTAGAATCCATAGCTGGAAAGCTAGGAAGTTTTCAAGAGCAAATTAAGTTTATTCATTGGAGGACCAAGAATAATTCAGAACATATTGCTCTAGGAGATCTCCATGATTATTTGGTAGAGAAGCGTGATTTGATCATTGAGGAATTAATGGGGTATGAAGGACGTACAATTGAAGGATTTAAAATAGATCCTATTGATCCTAAACTAGGTCATAATGAAGCTGTGAAAGCTTTAGAGAAGTATGCCCATGAATTGTACGAATGGGGAGAAGATAAAATGTATTGTGGAATTGAATTAAACAGTCAAAAAATTAGCGCTAAATGTGCTAAAACCTTATATTTGCTCACACAAGAATAATGCAAGTACAAACTACAGGAATAGATATTCTACCAGATAATGAAACTCTTTACTTGTCCCTATTACAGGGAGTGATAGAGTCAGTAGATGAATTATGTTGCTTAGAAGTAACTAAAATACGAAATTCATACCATTTTAGAATAGCACCTTCTGTTCCCAGGTATAATGATTTGTTGTTACAGGAGATATTAAAGCTTCATAACATGTTTCATATCAAACTAGATTTAAGTAAGTCAATTAAATCTTCAGGAAGTCTTGCATTTTCCATTGATGTGTAATACCTTTGCATCTTAAACCAATAAAATTTATAAATTATGGCAGATCAAGTAACAGACCCTTCCCAAGACCCTTCAACAGTAGATACTACATCTAGTACTACTACTCAAGCAACAGATCCTTCAGTGGACACTACTACTAGCAGCAGTACAACAAATGCTCCTGTTGATACTACTAGTGATACCACTACACAAGCTCCAGTACAATCATCACCAGTTTATGATCCTCAAGCAAAATACAATTGGAAGCAAACTGATGTCTTCTATGTATCAGGAAATGAATTCGGTATTCTTATCAATGCCCTAAGGGCTGTATTGAGTACTAAAGAAGCTCAAACTATCCTCTTAGCAGAACGTGCTAATGAAGTGGTAGAAACCACCCTTGCAAGAGCTGTAGAAGCTGGTATTGCAGTAAAAATGACTGATGAAACACAAAAGAAACATAAACACTAAGAAATCGCTATCCCATCCTCATAAAAGTGATACCTGGAATAAGGTGCGAAATTATGGGGAATTTGATAGCTGGATGGACTATGAGAAAAAACAATTACATCAAGTCCAACCTATTATTAAGAACAAACCAAACTAAATATGAAGAAGTTATTTACCTATGCTGTTCTCCTACATATGTATGAGGATACAGAAAAAGGAAGAGTGTACAAAGATAGCAAAGTGATTCTGGAGCCAAAGAATATTCTGGCTAAAGATGAGAAAGAAGTGTTGTTTAAAGCAACAAGGGAAATTTCAGATGAATTCACTAGCAATCCAGAGGATGTAGAAATCCTTGTACGAAATTTTTAAATGTTCCTCACTGGAATGGTGGTACTGCCAAAGTCAGTATTAGTGATGGAACAAGAGATTACACCGAATTACTGCCTAAGCAAAGGATTAAAAAACCTATATTTCAAGGTGATCCCTATCCAATAGTTGGACAAGCTCATCAGTTTTTTAATCATCAGGTTCAAAATTCAGGCTCAGCAGAATGGCTTAATCACCCAGTAGCAACTAGTTATAGTTTATCATCAGCAAAAACAATGTTATGACATACGGAAAAACCAATAAAAAGAACGCAGCTCCTAAAGTCAAGAACCCCAACCCTAAAGGTAACTACATGAAAGAATCAGGTAGTAGTACTAAGAAAGGTGGAGGAATTGACATGAGACGCAAGAAACTTTCAAAATAACAGTGCCTCTATTACTTCCCGTAAGAACAGTTTAGAAGCCATATTAAAAAAGTAAAGCCCTGATAATTTCAGGGCTTTTTTGTTATAAACTCCACACTATGTCTATACTTGCTTTTTTAATCGCTTCTTGGATATGCTATGTATTATTCAAGTTTATTGAGTTTTTGATTAAATGGATAGACGATATTACGTCTAACCCTTAGCCCTCTCCAGATAGATAGTCTTTATATCTGGGAAGAACTTCACTTCCATATTAAGAGTCTTACTTACTTCTGCAAAATCCACATCATCGTAAGGCTCTATAGGCTTTAGGACTGCAAAGAGTCTGCCTGAAAGTTTCTGATTGTGTTCTGAAAGAGCTTTTACCTCTTCTATTGTTTCTTGTGTTGTTTTCATGTTATTTCTTTTTGATTCCGTAAAAATACATATCCTGGGGCCAGCTTCTTCTTACAAAGAATTCATATTCAATGAATTGCCCGTCAATGTCCACCTTTGTTAAAATGTCTATAGGGGACAAATTCTTATAATAATCATTCTCTATTTTTGATGTGAAAGGAGAGTCCTGGGGGGTGGTTTTCCGTGTACCATGCTCAGGTCTTGAGTCTGTAGCACAACTAAAGAGGAACAATCCATTAGGCTTCAGATAATTTATACCATTCTGTATAGTGAGAGGCCAAAATTCATCATGCTCAAAACACTCTGCTGATATTACTATATCAAATGGAGTGTTAGGCTTGTATTCATGTCCTCTACTCACTACATCAACATTCTTTCCTGGTCCAATATCTACACCTATGTAAGTGTAATTACCAGTAAATAAATGTCTGTTGTTACCATTAATGTCTAGACTTCCGATGTCTAATACACTACAATTGTTAAACCTTGAGGGAAATCTACCCTTTACGGTTTTAAAATAATTAGCTTGTTCTGGATGTGCCATTGGTTTTCTTGTTAAAATCTATTAGTAATTGTTTGTAATCTTGCTTCCAGTTAGGCTTAAGATAAATATCACCTGTGGGAATAAGTCCTTTCTTTCTAAGTGCTTCTACATGCTGCTGGTGTCTTGTGATTACATTAGGGAAGGTTTTTTCATCATCTGTTCCCATACCTGATTGGTGATAAATCATATCTGAGATCATTTTCCATCTATAGAAAGCGCTCACCTCACTATCAGGAAGATTAGCTGCTACATATCCATGTGAGGTATGTACTTTTTCAGAGAATACAGAGTCTCCTCCAGCATTCATAATAGGATGTTTTCCCACCTCTTCCCATACAGCTTTACTATAAACCATTCCAGAATTGCCTATAAAGGTGATTTCTGTTATTTCAGGCTCATTGTAATACACCCCTTTCCAATGTAACATAGGCTTGGAGAAATCAAAATACTTCTTTATATTGGTATTATGATTAGACATATATACGTCATCATCATCCGTGACAGCTATAATATCACCCTTACACTGTTCCACAGCAAAGTTCTCCTTCTCTCCAATAGTCTTAAAAGGATTACGATTGAATATCCTTACCTGGGGATGATTAAATATTAGATTCTGTCGAGGGTAATCATTTACAATCACCATCTCACAGTCTGTTAAATCATCCTGGTTTAAAAAAGAGAAGAGCGTCTCTTCTAACGTAGACACTCTTCCCATTGTTGTGCATTTCCAGCTTATCATTAGTTATTGATTGCCACTGCTGCAAAGAATGCAACAGCTTCTTCTTTAAGAATGGTGATTTCTGATTGGAAGGCATTCATCTCATTCTTCACTCCAGCAGGCTTTCCTTGCTTATTATAAATAGGCACAGTTTGCTTACGCTGATGCAAATCATCCATAAGTACTAATACATCTCCATTATCCATAGTGATGCAGCGGATGATTTTTTCAACATTTAAGCTATCATGGGCAACACGCATATTCTCCCCTCCTTCTACATAATCAGGCTCATTTGGCATGATTGGCACTTTCCTAGTGTAAATAAATTGGTTTGGCATAATTGTTTATTGGTTTATAATTTTTACATATTCTCTTAAGGAAATTTCATTCCTATCCAATGCAAGTCTGAGCATTGGTTCAGTGATTAATTTGCTTTTATAAGCATTTTTGAGCAGCTCAAGGGATATGTCTATCATTTGTAGCTCTCCTTTCATCATATACTGTTTAATCTCCTCTTCGTCAAATTCCATACTTTTGTTTTAATTTCTCTCTACGAGTGTTAATCTCTTCATATTTGTACATATCTGCTTCTGCATTCTGATGTTCCTCAAAGGTAAGCAAAATAATGTTATCTTCATCAAATTCTGCTAAAGAATATTTATTCTTTGGTAGGATGTGGTGAAAATAGATGCTAAGAGGTTCACTCCCAAGAGGTTCTCCTGAAATCTCTGATTTATGTGCTCTTTTCTTCCATATAGATAGGAAGAAATTACACTCTCTTTCAAAGTTATTCTCTTCTGGAGCTTCTTGTTTCTTCTTTCCTATTTTAGGAAGAGGACTGCGGGGCTTATGCCTGAAGCAATAATCGCCCTCACAGTTGTGTCCACAATTCTTACATTTCTTCTTCATTCAATCCTCTTAAAAGACTTGAAATTACCTAGTTTGTTATATGTATCCACCAGGAAGTTATACTTAATTTTCCAGAATTCATACTCCTTTGTACGTTTATCTGGAACTTTACCTTCTAACTTCTCAATCTCTCCATTTAACTCCCCAAGATTCAAGTATTGCTTTTTAAAGAACTCAGTTTCCTCTTCTGTAGGGGTAACAAGTTGAAGTTTAGGCTTCTTGCTCATTTCTCTTCAATTTTTCATCTAATAGTAACAAGAATAGTCTTTCAAATTGACGTTCTCCTTTCTTAACAGCGATCATTGACCACTCTAATAAGAACTGTAATGTCAAATTTGGTATTTCTGATATTCTATACGTATATGTCATAGTTTTATCGGTTATCACCATCTCCTTTTACCACACCTCTTTCTTTCCTAGATGTAAGCTTCTCTACATTGGCATCTATTACCTCTTGTAATGTATAGCCTAAATCATCGGCCAATGAAGCAATATACCATAGAGGATCACCCATCTCCTTCAAGAGTCCTTCTCTATCCAGTTCTTTGTCTCCTCTCATCCATTTCTTCACCTTTTCTGAAATCTCCCCAGCTTCTCCCATCAGTCCCAGAGTGGGATAGACAATAGCGTGCTTTTCGGGATACACTTTCATAGTCTTTACGAATTCTTGATATTCATTAAATTCTGTCATATTAATCCTTTTTGTTGTAATAATTCTTCTACTTTTATCCAATCAACATATGGTCTTCCTACTGGCTTATTATCCCATTCATCCTGTACAAGAGGTATCCCTAGTGCAGCATCATCTATATAGAGATGTGCATAACACTTTGGAGACTTTGTCCATAATTCTTGTGTTGGATTGGATTGTACTCCGTATAAGGGAATATTATTATCCAGGAACCAATTTACAGCATCCTGTAAACCTCCATCTTCTGGACCTTGTGTTATAGGTGAAATCTTACCTTTATCATTGTCCCTCATAGTGAAAAGAATAAGCTTATGACCAGCGGCCACAAGCTTTTTCAATACAGGAACTGCTCCTATATCTCTTCCCACCTTTGGAAATGCATGATATACACATGTACCATCGAAATCTATTGCTATTTCTAAACTATTCAACTTCACTTGCTTCCTCCTCCACTTTAATGTCCATGTTCTTAATACCCACTACAATTTCGTCTCTAAGCTTATTGAAGAAATCAGCAGTATTCAGCATATCTCTGAAGTCATCTTCAGTATATTTAATTTCTCCCCAAGTGATGGATTTTCCCCATTTCTTCAGGATTTCAAAATCTGAAGCCATTTGCATAATCTCACCCTTCTTATCAATACCCACACCATATAATACCTCAAATGAATGAAGTCTATATGGAGGAGACATCTTATTCTTAACAGCTTTCACTTTGGTTAGATTGCCTACATTTACATCTCCCTCCTTTGTTAAACTCTTACTCACCTCTATACGACAATCTGTATAGAATTTCAATGCATGTCCACCTTGTGTAGTGGTAGGATTACCGAACATTACACCAATCTTTTCCCTATACTGGGAGACAACAATCAAACATACACCATGCTCAGAAAGTGCTGTCTTAAGCTTTGGATAGGCATTACTATTCAAACGAGCTTTCTTACCGATTGAACTATCACCTACATCTCCATCTAACACTGCCTTAGGAATCAGTGATGAATCACTATCAATAATAATGAGATCAATCTCTCCACTATTAATCAATTCCATAGCAATTTGAAATCCTTGTTCTCCACAATCAGGCTGAGCAATCAACATTTTAGTTGTGTCTACACCTAATGCCTGGAAATACTTCTTATCAACGGCATGTTCACCATCTATATAAGCCACTTTACCACCTTTCTTTTGACATTCAGCAGCAGCATGACCACAAATAGTTGATTTACCTGAACCTTCCCAGCCCATAAGTTCATACATCTTTCCTTTAACAAATCCTCCAGTGCCAAGAGTAATGTAGTCAAATCCAATAGATCCTGTACTAATTACATCATAATCACCAGATGATTTACTGTCTAGCGTAAGAATAGTTCCTACACCATAAGCCTTGTTCAATTTGTCCAACGCTTCTTGCAATTTACTCTTTCCTGTCTCTTCCTTCGTTTCTTTTTTCGCCATATGTTTCTTTTATTTTATTCTTATATGCTTCATTAATAGCTTCTTGTAACCTCAACATCATTATATTGTATAATAACTGATAAGGTTCCATCTGTTCTATTATTGATTTGGGATTTTCCATCGGTACAAATTTAAACAAAAAAGGAGAGGAATGCAAGCACTCCCCTCCTAAAATCAATTAAACAAAACAAAATTTTTATACTATTTCACATGCTCCTCCAGCACAAGCAGCTACTTGTCCAAAATCTATAGCATCATCCATCTCCACTACACCTGTTAGATCTAGTGTATGTAATGTAGCTATTCTTTCGTTGTATTGCTCTTCTGTAATTGTCTCAAAAGGAGCTTGTTTATAACTACCACCAAAATAGGGGAGTACAGATAGGCCATTATAAACATCCTTATTATCCCACATCCATTCTCCTACAGGAGTCCAATCTTCTTCAAGAAGACTAACTGTAGCACTTACATTATGGGTATTATCTCCAGTTATATGACCAGGTTTTATCCACTCAATAGAGAACTTCTTTACCCTTTCTAAAAGGTCTAGAGCTGTCTCTGTTCTAAGGATGGATCCTTCTGGTGCTTTAACTGGGATTCTTACGCACAATGTATCATGTGGTCTCAAAACATCATCTTCACACATCTCTGGGTGATTAATCATCAGATATACAGCAATGTCTTCATTCTTATTAAAACGTATAGTGCGTAAATAATAATTATCATGCCATGCATGTATCCCTGAGGATGCACCTAATACTAAAGATGTTGTTCCTGCTGGTTTTACACATGTAATCCTAGCAGCTTCATTTATTCCAATAATCTCACTAGTGATTCTATTGGTTTTCATAGCTATGTCAGCAGCCACTTCTAAATTGTAATTTAGAACAGCGCCACTGGCAATACCTGTCATTCCTATTCCTAATAGAGCATCTTTCTGGGTGGTTTTAGCCCAGATAGGACGTAAATAATGGAAATCCGTAAATCCTGCTTGTAATGTACCAAAGAATGCAGCCACTGAAACACGATTGTTTAAATCCAATTGGTCCTCAATATCACTAACATTCACTTCACATAAATTACAGAACTGGAATGGTCTTAGACCAATTTCACAACAAGGATTAGTTCCCCAATCTTTGTTATTAGTCCAATAAATTCCTGGCTCTCCACTACCTGAGGCTTCTATACGCTTCCAAAGAGCATCAAACTCTTCTTTAGTTGTAGATCCTCTCTCCAATACAGCAGAATTGTTAGCTCTACCTCTTTGCTCATTTAATTCCCACCAGGATCCATATTTACATGTAATCATGTCTTCATCATCATGGGAGAATAAGGCAATCATTGCTGATCTCCTAATACCTCCAGCTAGTACACTGTTGGCAATATGGCAGAGAATATCATGACATTCTAATGATGTCAGCTTCTCTCCAGGTTGCTTCCTGTCTAACATAGCCTGAATATGTGCTAAACATAGTTTTAATGGCTCTGGTCCAGGAGCTTTACCCCCTGCTGTTACTAAGCGAGCACCTTTCTGTCTAATTGCTCTAAAATCAAAGTTAGGCATAAATGTACCCTCTAAATATGCCTTCATAAGCACCTTTACAGAATCTGCCCAACCCATTATACTATCCTCAATCAAATATGTCCGTTTCTTACCTGGAGCCTTAATTTCTGGTAATTGTGCAATATGGTGTTTCTGTACACTATATCCCACACCAGATCCTCCTAATAGCAAGAACATTGTTTCTGAGAAGCTATGCAGGCTATCTATTGGCAAATATGCGCAATTATAACCTCTTGCATTATTTACCTCCATTGCTATTCCAGCAAATTGCAAAGCTCTCATTGAAGGCAACACCTTCTTTTCTCTAATTAATTTAGCATTCTCGATAATTGTCTCTTCTAGCCTGGGATATTTCTTTACCATCATATTTTGATAGCGATCAATTATCTCATCCCAAGTCTCTCTTCTCTGCTTTTCTGGCAAGTATTTTGCATACTTACTGAAAATTGTAATTTTACTCAAACTGTCTAATCCTACATCCATATATATTGTTTTTTAGTGGCTTTTTCAAAAGGGAGTACAATGTACGGACACCCTTTCTTTTTACCAACTATTTGAAGCTAATATTATTAGTTACTGTAATTTTTCTGATGATGGAACCTTTGTCATTTGATAATACAAAATCATCAAATTTGCTGTAGCAGCTCCTAGGTGTCCTAGTTTTTGTCCATCATCTTCATAATTACCTTTCATGATCTCTAAAACATGCCTAAATAGAGCCTGTTTTATGTCTTCAATATTAGTAGGCTTTTGCCAGCTATACGGTGTATATTTCTCTTTACCCTTCTGCATTCTTTCTGCAAGCAATGTCAGAAAATCCCAATCCATTTCATAAGGAAGCTTCCCCTTAGTGATTTTTGCTTCTGTGAATAAATCTGACATAGTTCCTATTCAAGTTGAGCATCTAATAACTTGAATGCTTCTGCAATAATAAATTGTTCAGCTTCTAGCCTTGTGGGAAATGCTTTACTTTTACCATCAAATATTATGTCAAAATGATTTAAAATCATACAAGCAAAGGCTATTTCTTCTGCACCTATGAGAGCATGGGTTTCAATATAAATCTGTTGTGTATCAAATACATCAAATAGATTACGAGGACCATCTTCTAATAACGCAGCAAGGGTTTCATTTGTGATTCCTTGTTGTCTTACATGATCTTTAAATTCATCTGGTAATCCTCTTCCCTCTAAACTCTGTAATAGTTTCTCCAGGTAATAATTCTTTACCACCTTTGTTGCTTTTGGATAATTTTCTAAT